>OLRT01000250.1_pt1 | contig 42932 bp, 34 predicted proteins | sample 1672021 | NCBI WGS metagenome assembly OLRT01 (sample SAMEA3136637, study PRJEB25190) | human gut metagenome | reverse complement strand
GGTCGACCCAGCTCATGATGTTGGGGTCAACCTTGACGGTGGTGCCGTCCACCCAACCGGCAGACACGTTGTTGGAGAAGGTGCGGTAGGAATCATCGTAGCCGGAGAGCATCTTGTAGCCCTTGGCAGCAGCCTGGGCGGCTACATCGTTGAACTTATCCCAATCGCTCAGCGCGGCCTGGACTTCGGTGGGATCATCGGTGCCCAGCACATTCTTGGCGATGCTGCGGCGGTAGGCAAACAGGCCCGGGGTCGCCTGCCAGGTGGTGCCCTTCTGGACGCCATCGACGGTAACGATGTCCTTGGTGTACTGGTACTGATCCTTCAGGTCGTCATCGGTCAGGCCGATGTCGCCCTTGACGTCCAGCGTGTACTCGGAGTCGACGTACTTCAGCGCGTAGTCAGCCTCGATCAGGAAGATGTCGATCTTGTCATCATCGGCGGCGCTGTCCTGCTTCAGCAGGGCTTCGTCCAGCTTATTCTGGTAGTTGTTGTTGTCGTTGGGGTTGATGGTCCATTTCACGGTCACGCCGTTGTCCAGTTCGGTGGTGGACTTATCGTCGGCCACAGAGACGACGCCGGGGTAGTAATCGTTGAAGCGGGACTGGAACTCATCGTTCCAGCACCAGATATTCAGGACCTTGCCCTCCTCGGCGGTATCATCGGCGGCGGGTTCTGCGGCGGTGCTGCTGGTATCGGTAGAGGTGGAGTCAGCGGCAGGTGCTGCGGACGAGCTGGCGGCGCCTGAGCCGCATCCGGCGAACAGGGTGGCTGCCATAGCAGTCGCGGTCAGTAAACTGAGTGCCTTTTTCATAATGATGTTTTCCTCCTTTTAAAGAAACTTGATCATGAAATTACATTTTTTAATAAGCCCGCTGCGCATGCAGGCTTGTTTACAGTGGAATGGGTCAGCGGTGCGGGGTGTCGATGGATTCTCCGCGGGCGAAGCTGCCGGCGATGAGCCGCTGCTCCGGCAAAGCGGTGCGTGGGGATTCGATCTCCTCGATCAGCAGCTCGGCGGCGGCCTTGCCCATGGCCTCGGTGTCCTGGCGGTAGGTGGTCAGCTGCGGCGACATGACCTGCGAGATGAGGTTGCCGTCGTAACCGGCTACCGAGATGTCCCGCGGGATCAGCAGCCCTTCCTCCCGGATGGCCTGCACACCGCCGATGGCGGAGAAGTCGTCCGGGAACAGGATCGCCGTGGGCCGCTGGGGTAAGCTGAGCAGCTGGCGGGTGGCCTTGGCGCAGCCGATGGCGTCGCGGTAGGTGCCGGCGATGACGTATTCATCCGGCACCGTGATGCCGTGGGCGGCGCAGGCGCGGTAGAAACCGACCAGACGCTTTTGGGTAACGGCGCTGTGCTGTTCGCCGTGGATGTAGGCGATGCGCTCATGCCCCAAGGCGGTGAGCTGATCCACCAGCTGGCGGATGCCGTCCACGTTATCGGAGAGCACCGCAGCCCGGTTGTTGAACACATGGTCGACCGTGACCAGCGGCAGATTGCTGTAAGCCAGCTCCACGACCTCGGGGTCGTCAAACTGTACGCAGGCGGCGATCACACCGTCAACGCCGCGGTAGCGGCAATGCTCTAAGTAACTGGAATGGCCGTGGCCAATGTTGTGGTTGATAAAGGTGATGTCGTAGCCCCTGCCCTCGGCGTGGCGCTTGAAGCTGTCCAGCACGGCGGCGAAGAACTCATGGGTCAGGCCGCTCTGGGCTTCGTCCACAAAAAGGACGCCCAGGTTGTAGGTGCGGTTGGTCTTTAAGGCGCGGGCGGCGCTGTTGGGCATGTACCCCAGCTGGCGGGCAGCCTCGCGGACCTTCTCTTTGGTGGCCTGGCTGATGTCGTTATGGCCGTTCAGTGCCTTGCTCACGGTAGCTACCGAGACCCCGCAGGCTTTTGCGATGTCCTTGATGGATGCCATGAGTACCACCTCCCGGTCATGTGTTTGGTTTGGATCGCTTTGTTTGGGTTTTGTGTCCCTTAATCGTTTTCGCACCTTCACTATACAACAGGTCAACCACAAAATCAAGCGTTTTTCACGATTTTTTGTGCACATCGATACGATTTGGCGTTTTGCAAAAATCAGAAGTCCGTCTTTTGGCAGTTTCGTTTGCTGTTTTCGTGAATTTCTGTCGAAATCCGGGATGATTTTGCAGGGAAGCGCTGCTTATGCTTTCGCTGGCAGGGTGAAACAGTCGGTTTTGGGGGTGCCAGGCTGGCGGTGTATAGGTGTTTTGCGGGGATTTCGCAGGCGGTTCATGAAAGTTTCCGGGTCCCGCTCTCCCACGGCCCCTATTATAAATAAGGTATAGATGGGCTTTCGTACCAGATTTTAGCCGACAAAATTGTAGAACTTGCCAAATCATCGTTATTTTTACGCATAAGTCTTGCAATTGCCGAAGAAATGCGCTATTGTAGAGGTAACAACTTAATCGTTTTCGACTTGAACTTTTCAAAAACAGGTATCCCATTTGTAAGGAGAGGATCTCTATGAAGTTCGGTCACTTTGATGACGACGCACGGGAATACGTCATCACCACCCCGCGCACACCGCTGCCGTGGATCAACTACCTGGGCAGCGAGGCTTTCTTTAGCCTTGTCTCCCACACGGCGGGCGGCTACAGTTTTTACAAGGACGCCAAGCTGCGCCGCATCACCCGCTACCGGTATAATAACGTACCTGCGGATTCTAACGGCCGCTATTACTATATTAAAGAGGGCAGCACCATCTGGAACCCCGGCTGGCAGCCCACCCAGACCGAGCTGGATTTTTACGAGTGCCGCCACGGTCTGGGTTACAGCATCATCACCGGCAAAAAGAACGGGCTGGCCGCGCGGCTGGAGCTGTTCGTGCCCGTGGGCGACAACTGCGAGATCGACCGTCTGGTGCTGACCAACGAAAGCGATGCGCCGAAATCGTTTACCGTATTCAGCTATGTAGAGTTCTGTCTGTGGAACGCCGTGGACGATTCCACCAACTTCCAGCGCAACTTCTCCACCGGTGAGGTCGAGGTGGAGGGCAGCACGATCTACCACAAGACCGAATACCGCGAGCGCCGCGACCACTACGCGCTGTACACCGTAAACACACCCATTGACGGTTTTGACACCAGCCGGGATGCTTTTTTGGGCGCCTGGCGCAGCAATTCCAACCCCGAAGCGGTAGAAAAGGGTGCCTGCACCAACTCCGTCGCCCACGGCTGGGCACCGGTCGGCGTGCATCAGGTCAACGTAACGCTAAACCCCGGCGAGAGCCGCAGCTTAATTTATATGCTGGGCTACATCGAGAACCCGCAGGAGGAAAAGTGGGCCGCCCCCGGCGTCATCAACAAGACCCGCGCCCATGAGCTGATGGCCCGCTATGCTACCGACGCGCAGGTGGATGAAGCCCTGGCCAGGCTGCACGCCTACTGGAACAACCTGCTGTCCGCCTACGCGGTCAGGAGCAGCGACGAAAAGCTCGACCGTATGGTGAATATCTGGAACCAGTACCAGTGTATGGTCACCTTCAACATGAGCCGTTCGGCCAGTTACTACGAGAGCGGCACCGGCCGCGGCATGGGCTTCCGCGATTCCTGCCAGGACTTGCTTGGCTTTGTGCATCTCATCCCCGCCCGCGCCCGCGAGCGTATTCTCGACATCGCCGCCACCCAGTTCCCCGACGGCAGCGCCTACCATCAGTACCAGCCGCTGACCAAAAAGGGCAACATGGACGTTGGCTCTGGCTTCAACGATGACCCGCTGTGGCTGATCGCCGCCGTCTACGCCTACCTGGGCGAGACCGGTGACATGAGCATCTTGGACGAACAGGTGGACTTCGACAACGACCACACCCTCGCCCAGCCGCTGCTGGAACACCTGCGCCGCAGCTTTGGCTACCTGACGACCCACAAAGGCCCCCACGGCCTGCCGCTGATTGGCCGCGCCGACTGGAACGACTGCCTGAACCTGAACTGCTTCAGCGACACGCCTGGCGAGAGCTTCCAGACCACCGGCCCCAGCGAAGGCCCGGTGGCCGAGAGCGTTTTTATCGCAGGTATGTATGTTAAGTACGGCAACGAGTTTGCCGAAATTCTGGACGCCACCAACCACGCCGACGAGGCCGACGCTGTGCGGGACGAAGTGGCCAAGATGGAGCACACCGCCCTCACCGCCGGGTGGGACGGCAAATGGTTCCGCCGCGCCTACGATGCCTACGGCCATGTGGTCGGCGGGCAGGAGTGCGAGGAAGGCCAGATCTTCATCGAGCCGCAGGGCATGTGCGTCATGGCGGGCATCGGCGTAAACACCGGCGAGGCCGTGACCGCGCTGCAGAGCGTACAGACCCGGCTGGACACCAAGTACGGTATTGTTTTGCTGCAGCCTGCTTATACCAAATATCATCTGGAGCTGGGCGAAATTTCCAGCTACCCACCGGGCTACAAGGAGAACGCAGGCATCTTCTGCCACAACAACCCCTGGGTCAGCTGTGCCGAGACCGTGGTCGGCCACGGCGACCGGGCGTTTGAGATTTACAAAAAGACCTGCCCTGCCTACATCGAGGACATCAGCGAGATCCACCGCACCGAGCCTTACGTCTACAGCCAGATGGTGGCAGGCTGTGACGCCGCCACCTTTGGCGAAGCGAAAAACAGCTGGCTGACCGGCACCGCCGCCTGGACCTTTGTGGATGTGAGCCAGTACATCCTTGGCATCCAGCCCACGCTGGCGGGGCTGAAGATCGACCCCTGCCTCCCCCACGAGATGGACGGTTTCACCCTGCGCCGCGTCTGGCGCGGGGCAACGTATGAAATTACGGTAGACAACACCGCCCACGTCGAAAAAGGCGTTGCGTCTATGACGGTAAACGGCCAGCCCGTCCCCACCAACACCCTCTCCCCCGCCCCCGCCGGGACCACCGTGCAGGTCAAGGTCGTGATGGGGTAAAATTAAGCAATAAAATTGCCCGACAGATAAATTCTGTCGGGCTTTTCTATTATTCTTCCTCTTTTTCCTTTTCCTTAATATCCGGAGCTAAATCCCCGCCGGGCATTTTGTGGCCGAAGGAAGGGACGAAGAAGAACTTACGAATAATAAAGATCAGCGCAATCGCCCCCACGCTGACAAGGTTCTGCACGGCATCCTCGTGGCCAACGATCATGTGGCGGGCGATGGCATACAGCAGCACTTCCAGCACGCTGCCGGGGCTGTGCTTGGCCAGCATCTTGATAAACTCAATGCCGATGACAATATCCAGCGCCCGTTCCAAAAACTCCCGCACTTCCACACTGTTGCCGTGGGTCAGCAGGCCCGGCAGTGATTGCAGCAGGGGCACCACGCTCAGCAGCAGCGCCACCAGCACAATGGCCGAAAGCACCACTTCCAGCAGCCCGGCCGCCTCGGCCACCTGGTCGCGAAAGACCTGCTTGACGTGTTCTTCCTTGCGGTGCAGCGCACTTTTGGCAATGCGAGGTTCGTAATCCTTCAAAGACATGGGGAAATTCCTCATTTCATAAAAATTCTGCTTGTATTGTACCATACAACGCTCATCCACGGCAACAGAAAGTTTCCCGTGCGGCGTTCCCCTGCCCGTGCTGTATACGCCCGCCGTACATTATAATAGCCTGTGCCATAGCCTGCGCCGTGTCCGGTTCATCGTCCGGTTAAAGTCATACCTTTGCCCCGCAAACCCCATCAAAAACGACAAAAAGCGCTGGTCAAAACTCACCCTCGTGGTTTTTTGGCTGAAAAAGGCAAACCCATCTTGCAATTTGTTCGCCTACGCTTTACACTATTCTTACAGGGTTTCATCTGACTTACTTTTTCAGTAAAGGGGGATCTAACGTGCTGCAAGTTTCGCTGCTGATTCTTGGCCGTCGTGTAGGTTCCCTGTACCCTGCCGGTATTGCAACAGAAGTATAGCGCAGTGTACCCATACGGGCCGCACTGCGCTTTTTGCTTTTTGGGGAAAGGAGTTTACCATGAAAAAAGTTGCCATCATCATGGGGTCGGACAGTGATTGGCCGGTCGTAAAATCTGCCTGCACGGTGCTCAAGGATTTCGGCGTCCCGTTTGAGGCACACATCCTCTCGGCCCACCGCACGCCCGAAGCCGCCGCTGACTTTGCCAAGTCCGCCCGTGCCAATGGTTACGGCGTTATCCTGTGCGCGGCCGGCATGGCCGCCCATCTGGCCGGTGCCTTTGCCGCCAACACCACCCTGCCGGTGGTGGGCATCCCGATGAAGGGCGGTGCCCTGGACGGCCTGGACGCATTGCTTGCCACCGTGCAGATGCCCAGCGGTTTCCCGGTGGCTACCGTGGCGCTGAACGGCGCCAAGAACGCCGCTTACCTGGCCGTGGCCATCCTTGCCGTGGCTGATGACGACCTGGCCGCCAAGCTGGACAAGTTCCGTGCGGACACCGCCGCCGCTATCGCCAAAAAGGACGCTGCCATCGCCGCCGAGGCCGCCGCGCTGTAAGGCACAAAAAGGTGTCAAAGTCCCAACAATTTTCTTGCACATTGTCTGAAAACAGGGTACAATGAAAGTGCCCGCTACTTATTATAATACACAACTATAAAAAGGAGCGTTTTACGATGAATTACGAAGTTAAAGAGCAGATGTACGAAGGCAAAGCCAAGCAGGTTTTCGCTACCAGCGACCCCGAGATCGTAATGGTCCACTACAAGGACGATGCCACCGCCGGTGACGGCGAGAAGAAGGGCACCATCCGCGACAAGGGCATCGTGAACAACAAGCTGTCCAATGCCCTGATGCAGAAGTTGGAGAAAGAGGGCATCCCCACCCACTATGTGCAGGAGATCAACGACCGCGACACCTTTGTAAAGAAGGTCGAGATCGTGCCCCTGGAGGTCATCATCCGCAACGTCGCCGCCGGCCACTTCACCCTGCGCATGGGCGTGCCCGAGGGTACCGAGTTCAAGACCCCCATCCTGGAGTTCAGCTACAAGAACGACGACCTGCATGATCCGTTCATCAACCACTACTATGCCCTGGCTCTCGGCCTGGCCACCCAGGACGAGATCGATACCATCACCAAGTACGCCTTCAAGATCAATGAAGTGCTGAAGAAGATCCTGCTGGATGCCAACATCCGCCTGATCGACTTCAAGGTCGAGTTCGGCCGCCTGTCCGACGGCACCATCATCCTGGCCGACGAGATCAGCCCCGACACCTGCCGTTTCTGGGATGCCACCACCGGCGCACATCTGGACAAGGACCTGTTCCGCCGCAACCTGGGCGGCGAGGCTGATGCCTACCAGGAAGTTATGAAGCGCCTGCTGGGCTAAATTTCCGCAAACGGAACGGAGCATAGAATGAGCGAAATTTCCCAATTCAGCCAGGGCCTGCACGAGGAGTGCGGTGTCTTTGGCATGTACGATAAGACCGGCGCGACCGATATGGTCAGTGCCGTATACAGCGCGCTGTACGCCCTGCAGCATCGCGGGCAGGAAAGCTGCGGCATCGCCCTGAACGTGGACGGTGTGCTTTCCGGCCACCGCGACTTGGGGCTGGTGAGCGAGGTGTTCACCAAGCGCGTGCTGGAGGACCTGCCCCGCGGCGCCAAGATGGCCACCGGCCACGTGCGTTACGCCACCGCAGGCCAGCGCAGCCGTTCCAACGCGCAGCCGATGGTTTTGCATCACTGCAAGGGTGCCATGGCCGTATGCCACAACGGCAACCTGGTCAACGCCCCCAAGCTGCGCCGCAAGCTGGAGATGAGCGGTTCCATCTTCCACGGTACCTCGGATACCGAGGTCATCGCCTACCTGCTGACCCAGAACCGCCTGCTGACCCCCAACATTGAGATGGCCGTCAGCCGCACGATGGACGACATCGAGGGCGCGTATTCTCTGGTCATCATGACCCATACCAAGCTGATCGCCGCCCGCGACCCCAACGGCTTCCGCCCGCTGTGCATCGGCGAGCTGCCCGATGGTTCCGGCTGGGCCTTTGCCAGCGAGAGCTGCGCCCTGGACGCCGTCGGCGCCAAATTCGTGCGGGACGTCAAGCCCGGTGAGATCGTCATCGCTGACCACAACGGTCTGCGCAGCATCGAGGATCACTGCGGCACCGCTCCCCACACGATGTGCGTGTTCGAGTACATCTACTTTGCCCGCCCGGATTCCATCATCGAGGGCACCTGCGTCCATGAGGCCCGCCTGCAGGCCGGCCGTTTTCTGGCGCAGGAGCATCCCGTCGAGGCCGACGTCGTCATCGGCGCGCCGGATTCCGGCCTGGACGCCGCCCTGGGTTACGCCCAGGAGAGCGGCATCCCCTACGGCATAGGCTTTATCAAGAACAAATATGTCGGCCGCACCTTCATTCAGGGCAGCCAGGCCCAGCGCGAGAGCAGCGTCCGCATCAAGCTGAACGCCATCTCCTCCACGGTCAAGGGCAAGCGCGTCGTGCTGGTGGATGACTCCATCGTGCGCGGCACCACCAGTGCCCGCACCATCCGCCTGCTGCGCGAGGCCGGCGCCGCCGAGGTACACTACCGCATCAGCGCCCCGCCGTTCGCCCACCCCTGCTATTTCGGCACCGACATCCCCGACGAAAAAGAGCTGATCGCCACCGGCCATACGGTGGAGGAGATCAACAAGCTGGTGGGTTCCGACACGCTGGGGTACCTGAGCATCGAGCATGTGCAGCAGCTGGCCATCCACAGCAAGTGCGGGTTCTGCACCGGCTGCTTTACCGGCAAGTACCCCGTGGCCCCGCCCACCGAGACGATGGACATCGTCTACGACAAGCCGCTGAGCCAATCCAACAGCAATAAGAAATTGTAAATTAACGTTGACAATGGATTTTCCACACGTTTGTAGGGGTCAATGCGAGCATCCGCCCCTACACAACAGGAAGTCAATGCCCGCGGACACATGTTACCGCAAACTCTACTTTGATAGGAGTACACCATGGAAAAAAGCTATTCTGCCAGTTACGCCGCTGCAGGCGTGGATATTACGGCCGGGTATCGTTCGGTCGAACTGATGAAACAGTATGTCGCCCGCACCATGACCGAGAACTGCATCGGCGGGCTGGGCGGCTTCGGCGGCCTGTTTGAGCTGGATTGCTCCGGTATGGAGCATCCCGTCCTGATCTCCGGCACCGACGGCGTGGGTACCAAGCTGCGCATCGCCATGCTGCTGGACAAGCACGACACCATCGGCATCGACTGCGTGGCCATGTGCGTCAACGACGTGATCTGCGCCGGTGCCAAGCCGCTGGTTTTCCTGGATTACATCGCCTGCGGCAAGAACATTCCTGAGAAAATTGCCGAGATCGTCAAGGGCGTGGCCGAGGGCTGCGTGCAGGCTGGCTGCTCCCTGGTGGGCGGCGAAACTGCCGAGCATCCCGGCATGATGCCCGAGGATGAGTACGACCTGGCCGGTTTCACCGTCGGTGTGGTCGACAAGGCCAAGATCCTGGACAACTCCACCATGCAGGCGGGCGATGTCATCATCGCCCTGCCCTCTACCGGCGTGCACTCCAACGGTTTCTCGCTGGTACGCAAGATTTTTGATATTGACAACAACCCCGATGTGCTGAAAAAGACCTTCGACGGCATGGACAAGCCCCTGGGCGAGGCTCTGCTGGCCCCCACCCGCATCTACGTCAAGCCCGTGCTGGCTGTGATGGACGAGGTCAAGGTCAAGGGCGTTTCCCACATCACCGGCGGCGGCTTCTACGAGAACATCCCCCGCAGCCTGAAGAAAGGCTGCGCCGCCCGCATCGCCAAGGCCGATGTGCGCATCCCCGCCCTGTTTGATGTAATGCAGCGCGAGGGCGGCATCAGTGAGCATGACATGTTCAACACCTTTAATATGGGCGTTGGCATGGTGCTGACCGTGGCCCCCGAGGACGCCGACAAGGCTATCGCCATCCTGCAGGCCCACGGCGAGGACGCCTACCGCCTGGGCACCATCGTCGAGGGCGACGGGGTGGAACTGGTATGAAGCGTGTAGCAGTTCTGGTCTCCGGCGGCGGCACCAACCTGCAGGCTTTGCTGGAAAGCGAGCGCCGCGGCGAGAACCCCAACGGCCGGATCGTGCTGGTGGTCGCCAGCAAGCCCGGCGTCTACGCGCTGGAACGCGCCGCCAGCTTTGGCGTGGAATCCGCTGTGGTCAGCCGCAAAGACTATGCCGACAGTGCCGCCTTTGACGCCGCCCTGCTGGACACCCTGCAAAGCCATAACATTGACGTGGTGGTTCTGGCCGGGTTCCTGAGCGTGCTGGGCGAGAAGGTCATTGCCGCTTACCGCAACAAGATCATCAACGTGCATCCCAGCCTGATCCCCAGCTTTTGCGGCCCCGGCTTCTACGGGCTGAAAGTCCACGAAGCCGCCCTGGCCCGGGGCGTAAAGCTGACCGGTGCCACTGTGCATCTGGTCAACGAGGAGTGCGACGGCGGGCCTATCCTTTTGCAGAAAGCCGTGGCCGTCCAGCCCGGCGACACCCCCGAGGTGCTGCAGAAGCGCGTGATGGTCGAAGCCGAATGGAAGCTGCTGCCCCAGGCCCTTGCCATGGTGTGCAGCGATGAGGTATAAACAATGAAAAAGAATCTGTACAAATATCTGGCTGGCAACGAGTATCCCGGCCGCGGCATTGTGCTGGGCCTGACCCCCGACAGCAAAAAGGCCGTGGTGGCCTACTGGATCATGGGCCGCAGCGCCAACAGCCGCAACCGCGTGTTTGAGCCTATCGAGGGCGGCATCCGCACGGTGGCCGCTGACCCCGCCAAGCTGGAAGACCCGCACCTCATCATCTATAACGCCGTGCTGACCCTGCGGGAGACCACCGTGGTCACCAACGGCGACCAGACCGATACGATTGCCCAATTCATGAACGGCAACCTTTTCCCCGGTTACAGCTTTGAAGCTGCGCTGGCCACCCGTACTTATGAGGACGACGCCCCCAACTTCACCCCCCGCATTTCCGGCGTGGTGGATATGCGCCGCGGCGGCTACAAGCTGTCCATCGTCAAATCCAACGAGGGCAACGCCGCCAGCGTGCAGCGCCAGACCTTCGATTACCCCCAGCCCATTGCCGGTGAGGGCCATTTCATCAGCACCTACCAGAAGAACGGTGCGCCCATCCCCAGCTTTGCCGGGGAACCGCTGCGCGTCGCCATCGATGAGAACGCCCCCGATAAGTTTGCCGACAAGCTCTGGAAGAACCTGAACGAGGATAACAAGGTCAGCCTGTTTGTGCGCAGCATCGAGCTGGAGACCGGCACCTACGAGGACATTATCCTGAACAAATACACCGCTGTGGAGGGTTAATATGAACGAATTTCAGCTGAAATACGGCACCAACCCCAACCAGAAGCCCGCCCGCATCTACATGGCCGACGGCTCCGACCTGCCGGTGCAGATCCTGAACGGCCGCCCGGGCTACATCAACTTTCTGGATGCGTTCAACTCCTGGCAGCTGGTGCGCGACCTGAAAAAGGCCCTGGGCCAGCCCGCCGCCGCCAGCTTCAAGCATGTGTCCCCCGCCGGTGCGGCCATCGGCCTGCCGCTGGATGACACCCTGCGCGCCATGTACCACATCGCCCCCGAGACCGAGCTGTCTCCCCTGGCCTGCGCCTACGCCCGCGCCCGCGGCGCCGACCGCATGTCCAGCTTTGGCGACTGGATCGCGCTGTCCGATGTATGCGACCTCTCCACCGCCAAGCTCATTCAGCACGAAGTTTCCGACGGCATCATCGCCCCCGGTTACGATGCTGACGCGCTGGAAGTGCTGAAAAGCAAAAAGAAGGGCAACTACGCCATCGTACAGATCGACGCCGCCTACGAGCCGAAACCGCTGGAGACCCGCACCGTCTTTGGCGTGACCTTCGAGCAGGGCCGCCAGGACCTGGACATCAGCGACGCCACGATGCTGCAGAACATCGTGACCGAGAACCAGTCCATCAGCGAGGAGCAGCGCCGCGACCTCATTATCAGCCTCATCGTACTGAAGTACACCCAGTCCAACAGCGTTTGCTACGTGCAGGACGGCCAGACCATCGGCGTAGGTGCCGGCCAGCAGAGCCGCGTGCACTGCACCCGCCTGGCAGGCCAGAAGGCTGACAACTGGCAGCTGCGCCACATGCCCAAGGTGTTGAACCTGCCCTTCCGCCCCGACATTGCTAAACCTAACCGCGACAACGCCATCGACGTCTACATCGGTGATACGCCGCAGGATGTCATCGGCGATGACGTTTGGGCCGAAACCTTTACCGAGCAGCCCGCCCCGCTGACGCTGGACGAGAAGCGCGCCTGGCTGGATGCCGTGACCGGTGTTGCCTTAGGCAGCGATGCTTTCTTCCCCTTCGGTGATAACATCGAACGCGCCCGCCGCAGCGGCGTGACCGCCATTGTGCAGCCGGGCGGCTCCATCCGGGACCAGCAGGTCATTGATACCTGCAACAAGTACGGCATTGCGATGGCGTTCTGCGGCATCCGGCTGTTCCATCATTAAACGCAAAAAACAACTCGCCTGCGGCGATTTTTCGTCGCGGGCTGTTGTGCTGTCAAGGAGGACGCTTATGAAAATTCTGGTTGTAGGCGGCGGCGGGCGCGAGCACGCCATTATCCGCGCACTGAAAAAAAGCCCCCTCTGCACCGAGATCTGGTGCGCACCCGGCAACGGCGGCATCAGCTACGATGCCCACTGCAAGGCCATCCCCGCCACCGACGTGGACGCCATGGTCGCCTTTGCCAAAGAGGAAGCCTTTGACTATGTAGTCGTTGCCCAGGATGACCCCCTGGCCCTGGGCATGGTCGACGCCCTGGCGGCGGTCGGCATCCCGGCCTTTGGCCCCGACAAAGCCGCGGCCCGCATCGAGGCCAGCAAGGTATTCAGCAAGGACCTGATGAAGAAATACGGTATCCCCACCGCCAAGTACGAGACCTTCGACGACCCTGCCAAGGTCATGGCGTACATCCGTGCCGAGGGCAAGTATCCCGTGGTCATCAAGGCCGACGGCCTGGCCCTGGGCAAGGGCGTGCTGATCTGCCAGAACGAGCAGGAAGCCGCCGACGGCGTGAAAGAGATCATGCTGGATAAAAAGTTCGGTGCATCGGGCAATCATGTGGTGGTCGAGGAGTTTCTCACCGGCCCCGAGGTCAGCGTGCTGTCCTTCTGCGATGGAAGGACCGTCAAGCCGATGGTCTCCAGCATGGACCACAAGCGTGCGCTGGACCATGACGAAGGCCTGAACACCGGCGGCATGGGCACCGTGGCCCCCAACCCCTACTATACCCCCGCCGTGGCCGACCGCTGCATGAAGGAGATCTTCCTGCCTACCGTGGCCGCCATGCAGGCCGAGGGCTGCCCCTTTAAGGGCTGCCTTTACTTTGGCCTGATGCTGACCCCCGACGGCCCCAAGGTCATCGAGTACAACTGCCGCTTTGGCGACCCGGAGACCCAGGTGGTGCTGCCCCTGCTGGAAAGCGACCTGCTGACCGTGATGCAGGCTACCACCAACGGCACGCTGGATAAGACCGAGGTCAAGTTCAGCGACGGCGCTGCCGCCTGTGTCATTCTGGCCAGCGGCGGCTATCCCCTCGCCTACGAGAAGGGCAAGGAGATCACCGGCCTGACCGAGGGCCAGTTGGATGCTGCCGACGTGACCGTCTACCATGCGGGCACCGCCATCAAGGAGGGCAAGCTGGTCACCAACGGCGGCCGTGTGCTGGGCGTGACGGCCACCGCCGCCACCCTGCCCGAGGCACTGAAAAAAGCCTACGCTGCCAGCGAGAGCATCCACTTTGACAAGCTGCACAAGCGCAGCGACATCGGCGCAAGAGCGCTGGCTGCGATGCAGTAACGGAGGAATATACAATGGTATATCGCATTTATGTTGAGAAAAAGCCCGGTTTTGACGGCGAGGCTCAGGGCCTTTGCCACGAGCTGGTCGACCTGCTGGGCATTAAGGCCCTGAAAGGTCTGCGGCTCATCAACCGTTATGATGTCGAGGGTATCGACAACGTCCTGTTCCAGCAGGCCATCCCTACTGTCTTCAGCGAGCCGCCGGTAGACACCACCTACACCACCCTGCCCGAGGCCCAGCACGTTTTTGCTGTTGAGTACCTGCCCGGCCAGTTTGACCAGCGTGCTGACTCTGCCAGTCAGTGCATCCAGCTGCTCAGCCAGGGCGAGCGCCCCACCGTGCGCAGCGCCCGCGTCTACCTGCTGGAGGGCGATTTGACCGAGGACGACATCGCCGCCATTAAAAAGTACGTCATCAACCCCGTCGAGGCACGTGAAGCCAGCCTTGAGGAGCGCAGCACCCTCAAGATGGAGTTTGCCATCCCCACCGAGGTGGAGACCCTGACCGGCTTTACCGCCCTGGACGACGATGCCCTGGAAGCCTTCCGCAACGAGAAGGGCCTGGCCATGGACCACGCCGACATCAAGTTCTGCCAGGACTACTTCAAGTCCGAGCACCGCGACCCCACCATCACCGAGATCCGCCTGATCGACACCTACTGGTCCGACCACTGCCGCCACACTACCTTCGGTACCATTCTGGACGATGTGCAGATCGATGACGAGCTGGTTCAGGCCGCCTTTGACCGCTACATGGCCCTGCGCAAGGAGACCGGCCGCGACAAGAAGAACCGTACCCTGATGGACTGCGCCACCATCGCCGCCAAGGCCCTGAAGCAGCGCGGAATCCTGAAGAACCTGGACGAGAGCGAGGAGATCAACGCCTGCACTGTCAAGATCAAGTGCGATGTCGACGGCGAGCTGCAGGACTGGCTGTTCCTCTTTAAGAATGAGACCCACAACCACCCCACCGAGATCGAGCCTTTCGGCGGTGCTGCCACCTGCATCGGCGGTGCCATCCGCGATCCCCTGTCCGGCCGCAGCTACGTCTACCAGGCCATGCGCGTGACCGGCGCAGCCGACCCGCTGAAGCCTGTCTCCGAGACGATGCCCGGCAAGCTGCCCCAGCGCAAGCTGGTCACCACCGCCGCTGCCGGTTACTCCAGCTACGGCAACCAGATCGGCCTTGCTACCGGCCAGGTCTCTGAACTGTATCACCCCGGCTACGCTGCCAAGCGCATGGAGATCGGCGCGGTCGTGGGTGCAACGCCTGCCAGCCATGTCCGCCGCGAGGAACCCGCCCCCGGCGATGTGGTTATCCTGCTGGGCGGCCGCACCGGCCGTGACGGCATCGGCGGCGCCACCGGCTCCTCCAAGGCCCACAAGCTGACCAGCCTGGAGACCTGCGGTGCCGAGGTGCAGAAGGGCAACGCCCCCATCGAGCGTAAGCTGCAGCGTCTGTTCCGCCGCGAGGATGCCTGCCGCCTCATCAAGCGCTGCAACGACTTTGGCGCAGGCGGTGTCTCTGTTGCCATCGGTGAGCTGGCCGACGGCCTGAAGATCGATCTGAACAAGGTCACCAAGAAATACGAGGGTCTGGACGGCACCGAACTGGCCATCTCCGAGAGCCAGGAGCGTATGGCTGTGGCCGTCGCTGCCGAGGATGCCGAGACCTTTATGCAGTACGCCGCCGAGGAAAACCTCGAAGCTACGATCGTTGCCACCGTTACCGAGGAAAAGCGCATGCGCGAATTCTGGAACGGCAAGGCCATCGTCGACCTCTCCCGCGAGTTCCTGAACTCCAACGGTGCCGAGCGTCACGCCAACGTACACATCCTCAAGGGTCATGTCTGGCAGCCCCAGTTTGCCGGTGCTACCTTTGAGCAGAAGATGGAGCACCTGGTCTCCGACCTGAACGTCTGCAGCCAGAAGGGTCTGGGCGAGCGCTTCGACTCCACCATCGGCGCGGCCACTGTGCTGATGCCATACGGCGGCAAGTATCAGCTGACCCCCACCATGGCCATGGCTGCCAAGCTGCCCGTGGACGGCGAGACCACCACCTGCTCCGGCATGGCCTGGGGCTTCAACCCCTACCTGACCGAGGCCGACCCCTACCGCGGCGCTTATCTGGCCGTGGTCGAGAGCATCACCAAGCTGGTGTGCGCCGGTTTCCACCACAAGGATATGTACCTGACCTTCCAGGAATACTTTGAGCACATGAACGACAAGCCCGAGCGCTGGGGCAAGCCGCTGGCCGCCCTGCTGGGTGCCCTGGATGCTCAGATGGGCCTGGGCATCGCCTCCATCGGCGGCAAGGACTCCATGTCCGGCAGCTTTGAAGGCCTGGATGTTCCCCCCACGCTGGTCAGCTTTGCCACCGCCATCGGCAATACCCGCGATGTGCAGAGCCCCGAGTTCAAGAAAGCCAACAGCGCCGTTGTTATGCTGCGTCCCCAGTATAAGGACGGCCTGCCCGAGATCGGCAGCCTGATCGCCATCTACAAGACCGTCGAGCAGATGATCGACGAAGGCAAGGTGCTGTCTGCCGCTACCCCCGGTTACGGCGGCGTGGCCGAGGCCCTGTTCAAGATGTGCGTGGGCAACCATGTGGGCCTGCAGCTCTCCAACGACCTGAACTTCAACGACCTGTTCAAGCCCGCTTACGGCAGCGTGATTTTGGAGCTGCTGGACCCGTCCGCCGGCGAGTTCCTGGGCTTTACCACCGTGGACTACACGCTGGAAGCCGGCAAAGAGATGATCGACCTGGCCAAGCTGCAGGAGAAGTGGGAAGCCAAGCTGGAGCCGGTCTTCCCCTACCGCAAGGCCGGCCCGACTGTGCCCGCGCTGGAGCATGACTGCCCCGCCAACAAGCGCGTGGCCCCCGCTGTGCGCCTGGCTACCCCGCGGGTCATTATCCCCGTCTTCCCCGGCACCAACTGTGAGTATGATACCGCCCGCGCCTTCCGCCAGGCCGGCGGCGACCCGCACATTCTGGTGCTGAAAAACCTGACCCCCGCCGATGTTGCCGAGAGCTGTGAAGCCCTGGTCAAGGAGCTGGACGAGGCCCAGATCCTGATGCTGCCGGGCGGCTTCTCCGGCGGTGACGAGCCGGATGGCTCCGCCAAGTTCATCGCAGCGTTCTTCCGCTCCCCCGCTGTGGCCGATGCCGTCAACCGCCTGCTGAACCAGCGCGACGGCCTGGCTCTGGGCATCTGCAACGGCTTCCAGGCTCTCATCAAGCTGGGCCTGGTCCCCTACGGCGAGATCCGCCCCATCACGGCCGATGACCCGACCCTGACCTTCAACACCATCCATCGCCACCAGAGCATGCTGGTGCGCACCCGCGTTGCCAGCAACAAGAGCCCCTGGCTGAGCCGCTGCGACATCAACGATGAGCACCTGATCGCCATCAGCCACGGCGAGGGCCGCTTTGTCTGCAGCCAGACGCTGCTGAACCAGCTGATCGACAACGGCCAGATCGCCACCCAGTACGTCGACCTGACCTGCCAGCCCACCATGGACCTGCGCTACAACCCCAACGGCTCCGTAATGGCCATCGAGGGCATCACCAGCCCGGACGGCCGCGTCTTTGGCAAGATGGGCCACAGCGAACGCTACGGCGAACGCCTGTACAAGAACGTTACCGGCGACAAGTACCAGCCTATCTTTGAGGGCGGCGTGAACTATTTTAAGCTGTAAGAAAGTAGAGGACTTTTCCCATGGCACAACATGACCGTTATATTTCCCCGTTCTCGACCCGCTATGCCTCTGACGAGATGCAGTATATCTTCTCGGACGACAACAAGTTCCGCACCTGGCGCAAGCTGTGGATCGCGCTGGCCAAGGCCGAGCAGAAGCAGGGCCTTGCCATCACCGATGAGCAGATTGCCGAGCTGGAAGCCCACAAGGACGACGTGAACTACGAGGATGCCATCGCCCGCGAAAAGCTGGTGCGCCACGATGTCATGAGCCACGTCTACGCCTACGGTTTGCAGTGCCCCAAGGCCAAGGGTATCATCCATCTGGGTGCTACCAGCTGCTATGTGGGCGATAATACCGACGTCATCATCATGCGCGAGGCTTTGCAGCTGGTGCGCAAGAAAATCATCGGCGTGCTGGCGAACCTGGCCAAGTTTGCCGACGAGTACAAGGATATGCCCTGCCTCGCCTACACCCACTGCCAGCCCGCCCAGCTGACCACCGTCGGCAAGCGCGCCACCCTGTGGATGAACGAACTGTACATGGACCTGGAGGAGATCGACCACCAGATCGGCCAGCTGGCGCTGCGCGGCGTCAAGGGTACCACCGGCACCCAGGCCAGCTTTATGGAGCTGTTCGGCGGCGATTCCGCCAAGATCAAGGCCGTCGAGGCTGACGTCTGCGCCCAGATGGGCTTTACCAAGGTCGTGCCGGTCTGCGGCCAGACCTACAGCCGCAAGGTGGACTACAATGTGCTGTCCGCCGTGGCAGGCCTGGGCCAGAGCGCCATGAAGATGGCCACCGACATCCGCCTGCTGGCCAACTTTAAAGAGATGGAAGAGCCGTTTGAGAAGAACCAGATCGGTTCCTCGGCCATGCCCTACAAGCGCAACCCCATGCGGTGTGAGCGCATCTGCGCCCTGAGCCGCTACCTGATGGTGGACGTGCTGAACCCCGCCATGACCGCCGGCACCCAGTGGTTTGAGCGCACGCTGGACGACTCTGCCAACAAGCGCATCGCCATGGCCGAGGGCTTCCTGGCCGCCGACGCTATCCTGAACATCCTGCTGAATGTTTCGGACGGTCTGGTGGTTTACCCCAAGGTCGTGCGCGCCCGCGTGATGGCCGAGCTGCCGTTTATGGCCAGCGAGAACATCATGATGAAGGCCGTCAAGAAGGGCGGCGACCGTCAGGAGCTGCACGAGCGCCTGCGTGAGCATGCCGTGGCCGCAGCCGCTGTGGTCAAGCAGGAAGGCAAGCCCAATGACATGATTGCCCGCGTGGAGGCTGACCCTGCCTTCGGCCTGAGCCGCGAGGAGATCGAGGCCGAGCTGAGCCCCGAGGCCTTCACCGGCCGCAGCGCCGAGCAGGTCATCGAGTTCCTGCGTGACGTCATCCAGCCCGTGCTGGACGCCAACAAAGAGGACCTGGGCCAGCATGTGGAGCTGAACGTCTGATTGATTGCATTGTAAATTGTAGGGGCGAATGTTTGCATCCGCCCGCAGGTCGATGACAAGCATCGACCCCTACAGAACAGCAAAATACCCGTATTGTCTTACTAAAGGCAATACGGGTATTTTTTATGCAATTGTATCGGCGGACGTCAGGCCGGATTCCAACACATCCGCCATAAACGCGCTGTGGTCAGCGTAATCGCCGGTGGGCACAAGGGTGATGTCGTAATAGGTGATCGGCATGTCGTTGCTTTCCAGCACCTGCTTGAGGGTGTGCAGGACGGTTTGCATGTCCGCCTCGGTAGGCTTGCCATCGCACAGCACTTGTGCGCACAGGCGGCTGGGCACCTTTTGCAGCAGGGCTTTGTCAAAGGCAGCATCCAGCGGCAGATCATCCACATAGTCAGCCGGGGTCATGCCGTCCTGCTCGGTGTAGCAAAGGTCGATCTCTACCGTGTTGCCCTTTGCGCCGTAGACAGATGCAAAGTTTAATTCCGGGGCCTGCACGGTCAGATACGCGGCTGCCTGCTGGGCAGCTTCATCCCCCAGGCGGTAAGCGGTGGTCCAGCGGTGGTCTACATAGAACACATGGTCCGGCTCAAGCTCCTTACCCCGGATTTCATCATCAGTCAGCAGCCAGAACCGCGTCTGCACCGCAAAGTTTGTATCACGGCTCTGGTCAGACTGAACGTATACCACATAGTGGAAGAACTGTCCGCCAGCGGCGGTGCGCTGGTCCCAGTGAAATGTTTCCTCCGGATATAGCTTTTCCGCATATCGAATGGCCCGATATATAGCCCACTGTTGGCTGAGCGGGTCGCCGTTGATGGCGTCAAAGGCCAGCAACAGAGCCAAAATCAGCAGCAGGGCCGCCGCCAGCGCCAGGCGGCGCATGGTTTTCGTCCTTTTATTCTTTGTTTTCATGGGTACTCTCCTTTGCATAGTGCAGCAGCCAACCGATCAGCCAGCCTATGCCGCCCAAAACAGCGTACAAGATACAGCCGGACGCCAGATTCCATAAGAAATTGCTAAGCGAGAATGATTCCAAAAAAGCCGTCTGCTTTATGATAGCATCCAGCACGGCCAGCCCCAGCGTAAACAGCAGCAGCGGCTTGCCCATGCCGGTATCCCGGCAGGTCAGAACGGCCCAGACACACGGCAGGAACAGGATGACCCAGTTGGCGCTGCCTGTATACCCCAGGGCCACGCCCGCCGCAATGCCCACAAAGGCCAGCAGCAGCAAATGGGTGCTGTATCGGCGGCGCAGTTTTTGCAGGATCTTACCGTCATCCGGGGCGGGCAGTTCCGGCACGGCGGGGGCATCTGTCCCCTGCCGCAAAGCGCGGCAGGCCGGGCAGGCGGCCAGGTGGGCTTTTACCAGCGCTTCACTTTCCGGGCTGGCTACGCCGTCCTGCACCAGAGGCATCAGGTCGCGGCAGACCGCGCAGGGGATTTTTTTGATTTCGGCGGCTTCTTTCACAGGTCGTAGCCCTCCTTTGCAAGTTGTTGTTTTAGCCAGGTGCGGGTGCGGTGTTCGATGACGCGAGCCGAACTTTCGCTGATGCCCAGCCGTACGGCGATCTCGGCGTAGCTGTAGCCTTGTGCCCGCAGCTGCACCACGCGGCGGGCACGGTCATCTTTTTGCTGTAATAATGCCTGTACCCGCTGCCATTGCAGGCGGGTGTCGGTGTGGTCCGGCAGGGTGTCGTCGGTCAGGTAGGTCTCTAACAGGTCGTCGGCGCTGACGGTAGGGCGGCGCTTGCGCAGGCTTTCCAGCCAGACGTTGTGGGCAATGCCGAACAGCCAAGTCTTGACTGCACAATCTCCGCGGTAGGTGTGCAGCCGTCGCAGCGCCCGCAGAAAGGTCTCGCTCAACAGGTCCTCAGCTTCGGCGGGGTCGTGGGTCAGGTGGCAGAGGTAGCGGTACAGGTCGGTGCGGTAGGTGTTATACAGTTCTTCCAGTTCTGGGTACGGCATCCGCTGCCCTCCTTTCTGTTGGCGTTCATCCTATTAGTGCGGTTTTTTGCGCCCGCGTTACAGGCAGATACAAAAATTGCCCCGGCACAAGGCTGGGGCAATGGGGCTATTCGGTTGGGGGTTCCTCGGCGTTTTCCGCGTTTTCTGATTCCGGGTCAGGCTCCGGGGCAGGTTCCGGCGTGGGAGTGGGCTGCTCATAGGGCTGGAAGTAGCCGCGGATCTCGCCGTCCTCCAGCTGGTCGCTCACGTCCAGGGTGCCGCGGTCGCTGCCGGAAAGCCCCTTGTCGGGGTCGGTCAGGATCTTGGCGGCCAGGCGCAGCTTGTAATCCAGGCTGCTGCTGTTGCCCAGCAGCACGTCCACGCGGCCCTGGTAGGTGAAGGAGAGCTGGCTGGTATCGCTGATGTCCAGCGCGGTCAGGCCGTCCAGCAGGCCGTCGTCCTGCAAAAGCTGCCACAGCTGGGTGACAATATCGGTTACCGTGGGCTGGGCGGATTCCGGTGTGGCGTCGGTGCTGTCCGACTCGGCTGACGATTCGGTGTAGGCCAGCAGCGAGTTATAGGTTTCCGGGATGACCTGCTGACCGATGGCGGGGCTGAAATTGTCCGGCAGTTTGGCGTTGAGCAAGATCAGGCCCTCGGGCTGGGAGACCTCCAACCGCAGGATGCGCAGCGCATCGCTGAGGACCATCCACCCGCCGGAGTACATGCAGGTAAATCGCTCGGTAGCGGGGGTCAGCTGCACCACCACGGTGGCGGGCATCTGGACGGTCACTTCCACCTTGTCTAGATACGGGAACTGCGCCTGTAATTCCTTGGTCTTTTCGGCAGTGGAGAAGCTGAAAAGGTTGGAGTTTTTCTCGATATTCAGCGCCGAGACGATCTCATCCTCGGTATAAATGCCGGTGTCGGCGGGGGTGCTGTGGTCGAAGTTCTCGACCCGGAAGATGGCCACCTTGAACAGCAGGTTGACCGACACGAACGCGCCGATGGCCAGCACGGCCAGCACAGCCAGCATCCCCAGAAAGCGGCGGCGGCGTGTGCGGCGTAAAATCTCCGCCTGGGTCACGCGGCGCTGGCGGCGGGGCGAGCCGGGCGTGTAGCCGCTTTTTTGCGGGTTGATCTGCTGCTGCGGGCGGGGGCGGCGGCCATTGTTGGACTGATTTTGGCCGGGGCGGTTTTGCCGCGGGGGCTGGCCGCTGCGGGGCGGTTGATTGGGGCCGCGCTGCTGATTGGGACGCGGGGCATTGCCGCGCGGGGGCTGCTGGGCAGGTGCGCCGCGTTTTTCCAGCCCCATGCGGCTGCTTACGCTGCGGCGGGGCGCACGGGCAGGATGACCGGCCCCGGACTTTTGCCCGCGGCTGCGCTGGTTATAATCCATGGGTCGGCCCTCCCTTCTATTTAGGTAAATAATTTAGATTGTAGGGGCCGATGCTCGTCATCGGCCCGCGGACGCGCACTGTGCGCCCCTGCAAGGCATACTTTTACAGTTTACATTTATTATAGAAGAAACGATACAAAAAAACAAGAGCGGAGACCGCGGATACGCTCTCCACTCCGGTTACAATATGGTTGCATTATTTGACAAGTTCCAGCAGCTTGGCGGTGATAAGCTCCAAACTGTGCGGGTTGCCCAGGGTCTTGGCGTTGGCGCCCATCTCGGCCAGCTTGCCGGGCTGGGCCAGCAGCTGCTGCACGGTTTCGATCAGCCCCTCGCCGGTCAGGTTCTTTTCCTCGATGACCACGGCGGCACCGGCCTTTTGCAGTTCCAGGGCGTTGTAATACTGGTGGTTCTCGGCCACGTTGGGGCTGGGGATCAGGATGGACGCGCGGCCCACGGCCTCCAGTTCGGCCAGCGTCAGCGCACCGGAACGGGCAATGACCAAATCTGCGGCGGCCAACAGCTGGGGCATATTGTTGATGTAGGGCGTGACAACCAGGTTCTCACCGGGGGCAAAGCCCTTTTCTTTTTCCAGCTTATCGAACAGCTCTACGCCGCGGCTGCCGGTGGCATGCAGGTGCAGCACGTTCGCCCCCTGCTGCTTTTCCCAGGCGCAGAGGTCCGCCACCACCTGGTTGATGCGGTCAGCGCCCAGACTGCCGCCAAAGCTCAGGATAACGGTGCGGTCGCCGGCCTTCAGGTTGCGGCGGGCGGCTTCGCGGTCGGCGGTAAGCACTTCGGGGCGGACAGGGTTGCCTACCACGGTGGTCTTTTCGGGGGCTCCCAGCTTCTCCACCGCATCAGCGCTGGCGGCCAGTACCACATCCACATCCTTGGCCAGCAGCTTGTTGGTCACACCGGGGAAAGCGTTCTGCTCGTGGATGGCAGTCTTGATGCCGCGCTTGGCAGCGGCGCGCACCACGGGGCCGCTGACGTAACCGCCGCAGCCGATGACCAGGTCAGGCTTGACCTCGTTCAGGATCTTCTGGGTGCGGGGACCGGACAGCGCCAGATGCCACAGGGCAATGACGTTGCGCACAATGTTCTCGGCGTTCAGGCGGCGCTGAAAGCCGTTGATCTCGATGTGATGGAAGGGATACCCGGCCTTCGTGACAAGACCGTACTCCATGCCCTCGCGGCGGCCGGCAAAGTGGATCTCGGCGGTCGGGTCGGCGGCTTTCAGGGCACCGGCAATGGCCAGCGCCGGGTTGATATGACCGGCTGTACCGCCGGCAGCAATCAGAACACGCATACTAACTCCCCTTTTTTCAGGCAGACCGCTGCACCCATTTGGGGGCCTGCGGCGTTGCCTTATAGATTCTGCCGTCAAACTCTGCGGCGGCGGTAGGTGCTTTTCTGGCGCAGGCGGTTTTCCATTTCCTCCTGTTCCCGCTGGCGGCGGGCCTCACGGCGGCCGTTTCCGGCGCGGGATATGCTTAGCATGATGCCCATCTCACCCAGCAAAATCAGCAAGCTGGTGCCGCCGTAGGAGAAGAACGGCAAACTGATGCCGGTGTTGGGCAGCAACGCTGTAGCCACGCCGATATGGCAGAACACCTGCCAGGCGACCTGCGCCATGATGCCGATGCCCAGCAGCGAACCGAAGAAATCCGGTGCGTTGAGGGCGATGGCAATGCCCTGCACAATGAGGGCACCAAACAGCACGATCAATGCGATGGCGCCGATAAAGCCCAGTTCCTCGCACACGACGGCGAAGATAAAGTCGTTCTCGGCGTAGGGCAGCCACTGGTGCTTTTGCACGCTGTTGCCGATGCCCACGCCGAACAGACCGCCGGTGGAGATGGCGTAGATGCTCTGGCGGGTCTGCCATAGCATACCGGCGGTATCGGTGGGGGTCAGGCCCCAGACGCCGCCCAGACGCTCCGACGCATAACCGTCGCCGGAGGCCAGAGACTTGATAAAATACACCAGGACAGCCGCACCGGCCGGGACAACAACAGCCCACAGCTTTACGCCGCCTGCCCCGGCGCACACCAGCATGGTGGCAAAGATCATGGCCATCAGCAGCATGGCCGAGTTGTGGGGTTCCAGCCTCAGCAAAACCAGAATGGGGATCAGCAGGCAGGCGGGCTTGAAAACACACTGGAACAGGCTTTTGATCTCCCGCTGGTGATGGTCCAAAATATCCGCCGTGCCCAAAATGACGGCAAACTTGGCCAGCTCCGAGGGCTGCAGGGACATGCCGCCCGGCAGGTAGACCCAGCGGTAGCAGCCGTTATTGTCACTGGGCATGAACAGCGCCAGCACCAGCAGCGCCAGCGTGATGACGTAAAATGTCCAGAACATATACCGCAGCGCACGGTAGTTGATAAGCGACACGCCCAGCATGACGACAAAGCCCACCGCGGCCACGATGGCCTGGGGCTTGATGAAGTAGTAGATGTTGCCGCCATGGTTGGTGTAGCCGCTGGAATAGCTGGCCGAGAACATCATGATCAGCCCGTAGGCCAATATGACGGCCAACGTGCCCACAAAGGTCCAGGACAGATGGCCCCGTTCCTCTTTGGGCAGGCGGATGACCCGCAGCATGCGGATGATATTACCAAAGGTGCGGTCAAGGATCACACCCAAAATGCCATACAGATGCGTAACCAATGGGTGCAAGCCTCCTTGTTGCTTATGGTTGCTTATGCGATGCAGATGTAGAAGATGCCCATCGCCACGCCGATGGCGGCGATGAGGGCGAAGAAGCCGTCGATCTTGACCTCTTTCCAGCCGCGCAGCTCAAAGGCGTGGTGGATGGGGGTCATTTTAAAGATGCGCTTGCCGTGGGTGGCCTTGAAGTAGATGCGCTGGATAACCACGGTCATAGCGTCCCAGATATAAACGATGCCGAAGAAGAGCACAAGCTCCGGGCGGTCCATCACAAAGGCCAGCGCCGTGACCATGCCGCCAAAGAACATGCTGCCGGTATCGCCCATAAAGACTTTGGCCGGGTAGAAGTTCCACAGCAGAAAGCCCACGCAGGCGCCGGCGGTGGTGGCCGCCAGCAGCGAAACATGTACAAAGCCCAGCAGGCTGCCTGCCAGCAGGTAGCCCAGCATGGACACAAAGGTCACGCCGGTGCACAGGCCGTCCAGGCCGTCGGTCAGGTTAACAGCATTGACCAGGAAGATAATGCCGAAGAACGCGATGGGATAGTAAGCCAGCCCCAGATCGACCATACCCGCTACCGGGAACATGACGCTGGTGGAGAGCAGGCCCAGGCTGTGCAAGCCGATCATAAAGCCGACGGTGACAGCGACCTGCAAAACGATCTTCTGCCAGGCAGTAAGCCCTAGATTGCGGTGCTTGATGACCTTGATGAAGTCATCGAGGAAGCCGATCAGGCCGTTGCCGAAGGCCAGAAACAGCACCAGCATGCCGGCGGCCATCTGCTGGGGGCCCAGCACCTCCGGCGCAGAGCTGTGGAACAGCCCGTACACGACGCCGATGGTGAGCAAGATGCCAAAGATAAACCCAAGGCCGCCCATGGTGGGGGTGCCGTTTTTCTTGTTGTGCCAGGTCGGGCCTTCCTCGCGGATGGTCTGGCCAAAGTGCAGGCGGTGCAAAGCCGGGATCAACAGCCAGCAGGTGATAGCCGTAACGGCAAAGCCGCCAACAGCACCGGCGGCTAAAATTGCGGAGACAGTAGGCTCCATGCAGTCATTCCTCCATATTCCTCAAGTAAAACGTAGGCGCGGCTGCACGGGGCTGTGCATTACACCTGCGGCAAAGCAGCGTAAAAGTCCGCCAGGATCTCATCCAGCTTCATGGCATGGCTGGCTTTGGCCAGCACGGCATCGCCGGGGCGGACAGACTGCTGCAAGTATTGTAACACTTCTGCGGCCGTTTGGCAATGCACAGTTGCAATACCACGGTTTTTGGCGGCTTCGGCCATGGCGGCGCTGTTGGGGCCGTAGGCGATCAGCAGGGACACGCCCGCATCGGCGGCCCACTCCCCTGTTTCGCGGTGGCCGCTCTCGCTGGCGTCGCCCAGTTCCAGCATGTCGCCCAGCAGGGCGATCTTGCGCGCGTTGGGCAGGGCTTTCAGCACCGAGAGGGCAGCTTTCATGCTGTCCGGGCTGGCGTTGTAGCAGTCCTCGATAAAGGTGATGCCGCCCTTCTCTACGATATGCTGGCGCATGCCGGTGGTCTGGTAGCGGGAAAGCGCGGCGGCGCACCGGGCGGGGTCCAGCCCCAGGCGGGTGGCGGCGGCGTAGGCGGCCAAGGCATCGTACACGGTATGCAGGCCCGCGGTGGGGATGGACACGGCAAAGCTGCCGTAGGCCTTATCCACCAGCGTAAAGGTCGTACCTTCGGTGCCGGTGTGGACATCCGCGGCGCGCACATCGGCGGTCTCGCTCTCGATGCCGAACCATACGGGGCGCAGGCGGGCGGGGACGCTGGCGGTGGGCAGCAGGTCGTTGTCGGCGTTCAGGGCCAGGGGCGCGCCGTCAGGCAGACCTGCGCAGATCTCCATTTTTGCTTTCAGTATATTCTCGCGGGTGCCGAGATTTTCCAGGTGGGACACGCCGATCATCGTGATGATGCCGGCGGAGGGACGGGCGCAGCGGGTCAGCCGCTCGATCTCGCCCAGGTGGTCCATGCCCATCTCCACCACGGCGTACCGGGTGTCGTTATCCAGGCGGAACAGGGTGTTGGGCACACCGATGTCGTTGTTCTGGTTGCCCTCGGTCTTGATGGTTTTGCCAAAGGCGGAGAGGACGGCGTAGCAGAACTCTTTGGTGGTGGTCTTGCCCACACTGCCGGTAACGCCGATCATCTTGGGGCTGAACAGCATGCGGTAGTTGGAGGCCATGCGGATCATAGCGCGGGCGCTGTCCGGCACGATGACAGTGCGGTCCTCGGGCACGCCGTCCACGGGGTGGTTGGCGATGATGTAGGCGGCGCCGTTCCGGTAAGCACCGGCGGCGAAGGCATGGCCGTCGACGCGCTCACCGGGGAAGCAGACGAACACGCAGCCGGGCTCGACCTTGCGGCTGTCGGTAACAACAGCGTGGATAGCCGCCGGCTCGGCCAAAGTCAGGCCAGCCAGCAGTTCGTTGGCAGGAATGGTTTGCATGGGATTGCCTCCTTATTCTATGGATATGAGGGATGTGTTGTCGTTATTGCTCTTGTGTTTCCTCGGCGGGCGTTTCTTCCGCCGGGGTTTCTTCCGCCGGAATTCCGGCAGTATCCTCGCTGCCGTCCGATTCCATCGTCAGGGTCACGATGGTGCCGTAGGCGGCGCTGGTCTCGGCGGCCGCGCTTTGGGATACTACCCGGCCGGAGCTGTCGCCCTCGAACTGGACGTTGAGGTTGGCGGCTTTCAGCATTTGGGATGCAAAACTGCCGCTCTTGCCAGTCACGTCAGGCACGGTGGTCATGGCGTCCTGGTCGGTGTTGGTGTACAGGTAGATGGTGGAACCAACGGGCACCGAGCTGCCGCCCACAGGGTACTGGTACACAATGTTGCCGTTGGAGCCGATCAGCTTATGCTGCAGGCCCAGCTGGTTCAGGGTGACCTGGGCGTTGGTCCAGGTGTAGTCCAGGCAGGTCTGCACGGTCACGTTGCCGGTGGGGTTGTAGTTGGCATCCTGCTCGATGCCCAGGTAGGGTGCAACTTCGCTGATGATGTTGCCTACAACAGGGGCCACGACCTGGCTGGCATAGTCATGGATCCAGCGGGGGTCATCCAGCAGGACGAACACCTCGATCTCGGGGTCGTCGATGGGCAGCACGGCGGCAAAGCTCATGGCCTTGTAGTAGTCGCCGTCGCCGCGCAGGTGGCGGTCGGTACGTTCGGCAGTGCCGGACTTGCCGCCGATGCGGTAGCCTGCCACGTAGGCGTTCTTGCAGGAGTGGCGGATGCTCAGGGTGCCGTTGGGTTCAACGTTGTTCTCCATCATCGAGAGGATCTCCTGGCTGACTTCCTCGGAGATGACCTGACGGCGGACGCTGGTGTCGGTCTGGCTGATGATGTTGCCTGCATCGTCTGTGATGGAATCCACGATATACGGGGTGACCAGGTAGCCGCCGTTGGCGATGGCCGCAATGGCGGTAGCCATCTGCATGGGGGTAATGGCCTCGTTCTGGCCGAAAGCGGCGGTGTACAGGTTGGTGTCGACCTCGGCCATCTGCTGGGCGTTGTACACGCTGGTCCAGCGGGTCTCGCTGGGCAGGTCAATACCGGTGGGCTGGGTAAAACCGAAGGCCTGGATATAATCGTAAAACACGGTAGGCTGCAAGGTCTGCGCCGCCTGGATAAACCAGAGGTTGCAGCTGTTATCCAGCGCCTGGGCCATGTTTTGCAGGTTATGCACCTCGCCGTTGGCACAGTGGTAGGTGTGCTCCCACAGCTCGCTGCCCTGGTTGACGGTCAGCTCACCGTTGCAGTAGAAGGTCTGGTTCATGTTCATGATGCCGGAATCCAGACCTGCCGATGCGGTGATAAGCTTAAAGACCGAGCCGGGCATGTACAGCTCGGTGATGTTCTTATTCTTCCACTGGGCTTCGCGCAGCATACCTTGCAGCTGGGTGTATTCGCTGGAAATGGTATTGCCATTTTCATCCTCGGTGGTTTCCTGGCTGATAACGCTGTCAGCGATGATGTCGGCCACGTTCTTCTCACCCAGGCGGCCCTCCAGCCAATCGATGTCGTCGGCGGTCAGGGCATCAGTCTTGTCCAGGATGGTCTGCATCTTGTCATCGTAGATGGTCATGGGGTCGTTGGGGTCGAACTGCTCCAGCGAGGCCATGGCCAGGATCTCGCCGGTCTTGACGTTCATCACGATAGCGCTGCCGCGGCCGTGGACGGAGAAGGTTTCCATGGCTTCGGCCAGATACTCTTCCACGATGGCCTGCACATTTTCGTCCAGCGTCAGGTTCAGGTTGTTGCCGTCGATGGCGTCGTGGACGTCGGCCTCGGTGTTGGCCAAAATTTCGCCGTTGACGTTGGTCTCAGCGATGCTGCGGCCCGGCGTACCGGCCAGCTCTTCCTCGTAGGATTTCTCCAGGCCGTAAGCGCCGACGAGCTTGCCGTTTTCATCGTTGTTGCAGAAGCCGATGACCGACGACGCAAACGCACCGTAGGGGTAGCTGCGGGTGGTGGACTGCTCGGTGGAGAGGACGACGATGCGGTAGCCGGTCTCCCCTTCCCTTTCCGGCGCGGTGCGGTAGGATTTGGAGTATTCGATGATGGCGTCGGCCACCGGTTTTTCCACGTTCTGGGCCACTACACGGTACTGGTACAGCTCGCCATTCTTGTTGCGGGCGGTCAGTTTGGCGTAGATGTCATCGGCGGAAGTGCCGTCGTTCAGCAGCTCAGCGATATGCTCGGCGGCGGTGCGGATCTCGGTTTCCGTGGCGCCGTTCTTCTCGGATTGGGCCGGGTCAGCGATGATGTTCCACACGGTGTTGCTTTTGGCCAGCAGCTTGCCGTTGGCACTGTAAATGTTGCCGCGGGTGGCGGGCAGCTCGGTGTCCTGGAGCTGCTGGGTCACGGCCTCGGTGCGGTAGTGTTCGGCGTCGCGCAGCTGCAGGGCGTACAGCTGGTAGACGAGGATGCCGAAGCAGGCCAGCATAAAAAACGCAACGGCAATCACCGTGTGAATACGGACGTTGCTTTTTAAGTTGGGATTCCTGGGTGGTTGGGTATTTGCCATAGATTTTACCTTTTATGCGGGATTTATCCCCGGATGCGTAGGCGAGCCTTTTCGCGTGCGGCGGAAGTGCCGTTTGCAAAAAGGCTCGTACCTGCGTTTGTTACGGATTAAAGCTATCCAGCAGATTCAGCGCGGCGGTGCGGATGCCCGCCAGAAAGCGGCCTGCGTCGCTGCTGGTTTTCTCAATGATGCTCTGTTCTTCCAGCTGGATGTAGGTGATCTGGCTCTGGTCGGCCTTGACCAGGCCCAGCTGGCCCTCGGCCACATCCTGCAAGCTGGCGCGGCTGGTGATGTCGCTCATTTTGGTGGAGAGGTAGTCGTACTCGCTCTGGGCGGCAGTCAGGTCGGTGCGGGTATCGTTGATTTGGCCGTTCAGCTCGGTAATGCGGGCCTGGCTGTGCACCACGCTGAAGATCATCCCCAGCAGCAGCGCCACGGCAATAACATGCAGCGCCACCGAGGCAAACTGCCGGGCGCGGTTCAGCCCGTGCTTGCCGCCGCGTACCACGCGCACCTCCGGCTGGCGGGGTTCCAGTTTGGGTGCCGTCTGGCCTGTATGAAGTAAAACTGTCGTCATGATTGGGTACCTCTATCTGAATTCGGTGTATCTGTTTAAATGGATCTGTCATTGTAGGTGTGAGTCAGCTAAAGGCTCCCTCTGCGAGGGGGCCTTTATGCTCATACCTTCTCCAACACTCTCAGCTTGGCCGAGCGGGACCGGCGGTTGATTTCCAATTCCTCGGCATCGGCCTCGATGGGTTTGCGGGTGATAAGCCTGGCTTTCGGCACGCCGCCGCAGGTGCAGATGGGCTGTTCCGGCGGGCAGGTGCAGCGCTGCGCCCAACGGCGGAACTTGTTCTTGACCAGGCGGTCCTCCAGGCTGTGGAAGGTGATGACGCAGAGCCGACCACCCGGGGCCAGGCAGTTGAAGATCGCGTCCAGGCCCTCGTTCAGGGCGTCCAGTTCGGAGTTGACGGCGATGCGGATGGCCTGGAAGGTGCGGCGGGCCGGGTTTTTGGCCTTGCGGCGCTCGGCCGGGGGCACGGCGCTGGCGACCAGGTCAGCCAGCTGCATGGTAGTCAGGATGGGCTTTTCCTGCCGCGCGGTCACAATTTTACCGGCAATCTGCCAGGCGTAGGGTTCCTCGCCGTAGTCCCGCAGGATGCGGGTCAGCTCCTCGCGGTCGAGGGTGTTGACCAGGTCCGCGGCGGTCGGGCCCTGCTGGCTCATGCGCATATCCAACGGGGCGTCGGCATGGTAGGAGAAGCCGCGTGCCGCGTCGTCCAGCTGGTGGCTGGAAACGCCGAGGTCCAGCAGAGCACCGTTGACCGCCGGGATGTCAAGCTCCGCAAGGACACGCGCTGCCTCGCGGAAGTTTGCCTGTACCACCTGGGCGGGCAGGCCCTTGAGCCTTTCGGTGGCGACTGCCACCGCATCCGGGTCCTGGTCGAGCGAGATCAAGCGCCCGGTGGTAAGACGTTTAGCGATCTGGGTGCTGTGCCCTGCGCCGCCGGCGGTGCCGTCCAGGTAGATACCGGCGGGGTCGATGTTCAACCCATCCAGGCAGGGCTGCAAAAGTACGGGAATGTGGGAAAATTCCATGGTGTTGTCCTCTATTTACAGGTTTTGCTTGCAATCACATTAAAAATCCAGCGCTTCCATGGCGGCGGTAAAGTCCTCGTCGCTGGATTCCTGGCTGCCGTTCCAGGCGGCGGTGTTCCAGATCTCAGCGAAGCTGCGGTTACCGATGACGGTCACATCGTGGTCGAGACCGGCATACTCCCGCAGGCGGGCGGGCAGCTGGATGCGGCCCTGCTTGTCCGGCGTGACCTCCACAGCGGAGGAGTAGAGCATGCGGCTGACGTTGCGGCCCTTGACCAGTCCTTTTTCTTCGATCTTGGCGGCTACCTTTTCAAACTCGTCACTGGGGAAAGCGGCCAGGCAGTGGTCCAGCCAGCGGGTGACAATAAAGGTCTCCCCCATGGCGTCGCGGAACTTGGCGGGGAAATTCAGGCGGCCTTTGGCGTCGATGGCGTAGTCGTACTGGCCTACCAGCATAGCCGCTCTCCCCTTTCGTCAGTTTCTACAAATCTTCGGCACGTTTTTTGACGTTGCCGCGTTGAGTTTGTGGATAACTCTGTGGAAAGGGTGGAAAACCACCCACTTTTCACCACCAGGGTTGTTATTTACACCACAATTCCCCACTTCGTATATTTAGTCTACCATCTAACGGGGTAAAAAGCAAGCCCGCAGCAGGAAAAAATCCCGCTGCGGGCTACATTTCACAGATTATTTTTTTGTGGTGGGGAGATGTGGGGGCTGACGCGGCATGACGGCGTGTTTTGTAGGGGCGACCCCCTACAGCCTTGCTGTGATTGTCGCTTTACTGGTTTTGCCCGCCCTGGCCGCCGCGATTAGGCCGGGTGGCGCTGCGCAGGTTCATGCGGGTATTTTTAATGTCCGCCACACTGCGGGCAAGGGTCTCCTCGGACTTTTTCAGCAAAGTTTCACAGTACACCGTTGCATTTCTGGTCAAATCCTTTGCCTGGGTGTTGGCTGCGGTCAAGATCTCGGCGGCGCGCTGGCGGCTGCGTTTGACGATCTCCTGCTCGCTGACCAGGGCGCTGGCGCGCTCCTCGGCTTTCTGGATGATGGTCTCGGATTCCACCTGGGCGTTTTTCATGATCTGCTCGCGGTCGTTCACGATCTTTTTGCTTTCGCGGATCTCGTCAGGCAGGTTGTTGCGCACTTCGTCGATGATGTCCCGCATGCGGTCCACATCCACCACGCGCTTGGCGGGGGCAAAGGGCACAGCCGTACCAGCTTCCAGCGTTTCTTCCATCAGATCGAGCAATTCTTCTACGTTCATGCCTGTTCCTCTTTCTCGTAACGGCTCACCATGATCTTGCCGTAATAGTATTGTTTGGCCAGCACCAGCGCCCCGGCGCGTTCGGGCAGGGCGGCTTCGCGCTCGCTCTCGGCCAGTACCACGCCGCCGGGGGCCACTTTGTCGGCCAGGGCGGGCAGTACCTCGTTTAAGGTATCGTAATGGAACGGCGGGTCCAGCAGCACCAGATCAAACGGGCCGCGGATGTTTGCCAGAAAAGGCAGAGCCTCCGCCTGGCGGATGTCGCTTTGGCGGTCAACGCCCGCCGTTTTGCAGTTGGCCTTTACGATGGCCAGTGCATCCGACGAACGGTCGACAAAAATGCAGCTTTTTGCCCCGCGGGACAACGCCTCGATGCCCAGCTGGCCGCTGCCTGCAAACAGGTCCAGCACACGGGCGCCGGGCACCAGAAACTGCACGCTGGAGAACATGGCCTCCTTAACACGGTTGATCGTCGGGCGGGTGACATCCTCGCCCGGCAATGCCTGCAGGTTTTTACCCCGGGCGGTACCGGCAATTACACGCATGGTCATGCTCCCCTTTTCTAAGTCGTTCTGTTTTACCAGCTTTATTATGAGGCCTGTCCGCCCCAATGTCAAGGCGGAATATGTAAAATAATTATGCACACAAAGTTGTTAAACGCAGCACAATTGCAGCTGGTATTGTTATCCAGCGCACAATTTGCGTGTTCGGTGTTATTTGCGGCACAATTTAAAAGTATGTGCAGTATAGAACAACCGCTCCGACCGTACATACCGTACCCTACTATATCAACCGTTCCGACCGTTTCGACCGTTCCAATCGTTCATACCGTACTAATCGTTGCAACCGTTGATACCGTTGGAACCGTTGGTGTAATAAGAATCGACTGTATATAGTGTAGTATAGAATGGCTGCTTACAGCAATGTTTGTGCCCGCAGGGGTGGATTCTGTAGCTATATCCGCGCAGCAATTGCCATGTGCATACGGGCGGATAGGGGATGTGATGCTGCATGTTAGTATATGATAAGCCAAGTCCACACGTACAGGGTGGCATATATTGTATAATATATATACGAGTCAACATATTTATGACCAACGGTATCAACGGTTCCAACGGTTGCAACGATTAAAACGGTTGGTACGGATTGTACGGTTGGAACGGTTGTTTTATATGTCCAAAAGCAAAAGCGCAGATACCTAAGTACCTGCGCTTTGTTTCAGAGAGCGGCTGATGGGAGTCGAACCCACGTCCTCAGCTTGGAAGGCTGATGTACTAGCCGTTGTACGACAGCCGCATCACACATACGATATTATACCCGCATGTGTGGGGATTTGTCAAGTGGTTTTATAGCTTGACCAGCTCATCTTTCAGGTTTTTCAGCTCTTTTTGCAGGGCGTCGCAGGCCTTGCCGTAGTTCTGGTAGTCCTGCATCTGCTGCATCACGCTGTCGTCCTCGGCGGTGAGATAGCCGCTGGAAAGCGACGCTGTGTAGCTGAATTTCTTCTGTGTACCGTTAAAATCGATGACCATGAACTGGCCCTCGCCGGGCAGCACAGTGCCGGCGCCAAACATTTTATGCACGATGCGGCAGCCGGTCAGGTCAGGCAGAGCCACCGGGGCGGCCTGCAATTCCTGCAGTTCCTGCTCTTTCTCGGCAATTTGCAGGCAAAGCTCGGCGCGGGTCTGCTTTTCTTTCACGGCCTTGGCGCGCTCCTTGGCCGTGGCATTGCGGGAGAAGCCCTTGGGGTAATACCCGCGCTGGTAGGCCGCATGCAGGATGTCGTAGGCCAGCAGGTGCAGTTGGTCGTTGATGCCGCCCAGATGGGTGCGCAGACGCTCCTTATGCTGGGCGATGAGGTCGGGGTAGTCGGCCAGGGCGGTGACCAGATCCTCGCACATGGCATAGTAGGCCGCCAGGTCCAGGCTGGCGCCGTTGCCGAACTCCGCCGGGTACTCCATAAAGTCAGCCCAGGCCTTGGCCTCGGCGGGGATGTAGAAGAAGTTTTCCTCCGGCATCCACAGGTTGAGGAAGTAGACCGCATTGGCCGGGGTCATGGTGTATTTGTTCATCCGGGGGAAGCAGAGACGGAAACGGCCGGTGATCTGGTCGGCAAACATCTCGGCGCGGCCGCGGCGTTTTTTCAGGTCGTCGTCCTCATCGTTATACAGCCAGCGGAAGCACTCCCGCACCAGCTCGACCTCGCTGTCGCGCATCATCAGCAGCTTTAAGCCCGCCACCGGCTGCACCGCCGGGGTGTCCAGCTGGTCCGCCGCCCCCTGCATGGCACGGGCAAACATGGCCGGGAAATCGGACGCTTCGATGTCCCACTCGGCACCGAAAGTATCAATGGCCTGCCAGAGGCTCCCCTCGCCGCTCGTTTGAGAAAGAGAAAGCTCTGCAAAATCATGGATGTATTGAGCCAAAATCGTGTTCAGGTTCTCGCTATTCAACAAAATTCCTCCCGTAAAGGCAACACCGCACGATTCCCGCCCTGCGGGCTTAAGCACCGCTCCGGCACTTAGAATCATGTGGTGTTGCCTTAAATTCACAAGCCTTCCTATTATAAATAAGGCGGGGGTCGTTCGTCAAGGGGAAATGACGTAAAAAGGCTCCCTCTGGGAGGGAGCAGGCGCGCGTTGCAAACAATAAAAAAGCCCTCTCCCCTATGCCGGGGAAAGGGCATGTATATCTATCTGTTACAAACTCGAATATCCAAAGCTGTTCACCAGGGCGTCGATCTTTTTGCCCTCCTTGCACCAGGGGCAGCTGTGGGCATCATAGCTCTGGTAGTCGGGCAGGTCGTGGGGGTCAAAGATGCTGGCCACGGGATACCCGGCGCACTTGTCCACCGTGGCGAAGATAGCGGTCACACCGGCAGGCTCGCCGCCGTAATAACGGATGGCCTCCACCGCGCCCTGCACGGTATAGCCGGTGGTGACAGATGCCGCCAGCACCAGCACGTGCTTGCCCTGGATCATTGGGGCGGTGTTTTCGCGGAAGATCAGCTGGCTGCCGGTGGTATGCTCCGGTGTGACGACGTAGATGGTCTGGTGGGCGTTCATATTGCTGTAGCCCGCCTTGGTCAGCTCGCTGCCCATGCAGGCGCCGATGACCTCGGTGCCGTCCAGACAGAGGATGGTGTCGATAATGGTGGTGCCGCGGTAGCCGCGTACCAGTTCCTGGGCAGCAGCGCGGGCCTCGGATAAACGGAACTTCGTGAGGGTGACATCAATGTAATAGTTGATGTGGCTGTGGCTGGTGGCATAGTGGCCCTTGCTGACGCGCAGCTGCAGGTTGGGCTTGCCGGTGGGCAGTTTAACAAGATTCATCGCCATAAGATTTTCCCTCCGTCCGGGCGCGCCTGATGGGTGCTGCCCTGTACTTTTATTGTTCTATTGTACAATTTTTTGAGCACAATTACAATAAACGCATTAGCCAAAATGCGCGCCGCGTTTTTGGGCAGTTTTCTTTACACATCGCCGCAAAAATGCTATAATAAGGGTTACTTTAAAGTGGGGAGGTTTGCGGCATGCCTTATAAACTGGCAGAGTATCACGGCGACACCTTAGCTGTACCGCAGCTGGTGGTTTCGCACCTGACACAGACGGACGGCGATACCATTCGTGCAGCGCTGTACCTGTTGCAGACCGGTGACACCGATCCCCGCACCATGGCCCGCGCCCTGGGCCTGTCCAGCGTGGAGGCTGCCAAACGTGCCCTGCAATACTGGGCCGGTGCCGGTCTGCTGGTCAACGACCGCGGCGGCGCACCCATCCCGGAGCCGGAGAAGCCCCAGAAGATCGACCTGGCCAGCCTGAACGACCCCTACGTGGCTGTGCTGTGCGAGGAAGCCCAGACCGCCTTTGGCAAGGCCCTGAGCCGCAGCGAGATGCAGCGTTTGGTCGGCCTGTACCTGACCGACGGCTGGCAGCCCGACGTGATTTTGCTTTGCTGTGCCGAGGTTGCCCGCCAGGGACGGCGCACCATCGCCGCCGTTGCGCGGGAACTCATCCGCTGGCGGGAGGCCGGCGTGGAGACCGGCGAGGATGCCGAGCGCTACCTGCGCCGCTGCAAGCAGCGCGAGCAGTGGTGTGCCGAAGCCGCCGAGCAGTTCGGCATTGCCGCCGACGCCCTGACCCGCTGGGAGCGCAGCGCCATCGCCCGCTGGCACGAGGAATGGGGCATTGGCCGCGAGATGATCGAAGAAGCGCTGCTGCGGGCAGGCAACAAGACCACCATCCGCTATGTGGACGGCATCCTGCGGGCCTGGCGCGCCCAGGGCATCACGACGGTGTCGGCCGCCCGCGGGCAGGGGCAGCTTTCCGGCAGCAACATCTTGGCTACCCAGCGCCCCGCGCCCCAGCAGCCTGCCGCTGCCAGCGCCCAGCAACCCCTGTCCAGCCGCGACTGGATGGCTATGTTTGACGAGGAGGGCTAACCCATGCGCACCAAAGACGAACTGTTCCGCGCTGCCCAGCGGGAGATCGCAGCCCGGCGGCAGCATGCCGTCATGCAGGCCGAGACCGCCCGCCGCGCCGCCTACGCTGCCAACCCGGCGCTTTCTGCTGCCGATGATGCCAAGATGCGGGCAGGGCTTTCGTTAGCCCGCACCGCCGCTTTGGGCGGCGATATGGACGCCGCCCGTGCAGCCTTAGAGGCCGCCGACAAGGCCGCTGCCGAGGCCGCCCAGGCCGCCGGTTTCAGCGAGGAAGCCTTTGCCCCCAAGTTCCGCTGCCCGCTGTGCCAGGACACCGGCATGCGGGGCGGTGTGCCCTGCAGCTGTGTGGCCGACGTGGCCCGCCGCCTGCGCCGGGAGGAGATCAACGCCGCCAGCCCGCTGGGGCTGTGCCAGTTCAGCACCTTTGACGTGAACCGCTACCCGGACACGCTGGTGCCGGAGTTTGGCGTGACCGCCCGCGCTTACATGACCAAGCTGCTGGAATTGAGCAAAAACTACGCTGCTAAGTTTAACAGCAAAAGCAAGAACCTGCTGTTTATGGGCCGCAGCGGCCTGGGCAAGACCCACTTGGCGCTGGCCATTGCTGACGCCGTGCTGGAGGGCGGCCATGACGTGCTGTACACCAGTTCCGCCGCGCTGGCTGCCCGGCTGGGCCGCGAGCACTTCGACTACAACAGCGGCGACGAGTGGCTGACCGCCTGCCAGGAAGCCGACCTGCTGATCATGGATGACCTGGGCACCGAGTACATCACCCCGCTGACCATCAGCGTGCTGTATGAGCTGATCAATACCCGCATGCTGACCGAGCGTCCCACCATTTACACCACCAACATCACCGACCAAAGCGTTTTTGCCGCCCGCTACACCGAAAAAGTAGCCAGCCGCATGCTGGGCGGATGCAAGATGTTCATGTTTATGGGGGATGACCAGCGGATGAAACAAGGGTAAAGCATCCTCTGACTGTAGAGGCGGATGCAACCATCGCCCCCTACAAATTGCTCAGCATTTTATTACACCAAAAGGGGCTTCCCGCCATGGGAAGCCCCTTTACTTTATATATCCACTTATTCCGCCTGGCTATCTCCGCTGTCCGTTTCTTCCTCGGAGCTGGCGGTGGAAGCTACCAGCGTATCATCCCGTTCCCCGGCGATGAATACATTCACGATGGTCTTGCCGGCATCAAACTTGGTCCCGGCCACCACGTCGGTCTTGGCCACGCAGCCCTCAGCGAAGGTACCGTCATTCTCAACGACCTGCATGCGGTACTGGATGCCGCGCTCGTCCAGCTGCTTAATGGCGTTGGCCTGGGTAAAGCCCAGGATGTCGGGCATTTCCACCAGGTTCGGCCCCTTGCTTACCACCAGCCGGATGATCTGGTTTTCCTCTGTCTTCAGCGTGCCCGCCAGCGGGTCCTGGCTGATGACGACGCCCTGAGCGACTTCGGAGGAGTTCTGCTCGGTCATTACGATGCGGTAGCCCGCGTAGAGATTGCTGTCCTTGATCTCGGTCAGGTAGCGCTTGCCCACCAGGTCGGGGATGGTCTCGATCTCCTCGTAGCTGTCGGTCCCCTCCTCGCTGTTCTCGGCAGGCGTGGGGATGGGGGTCGGCTTGTCATCGCTGCGGCCGCCCAGCAGGCTCCAGAACAGCAGCACCGCCAAAATAAAGATGACCACCAGCGACACTGCCATAATTTTGCGGGTGCTGATCTGGTTGTCGCCCCGCTCAAACATGGCGTTGGCCACGTTGGGGTCGGTCAGGGCGCTCATCAGTTCGGGCACCGTCTGCATCCGGCGCGCCGGGTCCAGCCGCAGGGCACAGGCCAATACCTGAGAGAACCAGGTCGGCACACCCGCCTCGAGGCTGTGGGCGGATTCCAAACTGTCCCGCACTTTGCGCTGGGGCGCGGCAACAGGCGTCTGCCCCGTGACCATCTTATAGCAGACTGCTGCCAGCGCGTACACGTCGGTGTAGCGGCCGCTGAACTCGGCAGCCGAGTACTGTTCCGGCGCGGCATAGCCGGGATAGAGCTGGCTTTTCAGCTCACTGCCGCCGGTGCGCAGAGCCAGCGTGCCGTAGCCGGTCAGCCGGGCGGTGCCGTCGATGGGCAGCAAAATGTTATCCGGGCAGATGCCGCGATGGATCAGGCCGGATTTGTGCAGCAGCGCCACACCCTCCATCACCGGCTGCAGCAGGGTGCGGGCCTCGGCGGGGGTCAGTGTGCGGCTGCGCAGGCTGAGATAATGCGTCAGGGTCATGCCCTTTTCGCTTTCCTCCACAGCGTAGACGGTGTTGTTTTCCTCCATCACGTCCAGGATGGTGTTTAGGCCGGTGGCCGGGGTGAGGTTATGCAGATCGTCGTACAGGTCCTTAAAGTCCATCCGGCTGGTCTTGAACAGCACTTCTTTCCCCTCTTTGGGCATCAGCGCGCCCTCGGGGCTGCGGCCGTTGCAAAGGGTAACGGGAAAATACTCTTTGATGAGGACGAACTTCTTCTCCTCGTTCAAAATGCCGCGGTAAGCCAGGCCGTCACCGTCGGCGCTCAAATAGGTGCCGATGGTGTACCTGCCCGCCAGCTGGGTGCCCAGCGGCAGGGCGCCCTCCGGGTTGCGGTTCTCCAGCAAACGCCCGCAGTGGGGGCAGTTTCCCTCGTAACGGCCCCGCAGGGGCTGCAGGCAGTGTGGGCAAAGCGGTTCCGACATGGGGTCGCCTCCTTTTCAGCGTAGCTGCATTAAAAAGAAAAGAGAGCAAAGGGTCACTTCACTCTCTTCAGGGTCGTTTTTAGCGGTCGAGGTCTTCCTCGTTCTCCAGGCTGTGCCATGCGTTCTGGACATCGTCATCGTCGTCCAGGGCATCCAGCAGCTTGCCCATCTGCACCAGCTGGTCGGGATCGGTCAGGGTGGTGGTGGTGGAAGGCACCATGGCGACATCAGCGGAAACGAAGGTGTAGCCCTTCTTCTCCAGAGCCTCGCACACGGCGGTGAAGTTCTCGGGGCTGGTGACGACCTCGGCGGCGTCCTCGCCTGCATCGAAGTCGTCAGCACCGGCGTCCAGTGCGTCCATCATCAGCTGGTCGGGGTCCTTGTCCTCCAGGTCGACGACGATGACGCCCTTCTGGGTGAACATGAAGCTGACGCAGCCCATCTGGCCCAGGTTGCCGCCGAACTTATCAAAGTAGTGGCGCATGTTGGCAGCGGTACGGTTGCGGTTGTCGGTCAGGGTCTCGACCATGACAGCGATGCCGCCGGGGCCGTAGCCCTCGTAGGTCATTGCTTCGTACTCGGTCTTGTCGCCGCCCTCGGCGCGCTTGATGATACGCTGGATGTTATCGTTGGGCACGCTGTTGGCCTTAGCCTTGGCGATCAGAGCCGCCAGCTTGGAGTTGGAAGCGGGGTTGCCGCCGCCTTCCTTAACGGCAACGGCGATCTCGCGGCCGATTTTGGTAAAGACTTTAGCGCGGGCGCCGTCGGTCTTTTCCTTTTTACGCTTGATATTGTTCCATTTGCTATGTCCAGACATGGATACGTTCCCCCTAAGTTTGTATTCACTCGGCGCCCTTGCCGGGCCATCCGATGAGGCAGCGCCGCATGACCCGGCGTTACCGATATTACCAGTAAGATATTATAGCACACCCCTGCGTGCTTTTCAAGCCCTTATTGCAGGCTGCGCAGGCCTTTGGGGTAGTGGTTTTTGATGCGCCCGCCGCTGGCCTTGCCCCCGCCCAGCGGGAAGCCATCCACCAGCACCGCGCACCAGCCGTTTTGTGCCGTTGCGGCGTTGATTTCCTCACCCCGCAGCCAGGCGGCTGTGCGGGGGTCGTCCAGCGTCAGTTCCTCGCGGTTCGTGCACCGGGCACCGTAGGCCATAAACAGCGCATGGGCAGGCTGGAACCGCTTTTTCAGCACAGAGCCCGCCAGCACGCCGCCGCGCACGATGCGCAGTTTGGAAAGGTTCAGCAGTTCACTGCCCGGCACAGGCAGCAGCAGCCAATCCCCTGCCGTTGTCAGCGGGTAGTCAGCCAAAAACGGGAAAGTTGTTTTGACAAAATCCAGCCATTCGGGCGGCGTCTTGGCCGGTTTTCCGGGCTTCACGCGCACCGGGACCGGGGCTTCGGCGTCGGGGCTTTTCTTCAGCTTGGCCATAAAGTGCCCCTCTCCCCCATCGGCAGGCCAGATGCGGCGGCAGCGGGTGATGTCGGCGCAGCCGGGGGCACGGTTTTCCTCTCCGGGGCGGCCGAAGCCGCAGGCATTGAGGTCACAGAGGGTAAACTCCGGGTGGCGGGCCAGGAAGGCCGCTATCTGGGCCTCGTCCTCCTGCGGGGCAAAGGTGCAGGTGGAGTAGACCAGCACCCCGCCCGGGGCCAGCATTGCGGCGGCATTTTCCAGAATTTCCGCGCCCAGTGCGGCACAGTGTTCCACCAAGGCGTTATTGTGCTGGGTCGCAGCCACCGGCTCCTTGCGGAACATGCCCTCGCCGGAGCAGGGCGCATCCACCAGCACGCGGTCAAACACGCCGGGCAATGCCTTGGCCAGGTTGGCTGTGTCCTCATTGGTGATGACGGCGTTGGTCACACCCATGCGCTCCAGATTTTGGCGCAGGATCTCGGCACGGGCAGCCACAAACTCGTTGGCCAGCAGCAAGCCCTGCCCCTGCAGAGCCTCCGCCAGCTGGCTGGTCTTGCCGCCCGGGGCGGCGCAAAGGTCCGCCACCTTCATGCCGGGGTGTACATCCAGCAGCGCGGCCGGAGCCGAAGCGCTGGGCTCCTGGGCATAGAACACCCCCGCATGGTGCCAGGGATGACGGCCGGGCTTAAAGTCCGGCGCGGTGGTAAAGGCCGTGGGGCAAAACGGCGACAGCGCAGCGGCGAAATCCGCATGGGCGGCGAACCACTCCGGCGTGCAGCGCAGACCGTTGACCGTTACCCCACGGGCAGGCTGCGGCGTGGCGTAGGCGTACAGCTCCGCAAAGCGCGGGCCCAGCAGTGCTTGCTCCCGCGCGGTAAAATCAGCAGGAAATTGCATACGTTTCCCCTTTGCATAAAAAAGCCATGGGCGGGCAAACTACCTTTGCGGCCAGAACCGCAGATCGCTTTTTACTTGCGAACTTCAGAAAGGAGTCAACCACCTATGGCAAAGAATCAGACAAACAACACGACCAACCGCTCTACCCAGAAAACGACCAACCGTACCCAGCAGAAGACCACGAACCGCACCACCAATACCACCGACAGCAAAAACTGCAAGTGAGGCGGGCCGCGCCGTGATGGCGCGGGTACATAAAGTGACTCTGCCGTGTTATATGCAGGGGGCGATACTTGCATCGCCCCGCAAGACAGCGGCGGCCTGACGGGCCGATGACGAGCATCGGCCCACTACAGAAAGGGTATCCGATTTATTCCGGCTGGTACCCTTCCCACAGGGCATCGAACAATTCCTGGATGCGGTCGTTGCGGCCCTGCAGGTAAAGCCAGCCCAGCAGGCACTCAAAGCCCGTAGAGGCGCGGTACTCCTGCACGGTGGCGTGCTTGGCCACCGTGGCCTTGCTGGCGT
>OLRT01000240.1_pt1 | contig 43459 bp, 50 predicted proteins | sample 1672021 | NCBI WGS metagenome assembly OLRT01 (sample SAMEA3136637, study PRJEB25190) | human gut metagenome | reverse complement strand
AAATTTTGCTTTGAATTTTCTTGACAAATAGGGTTCACTTAAATGAAATTCAGAAGCAATATAGGGTAAGTTAAGCTGATTCGAATAATTTTGGTCGATATATTTCTTTATGGAAATAAAAATATCCTCTGTTATATAATCCTCTTCATGTGTGGGAGTAATTACTTTTTTTCTTTCAATTTCACTTTGAGCTTTCTGTACGGCAAGGTTTAGTTTGTCAGGCTGTATTGGTTTTAAAATATAATCAAGCCCCCCCTTTATGAAAAAATTTCGGATGTATTCATAATCTGTGTATCCACTGATCGCAATAACAGGAGTAGAAACACTATTTTCAACAATCCAATCCATTAATTCCAATCCATCTGAAATAGGCATGCAGATATCTGTAAATATCAGATCTGGTGAATACTGTCGGATTAACTGAACTGCTTCTAATCCATCTTCAGCTTCGTATATTTCAGATATTTTATAGGTGCTTTTAGGAATAAGTAATTTAATACAGTCCCGAACTGGTTTTTCGTCGTCAATAATCAGCAATTTCATTAGCAGGTTCCTCCAGGAATAATGTGATCTTTATGCAAACCCCATAAGGGGAAATGTTTTCAACAGAAACGGAAGATGCATTGTGATAATACATATTAAGTCGAGTTTGGATATTGTCAAGACCGATCCCTTTTTCTTTTTCCTTGTACTGGTTGTATTTTATGGAGTGAAACATAAGCTGGAGATTATCTAATTCTTTTTTAGAGAGAGATTTTCCATTGTTTTCTACCAGTACGGTTAGGATTCCGTTGTTTAAATGTGAAGTGGCACAGATATAGTATCCTTCCGGCCGTTTTACAAACCCATGCTTAAAATAATTTTCCATAATAGGCTGAAGAATCATTTTTGGAACCATTAGGGAAACCGTATCAGGATCTGGATTCAAATCAAAATGAAAATTTTCTCCAAAACGTTGTCTTTGAAATATGAGATATCTTTGTGCATAATCAAATTCACTTTGTAATGAAATTAATGGATGCTGGATATCCATGGCGTAATTCATCATGAGAGAAAGATTAGTAATTAACGAATAAAGTTCCGGTGAATTATTTTGCAGGGCTAACGTTCCAAGAGATTGTAATGTATTATTCATAAAGTGTGGATTTAGCTGAGCTTGCAGCATTCGCAATTGCGCGTCTTTTATAGAGAGTTCAAGCTCATATTTATCTATTTTCAGTAGTTGTATTGTTTCAATCATGGAATTAAATGAGTCGTTTAGAACGCGTATTTCATCATTGCTATTTAACTCAAGAGGAGCATAACTTTTTCCTTGCTTAATATCCTTCATCTGTTTTGTCAGCAGAATAATAGGCGTAGTAAGACTTTTGGAAAAATGCCAGGTTATCAAGATGGAAAGAAACAAAAATGCAATATAAGTTGGCAGGTAAATATTCAGAATCTGAAAAATACTTTCATAAGCGTTTGTTAAAGGGACTGTTTTTATAATGGTGATGGGAGTATTTAACACTTCAATAGTCTTATAAAATATAAATTTGCTTTGTTTATTATCAGTATATTTTTGATAGTTTCCGGAGGCAGAAAGCTGATGGGCTATATTGTTTATTTCAGATGGAATTTTATTTGATAAAACATTATTTGTACTATATAAAACAGTTTCAGATGAATTGTTGATGACATAGATTGCTTCATCAGAAGCGGTTAGCATGTCCTTGGACAATTTTTCAAAAGATACACTAGAAAGTGTTATGGTAAGGGCTCCAATTGGGGTGTTTTCTGGAATACTCTGAAGATTAAGATATATAGAAACTGAGTAATTGTCTTTAGAGTTTCTGGAAGAAAAAATATGAGCTGTATAATCACCAGGGAATAAGACGGAATCAGACAGGGAAGCTGTAAGCAGATCGCGATTCTGAAATATGTAAGTTTTGTTTTTTTTGATACACTGTAAAGAAATTGACTCGATATCATTGGAAAGGTTTTGAATGGATTGCATAAAGGTCATAATGGTATTGTGATCATTATAATGCGAAGAATCTTTTTTAGTTAAAAAAGAATACATTTTGGCATTGCTAAACGGATAGTATATTCCATCAGACACATCGCAAAGATATGTATTGATGTTATTAGAAAATTGATACATGAGTTGCTCATTATATGAGATGATTTCATTGGAAAAATTATTTCGTGAATAAATGTAAGTGATGCACATGGAGAAAGATAAAGGCAGAATAGAACAGAGTAATAAAATTAAAATAAGTTTATAACGAATACTTTTTAAGTGTCCCTTCATAACAAATCCCCCATTGATTAATCAATATAATAATACTTGATTTATAATTTTATCAAAAAAAATTATAAAAATCAAATTGTTTATAAGCAATTTGCAAAAAAAATAAAGCTAACAGGACAAAAATATCCACTAAGTGTATAGAATTATGGGTGGCTTTTTACTTGAGAATAGACTACTATCAAGTTATAAAATAAACGAATCCGGAATTCGAAAATACTGTTAGAGAAGGTGGAGGTATGAAAGAAAAAAAAGGAACCTGTATAAAAAATGAAATTATATTTTTGGCACCTGCAATAATTTGTTTTAGCTGTATTGTTCTGATTCCTTTCATATACAGCTTTGCTACATCACTAACAAAGTGGAATGGAATATCTAAGAACATACAGTGGAACGGAATCGCCAATTACAAAAAGATTTTATCAGATAAGGCATTTTTGAACTCTTTTATATATACACTGAAAAACATGTTTGTAGTGACGGTTATTGCAAATGCACTTGGATTGTTGTTTGCTTTAATTCTTACATGTAAAATTCGTGGAAGCCAGATTTTTCGGACAACTCTGATCTTACCGAACATTTTAAGTGGAATCGTTCTAGGCTTTGTCTGGAAGTTTATCTTTTCGGATGTTCTCCCACAGATTGGAGAAACGTTAAACTGCAAATTTCTGGAATTGTCATGGCTTGCAAGACCAACATCAGCTTTCTGGTCTGTTGCAATTGTAAGTATCTGGCAGATGACAGGATATGTCATGTTGATTTACATTGCCGGAATTATTGCGATTCCCGGAGATCTTATTGAATCGGCATATGTAGACGGTGCAGGGAATATGCAGGTGATCAAGAAAATTATTTTGCCGCATTTAAAACCATCCTTTGTAGTCTGTATCTTCTGGACAATCAGTAAGACTCTGTTAAGCTTTGATTTACAGTTTTCTCTTACTCAAGGAGGACCGTTTAAATCAACAGAAACATTGGCGATTAATATTTATCAAGAAGCCTTTGAAAAAAATAATTATGGTGTAGGAAATGCAAAAGCAATTCTGTTTTTTGTAACAGTTGTTGTTTTTTCCCTGCTACAAAATTATCTGACTAGGAGGAACGCAAGTGAAAGTTAAGCATGGAAATATATGGTCAATTTTAATTTTGTGCGTGGTAATTATTTTTCTTTTTCCATTTTATATTATTTTTATCAATTCGTTTAAAGAAAATGGAGAACTATTACGGAATGTTTTGAGTCTGCCTCAAAAGTTCAGTTTTCTTAATTACCAGAAAGCATTTTCTCAGTTGAACTATTTCAGGGTATTTAGAAATTCTCTTATTGTTACAGTATTTAGTAATCTGGGAGTTATTGTAATTTCTTCTATGGCGGCATACAGGCTGGAAAGATATGATTCTAAATTAAATCGCATTATCGGATCAGTATTTATGGCTGGACTGATTATACCATTTCAGGTAATCATGATTCCATTGACTATCGTATTGAAGAATTTGCATCTGATCAATAATCTGTTCGGCGTAATTGTTGCATACTGGGGCATGGCTGTTCCATTTACGGTTTTTCTGATTCGTGGATACATTCATAATATACCAGTTGAAATGGAGGAGGCAGCCTCTTTGGACGGGTGCACGCTTGTAAAAATGTTTTACAAAATTATTCTTCCGTTATTAAAACCTATATTGTTTACTGGTATTACCATTAATACGTTCTGGTTCTGGAATGATTTTTTGCTTCCACAGCTGATTATTTCAGATGAAACCTTAAGAACAATACCGATTGCAATCAATGCATTTTTCGGGCAGTATGTTATGAAATGGGATTTAGCACTTCCTGCACTTGTTATGGCAATCATACCTGCAATTCTTGTATTTCTGATTTTCCAGAAATATGTGGTAGAGGGAATGGTCTCAGGTGCTGTAAAAGGATAAAAAGAAAGGGGATAAAAAAATGGAAAAAAGAAAAGTTTTGGCAGTATCAGTAGGAGTGTTGGCAGGATGTTTTATCTTACAAAGTAGTGCATTTGCAGATGAGGGTAAAACAACGGTAAAAGTAGTTCAGTTTAAAACAGAGTTATCAGAGCAGATGAATGATATGGCGGAAGCATATATGGAAGAACATCCAGACGTAGATCTGCAGATTGAAAGTATTATTTCGGAAGATTATGATACTGTTCTGAAAACACGTTTTGCAAATGGAGAGGCACCAGACATTTTTAACAATCAGGGTTACCAGAATATGACTTTATGGTCTGAGTACCTGGAAGATTTATCTGACCAGCCATGGGTAGATGAAATGGTGGATACCAGTAAAGAAGGAATCAGCATGGATGGAAAAATCTATGGACTTCCATTGTATATCGAAGGATATGGATTTTTGTATAATAAAGATTATTTTGAACAGGCAGGAATTACGGAAGTTCCGACAACTTTAGATGAGTTTAAAGAGGTTGTGCAGAAACTGGAAGATGCTGGTATAAGTCCCATTTCAGTGAATGGAGCTGAATGGTATCCAAATGGTTTGTTTTTAGCCAATATTCCGGTTGCGTCCCAGGATGATCCCAATAAGTTTCTGGAAGACTTAAATAATGGCACTGAGACATTCCGTGATAATCAGTTGTTTTATGATTGGCTAGATTTAGTGGATGTCATGAAAGAGCATGCGGTAACGGATCCGCTGTCTGTAGATTTTAGTGGCGTTGTTTCTGATTTTGCAACTGGAAAGGTTGCAATGATTATGGGATTAAACGGTTATCAGCCAATGATTGACGATGTAGCCCCGGACATGAATGTAGGAATTATGCCTATGCCGATCAATAATGATTCCGAAATGAACGATAAAATTTATGCATCTGTATCAACATATTGGTGTGTGAATAAAGAGTCTAAATCAAAAGAAGCAGCGAAAGAGTTTCTTAACTGGCTTGTGAGCTCTGAAACCGGTCAGAGATATATTACAGAAGAATTTGGCTTCATTCCTGGTTTAAAGAATATTACCCCATCAGCAGAACAAGTCGGAGAAATTGGTGCTGAAATTCAGGAATATTCAAATGCCGGAAAAGCGGCTGGCTGGGAATTCCAGAAATATCCAGATGGCGTAACAACCGAGTTTGGAAATGGTGTGCAGATGTATTATGCAGGAGAACTGGATAAAGATGGTTTGTTGGATTATTTCCAGCAGTGTTGGGATGAATTAAAGACAGAATAAGGGAGAAGCATATGGCATTAACAAAGTGGAATGGTATTTTATATGGAGGAGATTATTGCCCGGAACAGTGGGATGAAGAAACTCTGCATGAAGATATCAGGATCATGAAAGAATATGGAATTAACGCAGTAACTTTAAATGTTCATAGCTGGTGTGTTTATCAGCCAGAAGAGGGTGCCTATTCTTTTGGAGTGATGGATCATATCATCCATTTACTGGAAGAAAACGGAATAAATATCGTAATGGCTACAGGAACAGCAGCTCTACCCAACTGGTTACTTAAAAAGTATCCGGATATTATGGCACAGAGTATTCGGGGAGTAAGAAACCGACCGGCTCGTAGAGTGAATTATTGCCCCAATAATAAAGAGTTCAAGCATAGAATTCAGGAAATATGTGAAGTACTGGCAAAACACTACAAAGATCAGAAGAACATTGTATTATGGCATCTTAGCAATGAGTTGGAAGGCCATTGCTATTGCGACTGCTGTGCAAATGAATACAGAAAATGGCTGAAGGAACGGTATGGAAGTCTTGAAGCGTTAAATAAGGCATGGAATACAATGTTCTGGGGACATGTATATACAGATTGGGAACAGATCAACCCGCCTGCATATGACAATATGGTGATGGAAAATGTAAACGGAGCAGGAATTGATCTGTCTGCATTCCCAACGGAAAGCATGGAATATAAGCGCTTTATGACAGAAAGCTTTAAAAAGGATTTTGAGATTGAAAAGGCTGCAATCTTAAAGTATATTCCAGACGCACTTGTTACAAACAATTTCCAGTTCCGGGAATATGATTATGATGAGCTTGCGAAGCCATTGGATATTGTATCCTTTGATCTTTATCCGGAAAAAAATGATTCCCCACACAAGGCTGCATTTTTCCTGGATATGTGCAGGGGATTGAAGAAAAAACAAAGTCCATTCTTGATGATGGAAATGTCTCCAAATCAGGCAAGTTGGGCCATGAGTTGTCCAGTGAAAAGACCGAATGAGGTATCTTCAATTGCAGTTAGTTCTCTGGCAAGAGGTGCAGAGTCAGCTATGTTTTTCCAGATTAGAAGATCTCGCGCCGGATTTGAAAAATTCCATGGTGCCATGATTGAGCATAGTGGCCGCACTGATACAAGACAGGGAAAAGAATTGAAAAAACTTGGTTCCAACTTAAAGAAAATGGGTGATAGTTTTCTTGGAACAGAAGTTCCTGCAGAAGTGGCAATTATTGCAGATTGGAACTATAAGTGGGGAATTGAAGTTACTTCCTTCCCCAAAAAGGGGACAAAATATTTTGATGAAGTTTTGTACTATTATAAATGGTTCCATGATCAGAATATTATGACAGATGTTGTACGTGCAGACTCGGATCTGTCCAAGTACAAGATGGTTGTTGCACCAATGATGTATATGCTTACAGAAAAGCAGGCAGACAATATCAAAGCTTATGTGAAAAATGGAGGCTGCTTTATCACTACATATTTCAGTGGCATCACAGACTATCAGGATAATGTCTGGTTAGGTGGTTATCCTGGCTTGTTAAAGGATATGCTTGGCATTTGGGTAGAAGAAACTGATACTTTGTATGAAAATGAAAGTAATCTGATTCAGATATGTGCAGACGGATTTTCACAAAAAGAATATACCTGCGGTGTATTTTGTGACTTGCTTCGAGTAGAAGGCGCGACTGTGTTTGGTAAATATGGAAAAGATTTTTATCAGGGACAACCGTGTATTACTGAGAACCGATATGGAAAGGGAAAAGCAATTTATATTGCGACAAAACCGGATGAGGCATTTCTGGGTGCATTGTTTTCAAAATATGTACAGGAAACTGGGGTGATAAAGGTTTTAAAGACCAGTGCCGGAGTTCAGGCTGCTTTACGAAAGAATGAGACAGAACAATATCTGTTTTTAATTAATTATAGTGCTGAACAACAGAAAGTAGAACTTGGGGGAAAACTTAGGAATATTCTTAGCAATGAAGAGGAATCCATAGCTATGTTGATTCCAGGAGATTATGCGATATATCGGTTGTAAAATATTTATTGGTTGAGTTCGTATAATGGGAAAGGGCTGATCATTACAGGTCAGCTCTTTTTCTTAAGTATTATTATTTAATCGTGGCATTTTCTCCATATTTTCTAAAACTTTGTCCATATGTTTTTACAAAAATCAGACTATAATAAAAGAAAAAACCGTTCAGGAGGAATCATTATGGCAATTTTAGTTACAGGTGGTGCTGGTTATATTGGAAGCCACACGGTAGTGGAGCTTCAGAATGCAGGATATGATGTTGTGGTACTGGACAATTTAAGCAATGCAAGTGAAAAAGCACTGGACAGAGTATCAAAAATCACAGGAAAACCAGTGAAGTTTTATAAGGCAGATATTCTGGACAGAGATGCTCTAAATGATATTTTTGACAAGGAAACTATTGAGTCCTGCATCCATTTTGCAGGTTTGAAGGCAGTTGGAGAATCTGTGGTTAAGCCCTGGGAGTATTATGAAAATAACATAGCAGGCACTTTAACCCTGGTTGATGTAATGAGAAAACATAATGTGAAAAATATTATTTTCTCTTCCTCAGCAACTGTATATGGAGATCCGGCACAGATTCCGATTACAGAAGAATGCCCAAAGGGACAGTGTACGAATCCGTATGGCTGGACAAAATCCATGCTGGAACAGGTGCTTACCGATATCCAGAAAGCAGATCCAGAATGGAATGTTATGCTTCTTCGTTACTTTAATCCAATTGGAGAGAACCCAAATGGCATTCCAAATAACCTTATGCCATATATTACACAGGTAGCAGTTGGTAAGCTGAAGGAACTTGGTGTATTTGGAAATGATTATGATACTCCGGATGGAACTGGTGTAAGAGATTATATTCATGTTGTGGACCTGGCAAAGGGTCATGTAAAAGCACTTAAGAAAATCGAAGAAAATCCAGGGCTTGCGATTTACAATCTGGGAACCGGAATGGGCTGTAGTGTTCTTGATATTGTGAAGAATTTTGAAGCTGCAACTGGTGTGAAAATTCCATATGTGATCAAACCTCGCCGAGCAGGAGATATTGCAACTTGTTATTGTGATGCATCTAAGGCAGAAAAAGAGCTTGGCTGGAAAGCAGAAAACGGTATCCGTGAGATGTGTGAAGATTTCTGGAGATGGCAGTCTAATAATCCGCAGGGATATGAAGAATAGGATGTATATTTAAAATAAGAGAGCTGTAAGATGCAGCCCTCTTATTTTTTTTGGATCCAAAAGAGGCAGAAGAATTTTTTTATATAGAGGAACTGCTTCGGCTTCTGAAAGACCATAAAGAGAAAAAGGAAGATAACAGCCGTAAAATCTGGATGGTTTTGTCATTCCTTATCTGGTACGATAAATTCTTTGTTACATATTCGAAGTAAGCGAGTTGATCACGAGGTGAGTAACATTGCTTTCATCGTACACTCACATACCTATGGCTTGCATCCGGAGAAAATCAAAGGTAGCACAATTCATGCGATCACGATTTACGAGAAAAATCAATAGTCATATAGTAAAAAATATGTTAGAATGAAGCAAGCAACAAATAAGGAGAGTGGAAAAGCATGATAAATAAAGAGGTTTATTTAAAAACTAAAATTTAGCACTATTAAGTCGGGAAGTGTCTATTTTAAATGCAGTAAATCTCTATGATATTAACATCATTGCGGAAGACTTCTTTCCTGGGTTGTTGAATCTTATCTATGGTTATGAATTGAAAAATGCAAATCATTTGGAAAAAAATGCTCCAGCAATTGATTTGATTGATCGGAAGAATAGGATAGCAGTTCAGGTTACATCAGACAATAGTAGTACAAAAATCAGGCATACGATAGCGGAATTTAATAAAAATCAAGCGTATCATTTATATGACAGATTGGTTGTACTAATTTTGACACAGAAGAAAAAATATTCTTCTGATTTTGATACACAGGGGCTGTTTTCTTTCGAAAAGACAAGAGATATTTGGGACGTTGAAAAGTTAATAAAAGATATTCGTGAATTAGAGACAGTGCAAATAAAAAAAATTAGCGATTATCTGTCAGAAGAATTGTGTAACAAATATTATTCTGTGAGAGAAACACAGGCGGGAGAAGTGGACACAATCATAGATTTGATAGAGTATATTTCACAAAATAGAAAAGTAAACAAGGATCGTAAAACAACGGTGGATCCAGAGTATAAAATATATAAAAGATTTAAGAATTTTACGGATAAATTAATTACGGAGTATACGACGCTTTATACAATTTATGGAGAGACGTTGAATATTGTGAATGAAACGCTTGGAATAGATGAAGCTCAGGACATTATTATTATGTTCTATCTGCAGGATATTAGCGTACAATTTTTGGAAGAGGAGCATGATAACCCCATTGCTGCTTTAAATAAATTGGTTACATATTTTGAAGAAAAATTAAGCACTAATGGAAAAAAATATGACCGTTCTGCGATAAAATTCTATCTTGTCAATGAAATGATTAAATGTAGGGTATTTCCAAACGAAGGGAGTGAGTATGATGCTGACAAGTAGCAATGCACTAAAATCTTCTGCAATGTATATTGGTTATCTCATACTCAAAGAGATACAAAAGCGAGATGCAGAAAAGATTTCAATATATGATGTGTCCAAAGCATTAAAAAAAGCCGGAATCACAAGTAGCAGGCAATTGATCTTAGGGCTTTCTTTTTTATACTCTATTGATATTGTTGAGTTTGAGGAGGCGAACATATGGGTAAAGAAATAAATCGTATTCGTCTCAATCGACTTTATTCTGAAAATAATATTTTTGAAGAAATTACTTTTCATGATGGAGTTAATATTATATTAGGCGAGAAGTACGATGACAGATCTGTAAAAGGCCGAAAGACAAATGGTGTTGGAAAATCCATGAGTATTGAATTTTTGGATTTTTGTTTTCTGAATGATTATGAAAAATCCAGAATTGTAAAAATACCAAAAGAAGTTTTCCCAGTAGAAGAAAATGTAATCCTGGATTTAGATATAGGGCAGGAAACAGTCACCATAAAAAGAAACCGCAAACAAGCAGATAAACCTATACTTATCAGGGAGGGGAAAACAGTTTCCTTTGATAAAATTCAGGACGCAAGAGATTATCTGACTGGAATTATTTTTTCGAAATTAAATGGTAAAAAAGTGCCTAGTTTTAGAAATCTTTTTTCAATCTTGATGAGGGATGAACGTTCAGAGTTTACAGATATAATAAAATGTCATGACCTGACAAAAAAGATCCCGGACGATCTAAGTGCTCATTTATATTTGCTGGGATTTTCTCTGGAAGCTTATAAGAATACAATTGAAACCATCAGGGAAATTGAGGCAGTTAGTACTGTCCTTACGAAAGAAAAAAAAGAACTGACGCAGGACGGGAAAAAGAAAATTTCAGATGTCAGAGCGGAGCTCAATGCATTGGAAGATGAATTGCAAAAATTGGAGGATGCGATTGAAAGCTTTAAAACGAATGAGAGCTTTAATGCTATGAAAGCGGATCTAATTGAATTGGAGGATTTACTGGACCAATTGAGAAAACGGCAAAAGGCTTTGCGTTATGATTATGAAAAAATTAGAAAAATGCCAAAACCGGAACAAATTGATGACAGAGAAATCAAATTGGTCTACAACCAGTTTAAGAATGATTTAGGAAATGCTATAGTAAAATCTTTGAATGAAGTGGTAGGATTTAAGAATAAAATAGAAGAATTTCAAAGAATGTTGGTGAATCAAAAAGCAAAAGAATTGGAGTCCCAGTTAAAAAATATTGCGGAACAAATTCGGATTTTGGATGATGAATATTCAGAAAAGCTGAAGGTGATTGATAAAAAAGGAATTCTTAAGAATTTAAAAGTAAGTTTAAAAATTTACGAAGCAAAGAAAGAAGCCACTTCAAATACAAAGTTTTTATTCGAACAATACCAAAAGAACGAGAAAAAGAAAAGAATGCTAAACCTACAGAAAACGCAGCAACTCATGGAAATTGATGATGAGATTGAACAAAATAAAAAAATCATTGATGACTTTACTGATACTATTTTGCAAATCCATGAATTTATTATGGGAAATAAGGAATGTTCGTTTAGCATCCAGACAATTGATAAAGCTCGCAGAAAAACACCAGTCGAATTGACTCTTCGCATTTATGATGATGGAAGTCATAGTGTAGATAGAACAAAGGTGTTCATTTATGATATGGCATTATTATTTAATCAATATACGAGAGATAGGCATCCGCTGTTTTTAGTGCATGATAATATTTTTGATGTGGATCAGGATACACTTGTTCAATGTTTGAATTATCTTTATAAACAAGAAGAACAATATCAGGATTTTCAATATATTCTTACGCTAAACCGCGATAAGATTGAAAGTGAAGAGCAGAGAAAACTAATCCAAATGAATATTGACGAGCATCAAGTGGCCGTTTTTACGAAGAAAAAGAAGTTTTTGGGACGGGATTATCAGGAAAAATAATAAAAAATGTGCTATATGACATTTGATTATAAAATAGCAGATAATAAAGTTCACTCTTGAACCGGAACATCAATGATTTTCGAGTAAATTTGTGATACTGTTCATGTATCCTTTCTACTGTTGGAATTTTCTGTAAAAATAATCATACGAAAAGAAGGATAAGATGAAATAGGATTAATCTAGTTGTAGAAAACTGATTAATCCTATTTTGACTTTTTTATATAAGAAAAACTCAAGTTTGCGGCTCAAAAACTTTGATTATCCATACAGATTTCTTTGCCTCAGAGTGCAAAACCCAGTGTATATTAAAAGTTTGAATGTTGGTGAATGGTTGGATTGGATGCCAGAGTTACTATGAGCTGGAAACTGCCATAAAAAGGCACTAATGTTAGCTTGACAGATGTAGAGATAATCATATACAGAATCCTATCAACTTCATCTGGATGATGGTAACTCAATCTGCACATTATATGAAATGATATACAGAAAGAGAGTTAAAGATGAGTAAAATATTACTTTTAGAAGATGATTTAAGCCTTATCAATGGATTATCCTTTGTTTTCAAAAAGCAGGGATTTGAACTGAGTATTGCCAGAACGCTCAAAGAGGCAGAGGGGATGTGGAAAGATGGAAAATATGATTTGCTGATCTTGGATGTATCTCTGCCGGACGGTTGTGGCTTTGAATTTTGCAAAAAAGTTCGGCTTACATCAAAGGTGCCAATTATTTTTCTGACGGCTTCGGACGAAGAAACAAGCATCATTATGGGGTTGGATATTGGCGGTGATGACTATATTACAAAACCGTTCAAACTGGGAGTTTTTGTTTCAAGGATTAATGCCTTACTTCGTCGCGCAAATTCTTTTCAGGCAATGGATACGGAATTGCAGTCGAATGGTATCAAAGTTCTTTTGCTGCAAGGACAGGTTTTTAAGAATGGAGTACTTTTGGATTTAACTGCTGTGGAATATAAGCTGCTTTGTTTGTTTATGCGAAATCCGAATATGGTACTGACGAAGGAGCAAATTTTGGATAGGCTATGGGACTGCGATGGAAATTATATCGACAGTAGTACCCTTACAGTCTATATGCGTCGGCTTCGTATGAAAATTGAGGATAATCCGAGCGAACCGCAAATGCTCCGGACTGTTCGAGGCATGGGTTATAAATGGAACATTACCGTATGAGGTGCAGAATGAAAATACTTGCAAATAAAGAAATCAAAAATCTATTTCTTTCGCTCTCGCTGATTTTAGGGTGCACATTTTTCTTAGCTGAGTTTTTTTTATGGCTGTCTTGTCACCGACTTTCCCTGTCACTGCTAATCCTTCTACTATTGGCTAATAGTGCTGTATGTGCAGTCTGCTTTGTATATTTTAATCGGCAAAATCAGATCATGGAGCAGGCAATATCGCAGATCAATGCGTATCTTGATGGTGATCGCAGTGCTCGTATTGAATGTGATGATGAGGGCGAATTGTACCGCCTTTTTCATTCCATCAATTCTTTAGCAGCAGTATTAAATGCTCATGCAGATAACGAGTTGCGAGAGAAGGAGTTTTTAAAAAATACAATCTCCGACATTTCGCACCAACTGAAAACGCCACTGGCAGCTTTGAATATTTATAACGGACTACTTCAGGATGGGGATATAGAGGTGTCCTCTGTGAAAGAATTTGCTGATCTATCCGAGCAGGAGCTTGATCGTATTGAAGTTTTGGTGCAAAGCCTTCTCAAAATCACAAAGTTGGATGCTGGTTCTATTGCATTTGAAAAGGAAATAGAAAATGTGGCGGATATGATGCAGGATTTGGAGCTGCACTTTGCGTATCGTGCCAAACAGGAACAGAAAGAGATCGTCTTATCTGGTGCAGATGATATTTCTCTTTTCTGTGACCGTGATTGGTTGAGTGAAGCGATTGGCAATATTGTGAAAAATGCGATGGATCATACAGAAAAGGGCGATACCATTCGCATCAAATGGAAGGCACTGCCCTCTGCTGTTCAAATCACAGTAAAAGATAACGGGTGCGGGATTCATCCAGAAGACCTATACCATATCTTTAAGAGGTTTTATCGCAGCCGCTTTTCAAAGGATATACAGGGGATTGGGCTTGGCCTGTCGTTGGCAAAAGCAATTATCGAAGCTCATGGGGGTCTGATAGAAGTAGAAAGCGAATTAGGACTTGGAACGAGTTTTATAATGAATTTCCCAATTCCTACAAAATTGTAGGCTGGTTGTAGGGTTACAGTAATATTGAGGTGCTACTCTTTCCATTGTAGACAGAGAACGAAAGTCCACCCGTTTACGACAGCAAAATTATTGAGAAAGAGGTGTTTGCACTATGAATTTGTTAGAAGTCAAAAATATTTGTAAAACCTATGGCAACGGGGAAACCGCAGTCAAGGCTTTGAAAGATGTTAGCTTTTCTGTTCCCAAAGGGGAGTATGTGGCAATCGTTGGAGAATCCGGTTCTGGCAAAAGTACACTGCTGAACATGATCGGCGCCTTGGATACGCCTACGTCAGGCAAGGTGCTGATTGATGGCAAGGACATTTTTTCCATGAACGACAAGAAATTAACTGTGTTTCGGCGTAGGAATATCGGCTTTATCTTTCAGGCGTTCAACCTTGTGCCGGAGCTGACCGTGGAGCAGAATATCATATTCCCTGTGTTGCTGGACTACCAGAAGCCGGACAAAAAGTATCTGGAAGAACTATTGGCGGTGCTGAATCTGAAAGAGCGCCGAAATCACCTGCCGAGTCAGCTTTCCGGTGGTCAACAACAAAGAGTGGCGATTGGACGTGCATTGATTACCCGCCCTTCTCTGATTCTGGCGGATGAGCCGACCGGAGGGGTTCAGTTAGTAGTATAACAATCACAAAAAAATAATATGAATGTTTTTGTCATGGTCAACACGGATTTCCTTGACAATGGAACGCCACAATTCACGCCTCTCCAGTATAGACAAAGAATCATACACACTTTCAAAATCCATTTTCAAAAAGTTTTTCAAATACGATAAATCCTTGACGGGTCGGGAATCCTCTGCATTTATTTTCTCAAGCTGCATCAGCAATTTTTCTCTATCAAGTTTGAACTCGTCCATTGTTATGAGGTCGTTCAAATATAGGTCTTTCAATTTCTGCATTTTTCCCTCAACACTCCGGCGTTTGGCATCAGTACGCAATGCCGGAAGATTTGCGACCTCGTATTCTGCAATATAGTTTTCCAGTTCCGGACGGATGCGTTCAAGGAGCATCTTTTCAAGGGTTGTCTCAAAGACGAGTTTTCGGTTCGGGCAGCGGTGCAGGTTCACACCCTGTCGGCAGCGGTACACACTGTATTTATATACGATTTGTGTTCCATCAGCACGGACACGACCTTTTGCACGTTGCTGACATCCACTCATGATATGGTCGCAGTCATCACACACAACGAGACCGCTGAAAATATAATCGTGCTTTTTCCCGCTCTTGATGTTGATTTTGAGAAGTCTCTGCACATCAAAGAAAAGGTCACGGTCGATGATTGCAGGACAATAATTTTTATTATCACGAAACTCACCGATGTATTTCGTATTTGTGAGCATATTTTTGAGACTGGCAGCAGAACGGACAAGTCCGAACTCACTCTCCATGTACCGGAGTGTCATGCTCAAGTTTCCGGTCTTGCGGTAGTATTGGAAGATAGCAACGGCGGTCGGAGCATCGTCATCCGGTACAAGGTGTTTATTTACAATCGTATATCCGAGAGGAGTTGAGCCGGAGAGAACCTCCCCGTTGTCAACCTTGTCATCGAACACACCGAGGATTCGGTCGGAATCATTTTGAGCCTCAAGTTCTGCCCATATCATTGAGTTATTAACGAAAGCACGACCGTGAGGGGTTGAGGTGTCAAAATAAGGCTGCTCAATGGCAGTCCATGAAACACCGTGCTTGTCAAGAATGTCCTGCGTGTTCAGATAATGACGGAGGTTTCTGAACCAACGGTCAAGACGGGTGAAAATAATGAGGTCAATTCTACCTGCACGGACATCATCAATGAGGCGTTGAAAGTCGTCTCGTTTCAATTTCTGTCCGGAGATTCCGTCATCAATGTATGTGTCAACGAGAATCATGTTCTCGTGACTGTCTATGTATTTTTGCCCTGTTGCTAATTGGTCACGCATGGAATCTCCGTCCTTGACCTGCTTGTCGGTCGAAACACGGATATAGATTGCCACACGGAGCAGGATTTTCTCAACAGGAGCGGTTGTTTTACGTCGCATTTTATCAACTCCATTCAAAAAAAGGTATAAAAATAAAACCTATGCACAAGCACGGTTTTATGATAAAATGAGACTTGCGGGGTGACATTTTATCGCCGTGCTTATACGGAGGTATATGTTATCTAAAGAGCGGTTTCCATTGGCGTGGAGGCTGCTCTTTTTTATTTACATTTCTATTCGTTCAAATGACGTTCTTTGACGATTTTTCTATATTTGCGACCGATAATGACGCAAATCACACCAACGGCAACAGCCACGATTCCACCAACAGGAACAGCAAGCAGCAGGAGCAATCCTAAAAGTGCAAGGATAACACCGAGAACAATCATGAGTGTTCCGCAAACATTATACATGCGGTCGGAGTATTCCTTTTTCTGCGGAACGGCATGAGGAACATTTGCAGCAGATTTTTGAGTTGTCGATGCTGCCTCTTTTACAAGGTCAGATACACCGACGGTCGTTCTGTTATAAACTGCGTTGTATGCTGCCTTTTTCGGGTCGTTGACGATTCCCATTCCCTTTTTACCATAAAGGGGATTGACCGCCTTTTTGACCTGCCGTTTGACTTTTCCGGTTGTTCGTGCCTTGATGCTTTTTTTGACATTTGGTTTCCGGACACCGTATTTCATGAACGTACCTCCATTTCTATAACTTTTCGTTCTGTACACTTTCCTTGAGAAAGGAGGTGTGCAGGATGAAAATTCTCGTTTGGGAAATGAGAACCTCAAAAGGGTTCACATTGATGGAGTTATCGAAGAAATCCGGAATCGGAAAATCTACGATAAACAACATCGAAAACGGTAAGGTGTCGCCGACATTATTTCAGCTTGAAATGATAGCGATTGCATTAGGCGTGAAAATCACCGACCTGTTTGAATCCGAATACAAATAATTGTATCACATTGCAGCGGGATTCCGGCAGCAGGAGGAACGATTTCCACGATTATGGAAATCAACCTCGATATTTCCACAATGATGGAAATATATGATACACTGTAATCGGAAAGGGGGTGTTCCCCTTGAATTACAAAGAGGCTATTGTTGAAATAGTCGGGAAGATACAAAACGAACGCATCCTCAAGAGGATATATAAATTCGTGGCGTATCTGTACACCCATGAGGCTGACAGTTGAAAAGACTGTCAGTCTTTTTCTTTATTATTTTGTGTGAACTCAATCGCTTTTTTCATTAAGCGGTCGAGTGCTGCGATGTCATCATCGCTCAATTCAAGCATGAATTTGAAAAGGTTTTTTCGTGCCTCGTCCTCACCCGCCATGATGCGGTCAATGCGTTCGATGAAATCATCGTCCGTGTCAATGAACATTTCTCCCTCACCAGTGGTCAACCACATATAATCAACGCTGAACTCACGGCAGATAGATTTTGTCATTTGTTCGGTTAGGTTACGATTTCCGTTTTCTATATTAGACATTGAACCTCTTGTCACTCCGATACGTTCACCGAATTTCTCAAGAGTGAGACCGAGCGTCTTTCTTATTTCCTTTACACGCTCATTTTGTGTCATGCGAACACCTCCTTTTTATGAATCATAACACCCGTTGAAATAAAATGCAATAAAAAAGTATTCAAAGAATACAAAAAACTATTGACAAAGTTGTCAAAGACGCATATTATGTATTCAAGGACAACAACAAGGAGGTGAGACGAGTGAATATTTTCGCAGAGGTAACAATCGACGAGACAGGAATAATCAAACAAATAGACGCAGTCAAAGAGGCAGCAGACAGATTTGAGGACGAGGCGTTGAAATTGCGGGGAATGTTAGCACAAGCAAAAGCCACCGCAAAGGTTAAAAAAGAAAAGGCAGAGGAGAAATGAACTCCTCTGCACGATTCAAGATTTCTTTGCAGCCATTAAAGCAGCACGGACAATCAACTCTCCGGTCGGAGAATTGAGGATTTTCCGAAATTCCTCAATCTCTGCATCGGAATGACCTGCATCCTGCAAAGAACGAATGAGTTGAGACTTGAAAAGTTCAAAATTCATGACGTTGTCACCTCCTGTCGTTTGAGAATGGTCGCACATTTATTATATGGCAGGAGATGCAGCAGGGCAAGGAAGAACAGGAGGAACAGGAATGAGCAATGCAGAGACATTGAACCAGTACATAAAAGAATTATTTGATTATTGGGATGGAAAAAACGATGATTTTGAACCTATTCCGATACCGAAAGAAGTCGACGACGAAATGCAGAGAGATTCATTTTATTAAAGCCGAAACGGGGCAACAGTCGCCCCGTCAGCGTCCGGATGGCGACCGACGCTCTGACGATGGCAAGCCGAGAGACAGCGTCAGCGATACCGTGGGAAACATGGCAGCGGGTGGACTTGCTAAAAGGTTCACGGTTGGTCAACAGGTTTTCAATGATTTTTTAAGGTGAAAAGTCATAACACGGTAGACATAGCCGGAAAGCAGGTGGACGGGATGCAGAGACCGAGAGAACCACCAGTGCAGGAAATCACATAAAACACTATCAACAGAGGAGGTGTTGAATCATGACGAGAAACGAGAAAAAGACGGCAATCGAGAACATGGCAGAAAGATTCATGAATATTTCTGACCTTGAGGGAAAATCAATGGCAATCATGGTCATGTCTGCATACGCAGAGGGCAAGGCAGCAGGAAAAGTCGAGGAGCGTCGCAGATGGGAACAGAAAGAGGCGGTTGCAACGACCGCCTAACCGAACACGAAAACAACAGGCAAGAGCCTTTTTAATAGATTGGAGGTGCAGCAGGTGAGTGAACAGAACATCAAGAAATTTTATGAGACATTAGCGAGAATCATTTCTGAACGTGAGCAGGTGAAAATCACCGTGAGCGTCTCAAAGAAAGAAAAAGCAGCATAAAGACAAAAAACGGATGACCGCTGCGAACGGTCATCCGTGTGTCAATCGGTGTCGATTGATATGTTTCAAACTAAGAATATTATATCAAATCTGACACGAAAAAGCAACTCAAAAACGACCGGAAAGGTCGGGAAAACAAAGGGTTTTCGGAGGTTTTGTCGTCCTTGTAATAGATACTAACAAGTCTACGAAAACATAACAGGAGGATTGTGTCAGATGGCAAGAAAAAGAGGGATGCAGTTTATCCCGTATGATTATGAGGCAGCATATAACAAAGCGATGGAGGACATGCATGAATGGTTCATTGAGAACCTGTTCCAACATCGAAAGAAAGTGATATATGCACTCAAAGAGATAACAGCAGGAGACCAGTTTGAAATTGAGATATATCCGCAGTTCCGGAGTATGGATGAAGTACCTCCGGAGGGGAGGACAATCAAGAAAGACAACAACAAGGCTCAAAAGAATCTGAATGACAAGAACGCAAGGAAATACGTTGAGAGGTTAATCAACGAGAATTTCAGCGACCGTGATATTTGGATGACGTTGACCTATGATGACGAGCATCTCCCACCGGACGGGGATGTGGATGCAGCAATCAAGAATGTGCAAAAGTACATCCGACGCATCAACTATCAGAGGAAAAAGAGAGGTCTCCCGAATGCAAAATATGTCTATGTGACCGCATACAATCCGGATGCGGAAATCAGATGGCATCATCACATTGTCATGGATGGGGCATTAGACATGGAGACGGTTGAATCCTGTTGGAAACAGTCAAGCAGGAATGAGGTTCGCAGGTTGCAGACAGACGAAAACGGTCTGTCCGGTATGGCGAACTATATCGTCGAAGAAAAGAACCGTGTTCCGTCGGAAAAGAGATGGAACAGTTCGCAGGGATTGAGAGACCCACGAATCAAGGTCGTACACTCCAAACGTCCGGCAGCAGGAGGCAGCTATAAAAAAATAGGGTCATTTGTTGACGGCATGGTCAAAGATAGGGATTCGATACCGGAGATATTAAAAAAGTGGTATCCGGACATGGATTTCACGAATGCAAAAGTGTACTACAACGATTTTAATTGCATGTTTTACATACATGCACGAATGCGGAAAAGGAGGTCGACAGGTGAAAAGACGGATAAGACGGATAAGACGGGCATTGAAAAGAGCAGGTTTGTATAATGCGTTTCACATCACATTGATTGCGGTGTTACTGACGGGATTTTGCGTGATATTGTTCAATGTCAAAGAATCGGAGCAGCAGGAGAAAGAACCGGAGGAGGTACAAGCGGAAGTGACGCAGAATCCGGAGACAATGACACAAACAGCAGAGAGCATCGAGGACAAATACAAGGTGTTTGACACCATGTCCGAGGACTGGGGGAGTGATGACCTTGAGGGATTCGTGTTCTATGACCTGCCGGAGCAGTATGCAGACAAAGGCTATTTTCCGGAGAAAATGCAGATATACACAAGATGTCTATGCAAGCAATATGACGTTCCGTATGCCCTTGTATTGGCAATCATAGAGCAAGAATCCGGATATGAGTTCGACAAAACCGGAGACGGCGGGCAGTCAAAGGGATATATGCAGATATATGAGAAATGGCACACCGACCGGATGCAGAATCTAGGATGCACCGACCTCATGAACCCATATCAAAACGTGAGGGTCGGGATTGATTTCCTCTCATACCTGCTCAAGAAATACGGCACGATTCAAGATACACTTGCAGCGTACAACTACGGTGAAAAAGGTGCAAGGGAATATTTGTGGAGCAACGGCGTGTATGTATATTCATACAACACGGCAATCATACAGAGAATGAAAGAGATTGAGGAGGTGGTCGGGAAATGAGATTTGACTGGAAACCGGAATCAAAAGAGAGATATTTCAGAAAAGCAGAGGCAGCAGTCAAGGCAGCGGGATTCGATGACATCCTGCGGGTAGACAGAGACCAGTTTTCCGTCATCAAAGGAACGGTCAAGGTACATTTCAAACCGATTTCAAGAGATGGAAAAACGCGCCGATGGTGGGAGGCAAAGAGAACGATTGAGAATATGCATGAAGTACCTCCGGCAAAAGACCAGTTCGGCAGGAAACACAAGAGCATTTTCATTCACGCCTACATGATTTTAGAAATGGAGGAGCAGGACAGATGAAAATGAGAGAAGTCGCAGAGAGATTCAGACATATGCTCAAAGTCAAGGATTGCAGACATTTATGTCTGACATGTGAATATTACGAAATATGCAAAAGAGAGGTGAATGCAGATGAATATGAAATACGCAATGAGAAGTGAGGACACAGAGCAAATCAATGTCGTGTCGTGGGCGAATTGGAATGTGAACCGTTATCCGGAATTGAGGTGGTTGTTCCATGTACCGAACGGAGGCAGCAGAAACAAGCAGGAGGCAGTCAAATTCAAACAGATGGGTGTCAAGGCGGGTGTTTCTGATTTGTGCCTACCATATCCGAAAGGCTCATACTGCGGATTGTTCGTTGAAATGAAATTCGGAAATAACAGGCAGCAGGACACACAAAAAGAGTTCCTTGCAGACATGGCAGCAGCAGGACATTTTGTCGCAACCTGCTATTCAGCAGAGGAGGCAATCAAAGTCATTGAGGAATATTTGAATCTTGCGTTGTGTTATTGTCCGGAGGAGGATTTCAACAACAAAATGAGCATCCCGAACAACAGCATCCTCAAGGACGGGAAAGTCAAGGGAGGCAGGTCATGACACTTGCAGATTTACTCAACATATTAGAGAGTGCGGACATGCTGCGAATCATCAAGGGAGACGAGGAAATATTCGTCGGGTATCTTGCATTATTTGCACCGGAGGTCGGTCACACGAACTGCAAACTCTATGAACAGTATAAATTTGACGAGGTTGTGAAATTCAGAGCAGTTCCGGAGATTACTCACAGAAAGTGGAAAGAATTGAACCTCATGTCACCACTGCGACCGGACGAAACGCCGGATTTCAAGTTTCAAGAATTGCAAATGAAATTGTATTACACGATTTATATATAACAGGACAATAACAGGAGGAAAAAAGACATGAAAATCATTGCAGTAATGTCACCAAAAGGAGGAATCGGGAAAACAACGACATCCGATTCAATCGCCTACATGTTGGGCGAGGAGCAGGGAAAAAGAGTGCTTGTGTTAGATGGAGACCCACAGGGAGACACATCAAAGACGTTCGGGGTATTTGAACCGGACGGAATCGGCATGAGTGAAATGCTTGAGAAACATGAATGCGTCGGCGGTACATATAAAACGAGTGATTTGATTCGACCGACCGACTATTCACACATTGACATCATTCCGGCGAATGGCTATCTCATGAAAACCGACATGAATCTGCTGCTCAAGTCGGAGGACAATCAAGTCACAAGGATGCGTGAGGCGTTGGAGGAGGTATCTGACGCATACGATTATTGCATTTGCGATTGTGGTCGCTTGCTTGACATGGTAGTCATTAACATTCTGATTGCAGCAGAACTTGTCATCGCTCCGGTAAAGGTTGGAGGATATGAAATCGAGGCACTCCAAAACCTTGAGGAACAGATTGAGGATTTGAGAGACATCAATCCGGATTTGAGAATCAAGGCACTCATGACAATGCGACAGAAAAACAAGACCTCTCTTGAGGTGGAGGAATGGTTGAAAACAGAATCCGGATTTGACATGTTCGTCACACCGATTCGCCGTTCAATCGTTGCAGAGAAATCAACAACGGCGATGATTCCGCTCCCGAAATTTTCAAAGAGAGGAATCGTGTCACAGGATTACAGATGCATTGTTCATGAGTTACTCAAGGAAATGGAGGGGTAGGGCATGACAGACCATGAAAAAAGCCGAAATCATTATGAAAAAAGCGGAATTTATGACCCGAACATGGAACACTTTGAAGAATGTGAAGTGAACTCCGGTGCATGGGTACTTGTAACAAGACAAATTCCGGTTGATGAAAGATGCAAGCCTCATTTATTCGGGATATACTGGGGCGTACCAAAGCAGGACAGATTCGACAGACAGATTTGCGTGATTCACACAACGGAAGATGTGACATTGCTCAACCATGAGTTCACGGTCATCGACGATGAAAGACTGAAAGTGTACCGTGAGGAGGGGTGGGAATTACATGAAAATATGGCAGCAGCAGACACAGGAATGAACACGGAACTAATAGAAAAAGGTCGGGCGTTATGCGAGGAGGAACGTGAGATATTATGGGCGTTACAACTCGACGGCTTAACAGAGACACAAGCATGTGAGGAATATTTCTTAACAAAACATACAGACTATAACAATTTTTCGATTTGCTACATTCCGAACAAAGAAGTGTTTGCGGAATGTGTTGCAGTATTCGGAGAGAGATATTAAGAAACGGAGGCGTAAAGCATGGGAGACATTATCAAAACAGCAAAATGCAGATTCTGCGGTCAGATGACGCAGATTGAGGCAGATGAAAAACTGACAGCAGCACAAGCAGAGGAACAGGCAACAATGACATGTAACTGCACCGAGGCGGTCGAGTATCAGAAAGAGAAACAGAGGAAAGAAAAGGCAATGATGAATGTGTCTGCCTTGTTTGGAGAGAACGCAGCACCGGACAAGAGATGCGGTGAGGGCATTGTGAACATCTTAAAGGCAGCAGTCGAGGAGATTTACACCGGAGGACTTGCGAAAGTCACATTGAACCTCCGAGGGGGGGGTCAAAGCATCAATTTCACAGAATGCAAAGGGTGAAATCAACGTCGAACGTACAGAGACAAAGAAACAGAAACTCACAGAGTAATAACAGGAGGTTGAACAGATGGCAGCAGGATTCAGCGTGAAAGACGCACTCAACAAGAACAGCAAAGCGGGGATTGATGAATCTCCGAGAGCGAGATTCCGGACAAAGGACATTTCAATTTTCAAGATGTACCGGAACGATATGAATTTTTACAGTGTAGAGCAGATTGAGGAACTGGCAGGAGACATCCTCATGTATGGGTTGAAACAGAACCTTGAACTTGTATATGCACCATGCGACAAGGGCGAATATAGAATCGTAGCAGGTGAAAGACGGTGGGAGGCTCTCAAGTACCTTGTGTCAAAGGGATATAAAGAATTTGAACTTGCAACCAGTAAATTGACAACGCCACAGGATAACGACGAGGAGCAGGTTGAAATCATAATTGCGAACGCATACCGTACAAAGACGACCTCCGACATGATTGAGGAGGAAACACGCCTCAAGGCATCTCTTGAACGCATGAAAGCAGCGGGAAAGAAAATCAAGGGATACGACCTGCAATCCGGACGATTGAGGGATGTGATTTCCTCAATGCTGCATGTGAGCAAAACAAAGATTGCACAAATTGAGGCAGTCAACAACAATCTGATTCCGGAATGGAAAGAGGAACTCAAGGGAGAACGCCTCACATTTTCCGCAGCTTATGAATTGAGCGGTATGACAGCAGACGAGCAGCGGGAGGCACTGGGGAAATTCACAGAGACCGGAGAACTCACACACAAAGATGTGAAAGACATGAAAGCAGAAAAGGCAGCAGGGCAGCAGGTGTCAGAATCCGACACAGAGACAGAAATCGGCATGAACCCGCCGGAAGTGAGAGCGGGCGACGATTATGAGACACCGCATCCGGAGGGAATCACATCAATCTGTTATTCCTGCACCGAATATGAGACGTGCAACGTCAAAACCGGAACATGCACCTCATGCGACCAGTATAAGAACCGTACAGAGGCATACAAGACCGACGAGCAGAGATATTCAGAGGAACAGGATGCAATCGACCGTGAGACAAAGAAAAAACTCCGTGAGATGGAGCAGGAGGAGAAGATGCAGAAACTCCCGTCAACAGCACCGGAGGAAATAAAGACAATCAGAGTGTCACAGGACAAATTCGAGGAATACACGGGAGAATATAGAAAACCGTACATGATAACAAAAGACGACGGATTCAAGGTCGGAAATATCGTCAAATTAGTAGTATTTGCAGCAGGTAAAGCGACCGGAGAGACGGCAGACATGAGAATCACCTGCAAAGATGATGACATCACATGCAGTGGACTGTCAGACGGTTGGTGCGTTATCGGTTTAGGCGAGGCATAGAGGAGACAGAATGAGTTATAAACAGAGACACCCGTATTTGATGCAGATTGTATATATCATCAAATACAGATTGAAGAATTGGAGGAAATAAGTGAAAACAGTATATGTCAGAACAAAGACAAAAGACGAGGCAAGAAAGAGAGCGGAGTGGCTCTATATGATATTAAGGGATTGCACTCCGGTTATTGCAGATTTGCACACATCAAAAGCACAGGTTGTGACTGAAACAATGGTTATCAAGTATGTTCCGAAAAACTACACAATGGACGGAATACGATGCGACATTGCAATCGGGTTCGGACAATTAGGAAAAATCATCGCAAGAGAGAACATCAGCGATGATTTGATAGATGAAAAGGAACTTGCAAAATATATCGTTGACAATGAAACGATTTCAGAAAATGAAAATATCGAATGCAGGAGGTAAAAATAAATGAATGACATCAAAAGAGGCGAAATGTTCTATATCAGCAGAGGGGGGGCATCCTACAACGGGAGCGAACAACACTCCGACCGTCCGGCGGTAGTTGTGAGCAATAATAAGAACAATGAGAACAGCAATGTTGTTGAAATCGTATATATGACGACACAACCGAAAACAGACCTCCCGACACATGTGACAGTGAGGTCAACAGGGAGAATCAGCACGGTATTGTGTGAGCAGGTCTATTCGGTATCAACGGAGCGTGTAGGAACATACATCGGAGAGTGTACAGACAAGGAAATGGAGAACATCGACATTGCTCTCATGATTTCCTTGCAGCTTGACGGCAACATGAAAACCTCAAAGAAATACAATGAGACAATCAAAGAGCAGCAGGAGGAAATCGACAGTCTCAAGAAAGAAATTGAGATGTTGCAGCAGGAGCATGAGGACACAATCGCAGAGATTGAACAGGATGCAGCAGTCTATGTTGAGGAAAACAAGAAAATTGCGAACATGACACAGACAGAGGACACAATCAGATTACAGACAGAAAGAGACACATACAAGACCATGTATGAACAGTTACTCAACAGATTAGTGAATGGAGGAGCAGCATGAACAAAAGCGAATTAAAAGCAATATTTATCAATGCAAAGGCAACAGATGCGAAATACATCGGCGTGAGCATTCAGACAGAGGACAGCAGTCAACCGGAAATCATCATCAATCCGAATGCGAATTTTGATGCGAAATTTGACTATTACATGGAGGCATACGACGACGATTTGATTCTGATTGCAGCAAAGGGCAAAAAGGACATCAGAATCACGGCAGCAGGGCAAGGAAACCGTTTCGAGGATATTGAATGTCAGCTATTAGGAGAGCGGGGCAAGGGTTGGAAAGAACTCATTGCAGGAGCGATTGACAATGCGTATGAGAAAATGATTGCAACCACACCTCCAACGACAGAGGAGGAACAGACCCATTGTGAAATGATAAAAGAGGCAGTCAAGGGAATGTTCATCAATGAGAGCAGGACGGCAGCAGAGGCAGAGTTCATCAAGACACACATTGTCGACTATGAGAAAATATTCGATGTGTGCATGAATGGTGATGACCTTGAGTTCAAAAAAGGACTTGTCAGATTGCAGAAAATGCAAAATGAATATGTTATGCAGCGGGAAAATGACTGATAGAGAAAAAGAGGCGTTCATCGGCGGGATAGAATTTGCGAGAGACTGGAATCTCGACATCCCGCCGGATGATTTGCGTTTATACGAGAGATTGATTCAAGAAAGGACAAAAAAAGAGAATGAACAAAGTCATATTGATGGGTAGGCTCACGAGAGACCCGAATGTCAGATACACACAGCAGAACAGTTCACAGGAATCCATGTGCGTGGCACGGTACACACTGGCGGTCGACCGCAGAGGTACAAGAGACGGGCAGCAGTCAGCGGATTTTATATCTTGCGTCGCATTCGGCAAAAATGGCGAATTTGCAGAGAAGTATTTGAAACAGGGAACGAAAATTGCAGCAACAGGCAGGATTCAGACAGGCTCATACACCAACAGAGACGGTCAAAAGGTATATACGACCGACGTTGTGATTGAGGAACAGGAATTTGCGGAAAGCAAGAGGGCAGCAGGAGAACAGGCAGAAAATGCCGGATATTCAGACGCAGGAGACGGATTCATGAACATTCCGGACGATGTCGACGGCGAATTGCCTTTTATGTAAGCGAAAAGGAGGGTTGTGATAATATGGGAATCTTAAAAGGCATAATTGACCGATTTCGGGCGATGGGAAAATCAGAAAAAGAGATTTCGGGCATTATCGAGACGGCAGCAGACAAAGCGACCGCAAATCCGGATGTCACGAAACCGGAAAAACCGAAAAAACCGGAAATTAAGATTGAAACAACAGCAGAGGCGTTCGTTGAGGCAGTCTTGCGAACAGGAACGACTTTGCAACAGGCAAAAACGGCAATTTTGAAAATGAGCAGTTTGAGAGATGCGGAAAACCGCAAAAACACGAATAACTGGCGTAAAATGCACGGTCTGCCTATGAGAAGAAAGCAGAAAGCGAGGAAAAAGCATGAAAGAGGAAAAGGAGCAGACGGTCATTGAAAAAACCTTGCTATATCTTGAGAATTATCGTGAAATGGAACGATATATCAATGAGGCAGTATCAGAGACCTCTCAAGTGCAGGATATAGGCAAATACAACATATCAGCAGAAAAGGCGTTCCTGCAATCGGTCAGAGAGTGCCGTGCAGAGACGGTCATTCTGTTTGAACACTTGAAAAAGGCTCTTGCATCGCTCAAGGAAGATGCAGAGGCAGCAGGCGAGGGGTACAAATACGACGCTCTTGAGGCGGTCTATATAAAGGGCATGTCATACGAGGATATAGTGAGGGAGACAGGATGCGGACGCAACTCACCGAAAAAGTGGTGCAGGGTGATGATTCAGCGGTTGTCAATCAAGTTATTCGGTGCAAAAGCGATTGAAAATGATAAAAACGGAGTGAAAACAGGGTGAAATGAGGGTGAAAACAGGGGTAAAAAGTGGGTGAACAAAAGACAAAATAAACGTGATAATATGTTAGCGTGAACAGTTGAGACAAGCGATTGCAGATATGCAGTCGCTTTTTTCTTGCCTGTTTGTCCTCCTGTTATATGCGGGTGGAATATACACAGTCATGTGCATAACTGCCCGCCTCTTGTGGATAACACAGCAGGAGAACACAGCAAGAGAGGAGAACACAGATGCTATTGAAATCATGCAGGTGTGGGAAGTTGATTCCGCAGTCAATGAAGATGTGCGAGGAATGTGAACAACGGCAGCAGTCGAGACACATGATATATAACAACACACGGCGAGACGAGAGAGCAGCAGAGTTCTATGTATCAAAGGAATGGCGGGCGATGCGAGAGCGTATCATTGAGGTCTATGACAACGTAGATATATATGCATTATATGTCGAGCATGAGTTGCTCACATGCAATCCGGTTCACCATATCATTGAACTTGAGGACGACTGGGAACAGCGTTTGAATCCGTTCAACCTCATACCTCTCAACCATAAGACACACAACACAATCACTGCTTTATATAAGCAGAGCAAAGCAAGTATGAGAGCAACACAAAAACAGTTGAGGTCACTGATTGAGTACCACTTTCGAGAGGCAGGGGGATATAAAAAAGTTTTGTGCGATTCGTTTTTAGTCGCACCCCCTCTTTTCCTTGGAGAAAACTCCCCACGAGAATTTCAGTAGATGGGTATATCCGAAAGAGGTGTCAGAATGTGACACAAAAGCACTGAAATACTGACGGAAAGGAGGTTTGTTGCATCATGGCAGGACAAAGACAACCTACAGATTTGGTTGTGATGAACGGGCGAAAACACCTAACAAAAGCCGAGATTGAGGCACGAAAAAACGCCGAGGTCACAGCACCATGCGACAAAGTGAGACCTCCGTCATATTTGACACCGGAACAAAAGAAACAGTTCCGGAAGATTGCGAAAGAATTACTCGAAATCAAACTGATTTCAAATCTTGATTGCGATGCACTGGCAAGACTACTCATTGCACAAACGCAGTACATCGAAATCACAGAGCAAATCAGAGCAACTCCATTGATGGAGGATGTTCCAGTCTATGAGATGCGGGAAAATCCGGACACGGGCGAAAAAGAACGTGTGCAGGTCGGTACAAGACAGGTCGTTTCCGGAGAAAGAGAACGCCTCATGATTATTCAAGACCGCTGCATGAAACAGTGTAGGCAGGGAGCATCAGATTTCGGACTGACAGTTTCCTCCCGCTGCCGTTTGGTCGTACCGAAACCACAACAGCAAAAGCCGGAGAACAAATTTGCGAAATATGCAAATTAAGGCATGGCAAAAGCAGGAGAAACACAAGACCGCTGCACACAATACGCCCTTGATGTCGTATCGGGCAAGATAACAGCCGGAGAATATGTCCGTCTTGCATGTCAGAGGCATCTTGACGACATCGAAAAATCGAAAGCAGCACCGTACAAATACTATTTCGACGTTGAAAAGTCAGAGGAAATCATCAATTTTGCAGAGGAATTGACCATTGCAGAGGGCGAGGAAAATGAGCATGTGACGGCATATCCGTTCCAGTGTTTCATTTTAGGGTCGCTCAATGGATGGAGAACAAAGGAAAAGTCATACAGACGATTCAGAACATCCTATGTGCAATTAGGACGACAGAACGGAAAATCGTTCATCAATGGTATTTTGGCGTGTTATTACGGCAATTTTGACGGGTACAAGTACGGAAAAATATTTTGTACGGCTACAAAGCAAGACCAAGCGAACATCGTTTTTGACGAGGTCGCAAAATTCATCAATTCCGACGAGGATTTGTCAGAGTGGTTCAAGGTTCACGACCACAACCACACGATTGACTGTTTGCTGACACATTCGGAAATCAAAGCGTTGTCCGGAGACACAAAGTCACTTGACGGACACCGTGCATATTTGGGAATCGTCGACGAGTATCACGCACACAAAACAAATCAGATGTACAAACTGCTTGAGGGCGGTATCAAGAAACTCAAGTCGGCGTTGATTTCAGTTATTACGACAGCAGGGTTCGACCTCAAGTCGCCGTGCTACAAATTGTATGAGTATTGCTGCAATCTACTCAATGGCGTTTTCGAGAATGACAGTCAATTTGTCTACATCGCACAGATGGACGAACACGATGACAGGTACACACCGGAAAACTGGATAAAAGCGAACCCGATTCTTGAGTTTGACAGGGATGCACTTGAGAACCTCATTCCGATTGCACACACTGCCCGTGATATGGGCGGGGAGGACTTGAGAGATTTCCTTGTAAAGCAGTTGAATATGTGGATGCAGTGGTCAAATTCACTGTACATCAAGGACATTGCATCATGGAAAGCATGTGCCGTTCTGAAATCACTCAAGGATTTCAGAGGGTCAAAGTGCTATGTCGGAGTTGACTTGTCATCCGGAGGCGACTTGACATCAATCGCAATCGTGATTCCGTTCATGGTGGAGGACACGAAAAAATATTTTGTTCACACACATTCGTTCATTCCGTCCTCAAGGGTGGATGAACACATCAAGACCGACAAAGTACCATACGACGTATGGATTGAAAAAGGTCTTGTGACGGTAACGGAAACACTGGGAGGAATCAAGACAGATTACAAATATATCATCAAATACCTTGAGGATTTGGTGAGAGAATACAACCTCAAACCGCAGTTGATTTGTTACGACCCGCACAACGCATCGGCGTTCCTGTCAGACCTTGAGGCGATGGGATTCGATTCAATCTCTGTCACGCAGACAGCAAAAGAGTTGAACGATGCGACCGTTGATTTCAGACTTGAAATCCTTGCGGGCAATGTGGAGATTGAGGGAATGGAAGTCGGCAAAGAGGGCAACAAGATAGTTGTTCCGGTCGACAGTCTGCTTGTTTGGTCGATTGCGAACGCAAAGACCATTTCAAACAACTACGGCGAAATAAAGATTGATAAGGACATCACGACAGAACGAATCGACCCGATTGACGCTATCATCGACGCATGGAAACACGCAATGAAAGAGGAATACCGTCCGGACGTGAACGAAACTGTCAATGAATGGCTTGAGCAATATGAAAAATACATGAAGAAAGGCGGTGAGAAATAAATGAATCCGTTTCAGAGATTAGGAGTAAAAATTTCAAATTGGTGGAGAGGCGAACCACAGAACGACGGAGGGAAAATGACATTGAACTCACCGTCGTTCCTTGAGCGAATAGGATTGAAAAGAAAAGGGAAACCGACATCAGAGGTCACATATTTCACTTGTCTCAAGATGCTGTCGGAGACCCTTGCGAAAATGCCTATCAAATACTATCAAAAAACGGACAAGGGAATCATTGAGGCAGAGGCGACAGATACATCAAAACTGCTCTCAAAAAGACCGAATCCGTTCATGACACCAACAACATTTTGGAACACGGTTGAAATCAACCGCAACCATTACGGAAACGGCTATGTGTATATGAGAAAGAAGTTTGACCGAAAGAAATTCGGCGGTGAAATAAAAATCGTTGATTTGTGGGTCATGCAGTCAAATTGTGTGCAGATAGTCGTTGATGATGCAGGGATATTCGCAGGAGTGGGGCGTTTGTGGTACGTCTACACAGACCCGACATCCGGTCGTCAATATGTGTTTAGTACAGACGAGGTGATGCATTTCAAGACATCATTCAGTTTCGACGGAATCACAGGACTACCAGTGCAACAGATATTGAGAGACACGGTTGCAGGTGCATCCGAATCACAGGCGTTTATGAATAACTTGTATGAGAGCGGTCTGACAGCAAAAGCGACACTCGAATACACAGGAGAGTTGAACGAAAAGGCAAAAGAGGCACTTGTCAAATCGTTCGAGGAGTTCGGCAGCGGGGCAAAGAACACGGGAAAAATCCTGCCTGTTCCGTTGGGAATGAAACTCACACCTCTCGACATCAAACTGACCGATTCACAGTTCTTTGAACTGAAAAAATACAATGCATTGCAAATCGCAGGAGCGTTCGGAGTAAAACCGAATCAAATCAACGATTATTCAAAGTCGTCATATAGCAATAGCGAGATGCAGCAGTTATCATTCTACGTCGACACGGAACTGTTCATCATCAAGCAGTATGAGGAGGAAATCAATTTCAAAATGCTGCCGGATGAAGATACAGACGACGGATATTATTACAAATTCAACGAAAAGGTATTGTTCCGCACCGATTCAAAAACGCAGATGGAGTATTTGAGAAACGGTGTCGGTGGAATGATTATCAAACCGAATGAGGCAAGACGTAAACTCGACATGGAAGATGCGGAGGGAGGCGATGTCCTACTTGCAAACGGTAGCATCGTACCGTTGACGATGGCGGGTGCAGCATATTTGAAAGGTGAATCCGAGCAGGAGAACACCGATGAACCGGAGCAACCGGAGGAAGAAACAGAGCCGGACACAGAACAGCCGGACACAGCAACAGAACCGGACGAAACCGACACGGCAGAGGACGAGACTGACGAGGAGGGAGGTGAATAAGCATGGGAAAGAAAAGACGTTTTGATTTCACAAAGAAAAATAAACGCAGCGGAAAAGTTGAAAATGTCGGCTATTTGGATTTAGAGCAGGACGAGGAACAGAGCAGATGTTCCTTGTATTTCTACGGTGACATTGTATCGGCGACATGGGAATCCATGTGGTACGAGGAGGACAGATGTCCGCAGGACATCGCAGATTTCCTCAACCAGTTAGATGGATATGAGGACATTGACATCTATTTCAATTCCGGCGGTGGCGATGTATTCGCAGGACTGGCAATCTATAACCAGTTAAAACGATACGACGGACACAAAGTCGGATATGTCGACGGAATGGCAGCATCTATCGCATCAGTCATCATGTTCGCATGTGACGAACTGCATTTTGCAACAGGTGCTCAAGCAATGATTCACAAACCGTTATGCATGGCATACGGAAATGCAGACGATTTCAAGGCAGTTATAAAGCAGTTGAATCTCTGCGAGGATTCGATTCTTGATGTCTACATGGAGCATGTGCAGGAGGGTGTCACAAGAGACAAGATTCAGACCCTTATGAGCAATGAGACATGGTTTGACAGTAAGAAGATGCAACAGTATTTCGACGTTGAAATCGAGGAAAAGGCAGCAGTTGCAGCGTGTGCATCTGACTTTTTCGAGAAATACAACAATATTCCGGAGGCACTCAAGGGAATCGACACAAAGGACATTGTCGATGCGGTAATTACGGAATTGGAAAACCGGAACAATGCGGCAGCAGAGGCAGAGAAACAGAGAATCGAGGCAGAAAAGCAGCAGATTCTTGATGATTTATACCTTTATGGTATGTAAGAAATGGAGGACAGAAAGTCATGAATAAGGAATTACAGAAGTTATTAAAGCAGATTAACGACAAGAAAAATGAAGTCAAGAGCCTTGTGAACGATGGAAAACTCGACAAGGCAAGAGCAGCAAAGGAGGAACTCGTAGAATTACAGAACAGATTCGACCTCCTCTATGATTTGGACGAGGACGAGCAGGACGGCATCGAGAACAAGGTCAAGGATGGAACTGCAAAGCAGGTCGGCGGGGATGTCAAGCCGGACAAAAAGAACATCGTGAAATCATTTGTCAACATTGTCAAAGCCGGATTCCTGCACAAAGAGGCAGACGAGGCAGACATCAAGGTGTACAAGGATGCACTCACATCTGACACAACCGCAGGAAGTGAGGGAGAGGTCGGAATCGGTGTGACAATTCCGGAGGACATCAGAACAGACATCATCGAGTTGCGTCGTTCATCCGACAACCTTGAACAGTATGTCAATGTCGAGGGCGTAACAACCAAGACAGGAACACGAAACATTGAGGTTGATGCAGAATCAACACCATTTGACAATGTTGACGAGGCTGCGGATTTTCCGGAGATGGACGAACCGGAATTTTTACCGATTGAGTACAAGGTAAAGAAAAAGGGTGGAATCCTCAAGATGACAGCAGAGTTACTTGAGGACACAGCATCCAACATCATGGCATACATCAACAAATGGATTGCCAAGAAAACAAAGGCAACCCGTAACGCAATGATTCTCAAGGTACTCAATGAGATGACAAAAGGGAAAGAGGTCACAGTCGAGAACCTTGACAGCCTCAAGGACATTTTCAATGAGCAGTTAGACCCTGCAATCGCTGACAATGCAGTTGTTATCACAAATCAGAGCGGTTTCAACTACCTTGACAAGTTAAAGGATAAAGACGGCAACTATATTTTACAGAAAGACCCGACACAGCAGACAAAGGGAAAGATGCTTTTCGGTGAATATCCTATCATCAAATTATCAAAGAAAACTCTTGCATCCGAGAAGATTATGAACACCGATGGTCACACAATCGACGGGTACAAGCATCCTATTTTCTGCGGTGATTTAAAAGAGGCAGTCACACTCTTTGACAGAAACGTCCTCACAATCGACCTTAATGACAAAGGTGCGGGTTTATGGGATAAGGACATGACCGGAATCAAGGTGCGTGACCGTTTCGATGTGCAGCCTGTTGACAAGGGAGCAGTCATCAAGGGTCAGATTACAGAAGTTATCAACGGGTAATATGGCAGCAGGGCGGTGAATCCGTCCTGCTATTGAAAGCAGGTGAGAACATGACGGATGAAGAAAAAGAGAAGTACAGAGGCGGTCTGATTGCTACATGCAAGACATATTGTCACATCGACTATGATGACGACATCGAAATCCTTGAATTGATGCTTGACACGACACTGGATGAAATGACGGAACTGATTCCGAATTTCGACCGGAACAACCTCACAAGCCGTCAAAAACTGCTTGCATTTATGTCCGTGAAAGAACTGTACGACAACCGTGACAAGTACCGGAGCGACACGAAAACGCTATCCGCTGCCGTTTCCTCCATGCTATTGAAAGAAATATACGGAGGTGCAGCAGAATGACAGGCAGAATCAAGATAATTCGCAAGACAACAAGTGTTGTTGACGGTAGACGACAGCAGGAGGAAAAGGAGTTTTTCTCATGTTGGTGTGATGTCAAGAGTTTGGGAACAAATGAAAAATACAATGCGTTGCAGATAGGTCTTGAGAACACAATCATGTTTGAAACGAGAGCCTGCGACAAGATGGAGGAAATCAGATTGAATCTGAAAGAGTTCTACGCAGTATATAAAGGCGTTGAGTTCAAGATATATGATGCATGTCCGATGTTCACAGACGACAGGAAATATCAGTTGAAATGTAGAGCGGGAGCATAGTGTCATAATCTGACACCGGAGGTGATGCAGTGAAAATCGAAATGGAATTTCAAGGCTTGAAAGAACTCATGAAAGCATTTGAGGACGCAGCAAGCGACGAGGACATAAAAGAGGTCAATCAAAAGATTGTAAAGCAAAGCGAACCAGTTGTGAAAAACATCATGTCCGGCAAAATTCCGAAATCGGCAGACATCAAATTATCCGGTAGAGGTTTCGGTTCAAAGTCATCCGTGACATCACATGCAGCGGACAGCATACCGATGGGAGCAGTCAAAATGAAAGACACAGGAGCAACAGCAGATGTCGGATGGGAAAAGTCGGACAATAGCGAACACTTTTATGTGAAATTCATAAACTGGGGAACTATCTATCGCCCGCCTCAAGAATTTATCTATGCAACAGGGCGTGAGGCAGATGCGGAACTGCAAAAAATCGCAGAACAGGAATATCAATCATATTTAGACAACACATTGAAATGAGGTGAGAGCATGAGCAGCAGTCCGGACATCATCAAAGATGCATCCGACGCATTGAAACCAATATCAGACAGGAAAATCATCGTGATGCAAGGATGGTATGACAAAAACATCCATGACAGACATGTGACATTGTGGGATTTGGGAGAAAACGACGAGAATTTTTCGGACGACGATGCAGAGGGAGTGACGCTGTCAGTGCAGGTCACTATATTTTCAGAGAATGACGAGGTTGAACTTGCGAGGGAAATCAAGTCACTCATGAAAAAAAATGATTTCTCATTTGACGGCAGGAACGGAGACGATTCAAAGCCGGAGGACGGAATCTATATGAAAGCACAAAGGTTTTCAAAGTTTTATGAAATGGAGGAATAGACATGAGCGAAACAGTAACACAGGTTAGCGACACAGAACAGAAGATTGTGAGGAGTAGAACTTGCGGTTGTAGAGATTTCTACATCGCAAAACTCACACAGAACGATGCGAAAGCATACGTTGCAGAAACTCCGGTCAAACTGGCAAGAGCAATCAAAGCAAAGGTTGACGAAAAGTGGAGTTCTGAAAAGATTTACTCTGACGATGGAACAGAGGAAGTCATCAATTCCTATGAGGGAACAGAAATCGAACTTGAGGTCAATGCACTTGCACCACAGGACAGACAGATTCTTTTCGGTCAGTTATACGAGAACGGTTTTCTTGTAAAGACTGCGGATGACAAAGCACCGGAGGTCGCTGTCGGATGGAGAGAAAGAAAACTCAACGGAAAGTATGATTTCAAATGGTTATACGCCGGAAAGTTTGCAGAGGGCATCAGTGAGGAGGCGAGCACAAAAGAGGGCAAATTGTCTCCGACAACAAAGAGCATCAAGGGTTCATTCTATGAAAGAAGTCTTGACAATGCGTATGAGATTTCGGTCGACGAATCAAACCTCGTTTCCGGAGACACAAAGGCAGCAGAGGCAATCAAGGCATGGTTCAGCAAAGTGCAGGAGAAAAACGGCGGTTTAGGCTAATAAGAGGGCATATAACAGGAGGATAAATCATGAAAAGAAAAATTATAGTCAATAACAAAGAGTTTACAATGCCGAAAATGTCAATCGACACATACACGGAATATCTCGAACTTGCAGAGGTTATCGACGCAAAACAGAGATATTCAAAGCAGGACATTGAGGCGATGGGTCTTTTTATCTGCAAAGCATACGGAGACCAGTTCACCGTTGAGGAATTAAAGAATCCGGAGACCGGACTTGATGCAGCAGGTTTGATTCTTGAGTTCCAGTTCATCGACATGGGAATTGCAGACGAACTCACCAAGAGAATGGAGAACATCGAGAAAAATTTTCAGAGTGGCAAGTGATACCGGAAATCGAGGTCACTTGCAGAGGTGAGAGACTTTTCATCAATTCCGTAACGGTAGAACAGTATAAAAAATACATCAGTCTCATGGAAAAGAATGACACGGAGAAATTCTCCGGAGTGATGTTTTTCAACAAAAAGATAATGCAGGAGATGTTCGGGAATGAATTGTCGCTTGCAGCAGTTGGGGAGATTGATGCAGTTGAATTTCTGACGGCAATCAAGACGGTTCATTTCATCATGCAGAACATTGTTGCAGAGAAGATGTTGAGCATTGTCGAGGTTGAACAGGTAGAAAAAGAGGCATCCGCATTCGATGACTATGACCGTGAAAACGGATATGAGGACGAGGATGAACAACCGGAGGAAAATCAATGGAAAGTCTGCGGGGAAATTGTTGACCGTGTTGTGAAAATTGCGATTCGGCTATTGAAAAACTCATACAGTCAATGCATGAAAGAGAACATTGTCACGTTGTTGGACTACTTAAAATTTGAATTAGATACAATCAACGAAAATCAGTAAGAGAGGAGGCGACCGAATGGCTTATACAAGCGTCAAAATATCGGCAGATTCGAGCAGTTATCAATCACAAATGAAATCGGCAGCATCGCAGATGAAAGTCTTGTCTGCGGAATATACGACGGCAGCGACGAAAGCAAAGTTGTTCGGGTCAGAAACAGACAGCCTCAAGGCAAAAGCCGAATCGCTCACTCAAAAAATCACGGTGCAAAAGAACATCGTGCAGTTGAACAGTGAGCAGCAGGAGAAGTTGACAAAGAAACTGTCAGACCAAAAGACAAAGCAGGAGGAACTCAAAACAAAGATTGATGCTGCGAAAGAGGCTTATGAGAAATCAACGGCAGAGACCGGAAAGAACTCCGAGCAGTCAAAAGCACTCAAGGATGAACTCGACAAGTTAGAGAAAGAGTTCACCGCAAATGAGACAGCAATCGGAAAGACAGAGACAGCACTTGCAAATCAGACGGTAAAGACGGAAAAGTCAAAGACTGCCCTCATGAACATGGAGGCAGAACTAAAAAATGTTAATGACCAGTTAAAAGATAATAAACTTGAAAAATTTGCGACCGCTTGCGATACAGCGGGAACAAAGATGGAAAGTTTCGGAAAGAAAATGTCAGTTGTCTCTGCCGGAATTGCGGGTATTGGTGCAGCATCAATCAAAGCATTCACGGAACTCGACGAGGGTTATGACACCATAGTGACAAAGACCGGAGCAACCGGAGAGGCACTTGAGGGATTGACAAAGTCTGCGGATAATGTTTTCGGAACAATGCCGGAGGATATGCCAACGGTAGGAGAGGCAATCGGAGAAGTCAACACAAGATTCCATACAACCGGAACGGAACTTGAAAAGACCTCTAAACAGTTCATACAGTTTGCAACAATCAACGGAACAAACGTCACACAGTCAGTTGACCAAGTTGACAAAATCATGAAAGCGTGGAACGTCGATGCATCACAGACGGGGAATCTATTAGGACTGCTCACGGCAAAGGCACAGGAAACCGGAATCTCTGTTGATACATTAGAGGGATATGTCCTCGACAACAACGCTCAATTCAAAGAAATGGGATTGTCATTGCCTCAAGCAATCAATTTGATGGCTCAATTCGACGCAAACGGTGTTGATTCAACTCAAGCAATGGCGGGTCTGAAAAAAGCATTACAGAACGCCACATCAGAGGGAAAATCAATGGACGAGGCGTTGTCAGATACTATTGGCAGCATCAAGAACGCAAAGACAGAGACCGAGGCGATGCAGATTGCAACGGAATTGTTTGGAAAAAAAGGTGCTGCGGAAATGACAAAGGCAATTCGTGAAAACAGAATTGACCTCACCAGTCTTTCGTCATCAATGGAGGAATACGGTTCAACAGTCGAGGACACCTACAACGGAACACTCGACCCGATTGACAATGCAAAGGTTGCGATGAACAACGCAAAACTGGCGTTGTCGACACTGGCATCCACAGCACAGACATCCGCAGCACCTATGATTGAAAAATTGACCGGAAAGATTCAAGAGTTGACACAATGGTTCACGTCGCTCTCTCCGGCACAGCAAGAAACAGTTCTCAAAGTTGGTCTTGTGGTCGCTGCTATCGGTCCGTTGTCAATCGGATTCGGAAAAGTGGCAAAGGGAATCTCTGACACGGTAACGACCGGACAGAAATTTGTGTCCGGAGCTGCAAAGATAATTGCAAAGATTACGGCAAAGACAGCAGCCACGGCAGCAGGAACGGCAGCAGATACGGCAGGAACAGCAGCCACGGCAGCACATACGGCAGCTACAACAGCAGCCACGGCAACAACCGGAGGAATGACAGTGGCACAAACGGCACTCAATGCAGTTATGAACTTGTGTCCGATTATTTTGATTGTGACACTGATTGCCGGACTGATTGCAGCAGGTGTCGCCCTATATAAAAACTGGGATAAGGTCAAAGAAAAATTGTCCGAATTGTGGGGCAACATCAAAGAAAAATTCAATGCAATCAAAGAGACCATCACGGGAGCATTCACGAAAGCGAAAGAGGCGGTCACGAATAAGGTCAAGGAAATCGGTGACAACATAAAAAATAGCACAATAGGACAAGCTGCATCGAAAGTATTCAACGGCGTAAAGGACACGGTTCACAATGTCATGTCGGCAGCGACCGAAACGGCAAAGGAAAAACTGGGGAACATGAAAACCGCCTATGAAGAAAACGGAGGCGGTATCAAGGGTGTTGTTGCAGCCGGATGGGAGGGAATCAAAGGATATTATTCAGCAGGATTCACATTCGTTGATAATTTATCCGGAGGGAAACTCTCTGAAATCAAATCAAAATTCTCTGAAAAGACATCGGAAATCAAAACAAAGGTTTCCGAGGGTTGGGAGAATATGAAAACCACCGTCACCACAAAAATGACGGAATGGAAAACCAACGCATCAAACAAACTGAATGAAATAAAGACGAATTTTTTAACAAAGGTTTCAGACATCAAGTCAAATGTTTCGACGGGTTGGGAGAACATGAAAACCACCGTCACCACAAAAATGACGGAATGGAAAAACAATGCATCAAATAAATTGACGGAAATAAAATCCGGATTCTCCTCAAAGGTTTCGGAGATAAAAACAAAATGGTCGACGGATTTCACGAACATAAAGGACAAGGCAACCTCACTCATGGAGACGGCAAAGTCCAATGTTTCAACGAAACTCAATAATATGAAATCCGCATACAGTGAAAAAGGCGGGGGAATCAAGGGAATCGTGTCTGCTACGTTCACAGGCGTAAAGGACACAATGAACTCTCTCATGAGTACGGCGAACACTCTGACAGGCGGGAAACTTGACAGCATCAAATCGGCGTTCTCAAGCAAATTAGCGAGTGCGAAATCGTCTGCATCATCAGCACTTGACGGGATAAAATCAGCGTTTTCATCAAAACTTGAATCCGCACATTCAACGGTCAATAGCGTGTTAGGAAAAATAAAAGGAGCATTCAATTTTAGGTGGTCATTGCCACATTTGAATCTGCCTCACATCAGCGTAAGAGGAGGCGTTGCACCTTTTGGTATCGGAGGAAAGGGTTCACTCCCGTCGTTCTCGATTCAGTGGTATAAATCCGGCGGTATTATGACAAATCCGACCGTGTTCGGAATCAACGGCAACAGCCTCATGGTAGGAGGCGAGGCGGGTGACGAGGCAATCTTGCCACTTGCAGAGTTTTACAACAAATTAAACAGCATACTTGACAAGAAACTTGATGCAGTTCAGAAATCGCAAGTTGTATATGTGACAAATCACACATACATTGATGGCGACGAAATCACAAGCAGAACCGTGTCAAAGGTAGATGCGGAAATGGTAACAAATAAACGAAAAGGGAGGTAAAACAGGGCGATGAAAATAAACGGAATAGACATCAGAAAATATGATGCAAAGCAGTTGACAGCCGATGTGCAACCTCCCTCTTTTTCAAATTCTTATGAATGGTTGACGAGTGCAGCACTGCCGACGGAATTTGAGACAGAGGTTCAGATGGGTCATTTGAAACTGTCAATATATTTCAAAGGCAAAGACAGGAACAACATCATCCGTGCTGCATCGGAGTTCATGAGTAATTTCACAAAGGCTTGCAAGATGGAACTCGACGGCTACAAAGGAACATACATCGGATTCATCACAACAAATGACTATAAAAAGAAAAACGTGAAACAGAGGTACATTGTAAACCTTGAATTTGACGGCTTTTTCGTCGATGACGACCTCTCAATCACATTCGACGGGAAAACCTCTGCATCGTTCTATAAAGTGGGTACAAGAGACGCTCCGTGCGTTGTGGAGGTATATGCAAAGAGTACCTTGACGAATTACACAATCTCCGGACTGGGAGAGGACGACATTATCATTGAGAGTTTGGCAGCAGGAAAGACGGTTGTGATAAACGCAAAGACAGGACTTGTGACAATCGACGGGGCAAATGCATTCGACAAGGTGAACATGTGGACGTTTCCGGTATTAAAGACCGGAGAAACAGCACTCACATTCTCCAACACAAAGGCGAGAGTGACTATCAGATACACGCCTATGTGGATTTAGGAGGTGAGAACATTGCAGATTTTTAATGATAAAAAGAAAAGAATCGGAACATTATCCGGATTCAAGGACAGGGAAATCATCACGACACTGGATTCCGGAGACAAAGAGTTGTCGTTCAATTATCCGGCAGCGGGAGCATTGGTTGACCTGTTAAAAGAAGAATATTATATACGCACCAAAACGGACGAATATGTCATCAAAGCGGTTGAAAAGGGAGAACAATTCAACAAATACACAGCAGTCCTCAATGTCGAGGAGTTGGAGGGAGCAGCGTTCCCGTATGGGTTTGAATCGGACGAACAGACAATCAAGGCATGTCTTGAGTTTGCGTTTAAGGGTACGGGATGGCATGTCGGAACATGTACCGTCACAAAGAAAAGAACCATTGACGAGCAGGAGTGTGTCACGGCATGGGATGTCCTGCAAAAGTGTCTCACGACATACCGTTGCGAGTGCATCATTCATTCACTGACAAAGACTGTTGACATCTATGACAGGATAGGAAGTGATAAAGGGTGTTATTTCATGGAGGGATTAAACCTCCGGAAAATATCTTTGAAGTCGGACACCTATGATTTTTACACAAGAATCTATCCAATAGGCAAAGACGGCATCACGCCGAAATGGCTGACCGGAAAAGATTACATCGACAATTTTCAGTACAGTTCCAAAATCAAGGCGTATGTTTGGAAAGACGAAAGATACACCAACACCACAAGTCTGATTGAGGATGCAACGGCAAAGATTGAGGAGATGTCAAGACCATACAAGGCATATACTGCGGAGGTGGTCGACCTTGCGAATGCGTCAGAGGAATACAAAGACATTCTTTCATATGGAATCGGAGACACGGTCACACTTGTATCAAAGAAAACCAGAACGAAAGAAAAACAGAGGATTGTCAAAATAAGAGAATATCCGGAGACACCGAAAAAGAACACGGTTGAGATTTCCAATGCGAGAAAGACATTTGCAGAGATTCAGAAAGAGGAGACGGCAGCAGCAACCGAGGAGGCAATCTCAATCGCAAACAATAACACGAAAAAGGTGTTGCGGGATGGATATTATACAAAAACAGATGTTGAATCACATATTACGGCAGCGAAAGACGAAATCAGTTTAGGCGTTTCACAGGTGTATGAAACAAAAAAGACTGTATCGGAAAAAGTCGCAGCAGCAGAGAAGAACGCTAATGCAGCGACCGACGAGAAGTTGACAGAGTATTCCACAACGGAGGAGATGAAATCGGCAATCGACATGAAAGCCGATGAAATCAATTTAGGAGTGTCAAAGACCTATGAGTCAAAGACCTCTGTGTCGGAGAAGATTACCGCAGCGAATAAGACGGCACAGGATGCAGCCAATGCAGCAGAGAAGAACGCTAATGCAGCGACCGACGAGAAGTTGACAGAGTATTCCA
>OLRT01000233.1_pt1 | contig 44405 bp, 61 predicted proteins | sample 1672021 | NCBI WGS metagenome assembly OLRT01 (sample SAMEA3136637, study PRJEB25190) | human gut metagenome | reverse complement strand
GCGGTGGCAAATCCACGATTGCGAACCTTCTGGCGCGGCTGTGGGATGTGAAATCTGGAACGGTAACGGTTCGCGGGACGGATATTCGGGATGTGCCGCTGGCTGAGTTGATGGAACAAATCAGCATGGTATTCCAGCGCGTGTACTTATTCCAAGACACAATTTATAACAATATCAGCATGGGCAAACCTGACGCCACTGAACAGGAAGTCTATGAGGCAGCTAAGAAAGCTCGGTGTTATGACTTTATCATGGCTCTGCCGGATGGATTTCAGACTGTTGTTGGCGAGGGCGGCGCTACTTTGTCCGGCGGCGAGAAACAGCGTATTTCTATTGCCCGCTGTATTCTGAAAGATGCCCCGATTGTAATTTTAGACGAAGCAACAGCCAGTGTCGATACTGATAATGAAAGTTACATTCAGGAGGCAATCAATGAGCTGGTCAAGGGTAAGACATTACTTGTAATTGCACATCGGCTGAATACCATCCGGCAGGCAGATCAGATTTTGGTAATCTCTAATGGACAGATTAGCGAACAGGGAACCCATGATGAGCTTATGGCAAAAGCCGGAATTTATCAGGAATTTGTCAATATCCGAAAAAAATCTGCTGGATGGAGCCTTACATAAGGGAGGAACGGATGAAACTTCATGCGTCAGGCGAGGACTACTTAGAGGCCATACTAATGCTGCAAAAGAAATCCGGCATGGTACGCTCTGTTGATCTTGCCCGACACATGGGCTTTAGCAAACCGAGTATCAGCCATGCAGTAGGTGTCCTGCGGGACGGTGGCTTTCTGACCGTGGATAAAGATGGTTTTCTCCATCTGACAGACATAGGCCGGGAGATTGCCGAGAAAATTTATGAACGGCACCGATTCTTTACGGAGCAGCTTGTCGCTGCCGGTGTCGATCAGGAAACGGCAGAGCAAGACGCCTGCCGGATAGAACACGCAATCAGCGAGGAATCCTTTCAGAAATTGAAAGACGCTTTAAGGAAGGAAGGTGATGACATGGGAAACTAGCGGTACTTGATTTATCGGAGAATGGCCGGCAGATTGGTGAGAAACTTTTTGTTTTGCTTGATGTTGAGCAGAAACGCGAAATGATACAGTTTGTCCTTGAAACAGAACAACAGCAGGGCTTTTCGGCCATCCCATGTACTAACCCGGATTCTTTTGGCGCACGGATAGATACGTCTCAACCTTTAACAGAAATTCGGGAAGGTGATCTGTATTTTTGTCTGGAAGAAAGAGAGGTCGCTGTCCAAGGGAAAAAGGTAGATTTGTCGGTCAGAGAGTTTAATGCCCTTTACTTATTGCTTATGAATCGAAGACGAGTAATGACCTTTGAAACCATAGCCTACCATGTATGGAGTGAGGAATATGTTGAGAACGAACTAACTGCGATTCATAACATAATGAGTCGGCTGCGGCAAAAACTCAAAATATCCCCGGACATTCCAGATTATATTATCAGTGTGCGCGGTGTTGGATATAAATTTGACACAACGCAGCAAAAGAAGTGAAATTACAACATCTTGATTAACTTCTGAGAAAAAGGTGAACGGAGGCTGATTACTATACCCTATATAATGTCCCCAAAGTAACAGATTGGGGGAAGTATAAAAGCAATACCGTTCTAATCTGTTTGTGCTCCCCCAGGTATGGGGGCAGACATGCACATTTGGAAGGTCCAATATTTCTACAGAAACCGACAACGATATAGCCGAAAATCTTTTAGTGCCGCAGCTCAAAACGCTGCGGCGCTTTTTGTATCGACATATTTTTATCCTTTTCCCCAATACTCAACAAAATATTCCTATGAGCGCGTTCCTGAAATAAAACAGGTACGCGCTTTTTTCATATCTGAAAGGCGGACAAGCCTATCTGATTTTTTTCTTGTAGGCGGAACTCCTGGCTGTCGCTCCCCGCCCTCTGATTTCGATTTTGCCTATCAACTCAAAAATTGAAATTGGAGGATAATCTAATGAAAAAGATCAATCTGCGGGATTATTACCCGTTTTATACAACTGATACCATTGTGGAAGTGCCGGACGAAGTGGCTGATTTGCTCCATGAGTATAAGCTGAATGAGGCGGCTTATATTTTGCGTACATACCGGCACAAAGCATATTTTTCGCTGGACTATGATGCCAATGTCGAGCGTGACGCTCTGGTAATTGTCCTGACACCTGCGGATATTTTGGAACGGAAAGAAGAAAATGCCAGGCTGTATCAGGCACTTGCCTCTTTGCCGGAGAAACAGCGGAATCGGATTTATGCGCACTATTTTCTTGGCATGAGCAAATCGGATATTGCAAAAGCGGAGGGCACCCATAAGAGCCGAATTACTCGCTCTATCAATGCCGGCCTGCGAAGTTTGGAAAAGTTTTTGAAAGAACTTTCCTGACAGACGGCAACTTTGCCCCCGAAAATGAAATGAATAATAGAGGGACATATTCGGCAGACAAGTCCAATGGGTGCGGCCATACAGCACATGCTCTGGTCCACCCCAACTATAAAATGTCATAATGGCCGTGCCCTCGTTGCACTTTGACAACCGAATATACGTTGCTATGGGTACGTCATTCTGTGTTCCGAGCGGCAAATGGAGCGGCGCAAAGACAGGCAGCCAGGGAGGTGATGAATCCGGCTGTCCGAGCGATCCACGCAATCCATTGACCCGGCTGTGGCAGGCCGGGCGCGACGACGGCGCAGATCATAATGGTACTTTTTCACAATCTCTCACGGACTTGAAGGGAAGTCCCTGCGGTGTGCGCTTGCTCTGGCAAAGCGGCGGCATCTGCGGGGCTATGATGCGGTAAAGCTGGCCGCAGCCTATGGCAACCCCGCTTTGTGTAGACAGAGCTGCCGGGGGGCGTGGCAAATACGGCAAGCAAAATCGAAATCAGATACAATGGGCCGGACCTGTTTCTATTTATAGGGCGGGTCCGGCTTATTCATGTGGTTTTGATAGACCAGTAATTTCAGGAAGGAGTTGGTATTATGGAGAATATTACTGCTGGCGGAAGCGGTTCATTGGTAGACATTCGGGATGTCACCGTGGATAAGGAGCTTCCCCGCGAGGAACGAATCACTGAATTTGTGCGCCAGATCAAAAACCCTTACCGTTTTAAGTGCGGACGTTTTACCGTCCGGGCCAGCTTTGCCCCTGGCGGTGCCACCCTGGAGGAATGTATCAAGGGTATTTTACGGTGAAGCAAAATTTCTTCCAGAAAAGGGCTGACTTTCCCGTAAGAGCGTGGTACAATAAGAGTCGGAAAAGGAATTGAATACGGCATAACCACACTTCTTGAATTGCGGGGATTTTTCTGCGCAACGAAAGGAGTGTTTTTTTATGCAGGTTTATAAAGCTATTAAGTATATCCGTCTTTCCTATACGGATGACAAGTCGGTGGAAAGTGACAGCGTTGCCAATCAGCGGCGGCTCATTGATGATTTCATTGCCCGGCACCCGGAGATTGAGGTTGTGGCAGAAAAGATTGACGACGGTTACAGCGGTGTCCTCTTTGACCGTCCAGCATTTCAGGAAATGATGCGGATGATCGAACAGGGCGAGGCTAACTGTGTCATTGTAAAAGACCTTTCCCGCCTGGGGCGTGAGTACATAGAGACGGGCCGTTATATGCGTCGGGTATTTCCGGCCTACGGCGTCCGTTTTATCGCCATCAATGACAATGTAGACACGGAAAATGACGCTGCAGATGATCTCACCGTATCGGTAAAAAACATTATGAACGAGGCATACTGCCGGGATATTTCCGTAAAGACCCGGAGTGCCCTGGATGTGAAACGACGCAGCGGTGATTTTGTTGGAGCTTTTACTATTTACGGTTATGTAAAAACTGGCGACAAGCATAAGAGTTTGGAAGTTGACGAGTATGCAGCGGGTGTGGTACGGGATATTTTCAGAAAGCGTCTGGAAGGATTCAGTGCTTCCCATATTGCTGATGAACTGAACCGCATGGGTATTCTCTCTCCGCTGGCTTATAAGAGGAATCACGGGATGCCCCATGCCAAAGGCGGCTATACGGACCGTAAGGATTGTAAATGGTCTGCCACTACCATCATCCGCATTTTGAAGGACGAAACCTATACCGGGACACTGGTGCAGGGAAAACAGACAACGCCCCACTTCAAATTGAAGGAGCGTGAGGATAAGCCTTCATCCGAGTGGATTCGTGTAGAGGGCACCCATGAGGCGATTATCCAGAAACACGATTTTGACCTGATTCAGCGACTTCGCCGGATTGACACCCGGACCTCTCCTAAATCGGATAAGGTATATCTGTTCTCCGGTATTTTGATCTGTGGATGCTGCGGCTGCCGCATGACCCGTAAGACAAACCGCTACAAAGACAAGGAATACCACTACTACTATTGCCCTACGGGCAAAAAGAATGGCTGCGCTTCCTCTGTGATGCTGAAAGAGGACGACTTGATCGAGTGTGTGCAGGACAGCTTAAAGGGCCATATTGAAAATGTGGCTTCTCTGGATTCGCTGTTGTCCAGTATCAGTCAGGAACGGATCAACCGGGAACTGGCCCAGGAATACGCCGGACAGATCAGAGCCAATGAAAAACAGTTGGCACAGATTGAGGGTTTCAAGACGAAGCTCTATGAAAATCTGGTGAGCGGGATTCTTACCAAAGAAGAATATCTATCCTACAAGCGGAAATACAATGCGGACATTGAATTGCTGCAAAAGGCAGTTGCGGAATGGGAGGAACGGCTGACAGATGTATTGGAAAACCGCAGCGAGCGGAACCGCTGGATCAATCACTTCATGCAGTTTTCCACGATGGAGGAAATTGACCGCCGCGCAGTCATGCAGCTTATCCGCAGTATTCGCGTGATTAGCAAGGACGAGCTGCATATTGAATTTAATTATCAGGACGAATACAAAAAAGCGGTTGCCCTGGCAGAGCAGATCGTAGAACAGGCCGCGGAAAGGAAGGTGGGTTAAATGGCAAGAAAGAGCAGAAAAGAAACAGTAATCACGGCTGAGCCAGTACCATCTTTATATGTTCATGTAGCACTGTATATCCGGCTTTCCGTGGAGGATAACAAGAAACGGGGATGTTCGGTGGAAAACCAAAAGCTGGTCCTGAATGATTTTCTTGCTGATAAACCGGATTTTGTCGTCTATGATACCTATATCGACAACGGCATGACGGGCACGAATTTCCATCGTCCGGGCTTTCAACAGATGCTTTCGGATATTGAGGCAGGCTATATCAACTGTGTGATTGTTAAGGACCTATCCCGCCTGGGGCGTAATTCCATTGATACCGGCTATTATATCGAACAGTATTTCTACACGCACAATGTCCGTTTTATTGCGGTTACAGATCAGTTTGATACGGCAGACCCCGGCAATCTTCACGGAGGCATTATGCTTCCGCTGAAAAACATGATAAATGAAGCCTATTCGCTGGATATTGGCCGGAAGATCAAGGCCCAGGCAAGGCAGGCCATGAAAGACGGTGACTATATTGGCGCACGGGCTCCATACGGCTACCGGAAAGACCCGGAGAACTGTCATAAACTGCTGATTGACGAGGCCGCCGCTCCTGTTGTGCAGCAGATTTTCCAGTGGGCTTATGAGCGTGTAGCGTTAAACCGTATTGTGCGTAATCTGAATGAAATGGGGATTCCTGCCCCAAGCCATTATAAAAAGACTACCGGTGAAATTACCAGCCCTGGGCTGATCGGGAGCGGGAAATGGCAGACCCGTACTGTAATGAAGATACTGGAAAGTGAGGTTTATACCGGTGATCTGGTACAGGGCAAGACCAAAATTGTAGACCACCAGCAGGTACAGGCCGGAGACGATAATCTGATCGTTGCAAGGCATACCCATGAGCCTATTATCAGCCATGCGGTTTTTGAGGCGGTACAGGACTATCGGAAACAGGTCTGCGAGCAAAGCAAGGCTGTGCCAAAAAAACCATATACCCCCAATATCTTTAAGGGAAAGGTATTCTGTGCGGATTGCGGCAGGAGTCTCCACCGGCAGCGGGCGGAGCGCAAAAAAGGGCCGGATATTTACTGGTTTCATTGCCTTACCAACAGCCGGGTAGAAAAAGATAGCTGCAAGGGTGTGATGATACAGGAAACGGAGCTGATCGCTACGGTCACATCTGTTTTGGAGAAAGAGCTGACGGTTGCCCTGGGAATGTCTCTCCCCCTCTTTCAGTTGGAGGCAAGGCAAAAACAGGAAAAGGATAAACTCAGGGGCCAGATGTCATCCAAACGGCAGGAAATTGAAAAGAAACGCCGGTTGATCCGCGGCCTATATGAGAACTTTGTACAGGGTGTTTTGACAAGCGAGGAATACTTTGAACTGAAAGCGGATTATGAGGAATCCATCAATACACTGTCCGGTGAGATCACCGAGCTTGAAAGGGATATGGATGCTCTCGACGAACAGTTTGTACGCTACCGGACTATGGAAAAGGATGCAAAGTCACTGGCAAAGGATCACCTGCTTACGGCAGAACTGATTGACCGGCTGATTGAGCGGATCGAGATAGACCACAAACGGGATATTCATGTGACCTTCCGCTTTAAGAGTGAATTTCAGGGAAAGGAAGTGGAGTCATGCGCAAATATGTAATTGCCCTTTATATTCGGTTATCCGTGGAGGATATTAAGACAGAAAGTTTGAGTATTCCGAACCAGCGCCTTATCCTGCGGGAAAAAGCCATGTCGCTGCCGGAATGGGATAATGGCGAGGTTTTGGAGTTTGTCGATAATGGCCATACGGGTACGAATTTTGAACGTCCCGCAGTGCAGGAGCTTTTGACGATGGTGCAGGCAGGAAGTATCGACTGTATCATTGTCAAAGACCTATCCCGGTTTGGACGCAACAGCATTGAGACCGGTTATTTCATCGAGCGGGTGTTTCCGCTCTATCACACCCGGTTTATCTCTGTCAGCGACGATTTTGACACCGTCAATTTCAAAGGAGATACCGGAGGGATTGATGTTGCCTTTAAGTATCTTATCAGCGAGTGCTACAGCCGTGATATGTCCATGAAAACAAAAAGCGCCAAATATGCGAAGATGCGCCGGGGCGAGTACCAGAGCGTTATCTGTCCTTACGGCTACCGCAAAAGCGCAGACGGGCGTATGGAGCCGGACGAAAATGTTGCGGGAAATGTCCGTCTGATATTTGAATGGGCGGCTGAAGGCAATACCGCAGCAGAGATCACCCGCAAGTTGTACGCCCTCCATATTCCCACGCCTGGAGAGTATCGGAGGGATAACGGAAAAGACCATTATAATGTGTCAAGGACACACGGCGTATGGAGCAGTTCAACAGTCCTGCGGATGCTGGAGGATCAGCGGTATATCGGCACCTACATAATCGGCAAACGCAAGGTGCAGGAAATCGGCAGCCGCTGCATGAAGCTCAAAGATGAAAGCGAGTGGTTCAAAATCCCCGACCATCATTCCGCGATTGTCAGCAAGGAATTGTTTGAGCAGGCCAATACTTCTATTAAGCGTTTTTCCCTCCCCAATAAAAAAAGGCGTGACTATCTGCTTCGGGGAAAGGTGTTTTGTGGATGCTGCGATCATGCTATGTCACTCAGAAATGGAGCATGGTTTTATTGCCGTCATTCCGAAGTGTCAGAAAGTTTTCCCTGTCATGGCGTGCGGGTAAAGATGGCTGATCTGGAGCAGGTAGTCTTTGAGACGATCCGGGCGCAGATGTGTCCGGCGTTGGGAATCGACGGCAGTAAAGATAAGCTGGATTTACAGACGGTCCAGCAGGCCGAGCATGAAGATAAGTTGCGGGCTATACAGGACAGCAAACGGCAGCTTTATGAACGGTATGCGCTTGGCGAGATCGATCTGGAAACCTACCGGTCACAGAAAGCAGTATATGACGCGGAACTGGTACAGGCCAAGAATGTCCATGCCGCTATCACAGCGCAGACCAAACAGATACAGAGTGATTATGAGGCGAGGCTGAAACAGCGGGAAATTGTTCAGGAAGTAGGCAGCACCGATGTCCTGACGCAATCGCTGATAGACCGGCTTATCAACAGGGTATATGTTTTTCCTGGGGATCGGATTGAGATAGAATATGTTACGCAGGACTTTTTAGGAACGGAGAAATCTGGAAAGGAAGCATGAGCCATGAATACCGTATGGAACAGCTACGGGCAGCTATTGCAGCTGCCCGAAAAAACTTCAAAAAAGATGCAAATTTTTTTGTCGTGGGCTTGACATACGGGTGCCTTAACGCATGAATATTGAATTCAGGAACTCCAGCTTCTGCACACAATTTGTTTTTCCTGCATCTTAATATTTCTGGATCCATATGTCTATATCCACCAAATATAAACCACGTCTCTTCAAATTCATCAAAAGAAGAATAGTATTTCTTCAATTCATAAATAAACGATTTTGTCTTTTCATCAACCGCAATCTTACGAATTGAATTCTTGGTCTTAGGTGTCTGCCACTTACCACGAATATACTGTCTGCGAATATGGATGTATTTACCATCGAAATCCTCAAAGGTTAAAGATAAACATTCAGACACACGCATTCCTGTCATATACATAGTCCAAATCGCGTATGCCGTATCTTTCCACGCTCCGTCTCTAGATGTTACTGCGTATTCAAAAAGTGTCTTAAAATCACTTTTAGACACGATTTCAAGCTTCTTAGCCTCAGTGGCTACAGGCTTAATTAATGGAGCCATCTTAAAAAATGGATCATTGACAATTCCATAGTGCTTCTTCGCAAATCTAAAGATATTTCTAAGATTCGTTAATAAAGTCATTTTAGTCGAATACTTATAAGATTTGATTTGTGGCAATTCAAAAAAGTTATCAATATCAAGATATGTAATCTTGGCCATCTTTTTATCATTAAGTGGAGACAACATATTCAGGTACACTCTTTTCGTATCCAGTGTGGATGGTTTCAACGTTCTAGACTTAAATTCATACCATTTCAACGTCACTTCATAAAATGTAACACGTTGATCTCCTTCTGCTTTCGTTTGCACAAATATAGCTTCTGCTTGAACTGCATCTTTCTTCATATCAAACCATTTGGATTGTTTCTGAACACGGTTCCCGTTAAAATCAGTATAATAGCAGCGGAATCTCCACTGTTTCTTTCCATTGTGTTTACGCTCATAAATAGGCATTTAAATTTCCTCCGTTCTATGCTAAAATGAGCACATAAAAAGTTTGATGTGGTAGTCACCTTTTTATGTGAGAGTATTGGTAGTACTCTTGATTGTCCTGGATGTTGGTAGCATCCAGGATATTTTTTTATAAAAGAAAAAGCTATCCGAAATCGAATAGCTTTCCCTTATCCGCGGTACCCACAAATGTGTTACCGAAATAAATACCTGCAGTGCCTGATACAATGTATCATCACTGAAATTCATCTTTATAATAACATGAATTTCTTTAAAATCAAGCGTTTTACAAGGCAATGTTGGTTATAGCTTTTACGATTTCAGTGTCAATTCTGTCCATTGTTTCTTTAGATAACTGTATTTTTCCAATTGGATCTAATGCATTAATCGATTTCTTAATTCTATATTTACTAATTGTTGTTATAGATAAAATCTTTGCATATGAATCTTTGGCTTTTCCGTTGTAGAAATTAGTTATATTTTGGAGCATATTCAAGGCTTTGTTGATAACATCTGCAATTTCATGATTAGTCATAATAAATTCCTTTTTGAATTGATAGATTCAGTATTTTATAGATTTTATAAGATAAATTTGATGTTTGCACAAAGATTTGATAATATAGACGAGCACGCTTTTTTGTTGACAATAAACAAAATGCAATCTATAATTTGATTACAAAGTAGTCCGTGATGGATAAAGCAGGGTTCCCGAATGGGAGTATGGGCATAAGCCTTAGAATTCTCTAGCTCCTGGGATTACTTTTTTTTAAACTCTTTTATAGCAATCTCAATATAATTTGGTTGTTCTTTTATGTTTTTTAAGAATAGGTTCACTGCTTTTTGTGAATACGTTTTACTTCCAGATTGCTTATGAAAGTAATAATATTCCGGAAATTCTTCAATGTTTTCATAATATCGGATTGCTCTGAAACTATATTGGTTAATAGTGTTATCTCCAATCTCTTTATTAATAAGAGCAATAATATCTTTTTGCCTGTAAGGATGGGAATTACTTGGGTCCATAACCTGTTTGATTACTTGCGCACTTAAATCAGCGTTTGGATCTATTCGGAATGTTAAGTCTTCGTTTTTCTTTACAGACTTTAAGCGAACTTCAAATGATACACCAACTCCATCATGGCCTTCTAAAGTCATGATGTTTTTTCTTTCTTTAAGAAATGCATTAAATGTTGCCTTATCAATTTTAGATAACATTTTTATATCTGAAATTGGTTTAGGATTTGCAGCAATAGTCAAAAAGTTAGAAGGAAATTTGGTGCTTAAATCAATCGAAAAATATCTTTTCAGATGTTCTACATAATAAACAACATTAGCCTGGAATACAGATATATAGATTTCATCATATTCCGGTGTAATAAAGTGCGTTGATTTATTTCTAAGCTTTTCAATGATAGCTAAATTGTTTTTTACTGGATTATGAAAGTCAGTGAATATTGTTTCTATACAATTACTAAGTGTAATCGTTCTATCTTTATTCTTTTTATAGTAGATTGCATCTTCACCTTTATCTTTTACCAATTGTGCTTTAAGTATTAATTCCCAAGCATTGCACATATTAAAGACAAAATTCTCGCTTCTATGTCTTAATGTTGGCTTGTTAATAATTTCAATTGCAAACGTGAATGCATCAATACTTTTATTCACAAGTCGATCATATATTAAATTTTCTTGTTCAGTCATCTTATCCCTCCTTATATAATCATACCTAAATTACTTATTATCCTTTTTAACTCTTTCATATTCCATCTGAGCTACTGTATCCACTGTGTGCTGGCCTTTGTCATCTAGTGATCTATAAATTTCTAGGTGTTTGCGTTCGTGATCAGTTAGAATGTAAGAATCACTTTCAAGTTCTTCCCATCCCATAAGATATTGCGGGGTACATTTCAGCACCTTTGCCAATGGTGGAACAATATCGGTAGGTAATTTTTTTATACTCTCCGATTCATACCTCATCACAGTAGTTTTGTTAACTCCTAACGCATTTGCAACATCTTCCAATGTCAATTTTAATTGTTGTCTTCTTGATTTAATTCGTTCTTGTATTGTCTTCATGTTTACAAACCTTCTCATTTCTAATCTTAGTATAAAAAGAAAATTGCAAAAAAGCAACAAAAATCGTTGACATAATGCAACACGGGTATATAATATTAATGAAGTTGCAAGAACGCAACACGAAAGGAAGGAGCATTATGAAAGTGAATGTAAAGTTGCTAGAAGAAGAAATGGATAAAAAGCATGTATCTGTCTCGGAATTGGCAAGAATGAGCAATGTTGATAAGTCTACCATAAGTAGATTATTGAATGAACAAAGAGCTTGTTCGATTGCTACAGCTCAAGCTGTAGTACAAGCGTTGGATATTCCGTCAAAAAAAGCAGGACTTATTTTTTTTAGTACAGAAGTTGCATAAATGCAATTAAAAAATGATTTAGTACTACCAACGACTACCATAGAAAGGAGAATCATCATGGAGCATAAAAACTATAGCGAATCACTTGATCCAGTTGAAAGAGAATCATTTCTAGAGAAATTGAATGATTGTAATGATATTGAGTATTTAAAGCAGGTGATTGAAGTTTGTAGAAGCAAGGCAATTTGTTTGGCATTAAAAAAAGAAGGCCTTATTTAACCTTCTAAGAATAAAGAATACTACCAGCGACTACCACAGAAATTAAGCAACATAAGATTGGTGCAGTACTTGAGGATGGAGGAAATTATATGAGAAAAGATGAATTAGATACCTTGTTAAGTATGATTTCAAAATTGAAACCGCATGAATGGAATCAGATTGTGCATTATGTACAAAAAAAGTACTCTTCCAAACAGGCAAGTGTACCTATGCCAAGTATGGAAGAGTTGAGTGACTACTCTGCTAATCTCGATTTCCCTGGGCTTATGAAGTCACAATCTGAATGTGATAAGGACTGATTCTGTAATCAGTTCCCTTATAAAGAATATTCAGATAAGGAAATTCGTAAAGGGTATCTGGAGATCTTCTTGTAAGTGGAGCATAAAGCTGAGCACTTTCTTCCCACCAAATAAGAGGATTGACCTGGTTCGGACCTATTTTGCAATCAGGGTCATCATTCAGGCAGACCCAGTCACCAATCAGGCAAGCATAAATTTTAGTCATTTGTTACACCTCCTTTCAAAGGAGATAGTAACATAACAGATTATTAAAGGAGAAATTTAAATGGCTGAAAATAGAGTAAAAGATTTTATTAACACTGTAGATCTAGTGCAAGAACAAATGGTACAGAAAGAAGAACTAAGCACAATATCCGTTGCCGTCAAGCTTGAGGGCCTGGATCAGGTAAACGAGGAACTTGACAAAATGCTTAACAAATTAGAAAAAGCCAACTCATTGTCAGATGAATTGGCTTCAAAAATTAAAGACTTATGTTCAAAAAAGATTCTATCCAATGATTGGAAAGAACTTATTGTTGAGGATGAAAAAACAAAAGAAAAACTAGTCATTATCAACAGTGATGGTGTTGAAATAACTAGTTCTGATTTAAACGTTAGATTGATTCCGAAAGAGTAATCTACTTCTTGTCTCTAGGTGGACAAGGGTCGTTTCCGTAGCTGTTCTTATTACGGATTCTACCATTCACGCCATGAATGACAACTTCTGCTCTTTGGTTAATAGCAATGTCTCTTGCTTTGTTGATGGCTTCTCTTTGAGTTTTAGTAACAACTGTAGCTTTGGAGTTACCTTCACCACGCACTTGCCAGTTACCATCTGAACGCTTAGTCACGTGCTGATTTGACATTTACATACACCTCCTTCCAAAAGAAAATTGTATCACATAGAAAATCAGAAAAAGTATGCTCGTGGCATACAAAGGAGAAAGTTATATGGATCATGAAAGAAGAATAAAAGACCTCGAAGATCGAGTTCGAAGTCTTGATAGAAATATTTGCCTAAATTCAATCTCAGTAATTTTAATTGTTTTAGGCTGTTTCATCCAAATGTGTAGGATTAACGGAATCTACACTAAGATTAGCGAGCTCATTGTTGTCAATAATCAATTGATTGATTTCCTGCACAAATCCTTGTGGTATTTTGCTCCAAGATAAACTACTCCAGGTGTTTCGCGCATTCCATGCAAAGGACTACCACAGTGTGTACATTCTGAGATAGTTGGCTTCCCACATTTAGAACAAAATGGTTGTACGTTTGAATAACTGGAACTCATGACATGGCCGTTAATGCAAATAGTAGCATTTTCATATCCCATGTTAATCACCTCCTTCCAAGATACATAGTATCACCGAATCTTAAGAAGTGCATATAAATGCAAAACTCTCTGGTCAGTACTTGAGGTGTTGCTTCGAGAGACTAAGAAAAGCTCTTATACACAAACCTGCTAGTTTGTTCGTTCAAGTCCAATTGAATCCTGGATCAGTGCTCTACAGACCTTATCATATGCAGTTGTTCAGGAGTAGATTGATTCAAAATAAAACCCCTTAAATTTTCTAGCAGAATACTGTTTGATACAAAAAAAGAAATATCTCTTTTCGCAAAAATTAGATATTAGACTTAGTGGTTTGATCATAAAAATGTACATATAGAAAAAACTATAATCTAGCATAACAAAAACAGCATTTTATTAAAGAGGTGAGTACAGCCTCCAAAACTACTTAAGTATACACTTACAAAATATCGTTAAAGATATCCCCAATAACTGAAACGATTATCAAAGAATTATATTCCAATATTCTAAGAATCAAATTCCAAAGTCTATGAGTATCAATACAGTGAAGTGGCACCTCAAGTGCTGCACCAGAACGGAGTAGAACATAGTAGAACGTAGTAGAAACGTAGTAGAACGCAGTAGAAAGGAGTAGAACATGCAAGAATTATTACCTATCGGAAGTGTCGTAGTTCTTAAAGAAGGAACAAAGAAGTTGATGATTATCGGAAGACTTCAAGCAAATCCAAAAACAAAGAATCTCTACGACTATGCAGGATGTCCATGGCCGGAAGGTTATATGGATAAAGAACATTGTTACGTATTCAATCATGAAGATATTGACCTTCTATATTATCTGGGAATGCAGGATATTGAAGAATTCAATTTCAGATTCAAATTGGATGAAGCAATCGAAAAAATAGAAAGTGAAGGATATAAACATGCCAAGAGCAAACGCAACAGCCAACAAAGCAACAGTTAAGAAAGCGGATCAAGTGATGGAGAATCAATTGGAGATTCCTGATTTCAATTTTGGACAACCAACCAAGGAACAACCGGAAGTCAATGTCCAGGTAATCTTTGAAAAAGGTGGCAGAATCGACAGTGAAGAAAAAGGAACGTTGTTTATCCTGTACGCATTTGGATTCATGGTCACATTGTTAAATTTCGTTATCTTAGCAAAGCAAATTTGGTAAGGAGGTGAATCACATATGAAAACTATAAGAACTGTATCTCGTCAGGAATATGATGCGGAAGTTGAGGACAAGATCCAGAAGCTTACAAAATATGCATATATCACGCAAGGAGACTTGGCAGAGATTATTGGATGTTGTAGTGCAACTGTAAAAACCGAACTCAATAAACTTGGTGTTGAATCCAATTGTTTTGGATGGCCAACAACTAAAGTAATCAATGTTCTTGGCCTGCAGCCATATTTGGAGAATCTGATCAAGCTGCGTAAGTCATGCAGAACATAAAAAAGACCACTTATTAGGAAAGTGGCCAATCAAAAATGAACAACTAAATTATATACATATATCTCAAATCTTGCAACCTGGGTATTGCCGTAAGTGACGTGGTCTGCTAGAAAAAGGATCATTCTTTTCATAATAGATCGATATCTCAATACCTTCTTAAAAAATTGTCATAAATAATGCAAGCACGTCAGAAAAAAAATCCATAATTGTAACTGGTAAAACTTCCTAAGATAAAGCAAAAAAACACGTTTGAATTTGGGCATAAATAATTAGCAGATTGCAGTACCTAGGTTGCAGGGTTTGAGTATAAGGAGAAAATCAAAAATGAAACAATTTGTATTGGAAAAAAGTGGGAATGAATTCGATGATGAGTCGAAAAAATATAATGCAATGAATGACAAGTTATCAGAAGTTATTGCGATATCAACAACGCAAATAAAAGAGGTAAGTGCTATGTCCATTAGAGCGGGAAAGTACAATACAAAGCTGCATAAGTATGAAGATGTTCTTCTTCCTGATGAATGCAGAACATATGAAGAAGACATGGAAAAGATGGTGCCATGTGCACAATGTGGAAGAATATTCAGATTCGGTGAGATGTACACATCGAGAGAAGTACATACTGCATATGGATTTGGATATGCGGTATGTGCAGAATGTTACGATGGCGAAACGGACAGATTTCTAGCGGAGCATCCACCATTTAAGGAGGAATAGCAATGCCATTCTTTAAGGATATCGATGACTGGAGAGAATGGAACGACAATCGTTACATTGATGATTCAGGTGAACCAGAAGAAGAAAAAGAGGATGAATCAAATGAAGATGAATAAAGTAATCAAACATAAGTTACCAGCTACTCATGAAGAGTGGCTGGACAATCGTCTAAAAGGAATCGGTGGATCGGATGCCGGTTCTGTTCTAGGCATGAACAAATACAAATCGGCTTATGCACTATGGTGTGAAAAGACTGGCCGAATCCATAAGAACATTGACAATGAGCGTATGCGATTTGGTAGAGATGCGGAAGCCTATGTGGCCAGACGTTGGGAAGAAGAAACTGGCAAGAAATGTCGAAAGAGTGGATTCTCATTTCAATCTGTAGATCATCCATTCATGTTGGCCAACGTTGATAGATTGGTTGTTGGAGAGGATGCAGGTCTTGAAATCAAGACAACGTCTGAATACAACAAGGACATGTATTCGAAAGGAAATATTCCACCTCAGTATTATGCACAGTGTATGCATTATATGGCGGTTACGGGTCTTTCTAAGTGGTATATAGCTATTTATATTCCAGGAGTTGACTTGTACTGCTATGAAGTCCTTAGAAGCGATGATGAAGTCAATGCACTGATCGAGCAGGAGAAAGAGTTCTGGAACTGTGTGGAAAATGACATTGAACCGCCAATCGATGGTTCGGATTCTACTGCACAAGCAATCAGTGAACTTCATCCAGTAGAAAATGATGAAGACAACATTGTGGATCTAACTCCATTGCAGCAGGAACTGGATGCATTGAAGATGGTCAAAGATAAAATCAAGGAGCTTCAGAATATTCAGAAAAAGCATGAGAATGAAGTTAAAAATTACTTAGGTGATTCTGGTATTGGAACATCTGACAAATTCAAAGTTACATGGAAAACATCGGTATCAAACACATTCGATACTAAAGAGTTCAGAAAAGATGAGCCTGAACTTTATGATCAATACTTAACACAGAAGAAAATGAGAAGATTTTTAGTCAAAGAACAGTAGGAGGATAAATACATATGACAACAACAAATCAACAAGGAATGATTGCAAAGAAGCAATCAAGCACTGTGGCCAAAAAACAGCCACAAACAATTAAAGATTACATTTCTGTTATGTCAGGAGAAATCGCAAAGGCATTGCCTAGTGTAATGACTCCAGAACGATTCACACGAATCGCATTATCTGCAGTATCTAATAATGCCAAGCTAGCATCATGTACTCCACAGTCATTCTTGGCTGCAATGATGAATGCAGCACAATTAGGATTGGAGCCAAACACTCCGTTAGGACAAGCCTATCTGATTCCGTATGGTGGAGCTTGTCAGTTCCAGATTGGCTACAAGGGATTGATTGACCTGGCATATCGTTCAGGCGAAGTCAAGATGATTGATGCTCAAGTCGTTTATGAAAATGATGAATTCGAGTACGAATTAGGTATGGATCCAGTGCTTAAACATAAACCTGCAAGAACAAATCGAGGTAAGCCGATCTATTATTATGCAACGTTCAAATTAGTGAATGGTGGCCAAGGATTCCAGGTCATGTCGTATGAAGATGTTCTTGATCATGCGAAAAAATATTCTAAGTCATATAGCAGTGGACCATGGAAAACAAACTTTGATGAAATGGCCAAGAAAACAGTTTTAAAGAAGCTGCTTAAATATGCACCATTAAAAACTGAATTCGTTAAGCAGGTGAATACAGATGAATCAATCAAGACAACGATTGAAGAAGATATGACAGAAGTTCCAAATGAATTCTTTGATGCAGAATATCAGGAACAGCCTGGTGAAGATCCAGCAACTGGAGAAATCAAAGAATAATGCGTTATCAGTTTGTAGTACCAGGAGAACCGGGGTCCAAAGGAAGGCCTCGATTCTCTAATCGTGGTAAGTATGTAAGTGTGCATACACCACCTAAAACAGTTGAATATGAGAATCTAGTACGATTAAGCTTCATGGAACAGTGTGGCACTCCAAGCATGCTGGAAGGGTCCCTGGAAGTGAAAATTTTCGCATATTTCTCACCACCTAAGAATGTATCAAAAGTGAAACTAAATAAGATGCTCGCAAATGAAATCCAACCACAAAAGAAGCCAGATTCCGACAACATTGCAAAAGTTGTACTGGACTCCTTAAATAAAGTGGCTTTCGAAGATGATAAGCAAGTATCAGACCTGCATGTCTTCAAGAGATATGCGCAGAAACCATGTGTGATGGTTGTTATTAACGAAATCAAAGAATCAGAAGAATAGAAAGGATTGCATATGTCGGAAATCAAGGATAATAGCAAAGTTTATTATTGGATCAAGTTGAAGACTGATTTTTTCGAAAGTGACGCAATCGATTTTCTTTTATCCCAGGAAGACGGATGTAAATACGTAACCCTATACATAAAATTGTGCACCATGACATCAAATACAAATGGTGTTTTAGCTACAAAAATTGGCAATATATTAGTTCCATACACTGTCGATAAAATTGCACGTGACACAAAGTTTTTTTCCGCAGACACAGTCAGAGCGGCCCTTGAATTATTCCAGGATTTAAGACTGATTGTAGTGTCTGAGAACGATGTGATGAAGATTGCAAATTATGAATCGATGATTGGATCAGAAACCGGATGGGCACAAAAAAAGCGATTGTATCGTGAAAATAAACAGAAAAATCCGTCTGAAAAGAGTCCTAAAAAAGGCTCAAAAAACACTCGAAAAACGAGCTCAAAAACAGAGAAAAAATCGAAGGACAAAGTAGAGGACATTGTCCCGGACAAAAAAAGGACATTGTCCGATAAGAGATTAGAGTCTAGAGATAAGAGTCTAGAGTCTAGAAATAAGTCAGTCAGTAGTCAGAAGTTAGATAGTATGGCTGCGTCAAAAAGTGCAAAAAACGAAAATGTGCAGACTGACTGGACTGACTGTTTTGTTAAACCGTCCATTTCAGAAATCGTGGACTACATCCAGGAACACAACTTGAACGTAGATGCCAAAAAGTTTTGGAAACACTACGAATCCACCGGATGGAAGACAGGCAATGACCCTATCAGGGACTGGAAAGGACTTTTGAAGAAATGGAGCAAAGCGGAACGTGAAGAAGACAACCCAGGAATCAAAGCAATCCAGCTGGATGAGAAATTCTATGCCCAACCAGTCCAGATGTCAGAAGAGCAGTTGCAAAGCGAATTAGAGCAGCTGCGGGAAAAAATCAAAAATGGAGAACTGTGAAAATGAAAACTAAAAAACAAACCGAAAAACAAGAACTCAAATACGCTCCTGGTGATAAAGTCGTTTATCACTGTGCAGGAGTGGACAGAGAAGGACTTATCGCATACGTTGACGATACAGACAACGTAGCACCATACCGAATCAACGGCATGAATATTCGTGAATCGGATATCGTGGAAAAGGTCATGAAGAAGCGTGGCAGACCGTCCAAAAAGCAAACGGAAGCTAAAGTCGAAGTTGTGGCCAAAGAGGAGGTTGTTGAAATTGAATCGAAACCAGAAGAGACTCCAATGGATGAAGCCATCCAGGAAGAAGAACCACTGCAACAACCATTGTCAAACCAGGTTCACGAAGAAGTGTGTGAAGAAGAACCAGAAGTTGAGCCGACGCTTGTTGAAAAGTATCAAGCTTTTAAGAGCACGATCAACATGGCAGAATTCAACGACCTGGTCGACTTGGTTACTGCAGACACGAAAAAGATGCGTCAGATGATGGCCGAATCTATGCAGGCAATCGCGAATGATTGCGGATTGAAAGCGTGAGCTTATGCAGGATATCAACAGAGTCGTTCTGATTGGCCGATTGACACGTGATCCAGAGCTCAGAAAGACACAAAACGGAACAAGTGTCTGTTCGTTTACCTTGGCAGTCAATCGAAGACAGAATCAAGACGGAACACAAGATGCTGATTTCATCAACTGCGTAGCCTGGAACAAACTGGCCGACAACATCCAACTGTACCAGAAGAAAGGGAATCAGCTAGGCATTGAAGGCCGAATCAATACACGCTCATACGACAACCAACAAGGACAGAAAGTCTATGTCACAGAAGTTGTCGCAGAGAACGTACAGTTTTTGACACCTAGAAATGATTTTAACGAGCAAAGCACTCTAGGAGTTACAAATGCCTATGGCACTCAAAATTACACTCAGAATCAATTGTATGGAGCTCAGACAAGGAATCACAATCAATCGAATGTGCAGTATGCGCAAAGCTTGACTCAACAAGCCGAAGTTGATGCTCTTGAGATTGCATCGAATGATTTGCCTTTCTGACGAAGAATGGCGAAGTTTTAAAGGAGAAATCGAGAATGATGATTTTTGACTGTATAAAGATGCCGGCCATCTACGTGAGAGATTACTGCACGAAATGCATTCACATGGTCGGAACAAACGAACACGACAGATTGTACCTGGATGATGATGGACACATCCAGTACTTCAACCTGCAGAATGGCTGCGGAACTCCAGATGAATATGATTTCGTTCTAGATCCAGAAGGACATGACCAGAATAACCTTCCATTCACTGAAGAAGAACAGATCATGTATGGCCTAAGCAATATGGATGCATATTTTGGCGGAGTGGATCTAAAAAAGCATAAAGCCTTACTGAAAGAGCAGAAAAAACAAAACGAAGAACTGCCCAAAACACTTGAATGGATTTTCTCAAAAGACAACAAGGAGGAAAAGTAATGAAAGACTCAGAACTACGTATGATTGAGACAATGCTAAAAAAAACAAGATGAGCTGAATTCGGCCATCATGAAAGAGTTTGGTTTGACGAATTAGGAGAATTGATGCACGCTCAAAAAGCTGATTGGTGTTGGTGGAAGAAAACTCAAGCACAGGTTGATAATAGCAAAGTGCTAGGCGAATTGGTTGATGTTTGGCATTTTGTGTTGAGTTATACAGATAGCATTAGTGATGTGAGATTTACTCATATAGATTGGATGGTTGGAAAAGGAATTAATACTTTTGAGCAAGAAGGTTTAGCGTGCTTGTTAGCAAATATTGTAAATGCAGAATATGAAAATAAATTATTCTATTTGATTGCGGTAAGTTTATGTTTAGGATTCACAATTGAAGATGTGTATAAAGCATATTGTGACAAAAACAAAATCAACTATCAAAGATTGAAAGAAGGGTATTAAGATGTGGGTTAGAAGTCAAGATAAAAGATTGTTGATTGATGCAGATAAAATCTTTGTTAGCAAAAAAGATGATTCTAAATATGAAATATTTAATATTGGAGAAACTTATAACTATACATTAGGCTTTTATTCAAGCCTAGAAAAAGCTATGAGAGTGATGGATGAAATTCATGGAAACTTGAATGAATTTGACTTAGAAGTGACAGTTGTATATCAAATGCCAAATGATGAGGTGGAAGTATGACAGCAGAAGACATGTTTTTAGAGTTAGGTTACAACTGGGGACACTTTAAACACTCTATTTATTACAAAAAAGTTAGTCATTTAACAGGGCAGACGATTGAAATTGTCACATTTGATTTAAAGAAAAAAACTTGTCGCTGCTCGTGTGGAATGGCAATAAAAATCCCTGATGAAAATGTAAAGAAAGCCATTCAAAAACAAAAAGAAGAACTGGGGTGGATTTAATGAGTGCAAAAGAAATGTTTGAAGCACTGGGATATGAATGTCGCAAAAGTGAGAACGCAATTCAATATTTGTCAGAATGTGGTAAAGAAATTACGTTTATTTTTGAGTTGCATAGATTTTACAAACAACGCAATTTCATTTCATTAAATATTGATATTGATGAATTTAAGGCTATTCACCAGCAAATGAAAGAATTAGGTTGGTTAGAAGAAGAAAAAAAGACTGAGACGAATTTGGAACATTATTTTGAATACTTGTCAAAACTAAACATGGGTGATTTTGCTCTAATTGATGGAAGAGTTACGCAGTGCTTGGGCACAGGTTGTAGTGAATGTGACTTTAATGGTGATTGTATCGAAGGAAAATTTAGATGGTTAAAGCAGCCATACAAAGAGCCAACATTCAAATTGAGTCAATTTGAATGTGACTTATTAAATGCATATAAAAACAGTGGAATGCGGCAGTGTATTTCAAATTACGGTACTTTGCTTGAATTGTATAAAAAAGGATATTTTAAAGACATTGGTACAAGTATTCCAATTCATGAAATCTTAGATAATTATGAGGTAATCAAATAATGCAGAAAGCTAGATTATTATATTTAGTTGATAAATACGAAAATGAATTGATTAGCAGTACTGGTAAGCACAAAGAAGATTACATCGGTCAAGTTGGTAATGTTACGCACAAACAAAACATATGTGTGCTTGTTGGCACAACTAGATATTTGTACGACATCGAATTTAATGATGGTGCTAGGTTTTGTGTTGATAGAGAACAAATTGAATTTGTAAAGGAGAATAGTCGATGAGCGGTGGACATTATAATTATATGTATTGTCGAATTGAGGATGAATATGTTGATAGAATGTATGATTCTCAATTAAATGAAATGATGAAAGATTTGTGTAAGTTGTTACACGATTTAGAGTGGTGGAAGTCATGCGATTATAGTGAGGATACTTATCGTAGAACAGTTACTGAATTTAAAAAGAAATGGTTTAAACAAACTAAGATTGATGTACAAAAGCAAATTGAATTAGAATTTGAAAGAACAAAGAATGAATTGCTAAAAGAATTTGATTACTTGGAGGATGTAGAATGATGAGTAATGATTTAGTTAAGATGAAACTTGAATTAAAAGTTTTATGGAAATTTAAAGTGGGATACAAAAAAGAATTACATCAACACTTATCAAATGGATATACAGTGGCAAAAGAAAGTATTCTTTATACAATTTTACAAAATGCGAAATGCGTTCCTACAAATAATCAGAAATTTCATATTGAAATAGACGGGTTTATTGATGTTGATGATAAAGCACAAGATAAGTTAGAAAAAATGTTAATGGCTTTGTGGAATACTTGCAAATCATTTAAAGATGATGGAATTGAAATTCATAAGCTATCAACACCAGGAGTTAAATCAGATGAGCGCAACAGAATATGATATTCACGATGAATTAATTCAAGATGAGTGTATTAGATTACATACTCACTTTAAGGATAGAATCTTACAAGAAAAAGATTTCTTTGAATTAAATAATGCAGTGTGGGGAAGAGTCCTGGCATAGAGGGTCAGTTGTCGCAAAGAAGAAGTAGGTGGACAAAATGAACAAATTAAAAGTAAATCAAATGTTAAATGATTTGAAGTCGGCAAACTATTGCTGCCATCGAATTATTGAATTGAACGAAGAACTTGAGGTTCTTAATCATAAAATGTTAGGACTAAGCCATAATCCAATTAGGTTGACAAAGGAGCAGGAGAAATCCAGTGCTCCTATGCCGACCTTTCATGGTTCTTATACAAGTCCTTTAGGGATGATGGAAGAAGAAACTCTAAAAGTGGAAGAAATAAATTATTATCGAAGACGTTTAAATGAATGCAGAGCTATTGAGCTTTTATCTTTGCAAGACCAAAACATTTTATTTGATCTATATTTTTGGAATCTGAATGCATGGGATGTAGCAGAAAAATATGGTTATACAAAGAACGGAATGTACAAACATATCCGCAGAGAAATTGGAAAATTAGTTTAATTGACGTTGATAATGTTCATATAGGTATTAGTGTTTAAAAGAAGAGGTGGTACAATAATGTTGATTAAAAGAGGGTATGTCATGAAAAAAGAAACACTTACATTAAGGTTTAAAGGCGAAAATGACATTGATATAGAAACATTATCTAAGTCGCTAGACTGTGTTGTTGCGGTTTTAGGTAAAATTGCTGATTCGTCATTAAACGAAAATGATTTTTGCAAATTTAAAGTAAAGAATATCGAAAAAGGTAGCTTTATGATAACGATAGAGCAGATTGTTGAAATGGCTACTGTATTATTTCCATTGATGCCACCTATCCTAGAATCGTTTAATAGTATTGTTGAGCTGAAGAAAAATCTTGGTGGACAAATGCCTGCAGAAGTAATTCATGAAGGGAATAATACTATAGTCAAGTCTTGTGTTGGTAATGTAACCTATATTGATAACAGAACATATAATCTTTACACAAGAGATTCCTCAATAGAAAAGTGCTTATCAGAATTATCAAGAACTATTTCAGAAGATGGTGAGCGGACAGGCTTTTCTATTGCAGTTACTGATGATAAAACTGTGAAGACTGTTGAAATGGATAAAGAAGATTTAATTAAAACAATGAATCCTATTGATGTTGAATCACTAAATGGTGATATCACCGAACAAGAAGCTACAGGAGTACTAACTGTTCGGAAGCCTGATTTATTAGGAAACAGTAAATGGCAGTTTAAATTCCTTGGAAAAACAATCAATGCAGATATTGAGGATGAGGATTTTTTGAAAAAAGTAAAGGAAAAAGAGATTAGCTTTCCACTAGTATCAAAATTGAATGCGAAAATGCGAGTAAGATTAAAGAATGGAGATCCAATCAGTTATACAGTTATTGAGGTAAAAAGTTACGAATAACGCATTTTGTCCCCTAGTGGACAAGAATTCCGTGGTAAACTAATATCATAAGAAATTATGTCAAGACAGAGGTCTTGGCTTTTTTTATGCAAGAAAGGAGGAATTCTATGGCTAAGTTGACAGAAAAGCAGAAATTATTTGTTGACGAGTATTTGATTGATTTGAATGCAACAAGGGCATATAAAGTTGCGTATCCTCATGTAAAGTCAGATGGTGCTGCAATGTCTGCTGCTTCAAGATTGTTAAGAAATGTTAAGGTTAAAGATTATATTGATGAACAACTTGAAAAAATAAGCTCTGAAAAGATAGCAGATGCCCAAGAAGTCATGGAATACCTCACAAAAGTAATGCGACGAGAAATGAAAGAATCTGTTGTTGTAACACTAACAAAAGAACATTCAGAGTATGTTGATACAGGAGATGGCAAGCCAAGAAAGCAGACAGTCAAAGAAGAAGTTCCTCAAATCGTAGAGATTCCTGCAAAGCTTTCTGATGCAAATAAAGCTGCAGAATTGCTTGGAAAAAGATATGCATTGTTTACAGATAAGGTTCAAGCAGAAATCGTAGTTCCTAGGTTCGAAGGAGAGGATGAGCTTGAAGACTAAAACAATCAAGTTACCCGAACTAGTAGGAAAAGGATATAAGTCCTATTGGAAATTTAGAGGTCGTTATGATGTATGCAAAGGTTCTCGTGCTTCCAAGAAGTCGAAAACAACTGCATTGCGCATCATATACAACATGATGAAATACGATCAGTCGAACACATTGGTAGTTCGTAAGACTTATCGAACACTTAAGGATTCGTGTTTTACAGATTTAAAGTGGGCCACAAAAAGATTAAAAGTTGAGCACTTATGGGAATTCAAGTATTCACCTTTGGAAGCAACTTATCTTCCAACAGGACAAAAGATTCTTTTCAGAGGTCTTGATGATCCGTTAAAAGTAACATCTATTACTGTTGAGTATGGATATTTGTGTTGGGCCTGGCTTGAAGAATCCTATGAGATAACAAGTGAAAAAGACTTTGATACATTAGATGAGTCAATTCGTGGTGAGTTGCCACCTCATCTTTGGAAACAGTGGATGATTACATTCAACCCATGGAATGAACACCACTGGCTAAAAAAAAGATTCTTTGATGCCAAGAATGACCCTGATATATTGGCTATCACAACCAATTATAAGTGTAATGAATGGTTGGATGATGCTGATTTAAGGTTGTTTGAAAATATGAAGAAGAACAATCCTAGACGATATCAAGTTGCAGGATTAGGAAATTGGGGTATCGTTGATGGATTGGTTTATGAGAATTGGAAAGAAGAAGAATTTACACTAGATCAGGTTATTGACTGTGAATCTGTAAATGGTATTGACTTCGGTTATACAAATGATCCTGCTGCAGTTTTTATAGGTTTCATTGATACAGAACATAAAAAGCTCTATGTTTGGGATGAGGTGTATAAAAAAGGCCTTTCCAACAAAAGACTTTATGAGGAGATTGAAAGCTCACATTATCAAAAGAAGTCTTACACGGCAGACTGTGCAGAGCCTAAGTCGATTGATGAGCTTAGAGGGTATGGCCTTCGTGTTGAAAAGTCACAAAAAGGAAAAGATTCCATTATGCATGGGATTCAATATATTCAAGATTTTGAAATTATCATTCATCCTAGATGTGTTAATTTCATAACCGAAATAGGAAACTATACATGGGATGAAGATAGATTAGGAAACAAAATAAATCGACCAATTGATGATTTCAACCACTTGATGGATGCAATGCGATATGCAGTTGAAAAATATGCATTTGGTCGAGTTAAAGTAAGGACATTTAAAGGAGGTATTTAATGAACGCATACATTATTAAACCGGATACGATATTTAAGCTATCTGACGACAAAGATATCCTTAACATTGAAGTGTTGAATGGATTGATAACAAGTCATAAAGCATTAATAACAAACAGATATAAAAAGCTTTATGATGCCTATATTGGAGATTATCCGATCTTGCATCAAGCCGATAAAGAAGCTTATAAACCCGATAACCGTGTTGTGGTCAACTTTGCAAAATACATTGTTGATACATTCAACGGTTTTTTTATTGGGGTTCCAATCAAAGTATCATCTAAGAAGAAAGAAATTGATGATTATATCAACTTGCTAGATAAATACAACGATCAAGATGATAACAATGCAGAACTATCTAAGATTTGTAGTGTTTTTGGCAAAGGATATGAATTGTATTTCAATGATGATTATGGAAATTTAGGTATCACTTATTTAGATCCAAGAGAAGGGTTCATGGTTTATGATGAATCAACAGTACAGAAACCTAGATATTTCGTAACTTATCAGATTGTAGATGAAGTTATGCGTGGGTATATCTATGACAAAACATATAAGTATGAGTTCAACGATAAAGGCGGTCTTCATGTATTTAATGGTGTAGAGCATGGATTCAATGATATTCCGGCTACTGAATTTATTGAAAATGAAGAACGTATGTCTATTTTTGAATCAACATACAGTTTGATTAATGCCTATAACAAGGCAATGTCAGAAAAAGCAAATGATGTTGATTACTTTGCAGATGCCTATTTAAAGATCCTAGGTCCAAAATTAGAAGAGTCAGATTTGGTACACATTCGAGATAATCGAACAATTAACTTTGAGTCAATGGATGGAAGTGGTGATGGAATTGTAGTTGATTTTATGTCAAAACCTAATGCAGATGCAACACAGGAAAATCTAATCAACAGATTAGAGCGATTAATCTTCCAAAACTCAATGGTGGCCAATATCAATGATGAGAACTTTGGAACGACATCAGGCATTGCATTGAGATATAAACTTCTTTCTATGTCAAACCTGGCAAAAGCGAAAGAGCGAAAGTTCACATCTGGAATGAATCGTAGATATCGAGTTTTATTTAGTAATGCAGTCACACATCGTTCTGAAAACGACTGGCTTGATGTTGAATACAAGTTTACACAAAATTATCCTGCAAACTTATTAGAAGAAGCACAGACTGCTGCACAATTATCAGGAATCGTATCACATGAAACCCAGTTGTCGTTTATCTCGGCAGTTGAGGATACAAATGCCGAAATGGAGCGTATCAAAAAGGAAGATGAGAATGATATGGTAGAAACTGAAAACCGAATCTTCCAAAATAATGAGGATTCACAAAACGATGAGCAGTAAAACATATTGGCGAGATCGTGAGCTTGAATGGAAAAAGAAACGCTTAAAAGATGAAAAGCAATATGCGGATGAGATACAAGAAATATATGCAAATATGATGGATTCGGTTGAAAAGGAAATCGAATCCTTTTTTAGTCGCTATGCAAATAAAGAAAACATCACTATGGCAGAAGCTAAAAAAAGAGTTTCAAACATAGATATCAAAGCATTTCAAAGAAAAGCTAAAAAGTATGTAAAGGAAAAGAACTTTTCAGATGAAGCCAATGAACAGATGAGACTTTATAATCTTGCAATGAAAGTCAACCGATTGGAGCTTTTAAAAGCAAATATTGGATTAGAGCTTGTGGCAGGCCACGATGAATTGAAGTCGTATACTGGTGATAAGCTAGAAGGAGCATATTTAGAAGAGATTCAACGTAATGCATCTATCTTAGGTGATACAGTGATTGACAATGCTAAGATGGCCAAAACGGTAGCAGATTCATCTTTTAAGAATGCAACCTTTTCAGAACGAATTTGGGTCAATCAAGATCAGCTAAAAAACAGTTTATCCAGTGTTCTATCCAATGCATTGATTCAAGGCAAGAATCCTAGAGAATTTATTCCGCTCATTCGTAAAAAGTTCGATGTATCAAGATGCAATGCAGAAAGATTGTTGCGAACAGAAATTGCACGAGTTCAAACACAAGCACAGGCAGAATCTTATGAAGCGAACGGAATAGATGAGTATGAATATGTGGCATGTAGCTTAAAAGATGTGTGCCCATTATGTAAAGAAATGGATGGCAAAACATTCAAACTTAAAGACATGGAAATAGGAGAAAACGCACCTCCAAGGCATCCGAATTGTCACTGCAGTACAGCACCTTATTCAGATAAAGGGGTATATTACGAATGGCTAAATGGATTAGCAAATGGAGAGCATAGTCTAAGGTTTGATGAGTGGAAAGAAAAACAGGCTTTGCATGAAAATAAAAAAGGACCAATCACAGTAATAACCGAATCTGCTATAAATAGAGTCCCACTTATGAAGCTTGCTAGACTTACTGAAAAAGAGGCTAAAAAATTACAAGCGATTCACAAGCGATTATTGGAAGAATCTAGAGTTCACAACCAATCAAATGAAGTAGGGTATAAAATGACTCCTGACTTTAAGCCAAAAGAAACAAAATATGGTTCTGATGATAAATTGATCTTTTCAAGTGTAAGTATTTCACCTAAGACTTATGTAGCGCACAATCATCCAAGAAATAATAGTTATTCTATAAACGACTTGCTTTTTTTCTATGAGAATGAGGACGTTCAGCTATTAACTATTGTAAAAAATAATGGTAATATAGAATTACTAGATAAGGCAAACTTTGATAAGGGTAAATTTAAAACCCTAGTACGACGAAATATAAAAAAATATACTTCTAATAAAGGCGAAATTGACTATGATAAAGTAATTAGTCAAACTCTAAAAGAAGCATCTAAGAAAGGACTGATAGAATGGATGAAAAGCTAAATACTAACGTGTTAGATGGGTCTGAAGAAGAACAAGAAAGACAATTGAAATTGTGGCTGGGATTATCACCGGATCAGTCATTTGCGGATTTGCCTGATATTCCAGAAAATCTTGAAGAGAATGAAAACTAGGTAAAGAAAGATATGGTAATAAAAATGGCTAGTAACGATATGCAAGTATTGATGTACAAGATTTTAAAGTATTTATATGAATGTATGAAACTTGGTAAAGAAGCAAGGCTAGAAGACTTTTCTTATAGCTCGGAACTGTTTGATGTTCCTAAAAGCTATTGGTTGGAAGTTATTTACACATTAGTAACCCATGGCTACATCAAAGGATTCAAGGTATATGAGAACAAGTATAAGGATGTTAAACTTTATATAGAAAACGATCCGCCATTCAAGATTACCTATGAAGGTGTTATCTTTTTGGAAGAAAACAGCGGCATGAAAAAAGCATCTGAATTTGTAAAAGATTCTTTTAATGTCGTGCTATCTTCTTTGCTAGGTGTTATTCTGTAGAAAAAGGAGATGTACCATGGCAAGAGATGATTATTTTGTAATTGTATATCAGGTACTTAAGTACTTATATGATTGCTTGAAAAAAGGCGAAAAGCCAGATAGAAGACGTTTAACAAATGATGAATATTCTATACCAGAAAATTATTGGCAATATATAATTATTGGATTGTTAAGGGATGGTTATATTGTTGGAATTAACCCTGAAAACACAAAAGACGGCATCATTTGGGGTGATTTAACAAATATGATTATCACTCCGAAGGGAATTGAATATTTATTTGAAAATTCTATGCTTCAAAAAGTTAAGAATACTCTAAAGGATGTCAAAGACATTATTCCAGGATTCTAAATAGTTAGGTCACTCAAACGAGTGGCCTTTTATTATGCAAGGGAGTGATACTATGTGATAAAAATTAAAATAAAACAGACAGAAAGTGATTGCCTGATTGAAGTACATGGCCATGCTCGTTACGCTCCGATAGGAAAAGATATCGTCTGCAGCGCTATCTCAGTACTATTTTTGACATTGGCCAATTCAATCGACGAAACATCCGATGCACTTTGCAGATATTACGAACCTGATAAAGATAGCAAGACGTTGTATATCTCGGGTTTGGACCTTGCTGGAGAATTAGCAATTAATTTCTTCAGAATAGGATGCAAAGGCACAGAAGAAGCGTATCCGGAATACGTGGATCTAAGAGATGTGTAATCACAAATATTTGGAGCGTGTCGAAAAGGTTTATTTTGACCAATGGCTAGAGTGCATCGTTGAAGTACGTAATCAACGGTGCATTTTTTGTGGAAAAGCCAAGACTTATAAAGCCTACATATCCACACTACCAAACAAGACCAAGCATTCACGTCGTTAAACTGTATGGGTTACAGGCCAAGCATTTAAGCCTTAAAAAGATATGGGAAATGACAAGCAAAGTCAGAAAAATAGGAGGAAATTTACTTATGAAAAAATTCAATGACAGACTACCTTTTTGCTTACAACTTTTTGCAGATGGATCTTCAGGTGAGAATGAGAGTACAGGAACAGAAAACACTCAATCAACTCAGACTCAATCAACTGAGGGACAAGATAACCAAGAAAAAAACAAAGCACCTGAAAAGAAGTATTCAGATAAAGATTTGAATGCGATTCTTGATAAAAGGTTTGCACGTTGGAAAGCAGATCAAGAAAAAGAAAAAGCAGAAGCTAAGCGCTTAGCAGAAATGAATGCACAAGAACGAGCAGAAGCAGAACGTGACAAAGTGCAAAAAGAGTTAGATGAATTGAAAGCAAAAAATGCAATTGCAGAAATGACAAATGAAGCACGTAAAATGTGCGCAGAGCATGATATTAATGTTGGAGATGACCTTTTATCTGCTCTAGTTAATAAAGATGCAGATAAAACAAAGAAAGCGGTTGATGCATTTGTTAAGATGTTTGAATCTGAAGTAGAAAAAGCAGTTAAAGAAAAACTGAAAGGCAACGGTCCAAAACGTGGTGGTTCAAACAAAGGGGTAACTCGTGAATCAATCTTGAATATCACTGATCCAATGGAAAGACAACGCATGATTGCGGAAAATATGGATTTATTCCAGTAATAGAAAAAGGAGAACTAACATATGAAAAAAAATTATAAAGGTATGAACTTGCAAATGTTTGCAGCACCTACAGGATTAACGGTAGCAGATAACATCCAGGTTAGAGCACATGAAATTGATTTTGTTACTAGTTTTGGAAAGAACATCCAAGCTTTATTGGATGTATTAGGAATCATTCGTCCAATCCGTAAAGCAAACGGTTCGGTTTTAAAAACAAAGAAAGTAACAGGAACATTACAGGACGGACATGTAGCAGAAGGCGAATCAATTCCATTAAGTGAATATAAAGTTACAGAAGAAGTTTTTGATACAATTCAAATTGAGAAATTCCGTAAAGCCGTTTCTATTGAAGCAATTGCAGAGAAAGGATATGAAGCTGCAGTATCTGATACTGACGAACAGTTCCGTATTGATTTGCAAGATAACATCACTGATCGCTTATATAAACAGTTGAATTCAGGCAGCTTAGTAGGACATGAAGCTACTTGGCAATTGGCTATCGCAATGGCAATCGGTAATGTTAAACACAAATTCCAACAAATGAAACGAAATACTACAGGTATTGTTGTATTTGTAAATACTTTGGATGCCTATCGCTATTTAGGAGAAGCTAATGTATCTATGCAGACTGCATTCGGTTTAACATACATTAAGAACTTCTTAGGAGCAGATATTGTATTCTTAACAGACCGAGTTGCAGAAAAAACAGTAGTGGCTACTCCAATGAACAACATCATTGCATATTATGTAGATCCAAGTGATTCTGAATTTGTAAAAGCAGGACTTTCATATACTACTGACAGTACTACTGGCTTCTTAGGATTCCATGTAGAAGGAAACTATGATCGTGCTATTTCCGATATGTTCGCAATCATGGGATTACGTTTAATGTGTGAATACCAAGATGCAATTGCACACTTTGCAGTAGGTGGTTCTGATACTCAGACATTGCGTAATTTAACATTAACGGCTTCTAAAGGCGAAGAAACAGGAACTACAAAAGTAACAGTTGCAGAACAGTTGCAATCTACGAATAACAAATTCAAATTCAAGGTAGGAGCTTCTGAAGAAACAGTGGCATATGGTGCAGATGTAAAATCTTGGAAGAACTTCGAAGAAGGAGCAGATATCAAAGCAGAAGAATCTAATCATTGTACAGTAGTTGAATGTGACAGAAACTACAAAGCAGTATCAAAAGGCGATGTAGTTGTTGATTTAAAAGCATAAGTGATTAAAGATGTCGACAACAATCGTATTAAATGATGTAAAACTGCTTCTTGGTTTGCAAACTGATGATGAAAAGCTAGAGACCATTGTAAGACTTACGGAGGGTCGACTTAAAGCGCTTCTAAGCGTCAAAATCATACCGGATGAACTAGAATATATCATTACTGAAGTGTCCATCAAACGCTTTAATAGGATTGGTTCTGAGGGTGTTCAAACACATTCAGTAGAAGGGGAGTCAATGTCATTTAATGATGATGACTTCTCTTCTTTCTCTTCTGAGATTCAATCCTGGAGAGATGAGCAAGCCAATCAAAATAAAGGAAAGGTACGATTTTTATGAGGTACGATAAACCTATTTACTTTCAAAGATTTGTGCAAGGTTCTTATAACGAGAATACAGGTAACTATGAAGATGATTCGCTTGTAGAAGAAGTGGTAATGGCTTCCGTAATGGATACAAGAACTGAAACTATGATGCAGGTATACGGGCAAATCAGACAAGGAAGCCTTACTTGTCATATTCAGAATATTTATGAAAAACCTTTTGATCATATTCGAATCGGTGCGAAGAAATACAAAGTTGATTACTCACGAAAACTCCGAACAAAGGAGTCTTTTATTCTGTCTGAGGTGCAATAAATATGGCAAAAGTTGAAATAAGAGGATTAGATAAACTGCAGAAGAAACTCAAAAAGAATTGTTCTTTGGAAGATGTGAAAACAGTTGTTTTGAAGAATGGAATGGATATGCAAAATAAAACAGTTAAAAATGCAGTATTTACAAAAGGGTATTCAACAGGAGCAACCAAAAGAAGCATCAGAGGTGAAACACGTGATGGCGGATTCACATATGCAGAAGGACCATCAACACATTATGCACCTTATGTTGAAGTTGGAACACGTTTTATGGACGCACAACCTTTTGTTAGACCTGCATTCAAACAACAAGTACCAATCTTTAAATCGGATATGAAGAAACTAGTTAAGTAGGTGATGCAATGGATTCACAGCAGGAATTATTCACTGCACTAAAAGTGCAATTAGAAAAAGCGTTAAAAAGTAAAGGTATTAATGTATACGATACGTTTCTTCCAAGTGAAGGGACACCATATCCATATGTATACATTGGTTCAAGTCAACTAGTGGACGATTATGGGAATAAAACAATGATTTTAGGCAATATCACGCAAGTTGTGGATGTTTGGCACAACAATCCTAGGAAGCGTGGAGAATTGTCTGAAATTATGCAAACCATTAAGAAAGTGGCTAGACAAATCAACCACACAAACAACTTTGCTTTTATGATCCAAAATGTCAACCAACGGATATTATCGGATTCAAGTACAGGAGCACCATTGATGCATGGTGTTTTAGAGTTGGATTTTAGAATTACAGGAGGAATAAAATAATGAAATTTGATTTACAAATGTTCGCAGAAGCAATGAAAGAATCAGTTGCAGGTAAACAGTTGATCTATCTTTTCAGAGTTGCAGAAGATTCAAAAAAAGAAGGTGCTAGTGCAATTGCATTCCCAACAGAAAACGAGCGAAACGTGACTAAAGATGCAGATACGACTGCAACAAAAGACGGAACTATTCGTACACCATCAGTGGCAGAAATTGAAATTACATCAACATCTGTTTTAGCAAAAGGTGATGCAATTATCGACAAATTAGAAAAAGCTATGTTGGCAGATAAGTTGGTCGAATGTTGGGAAGTAAACCTAGCAGAAGAAGGCACTACAGAAAATGTCGGCAAGTTTAAATCTAAATACTACCAAGGATATTTAACAGAGTGTTCAATTTCATCTGAAGCAGAAGGAGTTGTTGAAGTTTCTTTGACATTTGGAGTGAATGGAAATGGAGCAGATGGATATGCATCAGTAACTAAAGAACAGCAGGAAGCAGCATCTTACGTTTATAAGGATGTAACAAAAGAAGAAGGAACAAGCGTATAGAACACAAGGGGCAGAAAAGCCCCTTTTATATTTGTATTTAGAAAGTGAGGACTTTAAATGAGTAAAAGCATGGAAATTGAGGTAAATGGAGAAATTTATCAGCTAGTAGCAGGGTTCGGATTCTTACATGAAGTAAATAAAAGAGTGACTGTGGATGTACCAAACACTAAAAACAAAAAAGAAGTAGGTTTGAAATTTATGGTCGCAAGCATCATGGATGGAGATATTGATGCATTAGTCGATTGTATCTTCTGTATGAATATTGGACAAACACCACGTTTAAAGAAAGCAGACATTGAAAGATATTTAGAAGATGTAGAAGATATCGACAAAGTTTTTGAGGACGTAATCAATTTTTTATCTCAAGCGAATGCGTGCAAGAAAGAAGTGAAATCACTGATGACGAGCATGCAGGAAGAAGAGAAGAAATAGACGAAACATTTGATGAAATGTATGAACGTGTCGCTTTGACTTGTTTTAGATACTTAGACTTCAAAAATCTAGATCAGGTAAATAATCTTACCCCTTATGAATATCGTCTTTTAATGAAGGCTAAAGAGCTACAAATGGTAGATGATCAGTATTATCTGCATTTGCAAGCATACCTAAATATGACTGCACAGGCTAAAAAGCAAGTGGGCAAGAAACAGAGAATGGTATACACGAAATTCAGCAAGTTCTTTGACTATCAGAAAGAGTTGGATCGTGTCATGGGGATAAAGAAACGAAGCAAGTTTGATAAGTTGGCAGAGTTCATAAATAAAAAGGAGGGATAACAATGGCAGAAAGTTTTAGTGTTGAAGCCATACTAACGGCAACCGATAAGAATATGACCTCAACCATGAACAAAGCTATAGGAGCGTGCCAGTCGTTTAGTGATAGAGTTAAATCTATTGTAGCTGGTGTCGGCATAACTAAAGCTATTGGTGCAACGATGAACGTTTTTAGCTCATCCTTTGATGGTGCTATTAATAGATTTGATACCATGCAATCCTATCCAAAAGTTATGAAGTCTTTGGGGTTTTCAATTGAACAATCTCAAAAGAGTGTTGCAAAGTTAAATCAGTCAGTACAAGGCTTACCAACAAACTTGGCAGATGTTGTTACAACATCTAAGTCGTTGTCTGCCGTTACAAGTAATATTGATAAGGCAACTGATACTACAATCGCATTAAACCATGCGTTTTTAGCAAGTGGATCTAGTTCAGAAGATGCATCACGTGGTTTACAACAGTATTCACAGATGCTTGCTAAAGGTACAGTTGATATGGAATCATGGAGAACCTTACAGGAAACAATAGCTCCAGCATTAACTAAAGTATCTAAGAAACTAGGTATTGCAAGTGGTAATGCAAATGAATTGTATGATGCATTAAAGAATGGAACGATTACATTTGATCAGTTTAATGATGCAATGATTGAATGTGATACTGAAACCGGTGGATTTGCAGAAACTGCATTAGAAGCTTCTAAAGGTGTTAAAACTTCTATGACTAACATCAAGAGTGCAGTACAAAACTTAGAACAAGGGTTCTTGTCTGCTATGAACAACATGATGAAATCGAAAGCCATGGGTGGATTAGTTGATAATCTAGAAAAGATTAAATCTAAAATCTATGATTTCAGAAATTCAATCATGGAATCCAAGGATGATGGTTTGACATGGGACTTCAAGCCTGGAGTCTTGGAGAATGTATCAAAGGCTATGGATTGGCTTGCGGATAGAGCAAACAATGCTAAAGCTATGGTCCAACAATTCTATGATGGATTTATGAAGACAGATGCAGTACAAAACGCAATTACATTGTTCGACAAAGTCAAAGATGCTATTGGAAATGTAATGGATAAGTTGCAAGACAGTAAAGTCTTTGAGCAGTTAGGACAAGACATTGGAAATATCATTGCAAAAGTAGAAGAAGTAACTGGCAAAATTGCAGATTTCATAGCAAATCTTAAAACGGAAGATGTTAAGAGATTTGCAAGTGCAGTCAAATTATTGGCAGGAGCATTTGTTGCAATCAAAGTCGGTAGCAAAGTATCTAGTATGATTAGTGGTGTCGTTGGCACGGCTAAAGGTGGATATTCAAAGTTAAAATCAATTATTGACAAAATCAGAGGATTAGGAGAAAAACCAACTCAAGAAATACCTGGACAATTACCACAAAATGGTACTCCAAGTGACGGTATTGGTGATGCAACAATGCGAACTGCTCAGAAAACATCTAAAGCAGCTCAGATTATTAATTCTGCATTTGAAGGAATTTCAAATGTTATTACTTCGGTATGTGAAGGTGTAAAAGGAATTATAACAGGTCTAGGAGAAGCAATTAGTACTGCTTTTCAAGGTATCGGACAAGGCATTAAATCGGCTTTGGAAGGAGTCGGCACGGTTATTGAATCGTTTGGTACTGCAATCAGTACGGTAGCACAAGGCATTGGACAAGGTTTAGCAACTGCATTTACAGGATTAGGAACTGCAATCGCAATGGTGCCACCTACTACATGGCTTGCGTTGGCAGTGGCTATTCTTGCAACAGGTGCTGCTATGGCATTGGTTGGGTCGCAAGGTGAAGGTTTACAAATGGTTCTTCAGGGTGTTGCAGATGCTGTTTCTGCGTTTGGACCTGTTATCAAAGAAGTGTTTGAAGGTATCAGTGGTGTAATTACATCGTTTGGAGAAACAGTAAGTGGAATCTTAAACTCAGTTTCAGGAGTGATTAAATCTATTGGACAATCTGCTTTGAATGCTGGCAAAGGATTCAAAGAATTAGCTAAAGGCATTCAGATTATTACTGGTTTAAATTTGTTTGATATGGGAGCTAGCTTAGCTGCAGTTGCAACCGGTATAGGAGCTATATCTGCAGCTTCTGTAGGCATAGGAAGCGCTGGTACTCAGATGATGGCCCTTGTAACTGCTATTGGTATGGTAGGTACTACATTTGCCAGTACGTCAGCTACAGTGACAAACTCATGCAATAACATTATCAGTGCAATGTCTGCAGCAGAAGCTAGGGCTTCAACTTCAGGAACTGCAATGGGCACTAAGTTTACATCAGGACTTAAAGGAAGCTTATCAAAAAGTGTGTCAATAGCACGATCTTCATGCAATAACATTATCAGTGCATTCAATGCGTGCCAGTCAAAAGCACAATATTGTGGTCAGATGATTGGTCAAGGATTGGCGAATGGCTTAAGAGCTAGTGAAGGTTCTGTTAGAGCTGCGGCCGCTAGTTTAGCAGCAGCTGCAGATGCTGCAATTCAAGCAAAGGCTAAAATTGGATCACCTTCTAAAGTTACTAAGAAAGATGGTATGTGGATTGGCAAAGGTTTTGTTCTAGGTATTAAATCTATGTATTCTGACGCAAAAAGAGCTTCAGAGGATTTATTCTATCTTCCTATGATGAGTGCTCCTAAAATGGCTTTTGGAGGCATTGTGAGTGATATGAACGCAGAATACGATTACACTAGCAACGCTCAATTAACAGTCGAAACGCCACTTTACATTAATGATCGTGAATTCGCACGTGCAACATACAGAGCAAATCAGAATGAGATTAACAGACATTCAAAATTCAATGAGAGATTGCGAGGTAACAGATAATGTATCCATTCGTAAATACAATAAATAGTGGCATCGTCGGTACTAACCTACCGACAGAAGCCATGTCATATAATGGCGTATATTTAGAAAATGAAATAGATGGATATCGTACACTTTCTGTAACAGGACGTGAGTTGATGGAATCAGAAGTAAAACATACTGAAATTGATGGAATGGATGGTTCTTATTACAGATATAAAACAACTCCTGCAAGAACGATTACTGTTAGGTACCAGTTGAGAGCTAGAGGAAGCAGAGAATTTCGAGAAGCTTACAACAAGATGAATAAATTGTTGAGTGGTGAGCAAGTAAAAGTCATTTTTAATGATGAAAGTGACAGGTATTTCATTGGAACTAAGACATCTAATACACAAGTTGATGGTGGAAGTAATAACGTGATCGGTGAAATCGAAATCTATTGCTCAGACCCTAGGAAATATTCATCCACAGAAAAAGAATTTACTGCTACTGATGGAGTGTTGAACATTGTCAATGAAGGAACTGTACCTGTAAGTATTGATTATGAGGTTCAGACAACATCTGAAACCGGATATATTGGTATCGTATCAACTGAAGGTGTCATGCAATATGGAAAGATTGAAGAATTAGATTCTGAATCATATCAACAGAGTGAACATTTAGTTAATATCAACAATTTTTATAATTGTGCGGATGATACAAGCGGTACAGATGTAATGCATCCACAATTTGGTGCTAATGGAACTTGTGCAAAAAAAAGTTGGTTTGGTCAAAACTTTCTAGGTTTTGGAACGGTTGGAGCAAAAAAAGGAAATGCTAGTGGTGGATTAAGAACATTGGTAATACCTGCAGATTCAAATGGAGATTCAAGTGGATCTCAGAACTTCTATTGTTATTTTCATTTGATATTCTATGCGAGTTTGATGGGTCAAACTGGTGAAATGTGTATCAACTTCTTAACAGCAGATAATAAATTGATTTGCGGTTGTAACTGGTACAAGACAGATACAGTAGGTAATACAGGACATTATGAGTTTTGGGCGAATGGTAAAATGCTAAGAGAGTTCTCATACACTACTTCACATTTACACACGCAAAATCCATGGTATTGGGACTGGGGTCATTGCGATATTCTAAAAGAGGGAGGAAACATTCGCTTCTTCTACTGGGGAGGATATCACGACTACTACATTCCAGAGATTGTAAACATGAAGTGCACCAAGATTCAGGTTGCATTTAAACAATGGGGTGATAGAGGTGGAAACCAATTGATGGGCATGATGGGGTTTGATGTAATAAACTTTACAAAGAACAATGTATCAAAATGGAGAGATATCCCTAACAGATATCCAAGTGGAACTAAAATCACTATTGACGGAAAATCATCTCACGTTTATGTGAATGGAATGGCTAGGTCTCAAGATGAGGTGCTAGGAACTAAATATTTTAAAGCACCAGTAGGAACAACAGAAGTGAAGCTTACGTGTTCAAGTTGGTCAAAATCAAAACCAACTATAAAAGCTAGAATTAGGGAGGCATGGTTATAATGGAACAAATAAGAATAGCAATATTAACTCCTTACGATAAGGTTCTAGCTTTTTTAGACAATACAGTACCTAGCGCAATGCATTACTTTGATGAAACATTGCATACATATTTGAAAGGCTCAGCATATACATTTGAATTCACTACATTAACTGCACATGATGATGCAGTCTTTTTAGTTGAAGGAAATAGGCTTAGCTTTACAAGAAAAAACAAAGGCTATTATTTAACAATCATGAATGTTGAAAAAGGTGGTGACACAACAACTGTTACCGCCTACGGTCTTTGCCTTGAATTAACGAATGAATATGTAGATGCATATAAAGCTCCTAGGGCTATGTCATTTGCAGAATATGTAAATGCGTATGGATTTGAGAAATCGTTCGTAATTGGCAAGAATGAAGTATCAGATAAACGTATCACGCATGAGTGGACTGGTAGCGATACTGTACTAGCTCGATTGTATTCAATTGCAAATGTATTTGATGCAGAATTAGAGTTCGTAACTCAATTGAATGATGATTATTCTTTGAAGAATTTTGTGTTGAATATTTACAGAGCACATTCAGATTCCATTCAAGGAATGGGAAGTGACAAGCGCAGTACAATACTGAGATATCCAAATGATGTGTATGGAATCATTAAAACAAGTGATATTACTGAGCTATACACTGCAATCAGACCTACAGGAACAAATGGATTACAACTTAACTCAATCAGTGGTCGAGTTGTAAATGATTCAAACGGAAATGTTTTGTATAAAGTTAATGGAAATAATATACTAGCACCTCAAGCAAGAGATAGATTTCCTTCAACTTTACTTACGAATAATTCAAATGATATGTACGCAGTGCAAATTTGGTCTTATGAAACTGAAAATGTTGAGACATTATACGGTCAAGCACTAGCTCAATTGAAAAAGAATTGTGTTCCTAAAGTTACATATGATGTAGATGCATATATTGATGCGGATATCGGTGATACGTTCACGATCGAAGATGCAGAGTATAGTCCTACTTTATATTTAGAAGCACGAATCACAGAACAAGAGATTTGTTTCACTGATTCAGAAAAGTGCAAGACAATCTTTGATAACTTTGAAGAAAAGCAATCGCAGATTAGTTCGGCTCTGATCAGTGAAATGAACAAGATGATTGAGTTAAAGAAAGTTTATGAAGGCTCAATCGTATCTTCAAATGGAGTTCTATTTAAGGAAGATTCAGATTTAACTAATTTGACTGCATTGGTAAAGGATGATGGTGTTGATATTACATCTAAGTATTCGATTATTTGGTATAAAGATGATGTGCAATTATCAACAAGCCAAACAATCACAGTCAATGCTTCAGACTTCACAGAAAAGGCCGTATATCGATTTAAAGCAATGAGTGGTGAAATACTTAAAGCAAGTGCAGAAGTCACTGTAATGCGATTACAAGATGGTCAGAATGGAACAAGCGCATATGTACATATTGCCTATGCCAATAGTTCAGATGGACGTGTTGATTTCAGCTTAACAGACTCAAATCGTAAATTTATTGGTCAGTATTCGGATTCAAAACAATATGGTTCTGAGGACCCAACAAAATACCGATGGTCTGTAATTAAAGGTGAAGATGGCCAGTCGTTCATAAGTGCCGAGGAACAGTTCTATTATTCAACATCACAAACCGAATTAGTCGGCGGTGAGTGGTTTGTTGGTAATGTGGTTTATCAAAGTGATAAGTTCTTATGGAAAAGATGGAAATGTACGTATGCAAATCCAAGTGAAATCAAGTACACGAAAGCTATATTCGATAACACATGGAATGAGATTGATTCAAAGATCGGTGAGATTCATACTCAAGTATCTCAAGCTAACAATCAATCTAAAGAAGCAGTTGATAAAGCAACGCAAGCTCAAACGGCAGCAAGTAAAGCGAATGAATTAGCTAATACCGCTAACACTCAATCTAGTGAAGCTAAGCAACTAGCGCAAGAAGCAAATACTAGTACTGGTAAAGCTCAACAACAGATTGATGCTATTAAAGGTGATATCACTGATTCAAAGCAACAGATTCAAGATGCAGTGGATAAAGCCAACGCAAACGCAAGTGAAATTGCTACCGTTAAAGAAACATACGCTACAAAGGTTGACTTAACTACTGAATCAAAAACAATTCATGCAGATGTTTCAACTGAGATTGAAAAGAAAGTCGGTGAGTTATCGACAACAGTTTCTCAAACTTATGCTTCTAAGAGTGATTTAACAAGCATTGAAGGTAGCTTAAATACCAAGATTAAACAAAATGCCGATTCAATTACAACTCAAGCAAGTTCAATCGAAAAGTTACAATCAGATACAACGCAAGCTCAGTTAGATATCGCTGATGCAACAAAGAAAGCAACTCAAGCTCAAGCGACTGCAAATCAAGCAGTTACAAATGCTCAGAGTGCTCAAACTTTAGCAGATGAAGCTAAACAAAAGGCAGACAGTGCTCAATTGAATTTAGACAATGCTAACAAGGAATTAGCGGATGCAAAAGCTAATCTAGAAACAGTAACTGGTAGAGTTGATGCAAGTGAATCAGAAATTGCAAGCGCTAAAACTCGTTTAACAAATGCAGAAACTGCAGTACAGAAAGCTCAGTCTGATGCAACTAAGGCTCAAGGCAACGCAACTACGGCAATCAATAATGCAAAAGCAGCTCAAGGAGCGGCAGATGATGCAAAACAGAAAGCAGAACAAGCTAAGAAAGATTTAGCAGATTTAACGAATAAAGTTACTTCAAATACAACTAAAATAGAGCAAAATGCAGATGCAATTAAATTACAAGCTAATAAGATTACTGAAAATAGTAATAAGATTGAAGATGTAGATGAAGCAATAAACACTGAACGTACTGAGAGACAGTCTGCAATTGAAACTAAGGCAAATGAAATTACTTCAAAGGTTTCTGAAACTTATGTATCAAATTCGGCATTTGAACATTATCAAAATACTGTATCAACTCAGTTCACTCAGACAAAAAATGACTTCACATGGTCAATCAATCAGTCGGTAACTGATGCTAAGAATGAAATGAGCGGTCAAATCGATAGTGTAAATGGTCGTGTTGATGGTTTAAAGCAAACTACAGACAACGTAAATAGTTACATGAGTTTTGATAACGATGGATTAACTTTAGGCAAATCAGATAGCGCATTTAAGACTAAGATTACAAATGAAGAGTGGTCGATTCAAAAGAACGGTGCAAAGGTAACATATATAAACGACCAAACAATGTACATTACAGATGGGCAATTTACGCAGTCATTGAAAATTGGTGCATTCGGATTTGTGCCAAGAGCAAATGGCTCGCTAGACTTCAAGAAAGTAGGGTGATTGAATGGCAGAATTTAGTGGCGGAATACAAATTGGTAGTGGCCAGTGGGATAAATACTCTCTTATTTTAAAATGTTGGGAAGATTCTTATTCTGTTGAAAACAACACATCACGGGTGTATTGGTGGGTTGGTATTCGTTCAAATACACAGTACCATAATCACCAAGGATTGAGCGAACACTATAAAGTGGTAGTGAATGGTTCAACAGTACACGATGCTAGCCATACAGTTTCGTGTGGTAGTGGCCAAACTGTTGGAATCGCAGATGGATATACAACAGTATCGCACAATGCAGATGGTTCTAAATCAATTAGCGTAAGTGCATCATTTAGTTGTGACAATACAAGTTATTACGCACCTCGAACTGGTTCTTGTAGTGGTTCGTTGACATTAACAACCATTCCAAGAGCATCAAGTATATCTATTGATAGTCCTAGTGTTGAATGCGGTAACACTATTAATATTAACGGTTCGAGTGCTTCAAAGAACTTTACGCATAAAATCTACGCAACATGGAACGGTAAAAAAAGTGAATTAGTAACGATAGCTAGTGGTACAACAACCCCTAGCTTTTCTTATACCATTCCAACCTCATGGGAAAAGGACTTACCTAACTCAACAAGTGGCATCGCAACGTTTACTTTAGAAACATTTAGTGGTTCAAATTCCGTTGGCTCTAAGTCGGTAAATGCAACTATCAAAGTCAGAAGCGGTGTAGTTCCTAGTATTGGAACAGTCTCGATATCTGACACAAATTCAATTTGCACAGGAATAGGACAATACGTTCAAAGCCAATCAAGATTAAAGTTCTCAATCGCTACAAGTGGTAGCCAAGGTTCAACTGTTACATCTGTATCAACCAAATTTGAAGGACAAACATACAATAGTAGTTCTTTTACAACTGGCACTGTACAAGGTAGTGGCACATTATCGTACGTAATCACTGTTACAGACTCACGTGGTCGAACTGCATCTAAGAACGGTTCAGTTACTGTGTCGGCATATAGCTCGCCAAGTTTGACTAATGTGACTGCAAGACGTGCTAACTCAAGTTATACAGTTGATGAAGCAAGTGGAACGTATGCGTTATTGCACTTCAAAGTAGGATTTACTAGTTTAACAGGAAAGAATGCGACATCATTCTATATCCAATATCGAGCTAGCAGTGCTAGTTCATGGACGAAAATAAATTCATGGGATAACAATTATACTCTTGAGCAAGATTACAAAGCAGGTAACTTATTTACCTCAACGACTTCAACCTATGAAATTGCATTCGGTGTTAAGGATTCATTTATGAGTGATTATTCTTGGAAAGTTGTTACAGTTACGCCTACTTACACGTTGATTAACTTCGGTGAAGATGGTAAATCACTTACTTTCTTTGGACAAGATGGTAATAATGCTAACCGATTAACTGTTAATGGTGATTTGGTATCAAATAAGTACAAGTTCAGTTCGGTTAGTGAGAATACATCATCAAGTCATGTATTGGTTGAGAGTGGCAATGAAATTCAATATCGTGATTGGAATAAATTGGTAAACTCAATCAAGAGTGCAATGTACCCAGTAGGTTCGGTTTATATCACATACAATAATGTCAATCCTGGCACATTCCTAGGTGGTACTTGGGAACGTTTTGGTCAAGGCCGAACATTAGTGGGTGAAGGCACTGGCAATGATGGTAGTACAAGTATGTC
>OLRT01000227.1_pt1 | contig 44946 bp, 63 predicted proteins | sample 1672021 | NCBI WGS metagenome assembly OLRT01 (sample SAMEA3136637, study PRJEB25190) | human gut metagenome | reverse complement strand
CCGTACGACGGGGAGGTACTATCGGCAGGGTCAGAGGCTGCCTGGGTCTGAAGGGTGTCCCAAAAACGCCCTATCCCATTATTAGGGTGATGACCTACCATCATATAGAAAGGAGACTACCATGTCTAAGAAAATGAACGCTGAAGCCGCCATTCCTGCGACCACCATCGAAGCTGTCAACCACTACTCCCTGCAGAAGTGCTTCGAGCTCAACCCCAACGCTTCCCTCCGCAAGCTGGCTGCGGCCACCAACGTCAACTATGGGGTTCTGTTGAAGAAGAGCAAGGAGCCCATTCCCGGTGAGGCCTACGACCCCGAGGCCACTAACTGGAAGGCTCTGGAGGACAAGCTGACCTCTAAGGGGGTTGACTGGAACAACCTCAACTGGAGTGAGCTCAACGCTGGCCCCAACCGCAAGGGCACTGCTCTGCAGAAAGATATCGATGCCTTCAAGGTTGGTGACAAAGTGTACCTCCGTAGAGACAACACCACTCCCTACGAAATCCTCTATAAGACCGAAACCCACGTGGTCATTATGAAGGAGGGCACCAGCGAGCCCCAGGCTTGGGCCAACAACACGTTCCTCATCAACGGACCCGTGTTCGAGCCCCGCGCCAAGAAGTCCAGCAAGCAGGACGTTGCGGAGGAGGCATAAGGCCTCTCCGCGTGCCCTAAGAATAGTTGAAGGAGGAAACACTAATGCATACTGTGCAAGAATGGAAGGCTCGCTTGCAGCCTAAGTACCGCGAGGCCCTCGAGGAGATGTTTCTCGACGAGCGGGAGGTCCTCTCTCCTCACGAGGTAGTTGATGCTATCGTTAGCTACGAAGGTGGCCTCGCAAGTGGCTACGAAGTCGTGTGCCTGATCAACGAGGTGTGGGGCCTACATCTCCCCACTGAGGCACTGTGGAAGGAGTAAGCACCATGAAATTCAGAATGAGCAAACGCGCACACAAGCGCTTCCAGACTACTTGCAGAGTCCTCTGTGTGCTCAGCTTCCTGTGGCTGCTTGGGGTTGCGGGAAATAGCGACCTGGACCTAAACACCACGCGGGACTGCATCGTGCAAGCCAGCCTCGCTACTACAAGTTTCGGGCTGACTGCCTGGTTGGGAGGACTGTTGAAATGAAATACCCTGAAATGCCTATAGATCCGCCTGCGCCTAAAGTTGATGGGGTACTCACTTGCTGTGAATGCGAGGAAGTGATCCCCGGCGATGAATGGTACTTTGAAGTAGACGGCAAATGCTACTGCGAGCGATGCATGGAAGACCACAAGCATCTCGCGCCGTTTAGAGAGGAGTGGTACTAATTGTTTAGTCTTATCCTCGGCATTCTGCTTGGCTTTCTCCACGGCATTTTCGGCAAGCAGAACAAGTGGTGAGCGCACAAGGTTGCGGGGACAAGGAATTTCTCACAAGGTTGAGGATGAAGCTCCTTGCCCCGCACCTCGCTCAAAGTTGGGGCCAAGCTACACCACGCATTGTGCATTGCTATTAGTTAGTGTGCACCTCAAGTCACTTCTATCAGTTTTTCAAAGTTAAGAAAGATCGCATCCACCTCTATCTAAATATTGCATTTCCCATATCGAATGACATATAGCCAAACTGTTCTGTACCAGTCACTGTACTCTATCCCCTATTTTCTATTTATTTCTTTGTTTCTCATTTTTTTAATAATAAAGAAAAAAGAGAAACAGAGTATAGAAGAGATAAGGGAGAGAGGGCACTGGTCACTGGTACAAACATGCTTGTCTAACTGTCATTCGATACGAGAACATAGGTCTATATATAGAGACACAGCGACAAAATCGCCTTTGAGAAACTGATACTAATGAATTCGAGTGTACTCTAACTGATAGCATTACTAAAAGCACCGCACTACAGCCCACAATGTACAATGCGCAGAGGGCGAGCCTCAACTTCCTCAACTGTGCACTAAGAGCAGCCCGCAGGGCGCAACTTCGCAACAGCACTGAAACATAGCAAAACATTACGCTTGATTTCTTGCATTAGAGCCATTATAATATAATAAAGAGGGACATCAAGCTAACGCGCGAGTCGCTCAGAGTAACATTAAGGAGGACTACTACAATGTTAACCTATGAAGTACTGGATCAATTCCGTAAGGCCCTTGAGGCCGACCAGGCACCCAGCACCGATCCCGCGACGGGGTGTATTGACACCACACCGTATGACGAGAACCGTATGGTGTACCGTATCAGCTTTGAGGTCGACATCTACGGTCAGGTGACTATCAGCTGTCTTGTGCAGTTTGGAGTCATGGAGCAGCTCATGTCCGGTAATAAGTGGTCTATGACCTGGTCAACCAGCTGCTACGGGGGTAGCGAGAATCTGCACCTGGATATGAAGCTCGAGGAGCAGCCTGATGTTCGATACACCACGGTGCTGTCTGAACGCGACATCAAGGCTCTCTACGAGCGGATGTGCATCCCGTATCCTGAGAGCAAGAGCATCACTGAGGCATGGGAAATTCTGTATGGCAAGGGAATGGTGACGCTGTGAGTGTTTGTGATTGCCCCATCGTGGGTATTGACGGCATTGAGGACAGCAAGCAGAAGCAGCTGGTGGCCGGGTTTCTGAACAGCCTGGCCCCGGATGGTGCTTACGCAAAGTCTGGTTGGAGCCTGCTGAGCCTGTCTGACATGGCAAGAGCTGGAAACGATGTTCGGACCATCAGTGAGGTCGTTCCTTTTAGAGGCGGGCCATGCAACCGGTCAATGCGATGCTGCGGGGTGTGCACCCGAAAGTGTTACACTAGATGCGTGCAGGATTGTCTGCATAGACTGTTCATGTGGCAGAAAACGGTTGAGAATACCCCCGCAACCGAACGCGAGAAGTTATCCCTCAACATAAGACTGATAGTGAATCAGAAATTTGAGTCTCACGCTCATATGAGTTGGGTGGTAGGTGAGATTCTCAGTCAAAGTTCTAATAATAGTCTTAAGGAGTATATGAAAAATGAGTCGTTACGTCCCGAAGAAAACCCGTACAAGATCGACTACGCGCCGCAGGTCAAGGTCGATCCCCATACTGGTCGTAGGCTGTGCAACCCTAACACTGGTGAGCTTATTGTCGCTGAGTGGCCCCAAACAGGACTCTGTCCCTTCTGCTTGCCCGACGTCACTATCGACGGTCGTACCGCAAAAGTCAATCAACGAAGATTGGCAGCAGAGTACCGATGATGTACCCTATGAGGCAACCTTAGTGGCGCAGACCATCTACGGTGAGGCAAGAGGTTGCAGCCGCGAGGAGCAAATGCTGGTCGCGTGGTGCATTTGCAATAGAGCTGATGCCCGCAACCAGAGCGTTGAAGAAGTTGTGACTGCTCCTTATCAATTTATTGGCTACAATCCTAAGAACCCTGTAGAGTCTGAGCATCTGGAAGTCGCAACTGAAGTGCTGAAAGCGTGGGCACGAGGTGAGAAAGCGTTGGTGCTACCTCCATACGCAACTACTTCAGAGTATTTGTTTTTCGGTGGCGATGGTGAACACAACTGGTTTAGGGAGGAATACTGATGGACTATATTGTACTTGAGCGCACCGTGTGTCAACGTACACCTGAGGTGTATAAGCGTGAGAGCGACTATCTTGATTACGAGCAGCTGACAGTATTGCTTGAGAATTCCAGACAAAAGTGGGAGCACATCGAGCAGGTGTATCAATTTTGCGAGAGACGCCAGGCACTGACTGGTAAGCAGAAGCAGTTTAAGGTTGTGGGCATCTACCTGCAGGGTAAGCCTGGTAAGATGGACTACAAGTACATGAATGGCTTGAAGTTCTTGATACCTGTACCCGATGTGACCAAAGAGATGGTTGAGTTTATGAGAGGAGGTTGGAATTGTGATTTGTGAATGTGACCTGTGTGGTGCTGTTATTGATGAAGAGGATGCAATGCACATAGAGTTGGGCTTGGTACTTTGCCCCGACTGCTACAGAGCCATGGAGGATGACCTATGAGTGTTGAGCAGATGAGAGCTGTGCTCAAGAAGCAGTACAAAGGTGCATGGAAGTGGGTGAACAAAGTCAATAACATGCACGATGAGCAAGTGATTGCTGTCTATTACCGAATGAGCCGTGCAGGCCAGCTTAAGTAACTGATAGCAGACATATCAGTTGAAGAGATTTCAAAAATCTGAAAATATTTTGCAGAAAACACTTGATTTTTGAAGCCAAAGCCATTATAATATAGATGAAGGTTAAGGATAACTGAAATCTTAACAAACAATATTTTTAGGAGGAACATACTATGAGTAACGAAAAGAAAACTGCAGTCCAGTTCACCAACAACATCGAGAAGATTATGTCCGAGCTGGGCACTCCCTCTCTGAAGGCCTTCGCCGCGGTCTTCGAGCTGAATCCCGTCCGTTTCTACTCCGTCGCCAAGCAGCCCAAGGAGGGTGTTGTGTATAACGCCAAGGTGTTCAACTGGGACGCCATTGAGCGCTTCATCACCCGCCGCCTGGATGCTGATAAGGGTCTGGCGACTCTTGAGGACGTTGTGAAGGCTGCTCTGGTCAAGGAAGAGGAGCTGAAAGCCAACGACGGTCGCCGCTCTTCCAACCGCGGTGAGGGTTCCGGCTACGGTGAGAAAATCGAGGTCGATGGTAAGATGATCGCCAAGCGCCGCTTTGCCAACTTCGAGATGGAGAACGGCCAGCTGGTCACCCTGAAGAAGGACGCCGAGGTTTACGCCATCGTTCTGCAGACTGCTTCCCACACCGTGCTGCGCCCTGTGAACAGTGCTGACCCCACTGATTTCAAGGGCAATGATGTCAAGGTCATTTCCAACGGCATGCTGAACTTCAAGGGCACTGGCCCCAGCGCTCTGGAGGCTTCCATCAAGGAGCGTTTCTCCGGCGAGTATGCCAAGAAGATGGCCGACGAGGCTGCCAAGGCTGCTGCTGAGGCTGCTGCCAAGGTCCCTGCTGAGACCGAGCCCACCGAGGGCTAATTCCTACTACCGAGTAAGGTCGGAGCTGGTGTAATTCCAGTAAGTGACAGAGGCCCCGTTGTATAGTCTATCAAGACTGCAATTGTATTCAAGAGTATGCGAATACACTTAATGAACATGGTAGAGTGTACAGCGGGGCCTTTCTCATAGCTTAGTATGTAACACTATATTTTGAACAGGAGGTAATCAGATGGTAGTAGACAACATGGAGACCGTTGCGAAGATTCGGGAGGCTGTTGCAGTCATTCAGAAGGGCGTGTGTAAGCGCGTCGATGTGAGCGACGACATCAAGGTGTACGAGTGTAAGAATATCATTCGTATCGACATCAAGCAGCACAATGGCTGACCAAGCGTACGCGTGGTGCCCAAGCTGCAAGAAGTGGGTACCGTCGGGGTTGATGAACTATGATATCGACCCAGAAACAAAAATACTCACACGAGTGTGCACTCCCTGTCTGGAGGGAACTTCAGAACTCAACTCTTTTGTAGCAGATGCACACCATGAAGACACAGAGTGCATTTACTGCGGTAGTTACGACACTGCTGAACAAGCACCAAACTGGCTGTGGTACAAGTGCAACGCTTGTGGAGAAACATTTAGGAGGTTCTAACATGAAAGGTTATATCAAAATCGAAGCTGTACATATCATCAGCGGTGATGCTACTGATATGATTGAGTTGCTGAAGATGCTGCTGCAGTAAGGAGGACCTACAATGAAAGTCGATGTTTCTGAAATCAAAACATTCAAGGCCTGCCGTCGGCAGTGGCAGCTGAGCTCCCGCAATGAGTTCCACATGCGGCCCATTGTGACGCCCCCGCAGTTTGCACTGGGTACTATCTTTCACGAGTCTCTGGCCCAACTGTACCTGGGGGTGAGCTTGGATAAGGTCATGGAGATGGTTCGCAGAGAGATGCAGACCGATAACGATGCTGCTCTGCTGGCCATGATCCCTGGGTACTACAAGAACGTACTCCCTGGTGACCTGGATCGCTTCCGTGTGCTGGACATTGAGTGGCACTTTGAGGTACCTCCTACGACCAGCGATGGTGAGTACCTGTTTCCTCTGGAGCATGCTGTTGACAAAGCAACCGGCGAGTTCCAGTACGATGCTAATGGCGACCCCATCATGGTGCCCTCGTTGGTTGTGTGCGGCTCCATTGACATGATTGTTGCGGATGATGCACTCAACCTGATTTACGGCTTTGAGCACAAGACCTGTAAGAGCTTTCGTGACGAGTCTTACTTGTGGATGGATGAGCAGCCTCGTGTGTACACCTGGGCACTGAAAACCTACATTCAGAACTATAACGAAAAGCATGGTACCAACTACGGCTTGGGCGGTGTGTACCTCAACGAGGTCAAGAAGCTACTGCGTCAGTTCCAGTATCAGCGTACGCTGTGCACTTACAGCGATGAGGACCTGGACAACTTCATGCAGGCATTCTTTACTGACTGTACTGCATGCAAGCATGCTGTGGACAACAACAGCTATGCAGCTCCCAAGCCCAGCTACTTCAACTGCAATATGTGCAGTTTCAAGACTATCTGCACGACTTACATGTACGCTAACCTGGACAAGCAGGTTGTGCTTGACGAATTCAAAGAGGAGTTCGTTGAGCGTACTGAGGACCATCTCGAAGAAAAAGCAGAAAGGAGCACAGAGGAGTAATGACACTTGTACCTATCGACCCTAGGGCCATTCCGATGCGTAATGCACGGCATGCATACTGCAAAGCTATCAACATCGTCGAGGCGTTTATGAAGTCCGAACATGAAGCTGTTGAACTGCAGTCCGAGAAACATGAATATGCAAGTGCAGCATCTATTCAGGCCACATACCGCAAGGCGATCCAGAGAACCAAGGCTAACTGTTTCGTAATTACCCGTCAAGGTAAAGCTTACTTAATTAAAGGAGGAGTATTAAATGACTAACATTGTTTTTCCGAAGACCGATTTAGTGAAGTGTGTCTTCAGTTTCCGTACTAGTAGCACGGCGCACATCCAGGTCGATAGGTGGGACGAGTACGACCATCACAAGGATGTGCGTTCCCTGAAGCCCTATACTTATCGCGTGCCTGAGCACCTGCGTGGTCAGTTGGCTTGCGGCGATGCAGTCCTGGTCCACTGCCAGACTGGCTATCAGATTTGTGAGGTCGTTGATCTGAATGCTCTGAGCGGCTTTGAGACTAAGTACTTTGCGCCTGTGGTGTGCAAGGTTGATCTGAGTACCTACATCGCTGAGGTGAAGCGTGCTAAGCAGCTGAAGGCTATGAAGACTCAGATTGACCGGGAGAAGAAGCGTCTCGAGTCTATGGTGACCTATGAGCTTATTGCTGAGAAGAACCCCGAGTTCAAGGCCATGCTGGAAGCGTTTAAGGAGATGGGTGGCGAGTTCTGATTCGCCCTCAACTTAATCAGTTGCAAAATTAAGTAGCACTATAAAAATAACTGAAAAATTTTGTATCAGTGCACTTGATTTTCCCTGGAAAAGGGTGTATAATATAAATGAAGATAGGAGGTGAGTACATGAGAGTTATCGATTTGAACGCGCCTGATACCAACCCTGTATTTGCACTGGTGTACGGTGCAAGTGGTACCGGTAAGACCCATTTGATGGGTACGCTGGGCGAGCTTGGCGAAGTCCTTATCATCGACATTGACCAAGGTATCAAGACTCTGCGTAACGCACCTGACCTGCTTAAGGCCAAGTACAACGACCACATCACTGTGGTGAGCTTTGACCAGTTTAAGGACCTCGATGAAGCGTACAAGCTGGTGCATGCTAACGACCCTAAGCTGTGGTCCAAGAAGTTCGGTGTAACCATTGACAAGCCGTTCGATTGGGTTGCTTGGGACACCTGGTCTGAAATTCAGTGGTACATGCTGGAGGAGCTCCGCAGTAAGGACTCTGAGATGAAGGGCGTGGGTCTGAACTTCAGAAAGAACATCCAGATTCAGCATTGGGGTATGATGACCGACTTGAACAAGCTGGCTGTGCAGCAGCTGCGTTCTTGTAAAGTCAACCAGGTGTTCACGATGCAGGAGAAGCTGGACAAGGACGAGCTGTCCGGTGCCATCTATGGTGGGCCTGCTATCCACGGCAAGATGGTTCAGGAGATGCCCACTTATTTCGACATCGTGGTGCATACCTACACCGATCTGTCCGGTGGCTATTGCGCTACCAATAAGGCGAAGGGCAAGTGGCCTGGCAAGACCAGACTCGGTGTTGGCCAGGAGTTCAAGAACCCGACTGCTAAGCAGTTGTTCACTAAGTAAGTTAGAGGTGCCTGCTGTGCTCCGCAGGGCAGGGTAAATGGCTTTGCGACCTATAGAAAAGTCGGACTACGCGACGTGGGGACTACCAGCCTCTACTGCCACCTTCGGGTGGTAGGTTGAAGACGAGCACGACGATTACCTGACCCTGCGGCGTCTCAGGGTGATTACAGTTCGTGAGGCGCATTTATCGTCTTCAACCTACTGTCCGATGGACAGTGAAAATTACATAGCCGGTACCAGAGAACCCGGCAGAAAGGAGCTCGTTATGAGCACAAACAAAACTGGCCTTGGTGCCAAATTTTGTACGAAAGGAGGTGCTGAGTGGCGAAGTTTCAAGATTCTGATGCGGAGTGTTCCGTGTCCCGTGGTTGCGTTGTTTTGCGTGTCAGTGGTTCTTATGAATCTTCTGGCAAACAAAGAGGTAACGACAGGATGGAGCTGGCTGGTGCTTGACGGCGGATTTATGGTATCCTGGTTGAGCTTCCTGGTGATGGATATGGTGACTAAGCGCTTTGGCGCTAAGGCATCCATTCAGGTGTCCGCCTTTGCGGCAGCGTGCAACCTACTGGTGGCAGGTATTATGATCGTAGTCACCAGAGTGCCTGGCAATTGGGGCGCGTTTTATGACTACGGTCTGCAGGAAGTGAACGAAGCTCTGAACAGCACATTCGGAGGTACCTGGTATGTGTTGATGGGGAGCACCGTAGCATTTCTTACATCATCGGTGGTGAACGCTCTAATCAATGCAGCTATTGGCAGAGCATCAACTACCGACGGGTTTGCGAGCTTCGCATTGCGGTCTTACGTATCAACTATGATTGCGCAGTTTGTTGACAACTGTGTGTTTGCGCTCATGGTGAGCCACGTGTTTTTCGGCTGGTCCATGACGCAGGTAGTTGTGTGCTCCCTTACGGGATGTATTATTGAGCTGCTGTGCGAGGTAGTATTCAGCCCTATTGGTTACAAAGTAGCTAAGCAGTGGGAAGCAGAACATGTGGGTAAAGAGTATCTGGAGGCGACAAAATGAGAGTAGTAGTTACTGGAGCAGCCCAGGGTATTGGCCGGGCTATCGCAAATGAGTTTTTGGTGCATGGTCATGAGGTATTCGGCATTGATCTGCAGGACGGAACGATAGAGCATCGTGATTACAAGCACTACATTGCTGATGTGTCTGATGAGGATCAACTTCCGTACATCCCATACGTGGATATTCTGATCAATAATGCCGGTAGCTGGGACCAGGATGTGGATAACATCAAGAACAATCTGGAGTCCGCTATCCTGTGCACCGAGAAATACGCACTGCGTCCCGGCATCAAGTCTGTCGTCAACATTGTCTCGGTGAGCGCTCATAATGGTGCGGAATTCCCGAGATACGCAGCATCTAAAGGCGGACTGCTTACCTACACTAAGTGGACTGCACAGGAGATTGCCAAGTACGGAGCGGTGTGCAACAGCGTATCTCCCGGTGGTGTGATCACGCCATCCAACAATCACATCATCCAAAGTGAGGAGCTCTATAAGAGAGCGTGCGACGAGACTCTTCTTGGCAAGTGGGCTACTCCTGAAGAGATCGCAGAGTGGGTCTATTTCATGGCAGCTGTGAACCGAAGTGCAACAGCACAGGATGTTGTCATCGACAACGGAGAGATGGCTAAGTTTAACTTCGTCTGGTAATATCAAAACTCTAAAGGGAGTCACTAATGGAGTATAAATAAGTAGGGTAACCGTGCAAACCGGGGATATGCATCTGTGGTGAAACAGGTAAACACGTCGGATTTAGGTTCCGATGCCGAGAGGCTTAGGAGTTCAAGTCCCCTCAGGTGCACCAAATATAGAGCTGTAGCCAAGTGGCAAGGCATGGGATTTTGGTCCCCATAATCGTTGGTTCGAGTCCAACCAGCTCTGCCAGCTCGAAAGAGCTATATTTTAAGTCCACCCGAGACGTTAATCGGTACAGGATGGGAACGATAATACCCTACCCTGGGAAGGAAGCTTATGCTGAATCTCGATTTTAGTTCTGTCCCCTCTCGCGAGCCCCTGGAAGAAGGCGTCTACCACCTGCGTATCGCTAAGGTTGAAGAGACCACCAGCTCTACCGGTAACCCCATGCTGAAGGTTGAGTACGATGTCATGGACGTCGACGGCAGCCGTAAGCTGTGGGACAACTACGTCCTCATCGACAAGTGCCTGTGGAAGATCAAGGAGCTGTTTGACGCCATCGGTGTGGACACCAGCGAGCTGGTCGAGATGGATGTCACCGAGCTGGTCGGCATGGAAGTCAACGGCAAGGTCATTCAGGAGACCTACAACGGCGACATCGTCAACCGCATCAAGAAGGTCATGCCTGTCTAAGACCTTCAGACTCAGCACTACATTGGGGGCGGCGGAAAGGCACCGCCGCCTCTAATTTATCTGGAGGAGGGTTATTTTGGCACTCATTTACGACGAGTTTATAGCGTTCGCTTCATCGTCTGGCGATCAGCTATATGCGTGCTGCCCCTTCCACCCTGAAAAGACTCCATCGTTTACCGTGAACACGGAAACACGAGAGTGGTACTGCCACGGTTGCGGTAGGGGTGGAGCAGAAAAAGAGTTCCTGGCAGAGTACTTTGGAGTAGAGCCTAAGATTGGCAAGTTCGCTTTTGAGTACTGGGAAAAGAAAGGAACGTTCCCGTTCCCAACAGACGAAGCAGTTGAAAGGTACCACGAACGACTGCTTAAGAGCCCCAAAGACCTCGCTATCTTGGAGAGCTTCGGGTTCACAATGGATGTCATCAATCAGCTGAAAATCGGTCTCGACGACTTTAGAATCGTTTTTCCGATTAAGTCACAGCGAGGCTACTGGGTCAACCTTAGACGGTATTTGCCTCCACAGCGTCGACTTGCTGACTCTAAAGAACCTAAGTGTCTGAATCTTCGCAACCTTGGCCAAAGACGATACTATCCCTACGAAGCTTTTGACGAGCAGGAGATTGTGGTTGTTGAAGGTGAGAAGGACTGCGTAGCAGCTCGGTCTCAGGGCATCAATGCTGTAACGGGCACGGGTGGAAGTGCTATTCCTGTAGACGAGGTAGGCCTGTTTAAGGGCAAAGACGTGGTGTTGATGCTGGACTCTGATACGGTAGGCCAGCGTTCCGTAAATACCTATCTTCAACTGTTGAAGAATCTTGCAACATCAATCCGTATCATTAAGTTGCCTCAAAAGGACTTTGTGGATTACTACAATGCCTGCAAGGTCACTGGAGAGCCTGCTGACATTTGGCAGTTTGCAGTTGAGTACACCGAGTACGAGAAGTCTAAAATGTCGAGCGAGGTTCAGGAAGTGTCTCTGGTGCGCAGTGAGTTCACCGAGCAGTTGAACACCTGGGTCAAGTTAAACGGCATGAGCGTAGTCGGTGTTGAGCCTAAAATCTACACAGTGCCTATGAAGCTGAAATGTGTGTGTCGCAACAGCAAGTGCAACAAGCCTTGCCCGTTGGCCTTCTCAACCACCAACCCTGAGCTTGCTCAGGAGGTCGAAGTAGACCCCAGACAGATTTTGCGCTTTATGGACTCTGCAGATTCTGCTCAGGACAACTATCTGAGACAGGTGTTTGGTTGCAAGTCTGTTAGCGCTGAGCCCACTGATTTCATTAACTGTCAAAAGCTTATCTTCCAGGAAGGTGCAAGCTTTATCGACGGCTTAGAGGAAGCGTCTTTCGAGAATCGCTATGGTGTGTATATGTACACCGACTATCGACTTTCCGCAACCCTTAAGTACGACTTTGAAGCTTGTAGAGTCACTAATCCGAGTACGCAACAGAACTACTACGTCATTAGAGATGCAGAGTGCGTGAATGTTGCGAAGCCTACTCTGGATGGTGATATGCTGAAGCACTTCAAGGAAATGGGTGATAAGTCTACTACCGCTCAGGAGCTGGTTGAAGGCTATTACGAAGAGTGGATGCCTGAGTTGGCCATTGAGGGCAGACCTGACTTGTTTGGAGCTATTCTTCTTACATACTGCTCTGTAACTGAAATACCCTGGCAGGGCGGTATCATTAAGGGCTGGTTGGACACAATGTGTATCGGTGATACGCGTACTGGTAAGAGCCAGATGGCCCAGCGTTTTGTGAAAGCAGTTGGTATGGGCGGTTACATCAATGGTGAAAATGCTCGTCGCACTGGTGTTATCGGTGGTGTTCAACGTTTTGGCGACAGCTGGGTTGTTACCTGGGGCGCTATTCCGATGAACGATAGAGGACTGTTAATGATTGATGAGGCCTCCGGTCTGGAGGTTGATGACATCAAAGACCTTTCGTCAACCCGGTCCAGTGGTGCTGTTACTCTTAACAAAATTGTTAAGGGCGAGGCAAGAGCTCGTACTCGTCTGCTGTGGTTCAGCAACCCTCGTAGCGGTCGCAACCTGTCTGATTTCTACTGGAAGGGCTTTGGTGCTTTTCAGGAGTTCATTCCCGTTATGGAGGACCAGGCTCGTTTCGATTTGGTACTGTCTGCAGCTCGGGAAGACATTGATGTACTCAACGGCATTGATGTTGAGAGCCATCTAAACTTAGGCCCCTGGCGAGCTTTGTTTAGTCTGGCTTGGGGTATTCGGGCAGATGACATTAGAATGACCAAAGATGTCAAGCTCAAAGTGAGAGCTGTTGCGAAAGAGCTTAACGATGAGCTGGGTGGTGGTCCGTTGGTAGTAGGTGTTGCAGTGCACGAGAAGATACTGAGACTGTCTTGTGCGTTTGCTGTAGCTTGTGGCGCATACGATACTACGAGAGGCGTTCTGGAAGTTGAGGAAAAGCATGTAGTGTTTGCTAAAGAGTTTCTCGAGTGGACGCTGAACAAGACATCGTTGGGCTATGGAGACTACATTAGAGAGTTCAAACGAGCTCAGGCTAAGAGAGCAGATAACATGAACTTTGTCAGGACGCTGATTGCAGTGCATCCTGCCATCAAGGCGTTGTTGACAGCGACGAGTTTCAAGGGTTACCAGTTTCAGGAAATCTTGGGTATCGACAAGAACGACAGCTCTAAGATTATGTCGGACCTCATTACGAGAGGCCTGCTGAGACCCGGTTCTGGTGCAAGCTATGTTCCGGATAAGTTGTTGATGGAAATTGCTAAACAGATGGAGGTGTAAAAATGGATATTAAAGTTGTTGAGAAGTGGCTGGACAAGTATCCTAAACTGGAGAACTTCATGGACGCCGGTACGATTAGTCTGAAGATGGCTAGAGAAATTCTTGATGTAGACCGGTACTTCATGTACGACATGTTTAAGGAGTTCATTACTGCGGGTGCTGTAACTGCGAGCGGTACTAACTCTTGGAGAGCTACGAAAGAGCTCAAGGAGTATTTGAAAGATAGAAGGGAGCAGTCTAAAAATGGACACGAATGAATTGGAAGCTTATATCAAGAAGTCTATCAAGAACTCTCCGAAGCTGAACCAGCTTTCCGAAGAGCGGGTGCTCTGCTTTGCGGTGACTGGTCTGAACGAAGAGGCCGGCGAGGTGGCAGGTCTGCTGTGTCGTGAGGTGTACAAGAAGGCCGATATGCCTGAGTACAAGTGGCTGGAGGAGCTCGGCGATGTGCTGTGGTATCTGATAGCCGCAACCATCTCCAAGGGCATGACTCTGGAGGAGCTGTGGCAGTACAATGTTGAAAAGTTGGAGGGTCGTTATGGCGAACTGCGATAAGAAAGTGGATGTGGTCAACCATCCCGCGCACTACAACAGCGGTAAAATCGAAGTCATTGCTATCATTGAAGACCAGCTGACTCTGGAGGAGTTCAGAGGTTACATTAAGGGCAATGTTCTCAAGTACATCACCCGTGAGCGTCATAAAAACGGTCTGGAAGACCTGAAGAAGGCCCGTTGGTATCTGGACCGCCTGATTAAGAGACTCGAGAAGGAGGAAGCACAGAAATGATTAAGACTTATCATGAAGCTCCGAAGAGCATCTTCAAGAAGGTCCAGCAGATGACTGATGGCGATTACGCTCTGGTCAACCTGTTCGACGACGAGGCGTACGTTCAGCAGTTTGACCCGAAGCAGAGAGATACCATCCTGGACAATGGTGTTTTCGAACTGGGGACTGCTTTCGACTCCGATGTCTTCGCTGGGTGGGTTGAGAAGTTCCAGCCTACCTGGTATATCGTTCCCGATGTGCTGGAGGATGGCGAGGCCACCGTTGCTCGGTTTATGGAGTTCATTAGCAAGTACCGTGGCCTGCCTGGCAAAATTATCGGTGTTGCACAGGGCAAGGACTACAACGATTATGTCAAGTGCTACAAGGCCATTGAGCCTTACTGCGATAAAATCGGGATGAGTTTTGATTGCTCCTGGTACCGAGAGGGTATCAAGAGCGACAACCCTTGGGTTCAGCTGACCTGCGGCCGTGTTCGCAACCTTATCCGAATGGATGATGATCATATTATCAATAGATACAAGCCTCACCACCTGCTGGGCGTTGCGCTGCCTCAGGAGATGGCGTGTTATCAGCTGTTCCAGAAGGAGGACACTTTTAGATGGATTGACTCGGTAGACACCAGCAATCCTGTGGTGCATGGTTTGAAGGGCATTGCATACAGCAGTGATGGGTTGTTGAGCAAAGAGTCCCAGAAGCTCTACACTATGATTAACGCGGAGGTCAGCCCCACGCAGATGCACATTATCGAGTGCAACATTGAGCAGTTCAGGAGGTTCTGCAATGGTTAAGTGGTATAGCCTGTTCTCACACACAGGTAAGGAGACTGAAAATCTGTGGCGACGACTATATAGGCAGTTGCATCTTGAAACTGCTATTACTAACAACAACGACTACAACGGGCCTCTGCCCTGCATTAAGATGACTTCGGCCAAGGACATTAACGAGTGGTTGATGGAGCCTGGCAACGTCGAGCCTGGCAGCATGGTTACTCTAAATGGGTACATGCGTATTATTCCTGAGGAAGTCATCAACTATCTGCATAGTATCGGATGCAGACTGCTGAACATTCATCCGGCACCTATTCAACTGTATCCTGATTTGAGGGGCATGGATCCGCAGGAGCGGTTGTACGAGGGCATTCAGAGTGGTAAGTATCAGTACATCGGTGCTGTCATTCACAATGTGGATGCAGGAGTTGACACTGGGTCTATTGTCAACTGGTCGACGGAGTTTGCTGACCCTAACATGTCAAAAGATGAGTTGTACCAGCGTTTACACGACATTGGTACGAAGTTGTGGCTGGAAGTCTTCAAGGAGGTAGCAAATGGATAAAGTTGTAAAAGCGATTGCTCCGAATATGCCTGAGGACAGATACGTTAAAGGTACTCGTGATGTCATGACTTGGTATAAGATTGTTAAGTCTACCAAGACATTGTTGGTACCTCCTATGAATGTACTGAAGGCCAACATGAGAGAGTTGGAACGGTTCTCTGAAGCTGTACAGGCTTTTGCAGTAGCTGACCTCGATGGTTCCGAGTATCGTTGGGGCGACGAAGACCTGGTGTTGTCTGAGGTGACTGGCGCTGCTCCGTATGATCTGTGTGCGGCGTTGAGGAACCTGCCTGACTTGGCTCGGCAGTTCGATGGCTGGATTGCTTGTGATATTGAGACCCGTAGAGTTGAATGGGAGGACAATACGCTGCTTTCCATTGGTTTTGCATACGGGCCCAGTCATTGCTTAGCGGTGTATGACATTCCTATTCCTGGTGCAAAGCACAGCGATTGCTGTGATGTTGAAGAGTGGGGCCTTCGTATCTGGAATTGCCTGGAGAGAGTCTTTGCTGAGCCTGACATCAAGTATATCTGGCACAACGGCAAGTTCGACTGTGGTCGTCTCAAGTATCTGTGCAACATCGACGCTCATGTTGATGAGGATACTATGCTGCAGCACTTTGCTTGCATCAACGAAAAGCAGGGCACTCACGGCTTGAAGGACCTCGGTCAACTTTATCTGCAGGCTCCTGCATGGGACGATGAGCTGGATAGCATTAAGCGTGACTGGTGCAAGCAGCGCAAGGTTCCGTTGAAGGAATTTATGTACGACTACATTCCGACGAAGACATTGATTCCCTACATGCAGCGTGACTGCATTGCAACTTATCGTTTGCATGCTCTGTTCAACAGGTTAGCCAGACCTGGTTCCGAGTTTATCTACAAGCAGCTGTGCAGAGCATCTACTGCGTATGGAGCAATTGAGCTCGCTGGTCAGCAGATTGATGTTGACTACCTCGAAGAACTCGAAGCAGAGCTGGATAAGTTGGTTGTGCAGTCGCAGAAGAGATTGGACAGAGTATCCGGTAAGTACTGGAACCCGTTGCTTTATGCTGCAGCTACAGGAGCACGAGTAAAGCCTGATACGGCTTTCAGCCCTAAGTCTCCGAAGCAGCTGAAGTGGATGCTCGGCGAAGTTATGGGTCATCCGGTCCCCGCAACTGATGCAACTACAATGCAGACGTTGATGGATGAACTTGACACCATGGGTGAGGCGGCCGATCCCGATGCAAAGGAATTTATGGAGTCAATCTTGGATGTCAGAAAGTACAGCAAGTATCTCGAAACATATGTTCTGGGTATCCGGGACGTGTTGTGTCGCGATAACCGGGTTCGGTGTACCTTTAACCTTCACGGCACTGAGACAGGCAGACTTAGTTCCAGCAACCCTAACATGCAGAACATACCCCGCAATAAGATGATTAAGAACCTCATCGTATCGTCTCCTGGAACCTGCTTCCTGCAGCTGGACTACAGCCAGGCAGAATTGCGAGTGCTGGCTATGCTCTCCGGTGACCCAGCACTTATCAACATCTATGTCAGCGGCAGAGATCTGCACGATGCAGTATGTGATATGATGTTCGGCGAGGGCTCTCATAAGGATAAAGAGCTGCGCAACTTAGCTAAGACCATCAACTTTGGCATTGCCTACGGTCGTGGTGCTGGTTCCATCGCAACCAAGTTTAAGAAGTCCATGAGAGAAGCTCAGGACATCATTGACAAGTGGTTCGCACCTATGCCCAAGGTAAAAGAGTTTATCAACAATCGCCGTCGGATGGCAACGAGAGGCGAGCCGTGCGTCACCATTTTTGGTAGGGAGCGACACTTCGTCATTACGGATGCTGAGCTGAATCATATTCAGAACGAGTATATCAACACACCTATACAAGGTACTGCGTCTGACTTTACAATGCTGTCTCTGTTGAGCATCTACGACTATCTCGAGGAGAATTGGGCAGGCAAAGCTCGCATTGTCTCCACGGTGCACGATTCCATCATTCTGGAGGTTGAGGATAATCCTGAGTACCTGAAAGAGATTGGTAAGGTCTGTGTCGACATTATGGCTAAGACCCCTCTGCACTATGTGCCTGACTGCCCCGTGCCGTTTGTTGCAGATGCTGAGATTGGGCACAAGTGGGGCGAGATGTACAAACTGGATATGGAAACCGGCTTGGCTAAGCCGAAAGATTAAGGAGGCAACACGATGAAGATCTCATGTGAGAGTAAATACATTAAAGTGCTGCCTCAAGATGACCCCATCAATACCGACTTACTGTTAGGTTGGAGACAACGTAAAGGAGACCCGTGGATTGTTGCGGAGAATAATATCGTAAACCGCATAGTGCTCGGGCTTCCTATCAACCTTAGCAAGGAGCACAGGCCCCAGCAATACGCTGAGGGCCTGCTGCCCTATCAGGTTGCAGATGTCGACAAGATGATGGGTATGCAGCACTTTCTAAATGCTAACCCTATGGGTCTTGGTAAGACCCCTGAAACAATTCGATACCTAAAGGAGCAAGGTGCTCGTACTGTTCTAATTGTTACGCCTAAAATTATTAGGCAGCAATGGCAGTATCAACTCCAAGTGTGGGGCGGCTTTGACTCGGAAATTTACGAGCAGCAGAAAGTTATTCCTGAGGGCATCTGGATTGTCAATTACGACAAGCTTCGCAACGAGAAGACTAGACTCAAGTTTAGACGCTTCCAGTGGGAGTACCTGATACTGGACGAGGCCCACAAGATTAAAAATCGTGCCAGCATGCAGACCAAAGCAGTCAAAGAGCTTCCTGCGGCCCATCGCATTGCGCTGACAGGTACTCCCATCCTGCGGTATGTTGATGACTTGTGGAGCATCTTACACTTCCTGGATGAGTCGTACTCCGGTATCAGCTACTGGGCATTCAGAGACTACTTTTGCGAGATGCAGCACACTCCATGGGGCGCCAACATCACAGGGCTTACCCGCAACCCGGCCAAGGTGGCCATCTTGCAGCAGTTGATGGACTTCGTGTCTATCCGCAACAATGCTGTAGAGGTTGCGCATGGTAAGACCTCTGAGGTAGTACGTCTGCCGATGTCCAAAAAGCAGCGTGAGCTATATCGCAAGGAGAAGGACTTGCTGCTGGACCAGCTCCCCGAGAACCTAACTATTGCAAATGGTGCTGTACTGACGATGCGGTTGATGCAGACCACATCATGGCCTGGTCTGTACATTGAGAACGAGCCTGGCCCGAAGTTTGAGTGGATACTTGAGACCTGTAGCAACAACCCAAAAGAGAAGTTCGTAGTGTTCTCTGTCTTTGAAAAGACTATATCTGCTCTGGTTGTCTACCTTAACAGCAATGGTGTAAGCGCTGTCTCTATTACGGGTAAGAACAAAGCAGACGAAAACGAGATGCACAAACGGTTATTTGTTGACAAGAATGTTCAAGTACTTGCAGGCACTATTGGTGCGATGGGGCAGGGCTACGATGAGCTGCAGAAAGTATGTAGGTTGATGATTGTCATTGACCGAGACTGGTCCCCTGAGATTATGAGTCAAGCGGAGGACCGACTGCATCGCATGGGCCAGGACAATCCCGTCAACATCTACTACCTGGAGTGCCAGGGCAGCTTTGACCAGCATGTAGGCCGCATCAACCGCAACAAAGCTGCAGATATAAGGGAGGCTCTAAACGATGAAATCAGTACTTGTGTTTGACCCCGGTGACCACACTGGTTGGTGCTTCAGGGATACCTCTGGCAGAGTGGTTGGTGGTACCTGTGGTAAGCACCATATGGAGGTTGCGGAACGCATCCAAATACTGCGACCTGACATAGTGGTGTTTGAGAGGTTCAATCTCTATCCTCAAATGGCAAAGTCGCTGGCCTGGAACAGCTTCTATCCCTGCGAGGTGATTGGTGTAATTCGGTACTTGTGTGACCGGTATAGCATCCCTATTGTTGAGCAGGCTCCGAGTGTAAAGAAATACTTTGGAGGCTTCCAGCAGGACTGGGACCAGTTGAAGGCACTCAGCCAGGACGTGACTGAGCACACTAAGGACGCGTACCAACATCTCAAGTACTTTGAACGTAATGGTGAAAAGAAGTTCAAGACATAAGAAAAGACCCCGACCTGTTGGCCGGGGTCTTCCTTTAATCGCACTCAAAGTATCGCTCAATTTTGAAGGGCTTTGCGTCTACATCTTCGATGAAGTCGCGCGCCAGACTGAAGTAGAACTCTACATCACTCTGAAGGCCGAAAGTCTGAGCTGTTCTTTGGTAGTCGTTGTACACCATGTTCATGACAAGGTAGTAATCGGTGAGTTTGTCAGTTATGCCCTTGGTTGCGAGGTACTCTTTAACTTGTTTGTAGGACCAGTGCTGGCCTGCAGGGCGCATAGCCTTAACACAGTTCTCAGCTTCAGGCAGAGTAATCTTGTACGCAACTTGCTGCATTTTGTCTGCAACGGCCTGCTGAGTGCGCATGTCAGACATGTCGTACCACCATAGCATGACATTCATCAACTCGTCGTCGCCAGCTTTGTCATGTACCTTAGTGATGAGATGCTTCATGTCCATAGAAGCACCTCCTTAGGTTGCGGGCAGGGTGATGCTGCTTGCAGTAGCTTGGCTCTTACCTTCAACACAGGCGCACAGCTTGAAGTGCGTGGGGTTGGTGCCCCAGACACCGGGAATGGTTACGCCGCGACGAATCTGGTCACTGTACAGGGTGTTGCCCAGGAGGTCGTACAGAGGAACGGTTGCGCCGTTGATTTCAAAATACACGGGCAGCACACTAGTGCTTGCAGGAATGCTGGCAGCAATACAGAAACACGCACGCTCACCGTTGCGCACCGTAATAGAGCTCTTGGGGATTACAAGATTAAGGGTAGCGCCGGGAGTGTTGATAGTACTAATTTTATAGCATGCCATAATCGTATTCTCCTTGTCGGTTTGAATAGAGTTGGGGTGGTAGATTGCTCTACCACCCCGTAAGTATTAGGCGCAGCCGCAGCTGTTGCCGCAACCAAAGCTGTTAGAGGCTTGGTAGGGGGAGCAGGTGATGTACGCGGGACGAGCGCAGGGACGCAGCTCGTTGATGAGAGTGGCGTTCTGAGCCTGCTGAGACAGCTGGAAGTTAGCGGTCATCAGGTCACGGTCTCTGTCGGCCAGCTTATCGCGCAGGGCCTGCATGGTGTTGGCGTTAATCAGAGCACGGGTCTGCTCACCCTCGGCGTGGATGGCCGTGGTGATGTCACAGGTGTTTTTGGACGCCTCGTAACGCACACTGTCGATGTTGCGATTGGTCTCGCAGCAGTGCTGCTGCGAGGCAAAGCGGTTCTCAGCAATGCCGGAGTTGATAGTGCTGAAGCCAGTGCACAGGTCACGCTGGACTCCATTGAAGCCGTTCAGCATACCGGTGTTCTGGGCGTAGAAGCCGTCACACAGGCCGTTGGTGATGCCGTCCAGCTTGCGCAACACACTCTGGTTGTTGAAACCATCGGTCATTTCGGCGCGAGTCAGCGCGCCCTGGTCGCGGTTCCCAAACACGTTACCGTTGCCGAACATGAACAGGAACAGCACAACAATCCAGAACCAGGAGCCGTTACCGCCCCAACCATCATCTTCATGGTCGGTAGCAGCTCTGATGTCGGAGAGAGAATAGTTTTCCATACCCATAGATAACTCTCCTTTTCGAAATATTATTAAGTGGTGGCCACCTACTTAATCAAACCTTGAATCTGTCTAGCCATCTGCATAGCTTGCTGAAGTTGCGGATTGGTAATCTGGCCCCTCTGCAACATCTGCATGACAGCCTGCTTCGGGTTGCCCGTGTAGTTACGTTTGAACTCGCACAGCTGCTGCAGCATCTGTGGGTTGATGCTGCCGTTGTCTACACCTGCAGGGGCGTTGTTCTGTCCCAGGATACTGTTAGCCATTCTTAGACACCCCCAGTTCCTTAATTAGCATATCGAGCTTCCCGTTGAGGGAGTCGAACTGCTCTCGGGTTACGAAGTTCTCTGCGGTGAGAGGCTTTTCGTTTTCAATCTGCTTGAAGCCGTAAGTGCTGATAGTGTACTTACCCATTCCATCAACCGACTTCACGTAGAAGACATCTCGGTTGTTGTCCATCAACAGTTCGGAAGAGTTGAACATGACAGGATAGTTTTTAGCTTCCTCGAAGCCGCTAACAGAAATAATCATGGGCTATCCCTCCTTACATGCTCATTATAATATATTTGGCTCAATTTATCTATAATTAGTGTATAATAATTATACTTTGATTATGCATAAAAAGAAGCAGCGTCTTGCGACGCTGCTTCTCAATCTTACATTAGTCGTTTCTTGTATGCGGACTTAATATTGCGTGCTGTCCATTCGTCGGAGGCCCCAACAATAGACATATACTCTTTAGCGGAGAGCTTACGCGTACCTTGCTTGCAGAATAGTTGAATACAAATTTCAGTCTCTGCAGGAGTAAACTTCCGCGCTTCACAGCGAGTACGCATCTCAAGTTCGGTAGGGTTGTCGATATCAAACGAGGTCTGTGACTCGTAGTATTGTTTGTACTTCTTAAACTTCGGAATGTAGCTTGAGCTGTACGCGACTGCTACTGCAATAAGCGGACCTGCAGCCAGCGACCAACTCAAACCAGGTACTAGTCGAAGAATGCATGTAAATACGAGAATTGACACAGCCAGACATTTTACCAAGCTATTGCAGTGATAAGGCTCTTCTGTGAGCTGGCGAGCTCCCAGGAAAGCTAACAGAGCCATAAAGGCAGCCCACTCTTTGTGGAGTACGCAACTTACCAGAGCTATGCCGAGCAAGGTCAGCGCAGTCATAGCTGCTTGGTAAGTGCGTACGATGAGGCCTAGCTGTCTCTTAGTGACAGACAGCACTATTTAGACCTCCTCCCCTTCTTCGCCCTTCATTTTGAAGAGTCCGCATTTGCAGATGTCCTGCTTCGCAGCATCTTCATTGCCGAACAGGAACGTACAGCCCGGAGGGTCCCAGCCACCAAAGAAGCTAAACATAACCTTTCCTCCTTTCTGTAGTATTTAGAGTACAAGTATGCCAAAATAGGTAGAGCCTTGTAGTCTATGCTACTTAAAATCTGTATGGTGTAGTTTCTATAGTTTGCGAGGTCAAATGTAAATCTGCCTAACTGTGTAAGTACACCATACAGCGTGTACAACACAACCAAGATCACAGCTTCTTGAGTTGCGGCTTTAGGGTCGCTAGTCCAGAACACGATACATACCAGATAAGCTACAGAGCACAGGTAGATATTATCCATGGGGCTGGTTACGAAGCCTGACAGTAGCGTGGTAGCAGCAGCTACAATGAGTACCTTCATAGAACGACCTCTGGTTACCAAAAGCAGTCCAAATGCTAGTTCGAGCATATACAGACCAGCTTTGACTGCTTTCTGCATTGCTATAGGCATCTCAGGGACACTATCAAGTACAGCTACCATGGACTCGTTGCCGAAGAACCTCAGGATGTTAGCGAAAATGATAATCGCCCACAACACCCAGATGCTGTACAGTAGCACCTTCTTCATAGGCTTATTCCTTCAACTTCTTGAAGGCTTTGAAGGCTTCCTGAAGTTTGTCGAAGCCAAACATTGCGGCGTACGCTACAAAAATACCTACGATGAATGCGGCCACAACCCAGTACCACACGATAGTGAGGCCTGCGTAGCTAGTATACGCGAAGAATGCTACCATGGTCAACACCATCGCAACAATAGTTGCGAGGATGTTAGTGGGCAGCTTGTCCCAAGTCAGCTTCTTGACGACCTCGACGATAATGTTGGTCACAGTGACCAGAGCACCGATAATGAGAATCAAAGTTTCCATATTGCCCTCCTTGTGTTGCGAGGCTGGCAGTACTGCACTACGCAGCCCCGTAGTTACTACTACTACTACTACTACTCGGATTATGCCTCAGCAGTACCGCCGTACTCCACGGGGACCAGCTCAGGCAGCCCGGAGTCCAAAAGGACCTCCGCAACGCCCTGTTTCAGAGCTTTGGGGACCTCCCTAAAAGCCGTTTTACCCAGGATGACCCTCTGTGCAAAGAACATTGCCATCACTTGCGCACCTCCTAACGTTATTATAGACTTTATGAGAAGACGTTGAAACAGACGTCCAGTCATACCCCACCGTAGACTATTGTAGCCATCTCAGCTATACAGTCTTCCAGAAAATCGGTTCTGTCAGACTGAGCAGTGACTTGAGCTGCTGTAATCTTAGCTTGAGCTTCCAGTTGAGCTTGCTGCTGAGGGTCGAACTGTCTGGACTGCAACTCTTGGGCTTTAGCTTGTTCAAGCATGCCCGCGTAGTTAGATTCTACGTCTTCAACAATTCGTTCACTGTAGGGCATCTCTAGACAGTATTCATCGTACTGCCATAGGTTAGGCTCTATTTCCCGCACATTCTGTCTAAATCGAATTATGCAGTACCCAGGCTTTTTAGGTCGAGGTTCAACAATAAAAGCTGCCTCAGGCATAGCACTTCCTTTTACCTGCATTGCGTACAACCTCCTTAAGTTTAGTATGTCGTCTTGCGTATGGAATACTGACTCACTACAGTAGCATTAGGCTTGCATAGTGGCGATCTCGGCATTGGTGGGCAAATAGCAAAGCCGCGATCCGATGTTGGTGCCCGAATCTGCAGAATAAAAGTATGTATCGAAGCTGAATAGCCCCGCAGTCGACGAGTCGCGCCAGCTACCGCCTGTATGGAGAACTCGCCACCCTGTGTCAGAAATGACGTAATCATCGGGAATCTTAGTTGTTTCAGAACCAGTTGCTTCTACGGGAATAGGCATAGCCCACGGGACTGCATTGCTTACGCCAAGTTTAGAGATAAATCCGATAGAATCAGGCAATGACAGCTCCACATCAGTATAGCCCGTGACGGTGTCGTCTGCAAACTTAGCAGGGTCATGACATTCGTATATAGCACGTGCTTGAAAATTAACGCCGTCAACCCATTCAGATACATTACCCCACAGATTCTCTATTCCACGGTATTGCACTGCAGTTTTGCCATTTGTGCCTGCAGCTCTGCCGGTGTGATAAGTCATGGCGTCACAACCACCTGTGTTGATAGCGCTACTGTTACCATCGACGTAGCCAAGACCTATGCGTGCTTGACTGTCCCAATCAGCAAACTCAATCAGGTATAGCCAACATACAGCACTGTATACAGCAAAGTAGTTCTGGCACCATTTAGTACCTTTAGCACGAGAGCCTGCTCGTGCAGCCTCACGTTTTACATTGACTATAGGAGCTGCACCTGTTGTAGAGACATAGCCGGAACTAGTTTGGTATTTACCAATGCATTTACCAGAGCCTGGATGCAGCTGCATGCCAGGCATGCCTGCGACATCAGCCAAATAGTAGTACGTTTTTGTACCGTCCTGGTACACTCTGTACCAGAAATACGGTACAAAGACAACAGTGTCCAAACCCCTGCTAAAAGCCGGATCGCCCCTCTTACTAGTAATGGCTTGATTCCTTACGTTCCATTCCCTCATTTTGTTGAAGGGGGCATAAGCATCAAACGGACTGGAACCTATGTTAACACCAACACCTGCTACAGGCTCAGCATGTACGGTGGCGGTGCAGAGACCTAATGGGTCGTCTTGAGGCTTAACTCGAGTAAGCTCGGTGCTTGTGTTTGAAGAATCCCACATAACACACCAGCAGTTGCGGTAGTCTATGGAGATTTCGTACAGCTTGCTCTCTAAGAGACTCATTGTGATCTCCTGAATCTTGTTATCTGAACCGGAGGTAGCAGTAAAAGTCCAATCACCATATGTAGGGATGTAAAAATACCAAACTCCAGCAGATTCAGAAGCTGTAATCTGCTGTGTACCATTTGTAGCTACGATAGTAGAACCCCCGGGTGCGGTTACGCGAACTACTATAGCTGCTGCTTTGAAGATAGCGGCCAGAGCCTCTGCAGGAGTTGCGTTCGGGGAAAGCGCAAGCTGCTCTCGCAACGAGGCAGGGAGAACGGACTCTTCGTCGTAGGGCGTGCCTTTCTGCACAATCTCGTTCTTCAACCGCAGCTCAACGTTCTGTCGAACCACGATGCCGCTCGGACCTATGATGTCGTAGCGAGGTACCGCTACCTTATCAGTGTCGAATACAGGTTTAAGAATTTCGTTTTGCATAATTTACCTCCCTCTCGAAAGCATCTGAGTTACGCGATTAGTACCAGCATAGAAAGTACCTGCACATAGTACATTCTGAGACTTTGTGACGATGTTGTACCACAGGTGCAGCTGATACTCTAAAGTCTCCCATCTGGTGAAATCTGCAGCAGAGGGGTTGTGAGTCCACTCAGCACTTGTCCGAGCGTGCCACGTGGTAGCTTCGAACTCGATAAAGTCGAAGCCGGAGTACTTGTACAGGTCGAGCAGATTATTCTCGAGATCGTTAACGAGGTCGTAGTACGGCATAGCCGCGGTGTCTGCAAGGGAGCAGTCCCGCCAGTTGAATGTCGCCCCGAACAGCTCGTACAGGAATTGGGCATTTGCAACAATTCTGTTCCAGTCATCGAGAAGAAAGTAGTCCGACTTGAGCCAGTCCTTTTTAGGTTCAGACCATGCCATACTACACCTCCATTAGCATTTTGACAGTACCACTGAACGCGCCGTTATAGTTGAAGGTATGCTCAGTGATGTAGCCATTCTCGTTCATGTATTGCGAATATAAAGCACTTCGGTCACCAGCCTTGAGATCCGGGTACCCCAGGTAAGAGGTTGCGACAGAGCTACGCCGTCTGTAGAACTCGTACGCTTTTGCAGCAACTACATTCAGGGTATCCATATTGGTAATGAGCTCGTTGTCCACAACAATCTCACGACCACTGGCTACCTCAGCATCCAAGAATGTGGTAACCTGGACGCTACTAGACTGAACTGTGTACCCGGTAATAACAATGCCTACCTCAGTGTCGGCATCGGGTGCCTGGAGCTCGAACACAGCAGCGTGTCCGTAGAAGCTCCTTGAGAGTACCGTTGCTCCGGTGACCTCAGCCGTGCAATTAGTTGCGCAACTATCGTCTGTGTACGACACAGTAATCTTTTGAGTACCTCGTAGAACTACGGTACCATTGAAGAGCTCGGAAGCGTCCTTGGCCACAGTGTAGTTATATAGCTTCACTGCAATGGATCTCAAAGGCGCATCTAGCGAGACACTGGGGACCTGTTGCTGCGTTGATGCATCAATTACGTATGCTGCATCAGGGATCGCGGAAGTAATCTCGACACGGCCGTTGGTGGGATTGGTTCCGAGAATGCATCCAGTTGCTCCCGCAATAAGTTGAAGAAGGGCGTTCTCTGGCAACTCAGGCAAGGGAGCTGTAGTATACAGGTCCTCGAGCACAGTGTCCAGTGACCACGGTTCGAGGTCTACTCCATCTCTAATGATGTTAGAGTTTTGCAGAATGTCGAGAGCCAGAGTCTTAAACGAGGCCCCGATTGCGCTGTACAGACCTCTCTGGTAAGTCTGCGTCAGGAACGAAAGGCATGTACTTGCTTGGAAGTCAACCTGGATTGCATCTGTAGGAATGTTCCACGAGTCGAGATATCGAATCTGCTCGGGAAGCCACAACGTACCGTCCTGGTAAGTATCCAGGCCATACTGCACTCGAACTTTCTGCCTTTGAGCAAGGTACTTGGAGTAGCCAGTAGTCAGCGTGGGGTCAAACAGGTTATTGACTTCGCTCGGGATATTATTGTTGCCGTAGACCATCAACGCCTCGTATTGTCCAATTCGAGCTCGCCAACCATCCCGACTCCACTTACGGATGCACAGATGGATGGTTTTTATCGTTGCAACAATATCAGCAAAACTGGTCGTAACGTCCCTAGCGTTGATGTTTCTGGTGAACACCGTGTTACCGTAACTATCACGTCCCTCCAGTGTTGCATCTGCTGGCCAAGAGTGTGTGACTGTATCCCAGGTAAAGTTGATGGTATTAACCTGCACCGGATGCTCATAGGTGATAACAAGCTCGATGGGGTCGGTTGCACTGAAGTTCGCATCCTTGGACATCCATGGAATGTCAGGGTTCTCCTCAACAATACGAGAGGGCAGGTACAGCGCACCATCAGCTTTCCAGTACCTCGTTTCAACTGTTGCGAGTCCCTTTGTGGCTGCGGTACGGTTGAAGATGCGCGAAATGTCCGTAAGAGGGTGCGACTTGTTGACTGAAGCGCCATCCGCGCCCATGGAATATATTCTATAAATTTGGTTCTTGATGGAGTACTTCTGCGTATCGGTAGGCAGCGAAGCGCACACGAAAGACTGCTTGGTGGTTTCCGAAATGCTCATGATTTGCTTATCAGTGAGCTCAAGCATTACGCCGAAGTATATTTCTGAAACTCTGGCTCGTAGCTGGGGCTTGGACCACTCTGTAACTACAATCTTGATGGAGAAGACATTGTCCATGGAGAAGTCAATTACACCGGAATCCCCATCAACAGCAGCAATGTTTGCTGCGTACAGCTCGCTGCCATCCTCGCCGTAGCCGTAAAGTTTTAATTTGGTGGGCCACGAGTTGTAGGTGTTATCCCACGCAACCGTCAGACCGATGAAGGACACAGCTTGGCCAAAGTCGTACACGAGCACAAGAGGTGTTGCCTCAGAAATTAAAGTCTTTGACCACAGGGGCAAGGGCATATTTTCGCTGGAGACTCTGGAGGGCAGGTACATAGTACCATCCGCTCTCCAGATGCCTTCCATAGTCGCAACCTCCATGAAAGTGGGGGTCGCGTTGTCTAAAGTAGTCAGAACGTCGGTAATGGGCAGGCTGTTCTGAGCTTCAGCTACCACATCGGCTTTGGGGACGTCGGCCATGATGTCCATGACCATTCGTACACGGCCTGGGTACCGGAATTGCTTCACAACTTCATCTCGCCATCTCTGTGTTGCAGTAACAGCCATCTAATCACTCCCCACAGTCTACAACGTTCGCAGAGCAGTCCTTGTAAGCAGTGGGAAAACCACTTGCATCAATTGCGAAGGGCTTCCGGGTGCGGTCGCCTACATAGAACTTACGGGTAATCTTCGTGCCTGCTACATCGCTGTAGTAGGTAAAGTTGAAGAAGAAGTTTTTGTCCCAGAAACGAACCATGCGCTCCCACTCCTCTTTTTCGAGGTAGTTCCACTTCATGGACGTTTTGTTGTTGTCACGACCAATCTTCTGAGCCGTAACAACTCCCTGGGCACTTCTGCCGGAGTTGACGAGGGTAGAGATGAGCCCCTCGGCCGAGTCAGTATCAGGGTTCGGGATGTACACAATCTCGTTGCCCTCGAGTGACTGCATGTAGAACATAGTCGTTGGTCTGCTCATCTCTTAACCTCCAATCTTTATAGGTTGCGCGCCAACAAGCTTCTCGCCGCGCTTAGAGGACTCGTAAGTGAACGCGTCCCACTCTCTATCACCGATGTAAACTCGGACATTGACCGGCTTACCGCCGCCATCATCCTTGTCAACTGCATCAGCGATTTTTCGAATAAGGTCTTGCATCTGGGGGCTGTCGTCCAGAGGAATAACCGCTTCACTGTAGGTACCTTCGCCAATCATTGCAGTAGTCGGACTGGATACCACACCACCAGTTGCCAGCTCAGGGATGCGTCCCCACCTCTGCGTCGGAATAGCGGGGGGCGGAGCTGTGATATTGAGATCCAAATCGATACTCAGTAGGCTGGCTACCCAGTTAACTGCCCCCAGAATAGCATTGATAAGAGCAACAACCGCACTGTACACCAGGCTAATCATACCGTTGATGAGACCGATGACTGCGTTGACACAGAACTCGAAAGCACTGATAATCGCATTGCCCAAACCAATGAATATGTTAACGATGCCCTGCCACGCTCGCTTCCAATCGCCCGTAAACACGCCAGCCAGGAAGTCGATAACGCCCTTTAGAGCTGTCAGCAGACCAGCAATAATACCACCAATGCTTCCGAATAAGCCGCTCACAATACTCCAAATAGTGTTGATGAGGTTTTTAATGGAGGGACCAAGCACCGTGATAAGCCAGCTAAGCACCGGGGCAAGCACGTGGTTCCAAAGAGCAAGTACTATCTCAATTACGCCACCGACTATCTCGATAATCTTTTGGATGATAGGCTGCAACGTCGATGCCCACAGGCCGGAAACATCTGCTGCGATGTACTCAATGACAGGTCCGAGGACTTTACTCCACAGGGTCCTAACAATGCGCATCACACTGCTGATTGCGTCTATCAGAGCCGCAAACACGGGCATCAGGACTGTGTTCCACAGAGCACCAATCAGGTCGGTTGCATTCGTGATGATTTGAGCAGTATAGGTCCACAGCACGCTAATAGTGTCAAGCACCGGTGCGAGCGCGTCACCAGTTTGCTCAAGCAGAGGTTGAATGTGGTCTGCCCAAAGCTGCTGAATTCCCTGCCAGATGTTCTTCAGTAGGCCTGTCACAGCTTTGAAGACGGACTGGATGCTCGCTACAACTGTGCTGACGAGATTGTCGAACGAGTCGGCAAACAGCATGCTGTTGTCATACAGCAGGATGATTGCTGCAATGACGCCAGCAATAACAGCAACTGCGGTTGCGAAGGGTGCAATTGCATTTGCACAGGTTGCGATAAAAGTCGTCAACGGCTCCAGCAACGCCGAAATGCCGGTATACGCCTTGAAAGCCACCCACAAGCTGGCCACTAGGAGCACGAAATCCGCAAGACCCTCAGAGTGTTCGGAAATCCAAGTAGCGAGCATGTTGAGACTATCAGCCAGACCGTAAATAAAGTTCGAGACTGTTTCATCATTGATGAAGATGCTCAGGAAGGTGAGAAACTTAATCTTTACCTGCTCGAAGACTTCGCCCAACGCGCTGAACACATTCTTAAATCCAGCTATAATGTTCGACCACTCGTCAAACGCTGCTTGGATTGTCTTGGTCCATTGCGGGAACTTGTTGATGAGGTTTTCTTCGAACTGTGCGGGGTCCCACGAGATGATTTTTCCCATGTCGACCTCAAACCCGAAGAACTCCAGGATAGCATCACGCACCTGGTTGGCCTTCATCTTGACGTCCTCGAACTTGTACTCCATCTCTTCAATGGCTTCCGCAATACGGGGGTCCATCAACTCAGAGCCGAACCCGCCACCGCCACCTCCGCCGCCGCCGGCGGAAGTATCTTGAAGTACATTAAGTTCGTCGAAGGGTGCAATTAGGTCCTTCATCTTCTCGGCCGCACCACCAGCAGCATCGCCAATACCGGCGATAGCATTAGCCTCCTTTTCAGCGCCGGAGGGGTCGAAGGTGTCAGCGAAGCCAGTGATAATACCAACCAGGTCTCCGATAAAGGTAAGAACCGCTCTCAGAGCCATAATGAAGCCATTCAGATACGCAATTGCAGTACCGAGAGGCCCAATGAAAAAGTTACCAACGGCTCGACCTAACTGAGCCATTTGCTCCTTAAAAATTCGGAGCTGGTTTGCAGGTGTCTCGATGTTGCGAGCAAAGTCGCCGCTGGCGTTTGATGCTTGCTTCATCATGACCAGGAAGCGCAACCCCATTCGGTTAGCTTCCGACATACTTTCAACCTGGTCCGTGATACCCAATGCAAGAGCTTCGGTCTGCAGAGTGCTGACTCGAATGTCCATACCGTACTTTCGTACTGCACGGCTCATACCCTGTATACCGGACGACATGTTCTCGAAGACAGTCTCGATGTCCATATTGAACAGGGAGGCGATATCGTTCGAGGCCTTCGTCAGCACCAACGAAAGGTTGGTTGCGGCTTCATCAGGCATCTCAATTGCGGTGGCTAGCTGGTAAAAGTTACCTGCGTACCGCATTATGTTGCTGGGGTCCATGCCGTAGATTTCCTGCATCGTATCAACAAATGCAAGGCCCTCGTCAACAGCGTCGCCCATTGCAACTTCGAACAGGTTTAAGTTTTCAATGTACGAAATGCTTTGCTTCGTAGCATCTGCCAGCCAGTCACCAATCTTTACGCCGGCCAGAGCAGTGAACGCTTTGGACAGCAGGTTGGTTGTGCTGTGCAAGCTCCTAAAGCTCGCACTCGTTCTGGAGGCCTGAGTGCTCAGGCTACCAAGTTTGGTAAGGAGCGCTCCGAACAGAGAGCTTGTCTTGCTTGCTCCGCTCTTCAGCTTAGAGAATACGTTAGATACCTTCTCAAGAGCCTTTGCAAAACGCCCGGATGAGACGTCGCCCTTATCGGCCTCCGAAGAAGTCCGTCTGAAAGCGCTTGCAACCGTGCTGGCTAGAGTTCCTACGCGAGAGAAAGACTCCGTAGTTTTGTCCTTGAAGCTTTGAACTTTAGACTTGATGTTGTCGAACACACCGCTCAGGCTCTTAACTCTGTTTGTAACAGGGTCAAAAGCAGAGCCCATCTTGGACTTCATGGTGCCCATGGTGTCTCTAAACTTTTGCGTCTTGGCCTGAACTGCTCCAAGCACATTTTGAAATCTCTGCTCACTCGCAACAAGCTTGTCGACCTGGCCGGAAGTTCCAGTCAACGAGGCACGAGTCGCATTCAGCTCGGTCTTAAGTTGCGTAAGGTTCTTGGTGGTAATTTTGGTTGCATCGGAGATGGCACTCATCTGCTTGGCAACTGTAGCCATAGTGCTCTCAAAAGCCTTGGATGTGGCACTACCAGTAGGCAGTTTCACATCGCCGACCTTCTTCAACTTAGCAGCCATCTTCTCAACATCTTTAATAGTTTTGTTAATGGCATTGTTGAAAGTTTGAGTAGACTTGGCGCTAGCGCTAAACTTACCACTCGCAACAGCCTTCGCAACTACCTTCTGGTAGCTGTCCAGAAGTTGAATAGCTGTCTCAGTGGCCTGCTTCAGCGACTTTACGTCACCTTGAAATGAATACTTTACATCTTCAGTGTTGTCCGCCATGTACTCACCACCTTATTGGGACATCTTCTCCTTGAACTGTCTCTCTATTTCCAGATAGGTCTCAACATCGACCTCGGGAGCAGGAGACTTAATCCTCTTTTCAGCGTTCTGACGCTTGCGAAGCATGTTCTGGAGAATAGTTTTGATATTTTTGGGATGCTTAGCTTTACTGTAATAGCCTGCCCAGTAACCCATCTGTACTGCAAGGACTTGCTGATCGAACAGGTGGTCGCCGTAGCCTTTAACATAAGCATTGAAAACATCAATGCTCATGTCCAAGACTTCGTCCGGCTTTAGACCACACTGCCCACCAATCCTAAACAGGTCCAGCCAGGTCTGGGCCGTCAGTTTCCCTGGGCATTCTCCTCACTGCTGTCGGATTCGGTCTCATCCTCATCCTCAGTGCCCATGATACCCTTGACAACAGCCTGCAGCTGGTCCATAACGACCTTCAGGTTGTAGTGGTCCAGGTAGTAGTCCAGGAACTTCTGAGCGGTGATTTCCTTGCAGGCAAAGGGGTTAGCACACTGGAAGGACGCATACAGAATGTTAATCTGCTGCTCCAGAGTCATGTCTCCCAGGCCCTTAAAGACCTCAGTGTAGGGTTTATGGTCGTGCTGGCCCTGCACTTTGTAGGCTACACGCAGGGTGGTGCTCAGCTCGTACTCAGTACCGTTAATAATAACAGTAATCATAATATTTCCTCCTTAATGTTTAGCAACACCCAAGGGGCCGAAGCCCCTCAGGTATTGTTGCGAACTTAGCCTCCGTTGGGCAGAGTCAGGGTGGTTGCGCCGGAGCCGGCAATTTCGGAAGTCAGAGAAATCTTGTCGTCGGGAGCAGCGCTGATGTTGAAACTGGACACGTAACCAGTACCCTCGAAGTAGGTGGAAGCATCCAGATAGATGCCAATGGTCAGCGGGTCGCCGCTCTCAAAGGCATCGTACAGCTCCTTCTGGGTGCCGTCGGCAGACAGCGCAACAGTGCCGTCGATAGACGCGGACCAGTCCTTGATGGCAGGGACCTTCTCTTTGTAGGTCATACCGAAAGCCAGGATTTCGATAATCTCCTTTTCCAGAGTCAGGTCAACGCCGGAGACATAGGCCAGAGTCTTGGCCTGCTGGCCGGTTCCGATTTTCAGGCTCGCAGTCAAACCGGTAAAAGGCTTCTCAGCCATTTATATCACTCCTTTACTTGTGTCTGAAATGTTACTTGAAACTCGTGCAACTTCATCTCGTCACGACCGAGATACATCGGAGTACCTACCATCATGATGCTAATGAAGTATTCATTGGCATACCGATGAAGTGTGTTCTGGATAAGCTCGCTCCACGCAACGCCTTCCTCGTAGGAGTCAGTGCGGATAACAACCTTTACAATAGGTTGAAAGACCGAATTGCCCGCGTTGCGCATTCCGAAGTATTCAGTGCTGGTTGCACCGTTATACTCCATAATAGCTACAGCGTCAGTCTCGGTGCTCGGAAGGTCCCCGATAGTCTTCGGCAGACTTGCGGGGAGCAAGTCATAGATTCTATCAGCTACCATTGGGCACCTTCAACTTTCTGCGCAGCCTGCGCTTCAGATTCTTGACCTCTTTGTTAAAGGGGTCGCTAATGTAGTGAGCTTTACCCTTGATGGGGTGGTTGAACGAAGTAGCCTCGTGCTGGATACCAGCGTAGTTGTAGCCGTGGTCCCTAACGCTCGCACCAGCCACAAGTCCGGGCGCGCGTTTGTTGTGAGAAACACGGACATAAACCGACTTTTCCAACTTACCAGTGCGGTAAGGGGTCTGGGCAATCGCTTCTGCCTTGATAGTCTGTGCAGACTTCTCAAGCTCTTCAACAGGCACTGTATCGAGCGTCTTCAGAAACTTGGTGAGGTTCTTCTTCGCTCTTACCAGGCTTTTAGGTGTAGTTGCACTAGGCATTGCTCTCAAATCCTTCCGTTTTGCCGAGCTCGTTGGTGTACTCCTCCACACTGAGCACAACTCTTCCGTCGATCCTGTCATCGGGTCGAATGACCGTAGACTCATCAGTGTAGTAGATAGAAGCACTTCGCACAACAGAGCCATTAGCAGTCAGCACGTCCTTGGTAGTCCGCTCACGCCTACACTTAAGTGTGATGGGCGCCTCATACTTGGCTTCACCATACTTGTTCAATGCGATTTCGCCGCTTGCGTCGCGTACGGCCGCCTCGAACGTGCATGTCTGCTTCAGGAACTTAGTCATTCTACCCAATGCTAAATCCCCCTCTCAGATAGGGTTCCAAGAGGTTGACAGCTTTGGGAGAAGTGACGCTTGTAGTTGCGGATGTTGAAGAGCCAGACCTGCCCCAGGATCCGTTGCTGGACGACTCAGACAAGTTGCCAATACTGTAGGACTCGACGCCGTACTGCCACATCTTCTCATAGAAGGCGGCGTCTTCAGCTGCACTCGTGTCCGACAGAGTAATGGCATTCTCAATCTGAGCGTACTTAACAGATACAGGCACTTCGGGATAGGGCCATCTGGGAAAGGCGGCCTCCTGGTTGATGTCGTACTTCCCGCCGCGAAACGGCAGGATGTTGATGGCATCGAAAGACTTCTGGAGATACACGGCCTGGTCGGCCTCATCCAGGGCTTCCCAGTTCTCTCTCAACTCGTCTGTGGAAGCGTAACGAGTCTGAATGTACTCAGTAGCCTCCGCCACGGTAACGTAGCCAACAACAGCCATAAGTGCACCTCCTTACGTGTCTTTGAAGCCGTCAGTCTCCTCGGCTTTAGCCGCCGGCATCGCAGTGGCCCCAAACTGAGCAATAAGCTCAGTCAGGGTGCACACTCTGCGATACTTGGGCTTTTTAGCGATGCCGCCTCCAGACTTAACGACGCATACAGCGTCGTCGGCCTGACGAATCAGCCTGCACTCGGGGTAGACCTTCAGCTCCGCATCATAGGTTGCCAGATAAATCTTGGTACCGGATACAAAAAACATAAGGCACCTCCGATTAGCCGTTGGAGATGATGCGGGCCATGGGGATCAGCTTGGGGTCAGCAATCAGCTTCCAGTTGCCGGCAGTACCCAGGTTGGCGTCCGTGGGGGAAGCAACCGTGGACATATCCATGGTCCAGCTGAAGCCGTTGGGGTGGATGGTCTCGCGGAGACGGTTGATGAGGTAATCGTAGCCACCGTTCTTCTTGGTCTCACGGCCAGTCTCAACGGGGTTCTTCACAGGAGCGGAAGCACCCAGCAGAGCGCCACGACCGAACAGATAAGTGGTGTAGTCCATCTCACCGGTGGCCTTGTCGGAGGCAGTCGCAGGGACACCGTCGTCAACGATAACGGTCAGACCGTTCCAGTCAGCGATATTCACGGTACGCTCGATACCCTGAATGTCGGTGTACTTACGGTACTGCAGCAGCTGCTGCTTAGCCAGGTTAGCAGCGACCTTGGAGTGCATCACAGCCATGCTGTAAATGCCGGCGTTGTCGCCGTTGGCCTTCTGCATAGCGTCAGCAGCGGAAGCAGCATCCACCTTGTTAGCATCGCCAGCAGTGGTAGTTGCGGACTTGATATCCAGGGTGTGCAGCTGCCAAGCGTCCCAGGCGTCGGTGCTGTCATCCGCAATGCCGAAAATAGCATTCAGAATCTTCACCATACGAGCCTGCTTCTTCTTGGCCCAGAACTTGGAGGTCTGAGCTACGATAGAGCGCATGGGGTCAGCACCGGAGTTGAAATCATAGATGAAGTCGCGGTCAGCCCAGGAATGAGCACGGCCGTAAACAACACCAGACTGGGAGGCACCGGAGTGCTCGGTCTCGGTGATATCGGTCTGACCGTCGTAGTTGTCCTCCTCACCGCCCAGGACGTTGTAGAAGGGGATGGTGTACAGGTTGGAGCCGTTGCGGATCATACCGCGGATGGTAGCGTCCTCAACAAGGGCGCCGCTAGTCAGCAGAGCAGTCAGGGTAGGGTCCTGAGCTGCCTGCCACTGCATGAGAAACAGTTCCTCATCAAAGGGAAAATTCAGGAAAGTGCCAGGCATAATGTGTTACCACCTTTCATTTGCATATTCTGTGTTTACGCGTTCAGGAAGGTCTTAAAGACCTCGGGGTTCGCTTTCTTGAAGGACATCTGGTCCTGAGTGGACAGCTTGAGGAAGTCCTCCTTGGTCTTCACGGTTGCGAAGCTCTCGTCGCCACCATCCTTACCAGTGCCCCCGGGAACGCCTCCCTTGCCCTTGCCGAACAAGTTAGCACGATTCTTGGTGAGCTCGGTAATAGCTTCGTCCAGTCCCTTAATGGTCCCGTCAGCCTCGACAGTCAGCTTAGACTTATCAATCAGACCGGCCTGCCAAATCAGTTCCGAGTCGATAGCATTGGCGGCTCGCAGCTTCTCCAGTGCTGCGTACTGCATCTTAACTTCGTTAACAGCATCGCCCTGCTCCTTCAACCACTCAGCTTTGAGTGCCTCGACGTCGACTTCCTGGCCTGCAGATTTGCCCTTGCCCTTATTGGGCATCTGGAAATCGTCATCGTCGTCACCCTCGTTAGGAGCCTTGCCCTTGCTGCCCTGAGGCTGCGAACCCTCAGCAAGCTGGTCTCTCAGTTCATTGCGCTGCTTGATGACTTTATTCAGCCTGGAGCGAGGAACCAGGTCGAAATCAAAGTCATCGCCCAACTGGTCAGTGACCTGGGTGAACAACTCAGGAGTCAAGTTTTTCCGCAAAGTGTCATAGAAACTCATAATTTCCTCCACCGTTTAACGTCCGTCGACTAATTATCAAGTACGCATTACGCGATACTCACGAAATCCCAAGCTTTGCAAGTGCAAAGCCTACCAGCGCAGCAACCACTGTCATGATGATTTTTTCAACAACAGCTTTCCAGCGCTTCGCAGGTTCCTGCTCAATCGCTGACAGCTTTTTGTCAAGCCGTTCAACGGTCTTGGCAGTACGTTCCTGCTTTTCGGCCATCAACTTCATCGTTGTAGCCAGCTCATGGACCACCTCAGTCAAAGCTTCAACTTTGTCCAACCGCTTCGTGTTAGATTTAGCTCGAGCGTCAACTTCAGCAAGCTTTTGAGCAAACTCTACCTCATGTTCGTAATTCACAGAACACCTCCAGGTCACTTATTCTGCAGGCCATGGAAGTCGTTAAGACCAGTCGTAGAACCCTTCTTAGCGGGGTTCACACCCGTACCATCCTGCGGACCGGGTTTATTGGGGTCATCATCAGAGTTCATATCGTTGCCAGCATTCTGCATATTAGCCTGAACCTCCTCGTGGATTTTCTCAATCCACTTCAGAGCTTCTTCGTTGGAACGACCAAAGAACTCCATGATTGCTGTCTCAAGAGGCATCATCTTAGTCTCGCCAGTTGCGAGCTTACAGTTCTCAATGTTCTCTCTCGGGTCATCAGGCAGGCCGTCAGACCAGAAGACGGAAATGTTCTCAACAGGCACTTCAGGATCGGCGCACATGCTCGAGAACAAATAACGCACCGGACGAGTCATTGCGTTAGCAATCCGACGAGCCTTCGCCAGAGGGTTGACCATCTTGAATCGCATGGCAGTACCACTGATTGCAGTACCGCTACCGTCCTGGCCACCCAGCAAAGCGGCGCCCATCTCACTCAGGATGTACAGCTGGTTGACAAGAAATTCCAACTGCTTAAAGGCACTTGTCAGCTGGCCATCCCAAGTCATATACTTGGGCTGCTCCTCGCCAGGGGACACAGCAAAGAACTTGCCAGTCTGCAGCGAGTACTCGCCGGTCTTGGGGTTCAGCTCTAGCATGGACACAGGCCCCGTAATGTTAGGGTCAGCGTGCTTATCCAGAATAGCGGAAATCTGGCCCACACGAGCCATAATCTCAGCCATGATACTGTCAATGTTCATGTAGTCATCAAAGCCATAAACACTGCCAGTCACAGTGTACGCTTTCAAATGGAACACAGCACACTTGTCCAAACCTGTGGGCACCTTACTGGACGACAGCTTCTTCTCAATGGTCTTGCCATCTCTCTTCAACTGATACTCCTGCTTAAGATAGTAACCAATTTCATCCGCGGATGTACCGTGAATCTGAACATGCAAGCGCCAATCAGGTTCGTCGGGGTCTGCGTTGCGATCTTCACGCCAGGCCAAGCAGTGCTGCTTGATGGAATTAGTACCGTCCTGCGCTACCACGGGGAACCACTGAGTAGGTGTCCAGCAGGTGAAAGTGTCTCTGCCAGCAGCGTCGTCGTAGTACATACGCCAGATAGCGTCACCATACCGACTGATATCGAGTACCGTAGAGTACAGCTTATCATCAAAGTTCGTAAAATCGCGAACACTCCGAATAGCTGCATTGTCCTCTGCAGTAACGCCCGAAATGGTCGGATACTCTCCGCACACCAAATCTGCCATCTTCAAGGACATCAAACGCTGATAGTTGAGAAGAGTTGGGAACGAAACAACCTCTTCGAAGTTACCGATAACTCGAGAGATCTTCTCCGAGCACTTCAAGAACACATCGATGGGAAGTTCATCAATGCCATCACGTGAGCGCAGCACGGGGTCACCAAAATGGTCACCGTTGAACAGTGCGGCATTCTGCACATATCTGGTCAACCGAGGCACCTCTTCCTGAGGAGGAAACATCTCACCGGGGGCCAGCCACTTCAAATTGAAAAGCATTGTCATTCGCTCCTTAACTGATTTCCTTGCCAACCGTGGCTGAAGTCGCCACAACTACAACAAGTTTGCTTATATCACCGCCTGTCGACGAATCACTTTTCGTCCACCATGCGCTGGCAGACAACCAGCGTGCGCAGCATATCCATAGACAAGGCCAGCTTGCCATCGCCCACGCCAGCAAGCACACCATCATCGACAAGCTTTTGCACCGTGTCCTGCGCCCATGCAGGCACGTCCATCACCTTGCCGTCCACGATACGGCCATAGGTCTTGTGATTCGCATCTGCCATGCGCTTCATGACATAAAACAGACGCAACATATCGGTGGACAGGTCAAGATTGCCGCCACCCGTGCCAGCGATAAAACCTTCGTCCATCATTTCTTTGATCGTACCACGTGCCCATTCAGGGACTTCGTTAATGCTGTTGTATCTCATAACATCTTCCTCCTCATCATTATCGTTGTTGGCGATGCCGTGCATCGCATTATAAACATCGCGCCTGAACATATCCATCGTCAGGCCAAAAGCGTTCCAGAGATGCGCGGGGTCGGCATGAGGACTAGCAACGCCACGCATACGTCCTTCTGCATGACTGATAATCACACCGTCTGCCAAAGGGTCAAGGCCAAACTGGGTGCAAAGCTGCGCGAAAAGCGGCACGGCTGCGGCATAAGTACCTCTTACATGCGTTTCGGTTGCCGTTGGATCGAGATCGCGCCACTCAGCGCCATGACCAGTGTATACGATGGATGCAGGCTCGGTCATCTCGATACCGATATGCGTGCTGTTGGCGCTCCCGCCGCAGTGCCATGCCTGTACAGTCCACGGTAGTGTCTGATATACTGTTCCATCCCGCTGCACAAAAGCATGGACGCAAACAGACTGTCCGTTGGGTCTGTACACATTGTAACTTTGCGCCATCACCGCCGCGTTTGGCTGGGGACAGCCGATGCTGTGCAGCATGATACCCTGCGGGTACAGCGGAGTTGCCACCTGATAGCACTTGTTCTTCGTCGTGAATGCCTCGATTATGTTGATGCTCATTCTGCTTCCTCCCATCCATACACGCCCGGTTTGCCATCCGCCACGCGAAGGTCGGGGCGCAAAACAACGACGTCTTTCAGGCCAACCCGCGCTTTGTCCAGCTCATGCCATTTTGCTGTCAGTCCATTATTCATTTTCAATATCACTCCTACTTGTACTTGCCCACGACATAGTAGCTGATCTGCGGACTATTAACCGTCGCGTCAGATGCTCTCACGCACTGATACGCCGGGGCATGCGTCAGCCGCGTACCTGTGTCATTTTCCGTATTTGTGGCAAGCCAGAGGTTGCCACTTTTAACCGTTGGTGTCGCCGACACAACCGGGTTTTCGACAAAAGCAAACGGGTACTCACGTGCCGCCTTATTGGCCGCGAGGCCCATCCACGATGCGGTATACAGCGGCCCCCATGTCTGCGATGTCATGTCAAGCGACGGTGAGTCGAACGTAGCCCACATCTCAGCGATGCCGGACGCCCATTTACGCCACATCCACTTTCCGGTCAAGCCTTGCTCGATTACATAGTCTACGCCGCCAGTCGGAATGCCTCTCACCGCGTTGCCCATCTGCGCGACCTTATACGTCTCCGCGCCGCCTGTCTTTTCGCGGATGGCAGCGGCGATGTCCTGCACGGACGCCTCTTCGTAGAGTTTCTTTGCCATCAGTAGCTCACCTCCGTGCCGTCCGGGAGCGCCGCAAGCACGTCGTTTACGATCTCCTGCTTGTCTGCTGCAGTCCAGTAATCCGTGCCTCTGGTAGGGGTCTTGCCCGGTGCGCCGGGGTCGCCCTTTGCGCCAGTTGCTCCGGGAGCACCGTCAAACATGCCGCTCGCCTTTGCCTGCGCGAGGGCTGCGTCTGTTGCGGATTGCAGTTTGTCAGCCGTGAGGTAGTCTCCCGTAGGTTGCTTTCCGGCCAGCGCTTCGGTGAGCCCTGTAACCGCGCTCATCGGATGTTGGTCGACTGCGTCACGATTGATCAGCTTACTGTGATCGTTCTCCCCGCCACCGCCGGTTGGGTTGTGCCATTCGGTGTCATAGTCTGCATCGCTTGCCTTGGTCAGCACCTGCCCGGTCGCGCCACCTGCGGGAACGCCCTCGCCAGGGTCACCCTTCGGGCCTGGTTCTCCGTTGAACTTTCCAGCATCAGCGTCCGCCCTTACGTCATTAGCAATATTATAAGCTCCTCGTACAGATTCCAGAATCTCCGTGTACACATCGGGAGTGGGCTCTTCTGGCGCAATACCCTCCAGATACCCGCTTGCAGTCAAAGGAATAGGAATGATGTTGGTAGTTGCACGAACATCGTCCTTAAGCCCCATAAGCCACATATACGCAGTAATATCTGAAGCATCAAGTACCTCGTGAGGGACAATACAACTTCCGTCGTGCAACAACACCGGGAACACATCTTCAGCAGCATCAGGCTTAGCCTTGTTGGAAAAGAAAACAGTAACAGTGTACTCGGACCAAACATCATCCAACTCAACATTTAGCGTGAAGAATTTATTGCTTCTAGTAGTTACCTGAGGCAGCTTATCTCTAGCACTCAGAACGCTACCGCGTACTACAAAATTCAGTACAACCATAGTATTCTACTCCCTCCTGTCAGTATACACCAGATAGGCCGCCCAAGGACTCCGTATACAACACGTATCGGTCAGTGTCACAAGTATGGTCATGCTCTTTGAGCACCTTATCCTGCCCCAACCTCTGGGCTGTGGGGTCCCAGCAGTACGATGCGTACTCCTTCTCCGTGTTCTCGCAAGAACGGTCCATGAAAAAGCTTTTAGTCGAAAGCATCGTAGCAACGTGCCTAATGCCGTTGATGACATCATTATTAGCGTTTAGGACTCTGTATCCTGCGCGCATCAACGCAACCTTCCACGATGCAGCAGAGGGGTCGCAGTACACGGCCCAGGGTTGAAGACCATCCAGCCACCGGACGAACTCGTCAATAAACTCGGCATCAGTCTTCTGCACTTTCTTCTTAGCAGCATCGTAATAAAACTCCCGGACCTTAACGAAAATAGGTTGACCAGTTTTTCTAGGGTCAGGAATTTTAGCGTACAGGCCCCATGACATGACTGTCGAAGTGCCGTAATCGCAACCTACCAACCAACGAATTGCCTTGGGGTTGACTCCCAGGCTATCGATATACTCTTGAGCATCGAGCATGTGCTCAGACGGCTCAAACATATCATACACTCGACCCTCTGCAGCAACCCAGTTACCGAGAATCATCCGCTCGTACCACACACCGCGATACATCTGCTTCAAGCTCTCGATATAAGTCTTACTCAGACTCAGGTTATCCTCCATGAGAAACTTCCAGACTTTCTTGTCTGTAATTTCGTCGTTGGTAATGTAATCAGTGTAGAACCAGTGATAAGGGCTATCAGGGTTGCAGTTACAGAAGCACTGAGCCCCCTCAACAGACAAACGAGCCATCAACTGGTTGAACACGCTCTGAGGATACAGGTTAACCTCATCGCAAAGAGCACCTGCAAAGGTAGCGCCTCGAATCTTTGACTCAGCGTCCTCGTTGTTAGCACCAAAGCAGTACACCCTACGACCCAGGATGCGTAACTCGCCCTGTTGACGATTAACCCACTTATAGTTTTGCGGCCCTACCGTATCGAACAAGTCGTTCAACACATTTCGTTGCAGTGTAGCAGTTGTCCTTCCCAGCATGGCCACGTCGCCAGGTGGTCCACTCGTAAGGAAGGACAGCCACCGCACTGTGCACGAAATGGTCTTGGAGGAACGGACCGCACCGTGCGCTATGTTTAGCCTCGCAGTTGAGTTGCGAATGAAGTCAAGCGCCTTCGGCGAGAAAGGTTTCCAATCAACCATCGCTGCCTCGAATAGCAGCAGCCAGAGCACCCAAACCAGAACTGAGATTATTCTCAGGCCCATTCAGCATGCGATCCAGTTCCGCCATAGTCTTAACGGTTTGACGAATCTCACCACCAAGTCCCACGTACAGGTCTACCATGGGCTTAGTAAGCAGTTTAGCGAGTTTCAGCTGTCTGTCCTCGTCCTCGATGTCAATAGAGCTCACCTGGGCCAGCTTGTTGATGCGACGACCCATAGTCTTCAGAGTAACCAGATACTCCTGACCAACAGCAGCCAGCATGTCAGCTTCACGCAGCTTTATCTTGCGAGTCAGGCTGTCACGAGGTTCGGCCTTAACAGACTGCCCATCCACATAGGGTACCTCGGGAACTGCGCAGCTGTCGCAGGTGCAACTCTCTACAACATCGATGTCGCCATCACCTACGAGAGGCGTATGAAAAAGAGCATGCATCTTCAGCTCATCCAGGGGAACCTTATACTGCTCGGCAATCTGCTCAATAGAGTTCTGCTCGTTAGGCGGCGCATTCACCGTCATAGTCAAAATCGCGTTCTCAATTTCAGCTCTATCGGCATGGTTACAAATCTTACAAGAACTAGGCATCTAACCTACGCCTCCTTTCAGTTTAGTTTTTAGTGTAAAATTAGTAGGGGCTTGCTTTTTCCTTATCATTATTATATAATATAAAGGGGGGAAAATCAAGAGGCACTGAAAGAAAAATTTTCAGTAATTATACTTTTAACAGTACAGAAAGGTGATGGCACAATGCGCGTTAAGTTGAACAAAGGAATGTTTGACATGAGCCTCTCAGGACGAGAAACACAAGAGACTTTCTCCGACGAAAAGTACAGAGCACTTGCTGGTGGTAGCCCCGCTGGCAAGGTACTACAGACACTGGTTACCGAAAACTGGCTTTCGTGGCTCGAGGTAGTTGAAAATGCACCTTGGTTGCGCGACTGGTCCCGCAGCCCGCTTTACACGAAAAAGAGTGCACAGGCGCAGACTGCTGCTTCGCAGAATGTTGATGGAACGGACGGCCCCTCCGGAGAGACAGTTGATGGGGCCCGCTGGTTTGCACAGCGCAAGATTGCTAATGCGATTTACGCCGAAGCAGTGTGGGGCTACGGCATGTCCAATTGGTTGCGGGGAAAGCATGTCCGCACAGGTCCCGACGTGCACACTAAATCCAACACCGCACTCAGAACTATCTATAACCTGCAGGGCCTGGTGTGCCCTAACCCGACTCGTACCTACACCTGGGACGACAAAATCTACAGGGGTTGCGGATTGCTCGTCCCCTGTGAGTTCGGTGAGCTTGACCGCTGGCTTGAGCCCCTGTGGCAGGAGGCTCTCGCCACAGTTGCGCAGCACCCTGCTAACACTCTTAGGGGCTAGTTCACAAAATAGTGTTACAGACTAATAGAGACTCAGCCGAAATTTTTCTCGTGCCGGTCTCTATTATTTTGAGGTTTGCTAGCACCTGGTACTAACAGTAACACCAGTTCGGATTTTTCCAGATTGTTTGTTAGGGTACTTCCACACTTTAGCGCATTAAAGTGACATAGTAGTACTGTGCTAAAGCAGTACAGCAGTAAAGGACCAGTGCATTAAAGTGCTACAGCAGCACAGCATTAAAGCAGTACAGCACTAAAGAATACTTTAGCACTTTAGTGCACAAGCTATTTTCAAAAAGTCGCAAAAAAAGGTTGATTTTTTTCGGAACAGCCGCTATAATATAATTGTAAGGAGGAAAGAACAGAACACAAACCGGGCACCAGTCCCGCCCTGGGTCAGTCAGGGGGCACCTTGACAAGTGAATAATAGTACACCGCTGAGGGCAAGGACTCCAACCCTGTGCACGGCATTGGACTGTGCATTATGCAGAAGGTAGGGTGGCCCGTACGACGGGGAGGTACTATCGGCAGGGTCAGAGGCTGCCTGGGTCTGAAGGG
>OLRT01000224.1_pt1 | contig 45363 bp, 36 predicted proteins | sample 1672021 | NCBI WGS metagenome assembly OLRT01 (sample SAMEA3136637, study PRJEB25190) | human gut metagenome | reverse complement strand
CCCCCTTAATAATTTAGAGCGAATTTCGCTAAAGCACTCGATTATTTAGAGCGCCTTTAAATGTAATATCTTTTATTAAACCTAATTATAAAATATAACAACTTGTAAATGTAATTTTTTTTGCTATTTTTTATCTGAAATTTTAAAATTTGAATCGATGTTCTTAACCCATCGATATGCTCAAATAAATCAGGTTTTACAGGTGCTCCAAGTGGATCTAAAATAAAATCTATACCTTCTCTTCTTGCAAGCTTAGCTGCAGAAACGAAATCACTGTCTCCTGATATTAAAACAATTTGATCTACTTGCTTTTTATATGCTAATGAAGCAATATCTAACCCAATCCTCATATCTACTCCCTTTTGTTCAATTTGAAGAATACAATCTTTTTCTTCTAAATCTTCAAATTTAATAGTACCATTACATAATTTTTTAAATGTTTTTTCTGTTAATGAATAATGAGCTTGTCCTTCCGCCAATTGCCCATATCTCAATGCAAATTTTCTTTTTTCTTTTAGAAAATCAAAAAATTCTGTTGCCCATTTATATGTATCCGTTTTAGATAAATCAACTTGTTTTTTTGTTAAAGGATTATATATATTTTTAGAAACTGGTAAACAATCATAATAAAAAATTCTATATAATCTATGAGATGTCTGAATTCCATATATTTTTTCGTTTAAATGTCTTTTACAATATGATTCTAATTCATCAGCTCTTTCTTTTGGAGATTTATCTCCTAACCGAGCATAAGCTCTACGTCTATAAAATCCTCCATCTACCAATATTGCTGTTACTATTGTATCTTTTACAAATTCTTTACCTTTTGACATAATTTTCTCCTTTTTATAAAATAAAAGCTCTAGTCTCACCTAAACCCTTATAACGGGAGGTTACTACTAAAGCTTAGTTAACAACTTGTGTACTCATTAAGTACACTTATTTATTATGCTCATTTTTATAAAAAATCAACAAAATTTATAAAAATTTACAATTCCAGATTATTTTTCTTTCCATCTTGATTTTTTTCTCCTAAAATCAGTTTTTGAAATAAAGGTGAAAAATCAACATCTTTAATGGCTTCATATTGTGAAACAAAATAGTTTTTCATATAATCATCTGATTTTCTAACCCCCATCTTACCAGCTGTTTTAAAATCTGAAAGAGAATAAAGTTCACTTATATTATCATTGTTTCTTTCAACAAACTTTATCTCATCTCTTCTAAATAAATTATTATTTAAAAAGATAGGGTAATGAGTATTTTGGCTTTACAAAAAAAGAAATCTTACAATTATTAAAAGATTATAATCTAACAGATTATGTAGATGAAGTTAAAGAATGGTATGATGGTTATTTATTTGGAAACATCGAAATCTATAATCCTTGGAGTACACTTATGTATGTTGATTGTAAATTAAATAGCTCAGATAACAAACCTATTTCCTTCTGGGCAAATACCAGTGGAAATGATCTTGTTGTCAACTATATTCAAAATGGCAGTGATGAACTTCATGAAGAATTTGAACAACTCATTCAAGGAAAGTCTTTAACGAAATATATCAAACCTGAACTTACTTATCGAGAAATGGATAATATTAATAATATCTATAGTTTTCTTTTACTTACAGGATATTTAAAGATAAAAGAAGATTTAGGAGAAAATAAGTATAAACTGATTATTCCCAATAAAGAAGTCTATGAAATCTATAAACAAACATTCATGTCTTATTTTGAAGACTATACTTTTGTAAGAAAAGAAAATCTTTATCAAAGTCTTGTTAAAGGAGACGTTGATCATGCAAATGAAATACTAGGAGATATCTTATCTAGAAGTATTAGTTACTTTGATAATGAAGAATCTTTTTATCATGGTTTTCTATTAGGACTCTTTAGTGGTAAAAAGACCAAATCAAATCGAGAAGCGGTGCATGGAAGATTTGATTTATGTATCTTACCCAAACAAATCTTTCAGACAGCACTAATCTTAGAATGTAAACATTCTAAGAGTGTTAAAGATTTAATTAGGGATGCCAGTGAAGGAGTTCAACAAATCATTGATTATAAATATGAAGAAGAAATCATCAATGAGGGATATCTTCATGTAAAAGGATATGGCATATCCTTTTACATGAAATACTGTTATATTGTAAAAGTGCAAGCTTAAGCCTGCACTTTTATTTATTATGTAAAGATATTTCATTAATTACCTGTTTATATGTTTTTCCTTGTCGATCAACAAATAAAACAGAACCATCATCCAATAGCTTTTGAAAACAAACTTCTCCATAATCACCATATTCTACCCATTGATCTTTTAAATAAGAAATACTATTAGCGTATTCTAAAACCTTATGAAACTGATTTGTTTGATATAAATTATAATAAATCAACATAAATGTTTTCAGTCCAATAGCAAGTTTAGATATTTTATACTCTTTATGAGTAATTTGTTTCATTGATTGAAAATCTTCATTATTAACATTCAATCCTATTCCTACAATGACTCCTTTTAAATCAGGATCTAAGATCGTCTCTACTAAAATACCACAAATCTTTTTTCCATCAACATAAATATCATTCGGCCATTTAATCGTTGCTTTAATACGATAACGATCAAGTAAACCAACAACACTACATGTTGCTAATTGTGTCATTTTCCAAGCATCTTCTATTTTATGAAAATCTTTAAATAAAAAACTCATAATCAAATTCTCATTTGCATGACTTTCCCAAACATGACCATTTCTACCCCTACCTTTTGTTTGATATTTGGCAGTGACACATGTTTGCATAGGTAAATTTTGATATTCTCTTTTTAAATAATCATTTGTTGAATCAACTTCTTCTAGCTCTATCAGTTTCATAGTTTCACCTCTTTATCATGATAAAATAAAAAAAATTGCAATTCAAGATTATTGAATTGCAAATGTAAGTTCAGCTTTGCAAACAACTTTACCATTTACTTTTGCAATAGCTTCACCAATTCCTACGGGTCCTTTCTGTTTAGTAAGAACACATTCCATTTCTAAAACATCCCCTGGTGTTACTTGTCCTTTAAAACGACAATTTTTAATACCACCAAAGAAAGCAATTTTTCCTTTATTTTCTTCTTTTGATAAAATAGCAATACATCCTACTTGTGCCAAAGCTTCAACAATCAAAACTCCTGGCATGACATGATGACTTGGAAAATGTCCACAAAAATGCATTTCATTAACACTGACACATTTGATTCCTTTAGCATACTCACCTGGTTTATAATCTGTAATTCGATCTACTAAAGCAAAAGGATAACGATGAGGATTGATTTCTTGTATTTGATTACTATTAAGTTCCATTACTCTTCTCCATATTTCTTAAAAATAATTGAGGCATTATGCCCTCCAAAACCTAATGAATTTGACATTACATAATTTAATACTTGTTTTCTTCCATGATTTGCGACAATATCTAAATCGCATTCTTCATCAAAATTTTGATAATTAATAGTTGCTGGAATAAAGTTATCTTCTAATGCTTTAACACATAAAACACCTTCAATTCCACCAGCAGCTCCTAAACAATGACCTGTATTTCCTTTTGTTGAAGATACAGCTACTTTATGAGCATGATTTTTAAAAGCTTTTTTGATTGCAGCCGTTTCTAACTTATCATTCATCGGTGTTGATGTTCCATGAGCATTAATATAATCAATTTGATTAGCTTCAAGAGAAGCATCTTGAAGTGCATTGATCATGGCTTTAGCACCTCCAATACCTTCAGGAGCTGGAGCTGTCATATGATAAGCATCACAACTAACACCATAACCTACCATCTCACAATAAATATGTGCCCCTCTTGCTTTAGCATGTTCAAGTTCTTCTAAAACAAGCATTCCTGCTCCTTCGCCCATGACAAAACCATTTCTTTCTTTGTCAAAAGGAATGGAGGCACGTTTGGGATCATGTGATTCACTTAAAGCTTTCATTGATGTAAAACCACCAATACCAAGAGGAGTAATGCTTGCTTCGCAACCTCCAGCAATGGTTACATCTAAATAACCATCACGAATATTTCTAAAGGCATCACCAATAGCATTTGTTCCTCCCGCACAAGCTGTTACAGGACATGTAGCAAGTCCTTGTGCTTTAAAGGCAATGGCAATTTGACCAGCTGCTAAATTAACAATGGTCATAGGAATAAAGTATGGAGAAACACGATCAAATCCTTTCTTTAAACCACGTTGATGATTTTCTTCAATAGATCCTAATCCTCCAATACCACTTGATACTACTACCCCAAAACGATCATGATTTATAGAATCTATCTCTAATTTAGAATCTTTGATAGCTTCTTTAGCTGCAATCAGTCCATATTGAATAAATTTATCCATTTTACGAACATCTTTTTTATCTAAATATTCAGTAGCTTCAAAGTTCTTTAATTCACCTGCTACTTTTACCTTCATATTTGAAGTATCAAATGATTGAATCAAATCAATCCCACATTGATGATTTAAAATACCCTTCCATGTATCATTTACATTATTTCCAATAGGTGTTAAAGCACCTATTCCTGTTACGACAACTCTTCTTTTCATATGCTTCTCCTTTACATAGCCATGCCACCATCAACATGCAATGTTTGTCCAGTAATGTACTTTGCTTCATCACTTGCTAGAAAAACAACTGCATTTGCAATATCTTGAACACTTCCAAATGCTCCTAAAGGAATTTGACTTTTCATTTGTTCTTTAATATCATCACTTAAAACATCTGTCATTGCTGTTTGAATAAAACCTGGTGCTACTGCATTAACAGTAATACCACGACTTCCAACCTCTCTAGCAAGAGACATTGTCATTCCAATAATTCCTGATTTACTAGCAGCATAATTGACTTGTCCAGCATTTCCCATAACGCCTACAACAGATGACATGGAAACAATACGTCCATATTTTTGTTTCATCATTAATTTTGTCGCATGTTTCATACAATTCCATGTTCCTTTTAAATTGACATCAATAACTGCATCAAAATCATTTTCTTTCATGCGTAACATTAAGCCATCTTTTGTAATTCCTGCATTATTAATTAAAATATCCAATCTTCCATATTCATTTTTTATTGTTTTAAACATCTCTAATGTTTCATCATAACTTGCTACATTTGCAGGTAAGATTTCACATTTTCCTCCAAGACTTTCAATTTCATTTTTTGTCATTTGAGCAATTTCTTGATTATTCCCTAAATCTATATAATTAATTAAAACAAAAGCACCATTTAAAGCTAATGTTTTAGCAATTTCTTTACCAATACCTTGTCCTCCACCTGTAACAAGAGCAATTTTATTTTCTAATCTCATTTTATTCTCCCTTCAAAGCTTTCACTGTTTTTTTCAATGATTCCATATCTTCTATTTGATAAAGCTGAATACTTCGATCTATCTTTCTAACAAAACCACTTAATACCTTTCCTGGTCCTACTTCAATGATCGTATCAACACCTTGATCTATCATATAGCGAATACTTTTTTCAAAGTAAACAGGTGACATCACTTGCTTTTCTAAAATTTCTGGTATTGATTGACATTCGATTTCATGACCTAAAGTATTAAAAATAACAGGTATTTTCATTTCATGAAAAGTTTCTTTTTTAAATCTTTCTTTTAAAGCAAGTGACGCTTCTTTTAATAAAGACGTATGAAAAGGTCCACTCGTATTTAAAGCAATCACTCTTCTCGCTTTATTTTCTAAAGCTAATTCTTTAACTTTTTCCACAGCCTTCTTTTCACCAGCAACAACAAGTTGACCAGGACAATTATAATTAGAAATAGAAACAACCCCTAATGAACTTGCTTGATGACACAAATCTTGTAAAAGTTCTTCCTTCATTCCTAAAACGGCAATCATTTCACTTTCAATTTCTGATACTGCTTCTTGCATGACTTTTCCTCTAAAACGCGCAAGATCAATCACTTGTTGTCTTTTAAAAACACCTGCACAATATAATGCTGAATATTCCCCTAAAGAAAGACCTGCTGTATAATCAGGCACAATTCCATGTTCTTTTAATAAATCTGTAATGATTATTGCAACCATCACCATACATGGTTGGGTATATGGTGTATAAGATAGTTTTTCAAGTGGTCCATTAAAACATAATTCCTTTAAATCTTCATTTTGATCAAAGATTTCACGAGGATAAAATGATTTTCCCATTCCCACAACTTGACTTCCTTGACCAGCATAAATAATTCCTAATTTCATTTGTCATCCTCCATTAATTCATGAATCACTTCATCAACATGCATCAAATGATCTTGCCTATAACCATGAGCTCCTGTAAAAATAAGACCATCCTCTAAATTTCCTTTAACTGCTTCTATTAAAGCTCTTGAAATACAATAAGGTGTATTTTTAACATCACAAGGAATTAAACATTGATAACATTTTTTAACAGGTATTTTTTCTTTCTTGGTTTTTTTAACAAAACTATTTTGCATTGCTCTTCCTGGCATTCCAACAGGAGAAGAAACAAAACCAATATCTTCCTTTCTAGCTTTTAAGAAGGCTTCTTTATATTTGATAGAAGCATCACATTCATAAGTTGTAATAAAGCGTGTTGCTACTTGAATACCATCGACACCTAGATCAAAGAAATGCTTAACATCACTTCTTTGACTGATTCCTCCTGCTACAAAAATAGGAATGTTCAATTTATTATTTTCTACAATTTCTTCAACATCTTTAAAAATTTCTTCTAAACTTTGGCATGTTTGATTTTCTAAATCTTCTTTTTTAAACCCTAAATGTCCACCTGCTTGACTTCCTTCAATAACAATAAAATCTGGTGTACGTTGATATTTTTTGAACCAATGTTTTATGATTACCTTACAGGCTTTACCACTTGAAACAATTGGAGCAATTAAAACATCATGATCTTTTACCAATTCTGGTAAACGTAAAGGAAGTCCAGCTCCTGAAATAATAGCATCAACTTTACTCTCTAATGCTGCATTGATCAATTCCTCATAATCTTTTAAAGCAACCATCGCATTGATAGCTACTAAACCTTTTCCTTGAGAAAGCTTTTGTGCTTTTAAAATTTCTTTTTTTAAAGCACGAATATTTGCTTGACGATGATTACTTTCAAAATCATCTTCCTTGTATCCTGGATGCGCTGTAGAAATAACTCCCATCGCCCCACACTTAGCAACATGCCCTGCCAAACTTCCTAGAGAAACACCAACTCCCATTCCTCCTTGAATTAAAGGAACAGTTAAGCTTTTTTGATTGATTTCTAACATTTTAAATCTCCAAATTTGAATAAGTTTCTTGTAACTCACTCATCATTTCTTCTAAAATTTGTTTAACGGGTTTAATTTCATGAATCATTCCTGCAACTTGTCCTGCCATCAAAGAACCTTCATCAACATTTCCCTCAAAAACGGCTTTTTTTAATGAACCTAAAGTATATTTTTCAAGTTCCATCATATCTGCTCCTGCTTTTTCTTTTTGAATATAAGCTTTTGCCATTTTATTTTTTAAGATTCTTACTGGTGTTCCATTAATTCTTCCTGTAACAGTTGTCGAAGTATCTTTTGCCTTTAAAATTGCTTGTTTATAATTTTCATGAATTGGACATTCTTTACTTGCGAGTAAAACTGTTCCAATTTGTACACCACAAGCACCTAAGGCATAAGCTGCTAACATTTGCTTGCCACTGGCAATCCCTCCTGCAGCAATAACAGGAATAGAAACATTACTTACAACTTGAGGAACAAGCGCCATAGTCGTTGCCTCACCAATATGTCCTCCTGCTTCACAACCTTCAACAATTAAACCATCCACACCTGCACGTTCTAATCTTTTAGCAAGAGCCACACTAGGAACAACAGGTAAAACTTTAATTCCTGCTTCTTTCCACATTTTTATATATACACCTGGATTTCCAGCACCAGTTGTCACAACTGGGACATGTTCATCAATAACGATTTGTGCCATTTCTTTGGCATCTGGATTGAGTAACATAATATTGACACCAAAAGGTTGATTTGTTAATTTTTTACATGCTTGAATTTCTGCTTTTAACATTTTAGCATTCATTCCTCCAGCTCCAATCAAACCCAAACCTCCTGCATTAGAAACACTCGCAGCAAAGGCACCGGTAGCAATATTGGCCATTCCTCCTTGAATAATAGGATATTTAATATTTAATAACTCATTTAATTTCATTTTGTTCTCCTTACCATTCCATTAAAATTGCACCCCAAGTAAGTCCTCCACCAAAGCCAACGAGAATGATTTTCATTCCTTTTTGAAGTAACCCTTGTTCATTCATCTTCGCTAAAGCTAATGGAATACTCGCTGCTGAGGTATTTCCATATTCTTGTAAGTTCATATAAAACTTTTCACTTGAACATTGATATTTTTTATAAACATGTTTAATAATTCTTTCATTTGCTTGATGACAAATCACGTAATCAATATCATTTAATGTCATTTTTGCTTGGTTTAAGACATGATCAATACTTAAAGGAATTGCTTTAATAGCAAATTTAAAAACATCTTGACCTTTCATTTTTAAATAATCATTTCTTTTAGAAAATAGTACTTCTTCATTTCCATCACTATCTAAATAACTATAAAAAAGTTTTTGACTTTTTTTAATCAACGTAGCGGCTGCACCATCTCCAAATAAAATACACGTATTACGATCTTGATAATCTACAATAGAGCTTAATTGTTCACTTCCAATAACAAGTCCATATTGATTTTCTTCTAACAAGCTTTGAGCAACTTTTAAAGCATAAACATAACCACTACAAGCAACATTAATATCAAAACACATCATTGATTGATGATTTAAACCTAAAGCTTTTTGTACAAGACAGGCATTACTTGGCGTATTATTTTCTGGTGTCATCGTAGCTACAATAATTAAAGCAAGTTGACTTAAATCTTGATTTTGAGTTGCTTTTTTAGCAGCTTCAATAGCTAGAAAGGCACTTGATTTATCTGAAAGATGTCTTTTTAAAATACCCGTTCGTGAAACGATCCATTCATTAGATGTTTCTACCATTTGTTCAAGTTGTTGATTATCTAAAGTCTTTTCAATTTTGGCATAACCTGTAGAAACAATTTCAATTCCATTCATCTTTTTCTCCTTTAAAATACTTGTCCTATCTTTCTATATTTTTCATAACGTTTATTAATCAATTGAGATGTTGATAACTTTTGTAATTCTTTAAGATTTGTATTTAAATATTCTTTTATTTGTCGATAAACTTCATAACTTTCAACAGTAGCCCCTTTTAAATCTTCATCTATGATATGATCAATAATATGACGCTCATAAAGATCCTTAGCTGTTAATTTCATTAAGCTTGCAGCCTCTGCAACACGCTTTCCTTCTTGATCTTTCCATAAAATAGAAGCAAATCCTTCAGGAGATAAAATCGAATAAACACTATTTTCTAACATGACTAAGCGATCACTCACACTTAAAGCCAAAGCTCCTCCAGAACCTCCCTCACCAATAACAATAGTAATAATAGGAACTTTTAAAAGAGACATTTCTAAAAGATTTCGAGCAATTGCTTCTCCAATTCCATGCATTTCTGCTTCCATTCCTGGATAAGCTCCTGGAGTATCGACAAAAGCAATAATAGGACGTTTAAATTTTTCTGCCTGTTTCATTAAGCGCATTGCCTTTCGATAGCCTTCTGGTGAAGACATTCCAAAATTACATTTTAAATTATCTTCCAAAGTTTTTCCTTTTAAATGACCAATAATTGTTACAGGTTGTTGATTAAATAAACCAATACCTCCAACAATTGAACCATCATCTTTTGCTAAACGATCTCCATGTAATTCAATAAAATCATCAAAGAGATGATTGATATAATCTTTAATATTTGGTCGTGTACTTTTTCTAGCAAGATAAACATGATCATAAGGTGAAAGATGTTGATAATATTCTTCTTGTTTTTTGATTTGACTTTCGATTTCTTTTTTTCTTTCTTGATTGCAATCAAGAAGTTCTTTTTGTAACTTTTCAATTTCTTTTTCTACTTGACTTAAAGACATCTTTATGCCCCCTTACCATGCATTTTTAAAATTCTAATAAGTGTTGAACGCATTTCTTGACGTTTCACAATTAAATCAACAAATCCTTGTTCTTCCATAAATTCTGTTGTTTGAAAGTTTTCCGGTAATTTTTGTTTAAGCGTACTTTCAATGACACGTCTTCCTGCAAATCCAATCAATGCTTGAGGTTCACCAATAATAATATCTCCTAAGCTTGCAAATGAAGCTGTTACTCCTCCTGTTGTTGGATGGGTAATATAGGAAATATAAAGTAAACCTGCTTGGTGATGTCTAGCAAGAGCTGCGGAGGTTTTTGTCATTTGCATTAAGGAATAAATTCCTTCTTGCATTCTAGCGCCTCCTGAAGCTGTAAAAATAATGAGTGGATACTTTCTTTTGGTTGCATGTTCAATAGCTTTCGTGATTTTATCACCTACAATAGAAGACATACTACCCATTAAAAAACGTGAATCCATCACACAAGTAATCACCTTTGTCCCATTTATTTTTCCACTTGCTACAACAACAGCTTCATTTAAACCTGTTTTTTGTTGTAGAATTTCTAATTTTTCATCGTATCCGGGAAATTCTAAAGGATTTACTCTTTGTGTACTTTTATAGAGTTCTTTATATTTTCCTTGATCATAAATCATTTCTAATCTTTCATAAGCAGTAATCTTTAAATGATTTCCACAGTGAGGACAAACTGACATATTTTTTTTAAGTTTACTTGTAAGAATCAATTCTTTACACTTTGGACATTTTGTATAAAGTCCTTCAGGAACTTCTTTTCTTTCATTTTCTCTTTTTTTTCTTAATGACTTAAATAAATGAAGTTTTTCTTTTCTTTCCTTAAATAACTGTTCCATCATCTTTCATTCACCAACTCATCTAAATGTTTTTCAATAAAACTTGTATCAAAACTTCCTTTGACATAATCACTTTCATGTAAAATCAAATACTGTAATTCTTGATTCGTATCAATACCATCAATCACTAATTCACTTAAGACCCTACGCATTTTACGAATTGCTTCAATACGATTTCTTCCATGAACGATTACCTTAGCAATCATTGAATCATAATGAGAAGACACTTGATAACCTTGATATAGAGTTGTATCAATACGTACCCCAAAACCTCCTGGAATATGTAAACTACTAACAATTCCTGGTGAAGGTCTAAAACCTTCTTGAGGATTTTCAGCATTGATACGACATTCAAGGGCATGTCCCTTTAATTCAATATCACTTTGTTTATAATTCAATTTTAAATGTGCAGCGATTCTAATTTGTTCACGAACCAAATCAACCCCCGTTACCATCTCTGTTACTGGATGTTCAACTTGAATACGCGTATTCATCTCAATAAAATAATATTTTCCATCCGGTGCTAAAACAAATTCAATCGTTCCTGCATTAACATATCCTACTTTTTTAGCTGCTTTGATAGCATCATTTCCCATCTTTTCTCGAAGCTCTTGACTTAAAGCTTTACTTGGAGATTCTTCCATCATCTTTTGGTTTCTTCTTTGAATTGAACAATCTCTTTCTCCTAAATGAATAACATTACCAAAATGATCAGCTAAAATTTGAAATTCAATATGTTTAGGATTTAGAATCAATTTTTCCATATACATATCATCATCACCAAAACAAGCCTTTGCCTCCGCTTTAGCTGTTAAATAAGCATTTTCAAAATCTTCTTCCTTAAAGCATTTTCTCATACCTCTTCCACCACCACCGGCAGAAGCTTTAATTAAAACCGGATAACCAATCTTTCTAGCAATTTCTTTTCCTTGACTGACAGATTCAATACTGCCATCACTTCCAGGAACAACTGGAACTCCTGCTTCAATCATCATTTGTCGAGCAACGCTTTTATTCCCCATTTGATCAATCACATCACCACTTGGACCAATAAAAGTCATACCACATTTTTCAACAAGTCTGGCAAACGTCGAATTTTCAGATAAATAACCAAATCCAGGATGAATTGCATCACACCCTGATAAAGTAGCTACTGATAAAATATTTTCCATATTTAAATAACTCTCACTACTTTTAGCAGGTCCAATACAGTAAGCTTCATCTGCTAATTGAACATGTAAAGAAGTGGCATCTGCTGAAGAATAAACAGCAACGGCTTCAATTCCCATTTCTTTACAACAACGAATAATTCTAACGGCTATTTCACCGCGATTAGCAATCAATATCTTTTTAAACATTTTCTTCAATAACCATTAAAGCTTGATCATATTCTACAAGCGCTTCATTTTCTACAAGAATTGATGTAACCGTTCCATCACATGGTGCCTTAATTTCATTCATCACCTTCATTGCTTCAATAATACAAATAATATCTCCTTTTTTAACTGTCTTTCCAACAGTAACATACGGATCACTTTCAGGTGAACTTGCACCATAGAAAACACCTACAATTGGTGATTTTACAGGTGTACCTGTAGACTCTTTGGTATTAACTTCTGCAACCATTTTATTTTCTTTTTCTAATGGTTTTACATATTCAACTTTTTCACTTTCTTTTTCTAATTCTATTTTTAAATCATCTATTTCTACTTTCATTTTAGTGACATTTGATTGATCAAACTCACTCATAATTTGTTTAATGAAATCTAATTTCATAGCATTCTCCTTTGTTTGAAGTTCAAAGCATATAGTAAAATAATAAGCTTTGAATTTCAAAGCTTATTATAAAATATATAGTCGCCTCAGCGACACCTCTTTACTATTTGTTTGCTTCAATATAATCTACGATATCTTTAACAGTTTTCATGTTAGAAGCAACTTCATCTGGAATTTCTACTTCAAATTCTTCTTCAATTTGCATAATTAATTCAACAGCATCTAAAGAATCAGCTTCTAAATCATCTTTTAAATTTGCTTCCATTGTAACTTGACTTTCATCACAACTTAATGAATCAACAATGATCTCTTTTACTTTTTCAAAATCCATTTTACTTTCCTCCTTGAATACGGTTTGTATTATACACGAAGAACATAAAATGTAAATACTTTGAAGTTCAAATTTATTTATTTTTTTAATTTTCTTTGATTTTATCAACATTTTTTATTTAAAAAATTTTTTTTAAATAGGATAAATCATTGATTTATCCTATTATTCTTTATGAAATACCCACTTTGTTTGTGCACTATAACTAAGTAAAAATAACAGTAAATCCCCTACTGGTTTCGCAAGTTTTTCTGACATGATATTAAAAATCGATGCCACATAAACAAATAAAGTAGATAAAATTGTAATAATAACTGTTAGAATCAAAAAACGAATAGCTGTCTGTCTATTGTTTGTTTTTCCTTTAAAAACATATTTTTTATTAACTACATAATTAACAATTGTAGAAATAACTCTAGCGATAAGACTTGCTAGAGCAATACGCCAAAAATCACTTGTCATCCACATTTTTAAAACATCTAATAAAATCCACGCTAATAAAACATCTATTATAGAACTAATAATAGAGGAAGATACAAAGCGAATAAGATGTAAGAAGATAACATAAATAATTTGAGAAGTTTTTTTTTTGGATGAAAAGCTTCTTGTGATAATTTTTTGACCTTGATTTCTTCTATATCATGTTGATTTTGTACTTGATCTATTAAAGCTTGTACTTCATAACAGTTTTCATCAACTTCTAGCATTTCATCTAAATAAGATGTTGAAAAGCCAAACAATTCACTGTCGACATTGATAAATTTTTGATTATAAATAAGTGAAAATAATTGAGATAAAATCTTTTTCCCTTGATGATGCACAAAATAGAATTTAGATGCATCCTCATTAATTGATTGACTCATTTGATCAACTAATTTTAAATCATATTCATTTTCTAAAATAAGAATTCCTTTTTTATCCTTTAAGTGTTCTTTAACATACTGATATCCCTTTTTTAAAGCATAGCCTTTTCCTTTAAAATGTGGATAATTAATGATTTTACAATCATAGACCATCCTTTCAAAAACAGCATGATAATTTTCATCAGAGCCATCATTAATTACAACAACATCATAATTTTTTTCTTTTAACTTTTTAACATAGTTTATAATCCTCTCCCTAGGATTATAAACTGGTATTAAAATAACCATTTTACTAAACATATTCATCCCTCATCATATCTATGATACATGAATGTGTTTTAAAGTACAAACTTATGAGAAAAAATTATTCTTAATTTTTCTTAATAATTAATTTATGAGTTTCTAGTTATTTACTATTTTTTATGCTAAACTACTTTTGTTTAAAAGGGAGAGAGTTTATGAATTTTAAAAAGAATTATAAAGGAATGTTATTATGTTTGATTATTGCCATTCCTTGTTGGTTTTTAGGAAAGAAGTTTCCTATTGTAGGTGGTCCTGTCTTTGGAATTATTCTTGGAATGATCATTACTTTATTTATTAAAGATAAAAACGAATTACAATCAGGCATCACTTTTACATCAAAAAAAATCTTACAGTATGCGGTTATCTTGTTAGGATTTGGAATGAATTTATCGGTCGTGTTACAAACAGGAAAACAATCTTTACCAATCATTCTAGCTACGATTTCTACATCTTTAATTGTCGCTTACCTGTTACATAAAATCATGCATATTCCAAGTAAGATTTCTACTCTAATTGGTGTTGGTTCTTCTATTTGTGGTGGTTCAGCCATTGCGGCTACAGCACCTGTTATTGAAGCCAGTGATGAAGAAGTAGCTCAAAGTATTTCTGTTATCTTTTTATTTAATATGATTGCTGCTCTATTATTTCCTACACTTGGAACACTGTTAGGTTTTTCTACAAAAAGCGGTGAAGCTTTTGGAATCTTTGCTGGTACTGCTATTAATGATACATCTTCTGTAACAGCAGCAGCTTCTACGTGGGATTCAATGTACCATCTACAAAGTGCTACTTTAGATAAAGCCGTAACTGTTAAACTTACAAGAACACTTGCAATCATTCCGATTACTTTGGTTTTATCTTTTTTTAAGTTAAGAAAGAATAAAGATGGTCAAAAAATTAATTTAAAGAAAGTTTTTCCATTTTTTATCATTTATTTTGTGTTAGCTTCTATTATTACAACAGTTGCTATTAAAATGGGAGTCTCTGCTGATTTCTTTACACCCTTTAAAGAATTAAGCAAATTCTTTATTGTTCTAGCAATGGTGGCTATTGGTTTAAATACAAATGTTATTAAATTGATTAAAAATGGTGGTAAACCAATTATTTTAGGTTATATTTGTTGGATATGTATTGCTTGTATGAGTTTATTCATGCAACATCTTCTTGGAATATGGTAAAAAGCTCTTAGGAGCTTTTTTGTTAAGTTAATGTTAAGTTTATTTACTTCACATTAAGAAAGTGTTAATCTACTTACGGATTGTGAGGAATATATATATATGGAACTATCGAATATTTTTTCAATGTTAGGTGGTTTAGCGCTTTTCCTTTATGGAATGAATATGATGTCTAATGGATTAGAGCTTGCTGCCGGAAATAAAATGAAATCTATTTTAGAAAAATTAACTTCTAATCGTATTTTAGGAGTTTTAGTTGGAGCTTTAGTTACAGCTGTTATTCAATCTTCTTCAGCGACAACAGTCATGGTCGTTGGATTTGTTAACTCTGGATTGATGTCTTTAACAAGTGCTGTTTGGGTAATTATGGGAGCCAATATTGGAACAACAATTACAGGTCAATTGATTGCTATCAATATCACTGCACTTGCTCCATTATTTGCTTTTATTGGAGTTGCCATGATTGTTTTCTTTAAAAGCAAGAAATTAGATGCTATTGGTACGGTTATTGGTGGTTTAGGTATTTTATTTATTGGAATGGAAACAATGTCAAAGGCTATGGTGCCACTTAGAACAATGCCTGAATTTGTAGGATTGATTTCTAAGTTCCAAAATCCACTTATTGGTATTATCGTAGGGGCTTTATTTACTGCACTTATTCAAAGTTCATCAGCATCTGTCGGTATTTTACAAGCTTTAGCTAAAAGTGGTGTTATGACTTTATCATCATCTATTTATGTATTATTTGGTCAAAATATTGGAACTTGTATTACTTCTGTTCTTGCTTCTATTGGAACAAGTAAGAATGCTAAAAGAACAACAATTATTCATTTATCTTTCAATATTATCGGAACTGTTATTTTTGTAACGATTAGTTTATTATTCCCATTTGCTCATTTAATTGAAAGTATTACACCAAATAATGTAGCTGCTCAAATAGCTAACGTACATACAATATTTAATATCACAACAACTTTATTATTACTTCCAATTGGGACTAAATTGGTTGATCTAGCAACTAAGATTTTACCTGAAGATAAAGAAGAAAGCGAACATATGTCTCTTAAATATTTAGATTTCAGTATTTTTGAAAATGATTTTCATATTGGAACAAGTGCTATCGCTAATACTCAATTATTTAATGAAACTCAACATATGTTAAATGTAGCGAATCATAATGTTAAAAGAGCATTTGAACTTTTAAATCATTTTGATCAAGAAAAATACGAACGTCTTCTAAAAGATGAAAACTATATTAATTATTTAAATCAACAAATTATTGATTTTACAACTGCAGCTATTTCAAACGAGTTCCCTACAGAAGGTTCTCAAACAATTGTATTATTTTTAAAACTATCTTCTGATTTAGAAAGAATTGGTGATCATGCAATCAATATTGCTAACAGAGCTCAAAGATTAGCAGAAGATGATACCCATTTTTCTCAAGATGCTTTAAAAGAAATAAGTATTATGGAAAGTTTATGTAATAATATTTTAGATGAACTTATTATTATGGATTATGATGAATTTAAATATATCGTTGATAAAGTCGATGTTATGGAAGATAATATTGATAAAACACAACATCAATTCGCAGTTAATCAATTAATTCGTTTAAAAGAAAAAAAATGTTCAACTGAAAACAGTATTATTTACACAAAAATCTTAACTGATTTTGAAAGAATTGGTGATCATGGTTTAAATATTGCTGAAAGCTTATATCATATTCGTAAAATCATGAAACAAATGAAAATGATTAAACCAGAAATAGAAGAAGCATAAAAAAATAGGTTATAGCGATTTGATTCGTTATAACCTATTTTCATTAATGAATAATTTTTAAGACATCTTCTTCACTATTGATATTAAAAATATTTAATGTAAGTTCATTGAGTTTTTCTAGCGATGTTGTTGTGAGTTTTTCTTCTAAAGGACTTGATATAGTTCCTCGTTTTACTTTAAGTTGTTCTTTTAATGTTTTTTCAATTCCTATAGCCTCTCCTTTTTCAATTCCTTGATTTTCAAATCTTTGAAATAATTGATCCATTGCCTTACACATATTGATTTCATCTCCTTCTGGTAAATCTTCTTCTTTAATGTCCGTATGTGTCAAGATGGCTGCTATCTTATAATTTTCTACACTGATCATACGGTTTGTCCTTAACTTTTCATAGTCTCCTTCAAGCATGCTTTGATTGATCTCTACTACTTCTTTTAATCGTTTACTTATAAGAATTTGAGGATCCATTTTTTTAGGTTCTAAGACTGGTAGTTTCCAGTCATTGATATAGTCTTCCATCTCAGGTGGTACTTTCAAGCTTTCTTTTAAAGATTTTGGATAGGTCCATTCCTTATCTCCCGTATAAAAGACAAAGCTTCCTACTGGTCGTACTTCTTTTCCACTTTCTACCTGATTGATATAAAGCTGTGCATCATAGTTGAGTATACGAATAATCATATTCTTATCCAAAGTACTTTGATGCTCTACACCAATGATCATATACTCTCCATTGATACTTGCTTTTCTGACGATATCTCGATATCTTTTCGTTTCCATTGGTAATGCTTCTTTACCTATCAATGTTGAAACATCATTTTCCTGTGAGATCAGATTTTCTGGTTTGATGACCTATCTACCATGAAAATAGAGAGCATTGCATAGATCTGCAAAACATTCCCCGTCTCTTAATAACTGTTTACAGGTTGTATCACTTGCATTTCTTATTTGACTCATTTTTTTACCTCCTTACATGAGTGTTTTATAGTTAGTCATCATCGCTTTTTATCTCTTTTTTTAATATTGATGTAAGGAGCTTTCTTGATTTAATTGCATCATATGCTTAAAGATAATTTGTCTCATATTTGTTTCACATTTGTCTCATTTCTATTATCATTTTATCTTCTTTTTTCCTTCTTTCAATGGATAAATAGTCCAAAAAAAGATGCCTTCGCTAAAGCATCTAATTGTATGGAAGAGTAATAATTAAAACAAATGTTTCTGGTAAATCTTGGATAAACAATTGTCCGTGATGTGTTTCTACAATTTTTTGAACACTTTTTAAACCAATTTTATTACTTTCAATTTTTTGTAAATCTTTTTTCTTTTCATTTTCAAAAACAATTTTTATTTTACCTTGTTTAATACTAATTTCTAAATAAATAGGTTTATCTTTTTTAGCATATTTCAATATATTTGAACAAATATTATTGATCATTCTTTTCATCATTGATAAATCTAATTGTAAATCAACTGAGCATATATCAATTTCTTTTTCAATCCTAAATCCTTCTAATTCTAAATATTCAAGATTTTCTTGAAGATAATATATAAATTGTTCACTTTGAATCGTTTCTAATTGAGGCAATAAATCTTGTTCAAAAACAAGTGCATATTCAAATGTTTTATTTGATAAATCTTTAATTTGTTCTGTTTTTTCAATACATCCTTTTAAATAATGATCCATTTGTTTTTCATCTTTATAACAATGTAAGCTTAAAATATCCAAATAACCTCTTAGCGTAGTAAGCGGTGTTCTTAAATCATGTGATAAAGAAGTAATTAATTCTTGATGAGCTTCTTTAATTTTTGATTCATTTTGATAATTTGAATCTAAGGTTGTTCTTAAAATATCAACTTCACGTGCCAATATAGATAATTCGTCATGACTCTTGATTGTCATTGGATGATTTAAATCTCCTTGTGACATATTTAATACTTCTTCTTTTAAAATATTAATATATTTCACTTTTTTTCTAATAAAAATAAATGTAGGTAAAAAGAAAACTAATAAACTAACAAATAAAGCACAATAAAAATAATACTTTATATATTTTAATAAATGCATAGAACTAACATAAACAATTCCCTCACCATCTTTAAATGTTATTGTTTCTCTAAAAAAATTATTAAATGCATATTGTTCAAAATCACTTTTTAAAATATACAAAGGTGTAAATCCTACCGGCTCATCAAGAATTTTTCCTAAACTACTATCAATATACGATTCATTTTCATCATAAAGAAGAAGATTCATATAATCATCATGCTTCTTTAAAAGCTTTTTCAATTCCTTTTTATCATTTTTATCTTTTGAATAAATAGAAATATTTTTTGCTTCTTCTTTAAAACCTTTTATAAACATCTTTTCATTAAAAGGTTTTTCAACGGTTTCAATGAAAGTATAGAAATCTGTTACATTGTTTCTAAAAAAGGCATAACATAAGATGGCTAAAATAGCCGAAGAAAGAAGTAATAAAACGATTTTCATTGATAAACTCAAATTTCTTTTAGTCAATATAATACCCCTTTCCCCATACTGTTTTAATAATACGTGGGTTTTGTGGATCATCTTCTATCTTCTTTCTTAAATTTCGAATATGTACCATAATCGTATTATTCGCCCCATAATAATAATTTTCATGCCAAATAGCTTCAAATAGTTGACTTGCAGAAATAACTTGTTTTCTATTTAGTAACAAATAATCTAAAATTTCATATTCTAAATCTGTCAAAGAAAGTTTTTTTCCATTCAACTTAACTTCTTTATGTTCTTGATTGACTTCTAAATTTTCAATAATCGATGTTTTTCTTATTGAAGAAATCTCTTTTTCCTTTCCTTGATAAACATGATATCTCCTTAATAAAGCTTTTACTCTTGCATTGAGTTCATTATAAGAAAAAGGTTTGGTTAAATAATCATCCCCACCACTTGAAAAACCTAATGTTTTATCACTTTCTTGACCTTTAGCCGTTAAAAATAAAATAGGAGCATTAGTTTTTTCTCTCATTAATAAACACACTTGATAGCCATTCATTTCAGGCATCATGACATCTAAAATAATAAGATCTATCTCATCATCTAATAACTCTAGCGCTTCTTTTCCATCTTTGGCTTCAATGATTTGATATCCTTCATTTGTAAGTAAAACATGAACAACTTCTCTAATGTCTTCATGATCATCAACGATCATTATCTTTTCTTTCATAAACTTCTCCAATCTTTTGCCTTGACCCAGTTTTCGTGGTTCATCATATGATCTAGATGTTCCATTACTTTTTTTTGTGATGCATATTTTTGTATTAACTGCATTTTCTCATCATAATTTTTTTGATTTATCTTCTTTAATGCATGAGGAACATGCTTCTTTTTATAATATTTTCCAAAATAATATAAATTTTGATTTGTTGCTTCTATACTAACTATTTGTGATGTTAACCGATGATGAATATGTCCATATTCTCCTAATGGATTATGAGTTACAACCATCGCCCATGCTTTCTTATTTAAAATATAGGTAATATCTTTTTTTATTTTTTTTTTTACATGTAACCACTTGTCTCTTTGACCATTTGTTTTATCTGGATAGTCAAACATTAATCCTTGATTATGTGTCTCTTTCATAATCTTCATAAATTCTTTTTTTCTTTTTGCATTATTTCCATTTGTTAAACAAACAACTAAATAATGTCCCTTCAATAAATGACTTCCACCCCAAATTGTTTCATCATCTGGATGTGCAACGATCATTAATTTCTGACATTGTTTTAAATCTATTTGATTAATTTCTTTTTGATGTAAACATTTAGAATCATCTATTAAAAAACATCCTAAAACAACCATTATACAAATAACGATAATACTTTTCTTCATTTCTATCACCTATTATACCTTATCACTTATTTCTTAATAATAATTCATAAGAATTCTTAAGACTTTCTAAAGCCTCCTTTTACGTAGACTTTATTTGTTTATGATTTCTTTAGAATTGATTAAGGGAATTATTAAGAATGACTTGCTAGAATGAATAGTGAGGTAAAAAAAGATGAAGAAAAAAGATTATTTATATATGTTGGTTTTAACTATTATACCATTATTTATGGTCTTCATAGTAAAAAGTCAACATCTCTTATTTGGAAATTCAATTGATTGGTTTAACCAGCATGTCACTCTTGCTGATGCTTTAAGACATGCAATTAGAAGTGAAGGAACAATTTTTCCTACTTATCTTTCAAATTTAATGTCAGGTGTTAATATTTATCATTTTTCTTATTATGGTACTTTAAGGTTTGATGTTTTATTAGGTGCTTTATTGATTCATGTAAAGATGGTCAATATTATCATTTTCTATCAAGTATTTTTAATGATTTTAACACTGATTGCTTGTTATTTATTTTTAAGAAATCATCTTAAAAATCGTTATCTATGTTTTTTGATGAGTTTATTCACTTTACTTTCAGCCTTATTTTTTCAATTTCATAAACAAATCATGTTTGTAAATTATATGCCTTTTTTATTTTTAATGTTACGTAGTATTGATCGTTATTTTATAAGTCAAAAGATAACAAGTATTGTTATCTGGGGAAGTTGTATTGTATTACATAGTTATTTTTATTGTGTTGGGTGTTTTATTGTTTGTTTTATTTATTTTATGCTTCATTGTTATCGTTATAAAAACTATAAAAAACATTTTTTACATTTAATTGCCGCTTATCTTCTTATTGTTTTATTGACAGCTATTTATACAATTCCAACATTATTTGTAATTGCTGGTGGAAATAAAAGTGTGAATGCAACCAACTATCTTAGTTTATTGATTCCGACTTTTTCACTAAAGGGACTTCTTTATAATAACTATGGCTGTGGTCTCACTTATATGTTCTGGGTTTTAATTGTCTTTGGATTATTTAAAGAAAAGACACGTACTCTATCAATTATTTTAATGATTTCTATGTTATGCCCTATCGTCAGTTTGATTATGAATGGGTTTTTATATGCTAGAAGTAAAATACTGATTGTTTTTTTACCTTTGGTTATTTTACAAGCAGGTCTTGTATTAGAAAATAATCATTTTAAGATCAATAAGTATATGCTATTTCTCTTTGTTTTTCCATTATTTTTTATACAAAGATCTGAACTTGTTTTTCTTGATTTAATTATTAGTTTGATCATTCTTTATTTTTCAAAAACAAATAAAAAAAGATGTTTTATTTATCTTTTAGTCCCACTATTCGTTGTTTATTACAATAATCCTACAACCAGTTTTCTACCAAATAAACAATATAAAAAATACGCAAATCAAGAAGTAGAAACATTGATTCAAAGAAATTTTATAAATACTTTAGTTAATATGAATGAAATTCATCAAAATATGAATCAAACTTATCAAAATCAAGTAACCCGTCTTTCAGGTTATACATCAACAAATCATCATCTTTATAATTCATTTTTATTTGATACTTTAAAGATTCCTATTTCTTTAAATAATCGTGTTGGACAAATAGATCAAAATAATCTTTTCTATTTAAAGATGTTATCCGTTGATTCAATTATCTCAAAAAAGAAAATCGATGGTTATCAAGAAATTGATGCTATTAAAGATTTAAAACTTTATCAAAGTCAAGATATTATGCCTATTGCTTATGCAACAAATAAACTCTATAGCCAAAATCAGTTTCATCAACTGCAATATCCTTATACCCTGGATATTCTTTATAAGAATGCCATTGTAAAAAATGGAAATAGTACAGATCAAAGTCAATTTATCAAAGAAGACATGGGTTTAAAGAGTTCATATCAAATTCAACAAAAGAAAAATAAAAAAATCACTCTTTCTCTTCAAAGAAAGACTAAAAATCAAATCATTGTTATTGAAGGCGATATTAAAAATTATAAACCACATCAAAGTGTCTCTATTACAATCAATGGGATTAAAAATAAATTATCTAGAAGTAATTCACCTTATTATAATCAACATACACATTTTACTTATTTATTATCTGGTGAAAATATTAAAACTTTATCTATTTCTTTATCTAAAGGACATTATGATCTTAAAAATATTAAAACTTATTCTTTAAATAAAGAAGTTATTGAAAATAGAAATAAAGAAGTAGATTCTTTAAATATTCAAAAAGGAAAAGATGTTTTAAAAGGATCAATTAATGTTAAAAATGATGGTTATTTTATAACTCGTATTCCTTATGATCGTGGTTATACAATTTATATCGATGGTAAAGTTGTAAAGAGTGAAATTGTAAATGAAGCGTTTTTAGGATGTCCTATTAATCAAGGAAAACATAAAATTCAAATAAAATTTACCCCTACTGGATATCGTTTAGGTTTTATTCTATCTTACTTTGGATTTATGGTGATTTTTATAAATTATATTATTGAAAGGAGACGAAAAAATGAAGGATGATACAAAAGAAATAGTGAGTTATGTTTTTGTAGGTGGGATGACAACTCTCGTAAATTATGTTGTTTATTTCATTTTGTTAAAAATACATAGTCATTGGTTAATCGCTAATAGTATTTCTTGGATTTTTGCAGTTTTGTTTGCTTATTATACAAATAAAAGATATGTGTTTAAAAGTACAAATAATATAAAAAAAGAATTTATATCTTTTATCTTATTAAGATTTATGACGTTATTGATTGAAAATATATGTCTTTATCTTTTAATTGATTTATTAAATCTTCAACCAATGATCTCTAAAGTATGCGTCAGTTTTATTACGATTCTATCAAATTATATTTTATGTAAATTTAAAATTTTTAAAGAAGAAGGTGTTTGTCATGGATAAAATAAGCGTTATTGTTCCTTGTTTTAATGAAGAAGATGTTTTACCACTCTTTTATAAAGAAGTGACTCATGTTTTAGAAAGTATTGAAAATATTGATTATGAAATACTTTTTATCAATGATGGTAGTCATGATCATAGTGAAGATATTTTAAAATTACTAGCTCATAAAAATCCTCATTGTTTCTATTATTCTTTTTCTCGTAATTTTGGAAAAGAAGCCGCTATGTATGCAGGACTTGAAAATGCTAGTGGAGATTATGTTGTTATTATGGATGCAGATTTACAACATCCTCCTTATTTATTAAAAGAAATGTATAACTCATTAAAATATGAAGAATATGATTGTTGTGCCGGTAAACGTATTGATCGTACTGGTGAAGGAAAATTAAGAAACTTTTTATCTCATAGTTTTTATAAAGTGATTCAAAAACTTACAAAAATGGATATGGATGATGGTGCTGGTGATTTTAGAATGATGTCTCGACAAATGGTCAATGCTATTTTAGAACTTAAAGAATATAATCGTTACATGAAAGGATTATTTTCTTTTGTAGGATTTAATACAAAATGGCTTGAATTTCATAATGTTGAACGTCCTGTTGGTAAAAGTAAATGGAATTTTGCTAGTTTATTTTCCTATGCATTTAAAGGCATTTTCTCATTTTCATCAACACCTATTACGATTGCAGGAGTCATTGGTGGTATTTTAATAGGTATTTCTTGTATTGTTTCTTTATACTCTGTTTTTGTTCATCCTGTTTCCTATCTTACAAGTTTAGTTTTATTTTTAAGTGGTTTGCAACTTATCTTTGTTTCTATCTTAGGTCAATATTGTTCATCATGTTACTTTGAAACGAAACAAAGACCTATTTACATTATTAAAAATACAAATAATATTCATAAAAAAATGGGATAAATGAAAAAGGATTGTTATTCAATCCTTTTTTCATCATAATCTTTAATATTCAACTCTTGAAAAGATAAACAACTTTCTTCTTTTGTTAAGCGTACCGTTTCCCCATAATTATTGATTTTTAATAAATATTTTCATTTTTTTAATTCATTCCACAATAAAAAGAAAAGGATTGTTTATATGAACAATCCTAATCTTAAATTCTATAATCTAATTATTTTTAACGATTATATTTTCTTTTTCTTAAAACCATAATTCCTAAACCAGCCACTAGAAGCATAGCCATCATTGTTATAATTGGTGTGCTATCTCCTGTTTTTGTTGATTTAACAACTTGACCAGTAATTGTTTGTTTTCCATTATTTGAAGAAGATGGTTGATTATTAGATGAAGAATCATTTGGTTTTGATGGTGTTGTATCACCAGGTTTAGATGGTTCAATATCTATTTTTACTTTCTTTACAATAACTTCTCTTGTAAATTCAACTTCATTACCAAGAGCATCAATTACTTTATAAACAATTTGGTAAGTTCCAGCTTTACTTGTATCAACATCATTACTTACAACTGTAAGTTTATCTGTAATATCTGTACCATCAACATCATAAGCTTTAACACCAGTTAATGGATCAAATTTATCACCAACATTAAATTCTTTAGAATCAATTACAAGTTTTGCTTTTTCAACAACTGTAATTGTAAATGTTTTACTTGCTGCATTACCAGCTTCGTCTTTTACAGTTACTATAATTGTATAAGTTCCTGCTTGATGACAATCATAATCACCGCTAATTGTTAATTTATCTGATAAATCACCATCAACATCATCTATTGCTTTTAATGCTAATAAATCTTTGATGTCTGTATCATCATCTACATAAATAATCGCATCATTACCACTAATTTCTGGAGCTGTAACATCTTGTTTTCCTTTAAATGTTAATTCAACATGACGATAATTGAAACCATCAATGTCATCATAAATACGAATAAATTGTTTACCAGCGTCTAGTTTTACTTCAATTGTATCACTGTCTTGATAGTTAGACCATCCACCAGTATTTTTTAAAGTAACTTCTCCTAATGGAGTAGTTGTATTACCATCAACTTTCATAATAATAGCTTTTGTATCACTACCACAATTATGACTATAGTTAATCTTTAAATCATATACTCCAGCGGTTTTAGCATCAACATAATAATCTTGATAAGTACCTGCTGAACCAAATCCAATATTTTTAGTTGAAGAACCTTCAATTGCCCAACCAATTTCTTTAGAACCATCAATAACTTGATCAGCCTTAATTGTTGTTACTTCATTTTTTACATCTTTAACTTCTACTGCATCTGTTAATTTTTTGATTTGTAAATTTGTTAATTCAAAGCTTGGATTATTTACTTCAAGTCTTAAAGTTTGTTTACCAGCTTTTAAGTTTAACATTTGTGCATAACCTTGAGTATTTCCCCAATATTTACCAAAAGAAACACTACCTAAATTATCTGTTGCTAATCCTAAACCACCACTTAATTTCAAACCATTCGTAACAGCTTCATCATCTTTAACTTTATAAGTTAAAACATAGTTTCCTTCTTCTTCTACATTTAAGAAGAAATCTAAATAATCTCCTTTAGCACCATTTACTAAAGTACCTTTTTTACGATAAGCATCATTTTCACTTAATTTAACAGCTTCATCTTTTACATCAATACTATCTGGTAAACGATCTGTTTTTAATAATTTAATATTTGAAACTAAATCTAAATCACCATCACTATAGCCACTAGGTTTAACAGTAATTGTTCCTGCAAGATCATCATAATTTGTATTTGTACGTTCTAATGTAACAGTTGCTGTTGTACCATCTTTGCTTACTTCAACTTTGCTTACTTTAACATATTGTGCAATTTCTTCACTTAATGTTAAATCACTTGCTTTTATTTCTTGATTAAATTTACCACCTGTAATCTTTAAATCAAATGTATTGCTATCAAAATCAAGATTACCAATATCTTCTAAGCTTTCTTCATCATTAACTGCTTCAATGATTGTTTGATTGCTTAATGAGTAATCTTTATCTCCTACTTCTTTAGCATTGATTTCAACAGTTAAAGTACGATTACTATCGTAATCTACAACTTCTTGTCCTTTTAAAGTAATTGTTGCTTCTGTATCACTTACTCTATCTAAATCAAAATCAATTCCTTGAGGTAAATCAATTTTCCAATTATCTTTATTTAATCGTTCATTAAATTTACCATCTTTTAAATGAACAATAATCTTTTGTCCATCTAATTTCCCTTCTTTTAATGAATCGTTTTCTAATTGAATATATGATCCAAATGATAATGATTTTAAATTAAATCCACCATTATTTTTAGGAACAAACATAATTTTATGACTACCTTCTGATAAATCAATAGCAACTGTTCCTTTTTTATAAGCACTAAAGCTTCCGGTTGTTTCTAAAGTACTTGATGTTGTTAAAACATCATCTACATAAATATCAAATTCCGCATCTTTTTCAGCTTTAGCGTATTCAAGTTTCATCTTATAATTATCTGCTTTTTGAACATTGACGGTATATTCTAATTTATCATTATCATCAAAGAAACCAACATTTTCGTTATTTTCAGCAATAATATTTTCACCATAGCTATAATCTAATGCATTAATATACCCTGGTACATTTAAAACATCTTTTGCTTTAGTAAATGTTAAAGCACCAATATCCATATCCCCTTGTGGTAAGGATAATGTAAGTCTTTGTACGCCGGCATTTAATTTTACTTGGACTTGAACATTTCTTGTTGTACTCCATGCATTCCAATCTTTAGACCAAGTATCAAAACGTTTAGTGACTGTACGTCCTACTTCTTGATTATCTACTTTTAAAACAATTTGTTTATTGTCAGTATTACTATCAACTGATGGTCCACTTGTTGGTCCAATAGCGTGAGGAATTGAAACATTATAAAGACCTGCTTCTTTAACATCAATTAGATAATCTGCCCAAGCACCATCTTGAACGTTTCCAAATCCAGAACCATCATCTTTAACTTTTAATTTATCATAATTAACTGCATCGGTTGCTTTTAATACACCTGGAATTTCATTTCCTTTGACTTCAGCAATAGAACCATCCCAAATATAAGTTGCTACATTACCAGCAGGTAAAACAGCATTAAATTGTGTGCCATTCATCATCACTTTAAATTTTTGATCAGAGCCACTACGATTTGTAACAATCATGACAATTTTTCCTGTTTCAGGATCTTTAAAAGCGACATTTGTAACAGTTGAACTACTTCCATTATTTGTATCAATACGAACATATCCTGGTTTTACATATTTAGTAAATTGAGACATGATATATACTTCAGGTGTTGCCCAATATCTTTGAGGGTTATTGGCATCTTGTACAAATAATGTTGGATCAGGTGTTCCTACCCAATGATGAGTCCCAACATTACTATCTAACATTGTTACCCAACTATTATAACTTTCAGAACCATTTCTTAACCAAGTAATAATATCATTAGCACCACTTGTTCCCCAAACAGATCTTTCAGTTAAGTTCATACTTAATTTGTCTTTGTAATTATCATAGAAAGATCCCATTGTTGAAGCATTTCCTCCATATGGATGGAAGGCAATACCATCAATATTATAATCATCTCCAGCTTCTTTAAAGAAATCTTTCATAAAATTATCGGCACCATCAAAGTTATGATCAAAAGCCCATAATTTAACAGCTTTTTCTTGATCATTTAAAATTGTACTTTGAGCTAATTTTGCTTTAATAGCTTTAGCAAGTTTAGCTTCTTGTGTTCCTGTCATAGCACAACTTGGATAGTTGATTTCAAGTAATGGTTCATTTTGGAGAGTCATAGCATAAATTGGAATACCTTGTTTTTTATACTCTTCTACATAACGCACCATATATTTAGCTAAATCATTAATATAAGCATCATTTAATTTTCCACCTTTTAATAATAAATCATTATTTTCATATGATTTACTACTAGAAGTTGCTGTTTTCATCCATCCTGGTGGTGTCCAAGAAGACGCAAAGAATTTAAGATTATTTTCTACTCCTAATTCTTTAGCAATCGTTAACATTTCATTAAGAACTTTAATAACACCATAATCTTGATCTTTTTGAATACTAAATCCTTTACCAGTTACATTATTCCAATCTGGTTTTCCATCTAATTCTTTACCAGTTCCATCATAATAAGTATAGAAGTCTTGAGCTGTAAAATCAGATGTTCCAATTGTAACCCTAATTAAAGACATTCCCATACCATTAACTGGATCTAATAATCTTCTTAAAAATGCTTGTCGATTTTCATCAGTCATCTTTAATAAATTATGAATTGTTGCTTCTTCAATAGAAGTTCCCATTCCTAAAACACTTTGATATGTTTTTTGATCATTAACAATAATTGTTGTTTGCTTAGAATCATCTGCTACACGTAGATCTAAAGCATCTTTTATTGCATTTTTATTAGAAATTTCAAATTCACCTTTATACCATGACATGCTTTGTGAATTTTCTGAAGAGGACATACTTACTTCAACAGCACCTTCTTGTAACATAGCACCTGTCCCAACATTCGTCACTTCTTCTGGAACAACTGGTCCTACATAATCACCAGCTTTTTCAAATGTATAATAATCAAAGTTGAAATCTTTATCACGTGCTACAAGTTTAAGTTCATGAACACCTGCTTTTAAACTTACTAAAGCGTTCATTTCTTGAGCAGTAAATGTTGTCCAACTACCTGTTGAAACAATAGATGTATTCTTCTTTTCTAAAACTAATTCATCATCTAAATATAATTCAAATGCCCCTTCAATTGTTGATTCATATTGACGAGCTGCTTGAACAGTTAACTTATATGCTGCTTTTTCAGGTACTTTTATTTTATAAGCCATATAACGCCCATCTTGTAAATATCCAACAGTTGTACCATTATTTTCTAATTGAATACTACTATGTGCATCAATAAAGTCTTCTGCTTCTAATTTTCCATTTGTTTTTTCTAAATCTACAACATTTGGATCATCTGGTGATGTAACATCACCTGTTTTTTGTGATTTCTTTAAACCATATCCTACAGGATATAAAACTTTACTTGTATCTGTATATTTACTTGTAATATCTTGAGGATACCAAGTCCATGTAATTGGATTTGTTCCTACAAAATCTTTATTGCCTAATAATACATCGGCAACTCCATCACCTTCACTACCTGGAAGCCAAGCATTGACAATTCCTTTAATATGACTATCATTTACGTAATCGGCAATGGCAATTGGACGTCCTGTTGTTAAAACTAAAATAATTGGTGTATCAGGATGACTATTTTCAATTTGTTTAATTGTACTGATATCACTTGCTGGTAATTTTAATTGACTCGCACTTCTATCTCCATTGCTTTCAGCATATGGATCTTCTCCGACAGCCACAATTGCTGCATCCACTTTTGAAGTAGAATCTGCATATACGCCATTAGCACTATAATTAATCGTACCACCTTTTTTATCCATAGCTGCCTTTAAACCACTGAAAATCGTTGTACCCTTTGTCGTATTTCCAGTTGATCCTTGCCATGTAATTGTCCAACCACCACATTGTTTACCAATGTCATCGCCAGCACTTCCTGCAACCATTAAATTATCCATATTTTCTAATGCTTGCATCATTGTTTGTCCATCTTTTACTGTATCATTTTTTAATAAGACTAAAGATTCACTTACAGCTTGTCTTGCAAGTGTACGGTGTTCTTGTCCACCAAATAATGCTTGTGCATCTTTATTAGCGTATGCTTTTGAAGAATCATCTAAGAGTCCAATATTTTCTTTTGCTGTTAAAATACGTGCAACAGCATCATTTAAACGTTCTTCACTAATTTTATCTTCATTAACGGCTTCTACTAAAGCATTATATAAATTTTTCCAACGAGGTGTATCACCATCTTGTTCAGCAACCATTAACATATCAACCCCGGCATTGATACAAGCAATGGCTTTATCTTTATAAGATGATTGATTTTCAATTTGATCTAAACCATTATAATCACTAATAATAATACCTTCAAAACCAAGTTTTTCTTTTAATAATGTTGTAAGAACATCTTTATTCCCATGACATTTCTTACCATTAATACTATTATAAGAAACCATAATTGATTGAACACCTTGATCAATGGCTTTTTTATATGGAGTAAGAATTTCTTTAACAATTTTATTATCCATATTCGCATTGATTAAGTCATTATAATCCCTTTCACTCAATTCAACATTGCCTTGGTTTGTTCCATTTGTTGTTAAACCTTCACCTAAATAATGTTTAGCAGTTGAAAGAGTTGAACCATCTTTTTCAATTCCTTTAATATAAGCATTTCCTAAAGAGGTAACACGTTCAACATCATCACCAAAGGTTTCATAAGTACGTCCCCAACGTTCATTATGTGGAACCCCTAATGTTGGTGTAAATGTCCAGTTAGCTCCCATTGCTCTTACTTCACTGGCTGTTGCACTCCCAATATTTTCAACTAATTGTTGATCATTGGCTGCTGCTAAACCAATATTATGAGGATAGATTGTTGCACCATATAAATTATTATTTCCATGAACAGCATCTATTCCATAAAGCAATGGAATACCTCCACTATTAATAACTGCTTGTTGATAACTATTTGCTGAATCTACCCAATTGTTCAATTGATTTCCGGTTGATGGTGCAGCCCCACCACCACTTAAAATTGAACCAATTTTATATTCAGCCACTTCTTCTGGTGTAATCCAGCGGGTATCCGCTTGAATCATTTGTGCAACTTTATCAGTTGAGCTCATATTATCAATTATATTTTGAACCCTTTGTGATATTGTTGACTTTGCATCGACTCTAATAGTTGAGGCTACAACCATTAAAGCCACTAACACTACTTTCAATATCCTTTTCATCATATTCCCTCCAAATTCATTGGTACAAATTCATTATATGCCTACATTTACGCAAAGTAAAGCGCTTTCATATAAAAAAGAATAGAATCTTTAGAATTCATACCAACAATTATATAATCGTGTTGTGAAATAAAAACATTATGATATAATGAACTTTGGGTGGTTATATGTTAAAATATGAAATGATTGTTAATGATCTTCAAAAAAGAATAATGAACGAAGAATTCGAAGAAAATCACAAATTACCTACTGAAGAAAAATTAATTGAAGAATATAAAGTAAGTCGTAATACGATTCGTAATGCAATTAAAATATTAATTAATTTAGGAATTGTTTATTCAGTTCAGGGGAATGGGATGTTTGTTCGTGCGCCTAAAAAAAAGGGTACAGTTTATTTAAATTCAACACGTGGCGTGACAATGGATAATCCTGGTAATAAAATTGTTAATAAGTTATTAGACATTCAAGTCATTGAAGCTGATGAAAAGTTAAGTCAACAAATGAATTGTAAGATTGGAACGCCTGTTTATTATTTAAAAAGATTACGTATTGTTGATGGTATTCCTTATGCTTTAGAAAGAACTTATTATAATAAAGATATTGTTCCTTATTTAGGTAAAGAGATAGCTGAAGGATCTATTTTTAGATATTTAAAAGATGATTTAAAATTATCTTTTGGCTTTGCTGATAAATATTTAACAGCTATTAAATTAAGTAAAGAAGATGCAAAGTTATTAAATCTTAATGAAAATGATCCTGCTATTATGATCAATGATAATATTCATTTGTCTAATGGACTTTTGTTCAATACTTCAAATATTATTTACAATTATCAAGCAACTAATTTTTATAGTGTTGCACAGTAATTAATAATAAATAAAAAAATCACAACCTAATGTGATTTTTTCTTTGCTTTCATACGTGCCTTACATTCATACATATTTTTATCTGCTTGATTCAATAATAACTTTAAATTTGTTTCTCGACTATGCGTAGAAAGTGCATAACCAAAGGCAAAATCAATGAATATTTGTTTACTAAATTCATTATAACATCTTGCTTCGTTTTGTACTTGTAAAATAATATCTTCTACGTCTTGTTGAGTAACATCATTTAATAAAGCAATAAATTCATCTCCTCCATATCTTCCAACAAAATATTTTTCAGGAATAGAAGTACGGATAATATGTGCAAAATTCATAATTAATGTATCACCAGCAAGATGTCCTAAAGAATCATTAACTACTTTTAAATCATTCAAATCAAAAACAATAATTGCGGTCGGTTCATCAAAGTGATCATAGTGAGCAATCAATTCTTCTACACGACTTCTATTAGGCAAACCTGTATGCAAATCAATATATGCTTTTTTATTAAGTTCTCTATTTTTCTTCATTAAAACAACTGCTGATACAGATTCCTTGATCATCATTAGAATAACTAAAGCAATTACAAAAATCAATGCTTTCTCTATTTGATCTAATCTTGTCGCACATTTTTGAGAATAATCTTCAGCAGCTGTAACTGTTTCATCTGCTAAATAAAAATATTCTTCACTCATTTTAATAATATTTGTTTGTTGATATCCCTTTTCTCTTACTAAACTAATTTCATCTTTTAAAGATAACCAAGAAGTATGTAATTCCGTTAATTTCTTTTGATAATGTTGATCATTTAATGTTGTCAGTTGATACTTTCCACCACCATTTGTCAATCCATAAAAAATATCATCTAAATATTTAATTAAAACATCATTTTCATTTCCTGATATTTCTAATTTAATTTCTCTTTGTGTGGCCCCTCTAATAATTCCTGCATAATTAATAACACGTGCATTTCCTTGAATCTTTTTAACATCACTCATCATAAAAATCGTTAAAGTAATTAAAACAATGAGTAATATTCCCTGGGCAATTTTTTCTCCTAAATTTCTTCTTTGTTCTTTTTTCATTTACTTCATCTCTTTCCCTTAATACTATAACAAATTTATAGCTTATTCGCTATTAAAAAAGAAGAAACATAAAGTCTCTTCTATAAGTCATATAACTTTGCTTTTGTAAGTATTAATACATATAAAAAATCTCTAGTTGCTTCCTTGGTTTCAAATTTTTGTCTTGTTTGACTGATATAGTTTACAGCTTATATCCATTCTTCTAAAGAATAATCATCCAATGAAAATAATAAAATTCTTCCTGCTTGTTTATAGTTGACACTCCCTATGTCTAAAGGCAGGGGATTCTTGCTACCTTTCAATATACATTCTTTTTACACTTTTATTAAAAATATATTGAATGACCAGTCTATTTCTAGTAGGTCGTAGTGCAAGATATGGTATGCCATTACCACTCCTAGGGCAGAGCATATAGCTCCCTAGGCAATACATCTGTTACCAATGTATTCAGTTGAATTACAAATGTTTATCGCACCTAACAAATCTCTATGTGTATGATATCCACATTTACAAATATACTTTCTATCTTTTGCATGGTGGATATTTCCACATTGAGGACATTTTTGACTTGTATAAGCTGGATATACATATTCAACTTCTATTCCTGCAAGTTTGGCTTTATATTCTATATATTGTGCTAATCTATAGAAAGACCATGTATGCAGACTAGGATTGTTTTTACGACTTGTTCTTGTCGTTGAGCGAATGTTTTCTAATCGCTCTAATTTTATTACTTTTGCTTTATGTTTCTTTGCTGTATTGACGATTTCACGACTTATCTTATGATCTATGTCTTTCATAATACGTTGTTCTTTATTCTTAATTCTTTTGGCAACAGTTGGTTTCTTTGCTTTTTGAAACCATTTTCTTAAATTTGCATAGTGTCTTCTCATATACTTATTTTTTCTACCATTGCCATAGAATTTAACACTTCCATCTGTACAATAACTTACTGCAGGACATTTGATGCCTAAATCTACTCCCATGACATTATTGCTTTCATTTACTTTCTCAATTTCATTAATTTCATATACAAATTGTGCAACTAATGTATTTATATTTTTAATAACAATACGCATTGTACCTAGTCTATGAGAAGATAAAATTAATTTTTGTTTATCTGTCATTTTAGTTTTAACAGAAATACGTTTTGATTTTCCATCTATCATTACAGGAAATGAAATATAGTTATCTTGAATTTTAAAGTTTTGATTATTGATATAACAACATAATTTCTTTAAAACAGGAACTTTTATTTCCTTTAACTTTTTTACTTCTTTTATTTCTTCTACTTCTTTTACATTTTTTGAATTTTTATTCTTTTTACTTTTTTGATTCTTCTTATTCTTTTTAGCCTTTTCAACTTCTTTACATGCCTTATCATATTTTTTGACAATAGATTTTGCGTCACGAATACATTGATTACATAAAGCACTAGGTAGTTTTGCTTTCACATCCGCAGTTGTTAATTTAGAAATACTTTTAATATTTTTAATTTCTTTAACACTTTCAATATTTCCATTATCTTTATTAGTATAATCAGAAACAATATTATTTACTGTAGAAATATATTCAGACATAGTATTTCTAATTAACTCTATTTGATATTCAGTTGGATATAGTTTTACTGTTTCTGATAGTTGCATACGCTTCACCTATATTTTAATTTTATTTATTTCCTTTCTTTTAATTTATAATTCTATTATATATTATATGCATCAATACACGAAGTGTTGGACAATCATTTTAAAAACAACTACAAAGGGATCTCCTTATATCCCCATAGCTAAAGCGAGGAGCTTTACGGCGCTCTTTGGTAAAAATAAACAGGCTATGATCCGAGATATTCATATTGAACTGAGATGTAACGTTCAAAGTAAAACCATCAATCTGTTTTCTCATGTCACAAAACTGTTTGGCAACATAGATATTTTTGATTTCATCGGTATTAATAATCATAGCAGGTTCTCCAATAAAATCTTAAGATTTTGTTTGGAACAGGAAATATGATGATCAATATCAAAATCAATAACGTCATTACTTTTATCAAGGATGACAGGTAGAAAAGTATTTTCTTCTTCAAGGATCAAAGCCTTTTGTCTATAGAAGCTGGAAATACAAATATGATTGTCGTTACAATACTTTTAAATTGTCAAATCACTTTGTTTCTGTGCTTCGATAACTTCCTCCCATTTTTCTTTTCCTCTAATTATCATAAAAGATGCGCCTCCTTATCAAGTACATCCTTATTGTATTGAATTCTTTAATTATTTATAATCGCTTATTTATTTGACACTTACCTTTTTTATTATTTTATCTTTCTTTTCTTTTAATTCATTGGGCAGATTGTCCAAAAAAAAGAAGTCACAATGACTTCTTAAAAATTTCATATTAACTTGCATACTATTTTACGTTATTTTTTAATTTTGTAAAAATAAATAATAACAATGTTCCTACAACTGTTGATAAAACAATTAACGCTAAATAATATAATGGATTATTGACCATCCATATTAAGAATAATCCTCCATGAGGAGAAGTAATTGAACATTCAAAATACATTGATAATGCTCCTGCAAGACCTGCTGCTAAACAACATGCTGGTAAAATGACAGTTGATTCTTGTTGAATAAATGGAATAGCTCCTTCAGATATAAAAGATATACCATTAATATAATTCATTAATGCATCTTTTCGATTAGAAAATCTATTTTTAGATAATGTTGCTGTTAAAGCAATTACAAATGGTGGAATCATTCCTCCAGCCATGACTGCAGCCATTGGATAATAATCATAACTTATAAGCATTCCTATTCCAAAAACATAGGCTGTTTTATTAATAGGACCACCATTATCAATAGCCATCATCATTCCTAAAAAAAATCCAAATAAGATTTTTGTTGACATTTGAGATTCAACAAGTGAAACATATTGTAAAATATAGCTATGTGCTATATACAAATAACCATTTAAATAAATCATCACAAGTAAAACAATAACAGTTGATAAAATAGGATGGAATAATGATGCTTCTATTCCTTTTAAACATTGTGGTAAATAAGAAAATAACTTTCTTAACATCAAAGATACAAATCCCGCTAAAAAACCTGCAATAATTCCAGCAAGTAAAGAAGGTGAACTTGTAGAAATTGATGTGATTGAAATTCCTTGACAAACAATTAATCCCCCAGCAAATCCAGAAACCATTGCAGGTCGATCTGCAATACTATCAGCAATATAGGCTGATACAATTGGAATAATCATGATTGTTATTAATTGTTGAACATAATTTATAAGTGTCAATGATTGATTTGATAATACCTGATCTTTAACAAGATATAAAATACCATATAGAACTCCACTTGCAACAAGGAATGGTAAAGCATGTGAAATACCATTCATTAAATGTTTGTAAAATAAACGTATGATATTTTGTTTTTCTTTTTTAGTATCATGATGATATATTTCACCATCGCCATTATTTGCTTTTTGAACAAGCTCTTCAGCTTTCGAAATCCCATCTCTTACAGGAACTTGAATTACTTTTTTCGCTTCAAATCTTTGCATTTCTACTTTTTTATCAGCAGCTACTATAATACAAGTACAATGATCAATATCATCTTGTGTTAATTGATTTTTAACCCCTTCTTGCCCATTAGTTTCTACTTTAATAGAAATATTTAATTTTTCTCCCGCTTGTTCTAAAGCTTTAGCCGCCATAAAAGTATGAGCAATTCCTGTAGGACACGCAGTTACTGCTAAAACAGCAGGATGAACAATTTCTTTCACTTCTTCTTTTTTATTTTCCTTAGCATCTATTAATTGTAAAAATTCTTCTTTAGAAGATGCATTAATTAAAGCATTTCTAAAATCTTCTTCCATTAATAAAGTAGATAACTGTGCAAGAGCTTGTAAATGAGCACCTCCCGAATCTTTAGGAGCACCAATCATAAAAAATAAATAAGTAGGTTGTCCATCAAGAGATTTAAAATCTAATCCTTCTTTAACAACCATTGCAGATAATCCTGCTGTTTTCACACCTTCACTTTGTCCATGAGGAATAGCAACACCATCACCAATTCCTGTTGTACTTTGCGCTTCTCTATTTAAAACACTTTCTTTATAAATTTCTTTATCATTTAATTTTCCACTTTGATCTAATAAATCAACCAGATGATTGATTGCTTCTTCTTTATTAGAAACTTGTGGATTTAAATCTATCGAATTTATATCTAATAATTCTGTAATTCTCATTTCTAACAACCTTTCTTTTTTTGTCTATCATAAAGCAAAAAAGTTGTTCAATCAAGAACAACTTAATCATACTGACATAACTTATAAATATCTTTGATGCAAGTTCCTACATCTGCTGGTTTATGTGCATCACTCGCTGTAATAATATCCACATGATGTTCTTTAAAAATATCCAACAATTCTTTAGACAAACCTTTATCAGGATGATGATAACGATAATAACACCCTGTATTACATTCCCCTTTAACATGATGTTCTACTAATAATTCAGCAAGTTCATGATAAGTTGGTTTTAAATCATAAGTTGGATAATAACCAAACATTTTAATTGTATCAGGATGAGCTAATTGCGTAAATAAATCGCTTTTAACTAAATCAAAAATCAATTCATAATAACGATGATAAATATCATCTACATTATATTTTTCCCAAAGTAGTTCTTTAGACCAAGGCATATCATATAAAAGTCCATCAATAGAATGAATAGCTCCTACTAAAAAATCAAATTGATAGGGTTCTAAAATACGTCTTATTTCTTCTTTATATTCAGGAACATAACATACTTCTAATCCAAATAAAACTTCTATTGGAAGTTCTTCCTCTTTTACCTCATTAATTAAACGCACATAACTAGAAAGTGTATCTTTAAATTTCATTTTCTTATTAGCAAGCCATTCTCTTTGTTGATCACTTGCTTCTTTAACACCTTGATAAATAACTTCAAATTCTTTAAAACGATGTGTATGATCTAAAATTTGAATACGATCAAATCCTTGTTTATAAGCTTCATTAATAAATTCCATTACATATTCTTTAGTAAGTGGTCCGTTTTCTAAATGCATATGTCCATCTACTAGCATAGGCAATCCTCCATTCATGTTGTATACAATTATAGACTCTTTAATAAAAAAAACAATCCATTTAATAAAACATCTTGTTACAAAAAAAGTAACAAAAACAGTAGATTATTTCCTCTCTATATTTTACTAATATTTGACTATTAAATTTATCATTAGATTTAAAATTTAAATTAGTAGCATATAAATATTTTAGTATACTTGGTATTTGTTAAGAAAGATCGTTCAGTTTTGAATAGTGTCGTTAGGTATTTAAAATTGAAAACAGCGAAAAAGCCTTTAAGCATCAACTTAAAGACTTTTTCTATATCTCTATTAATTTTCTTTTTTTCTTACAAATACCATCACAAACATACTGCTTACTAGTAGCATCATTAATCCTATAATATTTGCATTATCTCCCGTTTTAGCTTTCGTTGTTTGTTTTGTATTTGATTTATTTATTGAAGTAGTTACCGTTGTTTTTAATTCTTTTTTATCTTTATAGATAATTGCATAGTCACTGAACTTATCTGTTTCAAATGTTAAACTGTTTGTCTTTTCATCATAGATTGTTTCTAAGATATCTACTTTTCCATTATGACTTCTTACGATATAGTATTCTCTCTTAGTTTTACTATCTTTATTGATTAGTTCTTCTGGAACTTTGATTGTTACTTTCATGACTTTTGAAAGTTCATGTATACTTTCATTTGTTCCATTAACACTCTTATAAAGTGTAATATTTAAGTATTTTCCTACTTTATATCCTTTTGTATTTGTTTCAATAAGTTCATTTGTTTGTGCTTCTTTTACTTCTAATACGATTTCTATTTTCTTACCTTCTGCTACTTCACTTAATTCATTTGCTGTTATTTCTTTGTTTTCAATAAGGAGATCTATAATTTCATCTCTACTTATTTCTACATCTCCTGTTGTTTTAACAGTAAATGATCCTGTTCCTATCTTATCATTTTCTTTTGGTAAAATAACATAAGCATATTCAAAGGATCCTGTATGGTTATTTCCTTTAGCTTTGATTGTTAGAACATGTTTTCCTTCTTTCGTTGCTTGATTATCTAATACTTCATAATCTTCTTTATTTAATGCTTTTCCATTGACTAAAACTTGTTCTACTTCTTGTGTTTGTTTTTCTCCTGTATATTTTAAGACATTTCCTAATACAACTGTTCCTTTATCAATCGATAATGGATTAATTGTATATGTTCCATCTTTAAAAGTAATATCATAATTTGGATTTGATCCTTCTTTTTGACTTACTTTTATCTTATATGTTCCTACATCTTCTCCTTCTTCTCTTGTAAGAATGATACTTGTTAATTTATCATTACCAATAAGTTTATCATTTACATATGTAAATTCAGAATCTTTATCTCCATATGTCTTTGATGCTTCATTTGCAGTAACTGTAATCTTTTTAGCTTTTACAGTAAGATTTATTTCTTTAGATACTTTTTTATAATTCTTACTTTCTTTTTGACTTACTGTAATGATGACTTTACCTGCGCCTTTGATAACTACATTACCTTCACTATCTACTGTAGCTACTTTTTCATTGCTACTTGCATATTCAATAGCTGATTCATTATCTTTACTTTGAGCATGAATTGTAAATGCTTCATCACCATAAGTCTTTTCAACATCTTTTTGATCAACTGTTAATTCATGATTGATTTTATTAACAGTTAATGTTACTTCTTTACTATCACTATCATAGTTATGATCAACTCCTAATGTAACTTTTAATTTTGTTGTACCAGCATTATGAATTGTTACATTACCTTGATCATCTACTGTAGCTACATCCTCATTACTACTTGAATAGGATAATTTTCCATTTCCTTTATGAGATACTTCTAATTTAAATCCTTGATCACCATATTTTTTATCATTCACTTCTTTTACTTTTAATCCAGCATCTGCACCTTTTACTACAAATTCAGCTGTATTTGTATCAGTTAAATTATAGTTTTTGTCATCGATACTTGCTGTAACAGTATATTTACCTGCATGACTAGGAACTTCTGTTCCATTAACTTCTGTTCCATCATACCCTGTTCCTGTGTAAGTTAATGTTACTTCTGGATGATCACCACTTTCTACATCATTTAACTTAGCTGTAGCACCTGTAATTTTTTCACCATAAGTACCACCATTAGGTGTTATTGTAACAGTTATATCTTTTGGTTTAATTGTATAACTTGTTGTGACATCTTCAGGTAACTTATAATTTTGATTACTTACTTTTGTAGCTGTAGCTTCATAAGTACCTGCATTTTTGTGTTGAGCTCCATCAACAGTAATTTCACATTCATCACCATCTGCTAAGTTACTAACTGTAGCTGTTGGTAATTGTTCTTTTCCATTGTAAGTTAATTCTTTGTTCCATTTTAAATCAATTGTTCTAGGATTGATTTTATTTGTGATTTCTTGTACATCTGCATCTTTAAAGTTTTTATTTCCTTCTACTTTGTAGTAAACTGTATATTCTTTGGCAGCTTTCCCTGTTGGAATTGATGTTGACCAGTTTTTATTGTCTAAAGAATATTTTACTGTTCCTCCATTAGTAGATGCTGCATTTACTAATTCTTGTTCACTTCCATTATATGTTAGTGTTTTTGTTGTTGGTTTCGTAACAACTGGTGTTGCTTGGGTAATATTGAATTTTACTGTTGTATCAACAGTACCGTCTTCCCATCTATAATTTGTAGGATCTTTTAAAGTCAATTGAACATCATATTCATTTACATCAATACCACCATTATTTTCTTTAACTGTGTATAAACCATTTTCTGAAATATTTGCAGTTAATGTTTGTCCTGTATATACTTTGCTTTCTACTGTTGGTTTTTTTACTTTTTCCCAGTTAACTGTAATATTATTTAATGTTGTTTTATTTCCTGATTTATCTGTTACTTCGATTGTATATGTTCCTTTTTTGGGAACTAATGTATAACTACCATTAGTAGGTTCAACTGTTTGTCCATCTACTTTTACTGTATCTAAATTATTATCAGTTACTGTAAATGTTTGTGTTTTCGTATATGTTTGATTGTTTTCTACACCTGATACTTGTGGTGCAATCGTATCAATTACGATACCATCTGTTGAAACATATTTAATATTTCCTGCTTTGTCTGTTACCTTGGCATAAATAACGTAATTACTATCTTCATTAAATGTAACAGATGTTCCTTCTTTCCAATCTACTGCTTGTAATTGTTTCTCTGTTAGTGATTCTTCACTACCTGATTTATCAACATAATAATAGTATTTATTAACTCCACTACCTTCATCTGTAGCTGTAATTTCTGCTTTTTGTGTTTCTTTAAAGAATAAACCGAATGTAATTGTATTTAAAATACTTTTCCATGTTTTATTGGATACCTTTATTTCTGTATCAGGTGCTGTTATATCAGCTACTCCTTCAACTGTAATATTTGTATCTTTTTGAATATTTTTAATTTTGTATCGGTTATTGTTATCTAATTGAACTGTTTCACCATTGACCTTAACAGCAAAATCTTTTGTTTTTGAATAGCCTTTATTCAAGGCAAATGTAAGAGTACTTGATTCATTATAATCAACAACTGTATTACTAACACTTAAAGTATATCCAACTTGACTAGCTGGAACTTTTACTTTGATTTCTTGTCCATTGGCTACATATACTTCTTTATCAGATGATGCATAATAGTTTTTACTATCTTTATATCTTACATAATACTTACCAGTAGATAATCCTTCTACAGTATCTCCAGTAATACTACGCCATTCATTTTCACCATCTTTTCTATATTCCATTGATGAATCAACATTATTTAATTTACCATCTGTTCCACCTTTATATGTTGTTCCTGTGGCTGTTACAGATGTTGGTGCTTCTCTATGGGCTTTGACAATTTCGAATGTAACTGTATTTTGTACAGGTAATTTATAATTTGAATCACTCAATTCAGTTGCAGTTGCAGTATATGTACCTACATCAGTTTGTTCACCAGAAACAGTCACTTTACATTTGTCATCTCCAACTGTATTAGTGACAGTTGCTGTTGGAACATGTGGTTTACCATCATATGGAATTTTAAATGTATTTGTTCCATCTAGTTTCCATGATAAAGTTGCTGTTCTTTGGGTAATAGTAATAAATTTTTGAGGAGACGATCCAGACTTATAAAGATCCGATCCCGAATTATATATACTTAAATAATATTTTCCTACGTCTGGATATTCTTTATTGACCTTAACATTTGTATCACGATAATAATATTTATATGAATATTGACAATTATCTAACATACTTTCAGGGACAAGTTCTGGTTGTTCTCCATATTCCCATGTATATTTAACAATGCTAGGTGGAGTAGGTTCTGCTTTTAATACAGTAAATTTAAGTGATTTTGTTGTTAAACGCAAATAATGATTTGTTTCAGAAACTACTCCTCTAATAAAATAAGTACCAGGTTTTAGACTATTTAACTCAGCTAATAGCTTATCTGAACTTATTGGTTTATATGTACTGTCGTCATCATCACATTTCTTGTATTCATAAGAAACAACTGCATTTGAATCTACATAATTTGGATCCATAAGATGACCATACCCATCATTGACTTTTACATATGGACCAAATTCTGATTGATATCCTTGATAAGTATATTCACAATTATCTTGTTCTTTCCAGTTCTTATCTTTGAAATATATTTTATTTGTATAATATTCTGCTTTCGTAATTGTGAATTCTCCAGAAACTGAAACTTGATTCATTGTTAGAGTTACTGAATAATCTCCTGGTTCTGTTGGTCTTTGTGATAATTGTTGTCCATTTTGATAATATGTTAATTTGTATGAATCTCCTGATATTGGAAAACTAGAGGTATTATTACCAGCGGCATTTTCAACCCAAGCATTGTCTCCTTTCTTATACCCTCCATCTTTTGTTTTTAATACTATTTTCGCTGTTGTAGTATCTGAATCCTGATAATCACATTCACTCTTTCTATCTTCTTCACTACAATAACCTTTTATTGTTTTTCCACTTTCATCGCTGTTATCAAGTACATAGTTCCATTTGTGAACATGTTTTGCTAAATAAATATATTGACCTTCTTCGTCATATCTAAGATCAATTCTGTATAATTTATCACTATTTCTTACAAATTTGATTTTATTCAAATCATCTCTACTTACTCCTCTTGGAGATATTCTGTGTTTTTTTCCATCATTTATGTTATAATCAATATCAATTGTAATAGCATTTCCATTATATTCTGAAAGATCAATGGTACCATTACTACCAAGTTGAACATCTGTTCCACAATTTTCAAACGTGACATTTTTAAGTTTAAGTACTGCCTCTTTAAGTTCTGTCCCTTTATTGTAAATACCAATACGATTTGCTTTAATTGTGGCATCATTAACATTCAAAACTCCCTCTATAGAGTTAAGTCCAACTTTATCAGATACAATCGTTCCACCACTACCATTGATTGTCATTGTTCCTGAATTTTCAACAAATCCGCATAGACTGTAAACATCATTTCCACTATAAGTAAATGTATGACCATTCATATTAATAGTTACATCAGTATTCCTGTCAGCCCTAATAAAATCGAACCTTCCATTTTTTTCAGGATTATTAATAACATCGCCTAATATATTTAAAGCTATCGTTCCTATTTTAGAGCTATTATATTGTACACAAACTTTTGTACCTGCATTTTCCCATGTAGAATATTTCTTAGTATAATACGTGCCTCCAGGTAAATTATATGTTCCTGGTGTACTTGTATAATACGTACTTCCATCACTTGAAATATTAGTATCTGCCGCAAATACATTTACAGGCACTTGTGTAAAGATCATCATAAATGTAAGTACGCTTGCTATTATTTTCTTAATTTTTATCTTCATAACTTTCTTTTCCTCCCCTTATTAAAAATTATTATGTTTAAAACTACTTATTTATTTGTTAATAAAAAACCTCCTTTGTCTATTCATATTTTACTATTTATGATACTTTATTTTTTCATTTGTCGCGAAATGTCGTTTTTAGGGTGTGAAATGCAAAAAGACCTCTTTCGAGATCTCCTAATAAATAATTTTCAATATTTTAAAAGAAGTCCACTAGGGATTTCTAAGTAGTCTATTTTTTCCATTGAGATGGAGCAAATAATAATAACATTGGGAATATTTCAAGTCGTCCTGCTAACATATCAAAAGATAAAACAAGTTTTGATACATCCGATAATGATGAGAAATTTCCTACTGGACCAACAACATTCATTCCTGGACCAACGTTATTTAAACACGTTGCTACAGCTGAAAAAGCACTTTTGACACTCCCCATGTCTAAAGACAGGGGATTCTTGCTACCTGCCAACATTGTTGACTGACCAGTTCATTTCTGATAGGTCGCAGTGCAAGATAGGGGTATGCCATTACCC
>OLRT01000223.1_pt1 | contig 45418 bp, 24 predicted proteins | sample 1672021 | NCBI WGS metagenome assembly OLRT01 (sample SAMEA3136637, study PRJEB25190) | human gut metagenome | reverse complement strand
AGCCACGGCACGCCGCGACCGTCCGCAGGCGATGGCGGACAGACGCTCATCACGCGCCGCGGGTTGCTGCTTGGCGCGCTGGGCGTCGGCGTTGTTGCCGCCGTGGGCGGCGGCGCGGCGGCCGTTGTCAGCAGCCAGGGCAACAAGGCGCCCGACATCCAAACGCTGAAAGTGCCCACCGATGCCGTGTCCACCATTTCGGACTTGTCCCAGGTAGACAACGTTGACGACTGCATGACCAAGCTTGGCGAGTACGATCTGCCCTACGGCACGCTCGTGTTCGCCAACGACAGCAAGTTCGCCTGCTGCCTTCTGCCCACCGAAAAGGCGAAGCCGCTGGCGCAGGTTGCCACGCTTTCGCTGAGCTCGGGCACCTACACCGTGGTGCTGGACAAGGCGCAGGGGCAAGATGACGGCTTCGAGATTTACGATGCGCGGTGCACGTCGCAAGGCGTCGTGTGGACCGAGGCCGACATTCTTGACGGCGTGTGGCGCGTGTTCTCGGCGCGCCTGAGCTCGGACGGCGGCAGCGTTTCTGGCGTGCAAAAGCTTGACGAGGGGTCCACCAGCGAGTTCGAAACGCCTACGATCGCCGCTGTGGGCAACCACGCGTTTTGGCAGGTCATGCCGAAAATCGACAACACCGTTTCCGCAGCTTCGCAAATTGCGCAGCTCAAGCGCGCCACCATGGGCAGCACCGATGGTAATGTGGTGTACGAGTCCGCTGGCCGCATGGCCACCGCGCCGTACGCCTCAAGCGACGGCGTGGTTATCACGCCGCGCGCCGACGGGGCCTCGTCGTACTACCAGCTGACGCTTGTCAGCGAAAACGGCGACGTTTCCGACACCGTGACGCTGCCCGCTTCCATGAAGCCGCTTGAGGCCGGATACGGCAAGACAGGCTTCACGTTCGCGTTCGACGCCACGTACAGCTACGGCGACGGCATTGCTAACTTGGGCACGTATGCCCCGGTCAGCAAGCCGGGCAACGGCGGCTACAGCGACCAGAAGTGGCTGCGCTTCGACCGCACCCCCACCACCGCGCCGGCGTGGTGCGGCAACTGGCTGATGGTGAAGTCGACAAGCGCCGTATGCGGCGTGGACGTGGAGGGCAAGCGCTATTTCGCGCTTGACGTGGCCAACGGCGCCGACGATTACGGCGAGTGGCTGGCGTCCGAAGGCGCAGGCGACACCGTGGTGACGTACTCGAACATCGACTACACCCCCATCGGCGGCGAAGCCGTGAATTGCTGCCGCGTTAAAGTCTGGCAAGCAAAATAGGCCGAGGCCACTTGACACAATCGGGCGGCTTTTCATCATAGCGGCGCGCTACCGTCGAGCATCGATCTCCTTCTGGACAACCGCGCGCCGCATCCGTAACCTACGAAGCCATCTGCCGAAAAGAGAATCTTGTATCACCTCGCAACACGTCGATCAGCGCAACCGGTGCGCTTTGATGCGTTCGATTTCGAGTTGCGCGTCAAAAATCGCCGTAATGTAACTAAGGCATACGAAAAAACGACGCATAAGCACGCGAAGACATCGTCGAAAGTTGGTTTTTAACGTCCCGGGCCCTTCGAAGACGTCAATCCGCGAAGATCTCAGTTACACAGAGGCGATTTTTGACTCGCAACTCGAAAACCAAGCGAGCCGAAACCCTCTACGGTTCGCATAACGGCTCGCGCACAATCAGCACCAAAGGCAGTTTCTATCGGCGTCTTTGCCCCACGGAAAGACAATCTCTCGCAATTCGCGATTGCGCTCGCCCCATCCCTTAACTCGAATCCGGAGAGGATGCCCCAATGCACGGGCTACGATTTTTGCGATATCGTCCATCTTCGATACGCTTGCAATCTGCTGACGACCTACCGTCAGCACCCTAACACCCATATGCAAGAGAGCATTTCGACGAACCGCATCGGCAGCGATACGATCACTCCCTGTATGCCAGCAATCACTGTCGTACTCGATAGCAAAACGGGCGCGAGGCCAATACAGGTCAGCAACATAATAACGCTTCGATTGCGAGAGGCCGCTTTTTGAAGGCATGTCTATTCGTTCATTCATGCGTGGAGCCGGCAACCCGTATCCGTCAAGAGCGCACGGCTCAGACAGCAACATAGCAAGAGCCGACTCCATGGGAGAGGCCGAACCTGCTACCACGTATTTTGCCGCACGGCTTAGCAAAGCCGAGCCGCGCGCCTTGCTATGCACCTGAGCAAAACGGGCCAAGGCACTTGGCGAAGTGAGCCGATCAGCTTTCCGGAAGCTGTCGCCTTCGCCTAGACGATATGCGCCGCAAAGCTCGAATCCGAGAAGAATAAGCTCCCTCACATCTTTGCGCAACGAGCAATGGAGCAGCGCTATCTCAGGCGAAACGAGAAATATATCATGCGCGACCTCACGAACAGCTCGTTGAGGTAACTCGGATGAACATACGTGCCAAACCACACCATCAGTTTGGAATCGCATTTCTTTCCGAGGAACCATGACATGAACGGGAGCCGACAGAAAGCCGAACCCGCGACTGCTCAATTCAGCAAACTCGACGGCCCGAGGACGCATGAGTGCCAGCGATGCCCTTTTGCCGAACGAATGCCTCGAAGGCAAGGCAACACTAAACCCGGAATCGTGGCGATACGCCTCAAGCGCCGATATGTCGGTAATCACAACACCCATATCAATAGATTAGCGGGCATTCCTTGCAGAGATTTTGCATAGATGCTTTCCGACAGCATGCAAAACCTTGCGTATTTTTAGATGCGATTCGGACGAGCACGCAAATTCACAAGGGGCATCATGAATTCGAACGTAATTTGGATATCATGCAATCGCCAGCATTGCGACCAGCGACCCTCAAATAGCCAGCCACTCAAAAACACAGGACCCCGCAACAAACAGCGAGGCGCGACATACCACACAAACTCATCGTCGGCAAAAGCGTGGGAAAATCAAGCTACGCTTTGTCGGTTTTGACGATGAAGCCGAAGTAGATGACGTGGCCAATCCATACGATTGCGAGCACGATGCGACCGATGGGAACGTTCCCCATGAGAGCGAAGCCGATGGCCAGCAGTGCTGAGACAGGCACGAGGATGGTGAGTTTGGCTTTCAAGGTCATCGAGCGCTTGGTGACGTAGCCTTCAAGCACCTGCTTGTAGAGTTTCGTGCTTTTGAACCAGGAGTTCAGGCGCTCTGAGCTACGAGCAAAGCAGAAAGCCGCAACTAAGATGAAGGGTGACGTGGGCAAAATCGGCAGAACCACGCCCACCATGCCGAGCACGAAGAACAGGAAGCCGCCGGCAGCCCATAGGCAGTGACGCAGTTTTGAGTTACTGCGTTTTGGCTGGTCAGATGCTAGAATCTGCTCGACTTCCATCGTCTGTTCATTCACGTTGCGCACCTGCTCACCGTTTATGTTGGATAACAATCGCACGAAGTTTACCAGGGTTTTCGATAAAAGGCAACTTTGGAAAACTTCGATTTTTTGCATTGAGGGGATAGAGTGCTGGGCTGGGCTGGGCTGGGCGCATGACAAAGACGGCGGGAGTCGAATGGAATCCCGCCGTCTTCTTGCTTTTATCCCGGCTACCGCGAAGCAAGTGGCTGCCGCGCTTCGCAAGCGGCCATCACCGCGCGAGCGGCAATCGCTCATCTGATGTTCGCGGCGCGCCCCTTGGGCGCTTTCTCATTGGGGAAGAGCCTGGCTCTTCCCCACGGATCTTGCCGCGAGCGGACGCTACTCGTTGCGCCTACGCAGGCGCATCGCCACCGCGGAGATGATGGCCCCCAGCGCCGCGATGAGGCCGCCGCCCACGATCGGGGCGAACGGGGCCATGTCGCCGGTCTGGGTCAGCTTGCCGCCGTTCGAGGCTGCAGCCGCGGAGTTTCCGCTGTTCGCAGAGCCATTCGAACCACCGTTACCGGCTGCGGAACCGTTGCCGCCAGCTGCGTCGCCGCCGTTGCCGTTGTTGCTCGGCGTGCCCGAGTCGACCTTCGTCAGGCCCTTGTACGCGGCTTGCAGCGCATCGGCAGCCTTCTGCACGTCGTCAGCCGTGGCGTTTTTGTCAGCCGACACCTTCTCCGCCTCGCTCAACGCACCCTGCAGGGCCTTCCAGCTTTCGGCCGTGTAGTCGGACTCGTTCAGGCCCGCCATCGCCTGCTTCACATGCGTGATGCCGGCGTCAAGCGTGGACTTGTCCACCACACCGGGCGTCGGGTCGGGCGTAGGCTCAGCCTTCTCCAGACCCCGGTAAGCCGCGGTCAGCGCGGACAGAGCCGCATCGACCTGCTCCTGAGTGGCATCGTCGTCGGCCAGCACGCCATCAGCTGCGGTCAGCGCATTCTGCAGCGCTTTCCAGCTTTCTGCCGTGTAATCGGACCCGGTCAGGCCGGACACCGCTTGCTTGGTGTGGGATACGCCTGCCTCAAGCTTGGACTTGTCGACCGACACCGGCGCAGGCTCGGCCTTTTCCAAGCCCTCGTATGCCTTGGTCAGCGCCTCGAGCGCGCCATCGACCTCGACCTGTGTGGCGTCAGCCTTCTCGAGCGTCGCCTGAGCCGCCGTCAGCGCTTCGGCGAACGTCTTCCAGCTTTCGGCCGTGTAGTCGGACTCGACCAGGTCTTTCAACCGGTCAACCTTCGACTGCAGGTCAGCCTTGCTCACCGTGGTCTCGCCGGAGTCAACCAGCGTGGCGTTGCCCGTGTTCAGCACCAAGTACGCAGTGACCGTCGGCAGATCGGCATCTGCGGCACCGCCGAGGTTGAGCTTGTAGACCACCTTCGTGGCGTTCGTCAGCGAATCAACCGTGAACGTGTAGGTGTGCGTGCCATCGCCGTTGTCGGTTACCTCGGCCGCAATGCCGTCGCCATAGGTCATTCCCGTGATATACGCATCATAGGCAGCCTTCGTGGTGATGGACACCTGGTACGCGTCGCCCACGCGCTTGACCAGCGCGCCCTCTGCGAAGTACTTGCTGGAGTCGGCCACGCTGCCGTCCTTGTTCAGCAGCTGATCGTCCATGCGCCACGTTTGGCCATCGGCAACCTCGGTCAGCGACCGGCCGCTATACACCTTCAGCGCGTCAGCCAAGGCTTGGGTCTGGGCATCCACATCGGCCTGCGTTGCCTCATCATCGTCGGCAACCGCCTGAGCTGCGTCGATGGCGCGCTTCAGGATGATGTACTCGAGCGAATCGGAGGACGTTACCTGAGACGCAGCAGCAAGCTGCTCGTTCAGCGCATCCTTCGTCACGACCTCATGGTCGCCGTACTGCTGGTCGAACGCCGCCCAATCAAGCGCGAACACCACCGTTGCATTCATGTACGTGGACTGCGCCGCCATGCAGATATAGCCATCGGCCTTCGCCGCATCGGACACCGGCACCAGGTACGTCAGCGGATGCTCGGCCCCGTCGGCGCCCACATACGTGCCTTCGGTTTCGCAATCCACCGCGTTGCCTTGGAAGTAGCCCACGCCGTTTTCGACATAGCCACCCGGGTAATACTTCAGGCCGTTCAGATCAGCCGTGGCACCCATAACGCTCATGGTATGCACATCGAATTTCACGGTATACACGCCATCCTTGACTACCAGCTTGGCGTTCTTGTTCACCACCGCGCCCATCATGGACTCGTTACCCACGCTGGTCGCCTGGCGGAAGCTCACCTGGATGTCGTAGACACCGTCAGCCAGCTTCGTGTGGTCGAATGCGCCGGCATCCTTCTTGACCAGGGCATCCATGGCCTGCTGCAGCGCGTTCGCGGCCTCATCGACCGCGTCCTGCGTAGCGGAGGCATCCGCCAGCACGCTGCGGGCCTTCGTCAGCGCCGCTGCGAAGGGCGCCCAAGTCTCGGCCGTGTACTGGGACTCGTTCAGCGCCTCGGCACGCTCAATCAGTGAAGAAAGCGCCGTCGTGTCGGCCGCGTTGGGGTTCACGACCTCGACCGAGCACGTTGAGCTCTGAGCCGTTGCCGTGCTGCCATTCACCGTGTTGGTCACCACTACATAATAGGTGTGCGTCCCCACCGCATCGCCGGACACGGACAGCGCCGGCGCGGTGGCGCCGTCGATGGCCTTGCCGTCGCGGTACCACTGGTAGGTAAGCGAGCCGTTGTCGGGCGAAGCGGCCTCCACCTTCAGCGTGCACGCCTCGCCCAGGTTGAGCGACACCTGGCCGTCAAGGTCGGTCGCGATGACCGGCGCCTGCGCTGCAGACAGCACGTTCACCGTTGCCACCTGGCTCTTCGTCACCGCGGACATGCCGTTGGCCGTAGCCTTTGCCACCACATAAACCGTGTGCGTACCGGCGGAAAGCGAAGGCGTGAAGCTCGCATCCGTCGCGCCGTCCACCGCTGCGCCATCGACATACCACTGGTAGCTCAACGTTGCACCCGCAGCCGCCGTTGCGGAAACGGCGAACGTCGGCATCGCGCCACCCGGCTGCACCGTCACCGGCGTAGCATCCAAGTCGGTGGCGAACACGGGTGCAGTCACGCCATAGGTACCAGCATCGGCCGTCAGCCACGTGGCGTCGCGCACCTCGGCGCGCACCGTGGTGCCGTCCTCCGGAGCCTTCCAGTTGATGGTGGAAGCGCTCGACCAATCCTGCAACACGGTCTCGCTACCATCGGCGTTCTGCTGCACGAAGCGATACGCCTTCGCGCCCTCCACGCCACCGGTCGTATCGGCTACCAGCGGATACACCCCGTCCTCGGGGATGCCGGAAAGCTTGAGCGTGGCCGAAAGCGGCGTGTACTCCTTGAGCTGCTTGGCCGGGTCGGCGCCAATGGCCTCGAGCTCAGCCTTCGCCACGTTGTAGCCGTTCGAGCCGGCCGGGGCGTACACCGTCACCGCGGACGGGTTGGCGGCGTTGCCGGCCAGGTCAAGCGAGGTCAACGACGCGGGCACCACCAGCGTACCGGGCGCGCCGGACTGATCGAACTTCAAGCTCGTCATGCCTTCGCCGAAGTACGCCGTCTGCTGTTTGTCGGCCTTCTTCGTGTCGGCATAGCTGCCGTTCTGGCCACCACGCACGATCAGGTGAGCAGGCGTGTAGCCAGCGTTGTTGTTGTCGTCCGCGTAGAAGCTCTGGCGGAACGCATCGGAGGCGATGCTGGTGATGCTGCTGCCGAAATCGGCCACATCAAGCTGTTTGGCGAAGCCGTGCTTCTCGATTTCCTGCAACGTGGACGGGAACGTCACCGAAGACAGCTTGGAGCTTTCGAACGAGTTGTTGTCGAGTTTCTTCACACCCTCGGGAATGGCCAGCGAACCCGTTTTCGCGGTAGGCACGTACACAAGCTCGGACAGGTCCTTCGTGTAGACCACGCCGTCCTTCGTCGTGTAGTTCAGCGCGTCGTCGGGCACGTTGACCTTTTCCAAGCTGTGGCACCACTGGAAGTTGTTCTTCAGCTGGTCAACGCCCAGATTGCGGCTGACGGTGACGTCCTTAAGGTACTCGCAGTCCTGGAAGATGGCACCGCCCAAGCTGGTCACGGAGTCGGGCATGGTGAAGCTGCTCAAGCCCCACATACCGCTGAAGGCACCGTAGCCGATGGACGTGACGCCATCGCCCAGCGTCACCGATGTGATATAGCGATCGCCCGAGAACAAGCCGTCGGGGATTTCCGTCACACCGTCGGGGACGACGATGTCGCTTACGCCTTCGGCGCCCAGATAGGTACCGGAGAAGCAGGAGCTGCCCAGGTGCTCAAGCTTTGAAGGCAAGCCGTTGCTGGCCGCACCCTCGGCCGTGTTCGTGAGCTTGACTTGCGTCAGGAACAGGCCGCCGGAGAACGCGTCGTCGCCGATGGACGTGACGTTGTCGGACATCTCGACGTAGCCGATCATGGCCTTCTGGAAGCAGCGGTCGGGAATGACGCGCACGCTGTCGGGCAACGTGATGCCGTTGAGGCTCATGCAATTCGCGAACGCCTCCTCGCCGAGCGTGGTCACGCCCTCAGGCAGCACCATGGTGCCAGAAGCACCGCCCTCGGCAAAGGCGCGCTTGCCGATTTCACGCAGCTGGCTGGGATGCGCTTCCGTGCCCTCGAAGCTGAACTCCTTGGCCGTGCCCACCTTCGACCAGCTGCTGCTCGTGGCCGTGACGATCGGCTCGAATGCGCTCTCGCCGATTTTGGTGACGCTGGCAGGCACGCCGATGCGCGCCAGCTGCGTGTCGCCGCGGAAGGCCGCTTCGCCGATTTCGGTCACGTCGTTGGGGATGACGATAGTGGTCTGGCTACCCTTGTAGCCGCGCAGCACGTGGTTCTCGTCGATGATGAAGTCGTCGTAGTCGGCCGTACGGTTGCGGATGGTGGCCTGGGCCGTCTTGGTAACACCGTCCTTCTCGGCCGTCACGGTCAGCGTGGCGTCGCCTACCTGATAGCCGCCCTTGATGTCCGCCGCAGTTGCGCCGTCGACGGCAGATGCGGTGAACACCTCTTCATCGGAACTTTCCCAGGTCAGCTTCGCGCCCTCCATGCTATCGGAGAGCAGCGCGGTCAGCCGCACCGCGTCGCCGTCCTTCGTGGAGCGCACATCGTCGCTGGACAAAACGATACCCTGATCAGCGGAAACGTTCGCAACCTTCACCTGCACGGTATCGGTGAGCGCCGGGTTGTTGCGCACGGAGACGGTCACCTCGGCGGTGCCCTCGGCCACGCCAGTCAGCGTGCCGTCAGCGGAAACCTTGGCAACATCATTGCTGGAGCTCGACCACACCAGTTCGGTATCGGTGGTGTCGGCCGGCGCCACGGTTGCGGAAAGCGGCATGGACTGGCCGGGGGCCACAGCCACGCTATCGGGCGAAACCGTCACGGACGTAGCGGCCACCGGATTCACCACGGCGGTTTTCGCCTGGCTGACCAGCTTGCCGTAGTCCCACGCGTAGGCGCGCACCGTGTTCGCGATGTCCTTGTCGCCGTACTTGCCCGGCCAGGCGGCCTTCACATCGGCAACCTTGACCTGTACCTTGTAGATGTTGTTGCCATCAGCGTCCTGCGCGACCGGGTCATCGGTCACGAGTGCGCGATAGAAGTACTTCCACTGTGTGATGCCGTTTTCATCAGGCGAAACAAGGTCGATTGCTGCAACGTAGGTGTTGTCCTTCACCGTGAAGGTCAGCGTCGGATCGCCATCGTTGTCGTCGTAGACCACATCGGTGATTTCAGGCGCCGTGGTGTCGTAGTGAATCTTGTATTCCTGCGTCTGCTGCTCGGGCGTGGGGCCTGCCGTGGTCGCCGTCATCTTCAGCGTGTACACGCCTTCGGCCGTGTCGTCGGAGCTACCCGGGTAGAACACCGGGTTGGAGCCGTTCATCAGATCTTCGGCCTTCACCCACGTCTTGTACGTGGAATTATAGTACGTCTTGCGCACGTAGTCGTAGCTGGCCGAGCCCTCGTCGGAACCGTCCGGGCCGGTCATGCTGTACGCAAGGCTGTTAACGTTGCGCAGCAGGCTCGTGGACGACGTCAACGTGGTGGGCGCATCGGAGAAGCCGGAGTTCGAAACGACCACGCGATCCATGTCGAACTTCTTCTGATCGCCTTCCGCAAACGGGTTCACGCCCAGGTCGGAGCCATAAATAGCGTCGACGAACTTCGTGCCGGCGAAGTGGTAGTCATCGCTTGCGGCCGCATCGAACACGCTGGCTTTGGACCAGTCGCCGTAGAAGCCCATGAACGGCACGGAAAGGTCCACACCCTCGTCATCGCTCTTGAGCATGGCGAAACCGTCAACAAAGGTGCCATTCGGCGTATTCTCGTTTGCGAACTGGGCAAACGCATCCTGACAGCTTACGGTTACCGTGAGGTTGGCAATGCCGCCGGCCGGCACCGTCACGTTGCCGAACTCGGCATTGTAGCCGTCGCCGGAGTAGGAAACGTCGATGCCCTTGCCGGTCCAGTTCTTCATTTGCTGCTGGAACAGGCCGTTGGCCACGGTGTCGGACAGCGCCGCGGTATCGGGCGTGAACGAACGGGCCTGCGAACCCACGTTGTGCAGCGTGATGGTGAAGCTCCACTGGCCGTTGCCGGATTCGCCCAGGTCGGCCTTCGGGCGCGACGCGTCGGCGGCGCCATCGACCGTGGCATACACATCAGTGGTGGTAGCAGCCACGGCGTTCGCCAGGCCAGCGCCCTGCTGGCGCGGAGTATAGTAGCTGGACGTGTCGCGCGGATCCACCATGGGGCTTGCCGTGGACATGAGCAGCTGCGTGACCACCTGCGCCTTAGCGGTGGCGGACAGGCTGGCGAACTTCGCATCGGCGTCGACGTACTGGTGCACCAGCGCAGCGATGCCGGTGATCTGCGGCGTTGCCATGGACGTGCCGCTATAGTACGCGTACTTGTTGTTGTTGATGGAAGAATACACGTTGCCGCCCGGAGCCGCGATTTCAGGCTTGAGCTTCAGGTCGGGAGTCACGCCCCAGCTGGAGTAGCTCGACATGGCGTAGTAGGACTTGGTTTCGGCCTGGTCGCCACCGGTTTGCATGCCCTGCTTGACGGTGATGGTCTTCGTAGCGGCATCACGCAGGGCCTTGCCCTGCTCGTAGCCAACCTGCACCACAGGAATGGTCTGGCTGGACAGCCAGCCATCGTTGGAGAACTGGCCTTGACCAGCCTGGTCGTAGCGATCATCGAACACGATGACACCGACAGCACCGGCGTTCTGGCACTGGTTGACCATCTGGTCATAGGAGTAGACGTTATCCTCGAACAGGAACCAGCCGTTGCCGCGAACCAGGGCGATCTTGCCCTTGAGCTTGGACCAATCGCCATCGATGTCGCCGTCATAGTCATTGCCGTCGTAATCGCCGCTACCGCGAGCGATGTTGCACCAGACGTAATCGTAGTCACCATCGGCCAGGCTCGACCATTTCACGGCAGGAGCATTATCGTCAGCCGTTTTCACATCGCCATACGCGACTTTCGTACCGTCAGCAGCCTGGAAAGCCGACTGAGCAGCAGATGCGGAGGCCTTCGTGATCTTGCGGTCTGCCGCGGAAATCGCCTTGAGGGCTTCACCGTTCTCGGCTGTCACGAAGATGGCAGGGCATGAATTCTCATCGTAGAAGGAGCTGCCGTAGTTCTGGTCCGTATCATCGGCGCCGCCACCAAGACGCACGTTGGCCAGGTCAGACTCGGACAGGTTGGGGTCATAGAACACCACGGCCTCAGCGCCGAGCGCGCTCATGGCCGCAGTTACACGAGCGTAGGATTGCTCGCTCCCGTAGAAGTTGCCGTGGCCGTACACAAGTACGACCTTGCCCTTCAAGCTGTCGCTACCACCATTCGGGTCGACGTCTCCGCACTGAGCAGCGCCCGAAGTCTTACCGATGTCGCCCCACACCATTTCATAGCTGCCGTCGGCCAGATCGGCGAACTTCTTGGAGCGCACGTTGCCCTCGGGGTTCTTCGCCTCCCAATACTGCATCTTCACGCCATCGGGCGCGGTGATGTACGTGGGCGCGGCTTCTTCCACTTCCACCTTGTCGGTATTCATGGATGCCACGGCGAAGCTGCCGGAAATGGTGGCCGGCGTGGACTGCATAGAGCTGTCGGGGTCGGTGGCGTACGGCAAGCCCTTGCCGAAATCATCGCCCGTAGCGGACGTGTTGTACTTGCCGGCGGAATAGGAATTGCCCGCGGCCACGTTGACCGTGATGCCCTTGCTTTCCAGGCTGTTGATAGCGTCGGTGTAGGTCGCATCGCCTTCGTCGGCAAAACCCGCATCGGCGCCGATGGAGATGTTCACGCTGCTGGCACCCAGCGACGGGATGTCGTCCATGGCGGCAATGAGCGCGCTGTCGTAAATGCTGCCGTTGGAATCGGAGGCCACCTTCATGACCGCGATCTGCGCGTTGGGCGCGGTACCGCGGATTTCGCCGCCATTAGCTGCGGCGATGCCGGCTACGTGCGTGCCATGCTCAAGACCGCTGATGCTCGGGTTCACCTCGGCGTCGCCGTCGGCGTAATCGTAAGCGAAGGGAATCTTCTCGCTGATGTAAGCGCCGTTCCGGCCACCGCTCTTCATGGTGGAGCGAGCCTGGGCAGCCTCGCCCTTCGTCAGTGCAACGGCGCTGTCGTCCAGGTCGCCGAAGAAGGCGTCATGGTCGGTGTCGATGCCGGTGTCGATGATGGCAACCAGCTGGCCGTCGCCCTTCTGATCGAGTTCGTCAGCCTGCGTGATGTCGAGCGACGCTTGGTTCTTCAGCGCAACGCCGGAATCCTGCTGGTCGGCGGGCACGCTGTACTCGTGTTCGATGAAGGCGTTCTTCACGCCGTCGAGGTTCTTGATGGCATCGAGCGTCTTGGCCGGAGCTTTCACCGCGAAGCCATCGATGACGTTGTAGTAGTCGTGCAACTCATCGACGCTGGTGTCGGCAGAATCGTCCTCCGCCTGGCCGCTAATGGCAGCCGCCAGCGACATCAGGGAAATGCCATCGTCGGCGCTCTCGCCCTTAGCCAGCTCGCGTACCTTGTTCTTGAAGTAGTTATGGCGATCCTGCGTCTGCGTGCCAAGAAGGTTGCTGAACAGGGAAATGCCCTGGTCACCGCCCTCTTCCAGCTGCACGACGATGGTAACCTTCTCGTTGCCGTCGCCTACCTGGTCAGCCGTTGCGTCTGTGTCGAGCGCAGGCGACCCTCCTTGGCCCTCATAGGTTACCTCATCGGCTTCGGCGCCGGTGGCAACGTACGTTGCCTCGTCCGAGCCCGCTTCGGCGGTTGCTTCCTGCGCGCTGTTTTCAGCTATGGCGCTTTCCGCGTTCGCCTCAGCAAGAGCCGTGGTGGGAACCGTTAACGTGGTGGCAAGCGTAAATGCCATGCCGCCGCGAATCAGATTCGTCAGGCGCTGTTGCATCGTTGGCTGCATCCTCATCCTTCCCTCGATTGCCATTCTCCAGATACCCTACCGTTATCCTCGGATTACAACCACGGAAGTTTACCAAAGGTGATATTTGTTATAAGTTATGCGAGAGTTACTTATTTGTTACCTCACAATAACTCTAAAGTTTACCGGACATAACAACGGTGTTTGTCAAGATAAAAGAGGGCCTGAAGCAACAGTGGCAGGGAATCGAGATAATCCCTGCCACTGTTGCTTTCACGAATGCCCGTCGCGCAGCCCCCTACACCGCTAGGACGAAGGGCTTGCCTTCTATGGTGGTGACGCCTAGGCGCACGCCGTAGACTTGCTCGAGCAGGTCGGGCGCGATGATGTCGTCCGGCGCGCCTTGCGCGATAATCTTGCCGCCGGCGAGCGCCACCAGGTTATCGCTGTAGCGCAACGCCTGGTTCACGTCGTGCAGCACCATGATCACCGTCATGCCGAATTCGCTGTTCAGGCGTTTGACCAGGTGCAGGATGTCCAGCTGATAGCGGATGTCCAGGTATGTGGTGGGCTCGTCGAGCAACAGCACGTCCGAACCCTGCGCAAGCGCCATGGCAATCCACACGCGCTGCGTCTGCCCACCCGACAGCGCCGACACCGGCCGGCGCGCATACTCGGTCAGGCCCGTCACCTCAAGCGCCCAGGCAACCATGCGCTCGTCTTCCTCGGTGCTTGCCGCGTTTCCCATGCCATGGTACGGGAAACGCCCGTAGCCCACTAGCTTTTCCACCGCCAGGTCGCCCGGCGCAGAGTTCTTCTGGTGCACGATGGCCACCAGCCGCGCGAAATCACGCAGGCGCAGCGCGGACACGTCGCCGCCGCGCAGGTGGATGCTGCCGCCCGTGGGCTTGAGGTTTTTCGTCAGCAGGTTGAACAGCGTGGACTTTCCCGAGCCGTTTGCCCCGATGAGCGTGGTGATTTGCCCCTCAGGAATGGCCAGGTCCAGGCCATCGAATATGGGCACGCGCCCGTGGTCGTAAGCGAATTGCAGCCCGCTTACGGTGAAGACGGGGGCAGCGGGCACCGAATCCGTCAAGCTAGCGCCGGCCTTCCCCTCCATCTCATCAGCCGCACCGGCCGAAGGCGCGGCGGTCAGCTGCTCGTTTTCGTTATTCGCCATAGGTACCACGCGCCTTTCGGAGCAGCAGGATGAACGCCGGGCCGCCCACCACCGACATGATGACGGCGGCCGAAATCTCATACGGAGCCGCAATGGTGCGGCCGAGCGTGTCGGCCAGAAGCAGGCAGAACGCGCCAAGCAGCATGCTGTAAGGCACCAGCCACTTGTGCGACGTGCCCACCAGCAGGCGCGCGATGTGCGGCACGATCAGGCCCAAAAAGCTGATGGGGCCGATGATGGCCGTGGAAATGGACGCCAGCAGCACGGCAACGGCGCTGATGAAGATGCGGTTCTTGTTCACGTCAAGACCAAGGCTGCGCGCCGTTTTATCCTCAAGCGAAAGCAGGTCGCAGCGCTTCATCACCAGCAGCGCAACGATCAGCCCCACGGCCGCGTAACCCGCAAGCGTTTCCAGGTCGCCCCACGTTTTCATGGTGATGTTCGCGTTCACAATGCTTGCCACGCCCGACAACGTGCCGCCCGTGCCCGAGCTGAACGCGCTGGAGATGCCCGAGAACATGGCGCTGACGGCCACGCCCACCAAAATGACGCGCAGCGGCGAAAGCCCGCCGTGCCACGACAGGCTGTACACCAGGCCGAACGCCACCATGCCGCCCGCGAACGCAAACAGCGGCGTGAAGTAGAACAGTGCCGGCGCGAATGCCGTCACCAGCACAGCCGCCAGGCTTGCGCCGCTTGACACGCCGATGATGCCTGGGTCGGCCAGCGGGTTGCGGATGACCGCCTGCAGAAGCGTGCCCGAAACCGCCAGCGCCGCACCGCCCACCATGGCAATGAAGATGCGCGGGAAACGCAGGTCGTAGATGGTGGCAACCGTGTCGTCGTATTCGACGAACAGGCCGCTGACCAGCTGTTCCGGGCTTACCTGCAAGCTGCCCGTGTTCACGGCAACGAAGAACAGCGCCACAAGCGCCACCGCCGTCACCACGAACGCGGCTATTTTCCTTCCAGTACCTACCATCGGTTAACCTTCCTCGCCGTACAGCATGGGTTGCAGCGTCTGCAACGCATCGGGGTAATTGAACGTGGCGCTCATGCCGAACTGGTCGTACGGCAGGTCGTACACGCGCCCTTCCTTCACCGCGCGGAAGTGCTTCCACACGTCGTTCGTGGCGAATTCGTCGGCGAACATGGCCATGACCTGGTCGGGCAGCGCGTGCGCCGTACGCAGGATGATGTCGGGGTCGCGCGCCTGCATGTCCTCGGTGTTCACATTCAGGAACTCTTGGTCGGAACCGGCATACACGTTTTGCCCGCCCGCCAGCGCCACCAGGCTGCCGGCGTAGCTGTTTTCCGTGGCCACGATGTAGCTGCCGGGCAGGCCCATGAGCACCAGCACGCTCGGCTGCGGCTTGCCCTCGATGCTGGCGCGGTAATCGGCCATGAACGCATCGTATTCCGCCACAAGCGCAGCCGCCTGTTCGCGGCGGTCGAACTTCGCGCCCATGGCCGAGATGCTGGCGTACATGCCCTCGACGCTGCGCAGGTCCAAAAACATGCACGCCACCGCAATGCCGGCGTACTTCGGACGCAGGTCGTCGATGAGCGAATTCGGGCCGATGACACAACTGGGATGCAGCGACTTCACCACTTCCAGATCGGGCGACATGGGGCTTCCCACCTGGGGAAGCTGCGCGTAACGCTCGGGCATGTCGCGCGATGAGTTGCACACGCCCACCAGGTCGAGGTCAAGCTTGTCGCAGATGGTGGCCACGGCGGGCGATGCGGCGATGAGCCGCTGCTGCTCGGTGCCGTCGGCGTTGCGGTACGGGTGCTGGTCGACGCAGCCAGTTAGCGGCAGCGCCGCCGCTGACAGCGCCGCCACCGCCAGACCGCCGACAAAGCGCCGGCGCGTCATCGCGCGGCAGGCGCGCGGCGAGCTTGCGTTGCGCGAATCCGACGCAGCCGCCACCAAGGCACGCTTTTGACCAGCGAATTCGCTTACGCAGCCCAGCGTGGCCGCCGGCAAATCGGCAACGCAGCCCCCTGCGCCCGGCCCGACTTCTTGCCCCGCCGACGAATCGCCGCACCCTGCACTCGACTCAGCATCACGTGACGTGTCTTCGAGCGATGGGGGCAAAGGGGCTCCCGCCGAAGAAGCAGCGGCGTGCCTCTCCTCCAACGGGGAGCAAGCATCCTGCTGCCCCCCACCTTGCTGTTCGCTGCGCACGCTACTTGCCCTTCGGCTTCGCAGCCGCTGCTGCGGCTGCTGCCGCGGCGGCTTGTTTAGCGCGCTTGGGCTTGAGATACGCGAAGTACGCGACCACGCCGGCGATAACAACTACCACCACGATGCCCGCCACAACAGCGCCGGTGGTGGCGCCATCAAGCGGGGCGGACTGGCTGCCTTCGGTGGTTTCCTGACCATCGGCGTTGTACTCCTTCACGCCGGAATTCGCTGCGGAATCGGTGCTAGGGGCGGCTTCACTCGTTGCGCTTGCAGCGGCATTAGCGGCAGGCGCGGTTTCGCTCTGGGCCGCCGGCGCCGGCTCAGCGGCTTCCTCACCAGGCACGATGCTCTCGACGAACGGCAGTGCGTCCGTGTTGCCCTCCGCCAGGTCCGCCAGCTGCACGAAGTAGACGACGGCGCGGCTCATGGGGTTCACGTACATGCTGACGCGGATGTTCGACGTTTCGCTGGGCACCTGGAAGCGCCAGTCGGCCACCGCGGTGTCGCCCACGGCGGACGTCTGCATCTGCGTTGCCTCCACCTCGGCAAACGCGCCGTCGCCGGCGTTGTCGGCCCAGAACGCCATGGCGCCCATCTGGTCGGCCAGCTTGAAGCGCAGCGTCACGAACGTGTTGCCCGCAGTGTCGGTTTCCACGAGCGCCGCCGGGTACGTGCAGCCCGTGGTCATGGATTCGGCCAGCGCAATGTTGCTCTGACCTGCGGAGTCTTCGATACTTCCCGTAACCGGGTTGCTGTACGACGGCACAGTCGCCGCCGTGTACACGGCCGATGTGGCGGCATGCGCCACGCCCACGTGCGCCACCGCCGAAACGACAAGCGCCACCACCACCGCGCACACGGTGGCCAACGTACTGCGAACCATTCGCTTCGTCATGGACTTCTCCTTCTGAGCAGGGAAAACGATTCTTCTTGTTAAACGGCGAGCAGGCCGACCCCGCGCTGCGAGGCCGGCCTTTCGCTTCGCCTGCAAGGGGCTGCCCCGCAGGCAACGAGGCAAACGCACGCCCCGAAATCAATAACGTGCAAGCGCAACAACCGAGTTTGCGAGCCATCGTCCGGCATGCCAGCAAGTGCCCCAAGCGCCGTCACGCACGGCAGCCGCCCTTGCATTGCGCCGCATCAGCCCCGCCCGAGTTCGCGAAATGCTGCAAGGCGAATGACGGCGCGCAGGGGCAAAACCGGCTGCTACTGCCGCTTGCTGCGGCGACGGGACGCCACGGCAACGCCGCCGGCCACCAGGGCCGCAACCGCAGCAGCGCCCGCAACACCGGCAGCGACGTCGCCGGTCTGCGCCATGGTGGTACTGCTAGAAGCCACCACGGAGTCCTGACCCGTGCCCAGGTCCTTGGCCTGCGACAGCTTCAGGTGCATGTCGGCAACCTGCGCGCCGCCGCCAAGCTGCTCCATCTCCTTGATGGTCATGCTGATGGGCACCACCGTGTCGGAGTCGGCCTTCGGAATGGAAACGGTGTACTGGTTGCCGCTTTTCGCCAGGTCGGAGCCGTTATATGCCAGCGAAATGATATGGTTCGCACCTTCGCTCGTAGCCGAGAAGCTGACCTTGAACGTGCCGTCGGACTGCGGGCGTACCAGCGCGGTGTCGCCAAAGTACTTCGCTGCCATGGACGTCTCGGAGCTGTTCTGCTTCAGCCAAGAAACGGGCACCTGATAGGTGTGGCCGACCTGGAAGCCTTGCGCAGCCTTCTGGCCAGCGGGGTCAGTGGTGGTAGTACCGCCATTGCCCTGGCCGTTGTTGCCGCCGTTGCCGCCCGCGTTATCGTTCGGGTTGCTCGGCTTGATCGGCTCGCCGCTGGTGGTGGGCAGGCTGGTGGTGTCCAAGCTCAGGTATGCCATCTGCTGCATATCGCCCACCGGCGTGCTCAGGCCGAAGGTCAGCTCGATTGCCTCTGCCAGCGAGTCGACCGTCACTTCATACTGGTTGTTGCCCAGGCTGGTGGCATCGGCGCCGGCATGCGCAACGCCCTTGATGTACTCGGCGCCGGCAGCGGTAATACCGAAGCGCACCTTATAATGAGCGCCGTCCCACACCACCGTGGCGTTCTGCTCGAAATACTGGGCAGCCACGGAATCCGAGCCATCGGCCTTCACCAGCTTGGCGGGCACGGTGTACTCCTTACCCTGTTCAAGCTTGAAATCAGTCTTCGAGCTAGAGGGCTTGTCGGCGGAGTTGTCGAACGCTTCAATGGCCGCATTCAGCTGCTCGGTTGCCGCGTTCACGCCCGCCTGAGGAATCTTGTCGTTGGCAACAGCCTTCTCGGCGGTGGCAATGGCCTCCTGCAGCGCAGCGAACGCCTCGTCGGTCTTGTTGCCCTGCTTGATAGCCTTCGCCTTCGCAATGGCAGCGTTCAGCGCGGTCTTGTCAACCTGCTGATCATCCTGACCAGGCTTGGGATCGGTGCCGCCGGCGTTGTTGAACGCCTCCACAGATGCGCTCAAAGCCGTAATGGCATTAGCAATGCTGTCGTCCGTTGCGTTGGCCGAGTCGACGGTAACGTAAGCGTCGTCGATGGCCTTCTGCAGCGCCGCGTTCGCGCTATCGGTCTTCCCGCCCGCGGCAAGCGCCTTCTCGGCAACCACGATTTTAGACGTCAGGCCCGTCCTATCAACGGAAGAAGGGTTCGGCGTTGCATCGCCGATGACCAGCTGGAACGGGTGCAAATTCGTCATCAAGCCCGTGGGGCCCGCTTTCACTGTGTAGCCGAACGTGATGTCATACGTGCCATCAACGCCAGGCAGCGGCAAAGAATACGTGGCCGAGCCGTCCTCGTGCACCACCTTCGGCACCTTCACGCCCGCAAACGTGATGTCGCCCAGCGTGTTGTCCGCGCCCAGCGAATTCGCCGTCAGCTCGACGGTGTAGCCGCCCTCACCGGGAATCACCTTCACCTTGTCCTGGAAGCTGTGACCATACTTGGACGTAGCATCTTCGCCCTTGAAGAACAGCGAGAAACCGGTTTCGTAAGGATCAACCTGAGCGGAGCCAACCTCCTGGATGGAATCTTGGTCGACCACCATGCGCGCAGACGGGGCAAACGGCATCGCGCTCACCTTGACGGTGAACACCACCTCAGTCAGCTCGGGAACCGCAACCGTATAAGTGCGCGTGCCATCGGCGTTGTCAACGGAAGGAAGATCTTTGCCCTCGTACTGCAGCGCCGAAAGCAAGCCTGCTCCCGTTGCGTTCGCCGTGACGCTTACCTCGTACTTGCCGCCCTTGTACGTTGCGGTAATCTCGGAATCGAAGTAGCCACCCATGGTGGACGCCGCGTCGCTATCGGAGCGCAGCCAGGACACCTCGGCCGTGTACGTTTTACCCTCGGCCGGCGTAAAGCCCTTGCCAGAGAGCGCCACGGGGGTTGCGCCGTTGCTACCGGCATCCTGCGCCAGGGCGATTGCCGGCACCATGCCCGTGGCCAGCGTGGCCGCCAGCACCAGCGAAGTTCCGCGACGAACAACGCTGTATCTCATTTCCTGTTTCATTCCGCTGTTCCTTTCATCTTCCAACGACGACCAAACGCGATTGCAAACCACCAGTTCGGAGTGTCGATTTATCTAAGGCAAACAGTTGGTTTTTTCGAACTGTTATCTCAAGTGTACTAAACGCTAGAAGTATACCTAAGTCCACAAATAAGGGAAGAACCGTGGGTAACTTTTGTTACAAATTCTCCGTAACTAGCAAATGCGCTGAAACTGCCGCGCGTTGTTTGGAAATTGGTGGCGCGCCTTCGGCGCTTTCTATTTGGGGAAGAGCTTTCGCTCTTCCCTACGAGTTTTGACTGCATAGCTGTTCGGTGTCGCAGCTGGCATCAAGCCCCGCAAAAGAAGGGGAGACAGAAGCCTCCCCTTCTTTCAAACACGTGGTTACTCGCGATTTTTGCGGCGCGCGAAGAACGCTGCGATCGCTGCCGCTACGGCGCCGAAGACGCCCGTTGCCGCCAGTGGAGCAACTGGAGCCGCATCGCCGGTCTGCGACAACGTGCCGCCTGCCGGGCTCGATGTGGCCGACGCGCTACCGCCGGCATTGCCACCGGCACCGTTGTTTGCACCTGGCGTACCGTTAGCAGGCGTTTCGCCCGTCGGGGCCTTATCGCCCGGCGTTCCAGCAGCAACCTTCACCAGCCCAGCCTGTGCCTTGGTCAACGCGTCAAGCGCAGCGCTCACGTCGGCGCTGCTTGTCGGGTTGGCCAGCTGCTGCTCGGCCGCCGCCAGCGCTTCGGAGAACAGCTTCCACGAATCCGCCGTGTAATCAGCCTCGTTCAGCTGCTTCGCCTGTTCAACCGCCTGCTGCAAACCGGCAACATCAACGTCGCCAGGCTGCGGATTCGGGTCGGGATCAGGCTTCGGCGTCGGTTCCGGATCGGGATTCGGGTCGGGCGCCGGCGCAACCTTCACCAGCGCGGCTTGCGCATCAGCCAGCGCGTGCAACGCATCGTCGGCCGCCTGCTGCGTAGTGGGATTGGCCAGCACGTTCTTCGCCGTGGCAAGCGCTGCCGAGAACGCCTTCCACGAATCCGCCGTGTAATCGGACTCGACAAGCTTGTCCGCTGCCACAATGGCATCTTGCAGCGCAGCCGTGTCCACGTTCGCTTCCGCAAGCGCGCTCTGCGCGGCAACCAACGCCTCAAGCGCCCCATTGACGGCCGCCTGACTTTCAGGATTCACCAGCTGCGCACGGGCCGCGGTCAACGCCTTCGCGAACGGCGCCCACGTTTCGGCCGTGTAGTCGCCGCGGTTGAGCTTCTCGGCCGCCGCCACTGCATCGGACAACGCCTGCGTGTCAACCGACGCAAGCCCGGCCACCGTCTTCACGGTCACCGCAGCACTTGCCACGTTCACACTCACGCCGTCGACGGTCACGCGCGCCACCACGTGGTACGCATGGTCGCCCGCGCCCGGCGCATACGATGCGCCCGTTGCGCCCTCGATGGCCGCCCCATCGCAGAACCACTGGTACGTTACTGCCGCCCCATCAGGCGCGCTCACCGTCGCGTTCAGCACCGGCGCGTTTTGGCCTTCGCCAACCACTACCACGCCGGACTTGTCAAGCGTCACCTTCGGCTGAACACCCAGCAGCGTTGAAGACTCCGTCAGCCACGTGGCGTCGCGCACGTCGGCGCGAATGGTGGAGCCATCGGTGGGAACAGTCCAGTTCAGCGTGTCGGCGGTAGACCAATCGGCCAGCACGTTCTCCTGGCCAGACGGCGAAACCTCCACGAAGCGGAACTCTTTTGCCCCGTTGACGCCGCCCTGCGCCGTGGCAGTAACCGGCGTCACCTGGCCCGGTTCCACCGCGCCCGCCGCGGCAAGCGACACGGAAAGCGGCGTGTACGCAAGCAGCTGATGCTCGGGGTCAAGCGAGCCGTACGTACCCTGCATGGCCGCCTTCACCACATCGTAGCCCTGCGACCCCGCCGGCGCATAGATGCGCACGTCGCTGGCGTAACCGCCGATGTTCCAGCCGAACTCAAGGCTTTCCAGGTCGCCGGGCACCACCAGAATCTTCGGGCACGTTTCCGATGCGCTGAAGCTGATCTTCGTCATGCCAGGGCCGAAGTACGCGGACTGCATGATGCTGTCGTCCTGCTTCGAACTGGACACGTACTGGCCGCCGTCGCCGCCGCGCACAATCAAATGCGTGGGCAGATGCCCCGAGAACGCCGACGCGCCGATGTAGTTGCTCGGATTGCCCAGCTGCTTGATGTTCGCGCCGAACTCCACGAAGTTCAGGTTCAAATCCCAGTTAAACGCCGTGTCCGCCACGTACTGCAAGCTGTCGGGGAACGTGACGCTTGCCAGGTTGTCGCACGTGTTGAACGCGCCCCACTCGATGGACCTCACGCCCTCGGGGATGACCACGGACTTGATGACGCGGTTCGAGCGGAACGCCTCGCGGTCGATGGACACGGTGCCGCTTTGCACGGCCACGTTCTCCGTCTTGCTGGCCGCAGCGCTCTTGACCAGGTGCAGCCCGTCGTCCATCTGCGCGTACAGCACGTTGTCCAGCGCCGAGTACACCGGGTTTTCGCCCGAAACCGTCAGCGTTTCAAGCGACGAAGCGCCCGCGAACAGCTCCGCGCCACCACTGGTGATGCCCGCGCCGATATGCGCCGCGGTCATGCCCGTGAGGTTCTTGAATGCGTTCGAGCCCACCTCGGTCACGGAATCCGGCAGAATGATGGCCTTGATGGCGCCGTTGTAGGATGCCGTGTCCTTGCCGTCAGTGCTGGAGTCGTCGTCCGAGCCAGCGGTTTCCTCGTCCGAGAACGCCAGCGCACCGATCTTCGTCAGCTTGTTCAAGTCGCTGCGCAGGTTCACCGTTTCCAAGCTCACGCACTTCGAGAACGCCTTGGCCGGAATCTCGGTGGCGCCGCCGATGTTGATGTACGTCAGCGCTGCACACCCGGCAAACGCGCCTTCGCCCATGGTGGCGAAACCGTCGGGCAGCACCATGGACGTCAACGCCGCGCCGGCAAACGCCGAGGCGCCGACGCTGGTCAGGCCGTCGGGCACGTTGACCTTCGTCACCTGCGCGCCGTTGAAGGCGTTGTCGGCCACCTGGCGAACAGATTCGGGCGCCGTGTACGTGCCGCCCGGCAGCTTCTTGGCCGCCGGGAAGGCCACCAGCTGCGTGGCGTCCTTGTTCAGCAGCACACCGTCCACCGCCGTGTAGTTCGCCGCCCCATCGGCAACCTTGAACTCCAGCAGCGCCGCATCGCCCACGAATGCGCTGACAAGCGCGCCATCGGGCACCTGCTTGCCCACCGTCACCTCGTTGAGCTGCTTCATGTTCGCAAACGCCCCCGCGCCCACACGCGTCACCGTGTCGGGAATGGTCACCGCGGCGGCGTTCGTGCCATCGAACGCGCCGGCGCCGATGGACTCAAGGCCGTCGTTGAGCCCGAGCGTTTTCAAGCTGGCGTTGCTGGCAAACGCGTTCGCCCCGATGATGCGCACGCTTGCCGGCAGCTGCACCGATTGCAGGCGCGCGCCGTTGAACGCCTTGTCGCCGATGGTTGCCAAGCTTGCAGGCAGACCCTCGCGCGTGGTGCCGTCGGCGGAGCGCACCTTGATCTTGTTCAGCGCCGAGCACGCGTCGAACGCCGAGGCGCCGATGCTGGTCAGGCCGTCAGACACCGTCAGGTTCGACAAGCTCATGGAGTCTTCGAACGCCGATTCCGGCAGGTACGTCAGGCTGTTGGGCAGCGACGCGCGCTGCACCGCGGACACGGCAAATGCCTGCTTGCCCATGCTGGTAACGCCTTCGGGCACGTCGATAGCGGCAAGCCCCTGCGTACCGTAAAACGCGCTATCGCCGATGCTCGTGAGCTTGCTTCCCTTGGCGAACGTGACTTTCGCAAGGTTGTGCGTACTCCTGAACGCCTCCTTGCCAATGGCCGTCACGCTTGCGGGGATGACCACGCTTTGGATGTCGGAGCCCGAGAACACGCCGTCGGCGATGGACGTCACGTCGTTGGGGATGGACAGGTTCGTGGACTCACCGCGATAACCGGTCAGCACGCCGTCCTCGATAACGAAGTCGGCGTAATCGGCCTGCTCAGCGCGCACATGGATGGTGGCGGACTTCTTCTCGCCTGCCGCGTTGGTAACCGTGGCGGTAACGTCGGCGTCGCCCGTTTGGCCCTGAGCGGCAAGCGTCACGGCGTTGGACACTTGGCACAGCTTACCATCGGCCTGCTGTACCTTCACCACCGACTCGTCCGAGCTTTCCCACGTTACGCCGCCGGCCGCGAAGCCATCAGCCACCAGGGCGCTGACCTGCACCGACCCGTCAAGCGTCAGCTTCGCCGTGTCCTGCGACAGTACAACGCCCGTCGCGTTGGACACCTGCTCCACCTTCACCTGCGCCTTCGCGGTGATAGCCGGGTTGTCGGCTACGGCCACCGTCACCTCGGCGGTGCCTTCGGACACGCCTTCGAGCTTGCCGTCGGCGTCAACCTTCACCACATCGGGATTCGAGCTTTCCCACGTCAGGTCCGTCTGCGTGGAATCGGCCGGCGAAACCGTAGCGGACAGGCTGCCCACCTGGCCAGGCGCCAGCGTCAACGTGTCGGCGGAAAGCGTCACGCCCGTGGCCGGCACGGGGTTCACCACCACCGCGATGTCGTCGCTGATGTTCGAGCCGTAATCCCATGCGCGCATATGCACCACGTTCGGGAACGCCAGCCCGTTGTGGCCCGGACCGCTCCAGCCGTTCCACGCGCTGTCCAGATTGGAAACGGGGATGGACACGTGCCACGTGCGCGTGCCGTCGGCGTTTTCGACCGGGTCGGACACCGTGGCGTCGTCCCAACGGCTGGTAGGCACCTTCACCTGGTAGTACTTGCCGTCGGCCTTCTTCGGGTCGTCGTCAGGGCCCACGAAGTTCACGCCCGCGAACCAGCTGCCGTCGGTCACATCGAACGTGACGGTGCGCTCGTCGCCCTCACCTTCCAGATTCACATTGCTGACCTGGGGTTTCTCGGTGTCGTAGTAGAACGTTTGGTCAAGCGTCTGCTGCGCGGCGTCGTCGGTTGCCAACGTGGCCGTGCGGCGAAGCGTATACTGGCCGTCGGGCAGCTGGTTGCCGTTTTCGTCCAGGCCGTTGAAGATCGGCTTGTTCGCCGTGTCGATGTAGTAGTCCTCAACGTAAAGGTACGTGCCCACGCTGTCGTTGTACGTGGTCTTCGAGATCCAGTCGTAGCTGTAGCTGCGCACCGCTTTGCCGTCGGCGTTGAGGTAGTCGTAGCCCAAGCTGCGCGCGTTGCGCTGCATGATGGTGAACGGCACCAGGCGCGTGGGCGCGTTCGTTGCCGCCGACGAAGATACCACAGCCTTTGCCGGGTCGGCGTCACCATAGCTGTCCAGCGGGTTTTTGCCCAGCGTCTTCGACGTGTTCTGGTTCATGATGGCGCTGCCCACGATGTGCTCGTTGCCGCTGCCCGCCACCGGGTCGATGGCGCTTTGCGCATCCCAATCGCCGTAGAAGCCCAGGAAAGGAGCAGACAGGTCGACGCCGCCTTCGCTTTCGGCAGACAACTTCACGAAGCCTTCCACGTAAGCGCCGTTCGCAGCGTTTTCGGCTACGAACTGCTTAAACGCGTCGGTGGCTCGCACGTTGACCACCAGCGTAGCGCTGCCGTCGTTGTCGTTGCCGTTGTAGGGCTGCACGGTGATCTTGCCGTCCTTGGCGTCGCCTCCGAACGTCACGTCGATGCCACGGCCCGTCCAGTTGTAGTCGCTGCCCGTGAACAAGCCTTCCGCGATCTGCTCGGACATGGCGGTGGCATCAAGCGCATACGTCTGCGCCGTTGAGCCGACGTTCATCAGCTTCAGCGTGAAGCTCCACGTGCCATCGGCCGACTCGCCCATCTCGCCCTTCGGGCGCTGCTGAGCCGCTTCTTCGTTCGTCAGGTACGCGGGCGTGTTGATGGCCGCCTTCGCGTTCACCAGGCCGGCGCCCTGGAAGCGCGGGCTGTAATAGGTAGCGGGGCCATCGTCCACCATGGGGTCGACAACAGGGCTGGCCGTGGACATAAGCAGCTGCGACACCAGCGCGCTGTACGTGGACGCATCGAAGCTGGCGAACTTCTTGTCGGAGGCGATGTACTGGCGCACCTGCGCGGATATACCCGCCACCTGCGGCGTTGCCATGGACGTGCCCGACTTGTAGCCGTAGTCGTTGTTCGTGACCGTGGAGTAGATGTTGCCGCCGGGCGCCGTGACCTCGGGCTTGATGCTCAGGTCAGTGGTGGGGCCCCAGCTGGAGAAATCGCTCATCTGGTACGCGGTGGCCGGCGCCGTGGTCAGGCCGTCCACTTTCGTGATGCGCTTGTCGGTGGCAGCCAGCAGCTTTTCGCCAGCAGCCTTCGTGATCATGACGGCCGTGGTGTCGTCGCTGTCGATGGCGAACGACGTAAGCAGCTCATCGCGATCGTCATAGATGACCACGGCGTACGGCGACAGGCCCGACAGGTTGTTCACCTTGTCGACGAAGGTGAGGTCGTTGCCGTCGGCGTCTGCGCCGCGTTTCACCAGCACGATGGTGTTGCGGCCCATGCCGTCGGGATATTTCTCCCACAGCGCATCGGCGTCGGCCTTGCTGCCCACGCCGCCGTCCACGTACTCGTACGTGCCGGCCTCCAGCGCGGAGAACTTTGCCGAACCCCAATAGTTCAGGTTGTTGGCTTCGATGTAAGGAATGGTGCTGCCATCGGCCGCTTGAAACGCCGGGGAGTCCTCGGCGCTGTTCACGCTGGCCACGGCCACGGTTTCGGGCAAAGCTGACGGGTAGGACAGCACGGAGCTGTCGGGGTCGGACGCGAAAGGCTTGTTCTTGCCCGACTTGTTCTTATAGCCCGACGTGTAGGAGTTGCCGGCCGCCATGTTCACCGACGCGCCCGTGGCCGTCAGCGATTCGATGGCGTCGCCGTACGTGGACGCCGCCGCGTCGGAGAAGCCCGCGTCGGAGCCCAGCGACACGTTCACGGAATCGGGCTTGAGCACCACGGCGTCGTCGAACGCGGCCAGAAGCGCGCTGTCGTAAATGGTGCCGTCGGAATTGCAGCTGACCTTCAGCATGGCAATCTGCGCATCCTCGGCCGTGCCGCGCACCTCGCCGGCGTTCGCGCCGACGATGCCCGCCACGTGCGTGCCGTGATCCATGCCCGACAGCGAGCCGGGGTCCACATCGGCGTCGTGGTCGGCGTAGTCGTATGCGAACGGAATCTTCTCGCTGACGTAGCGGCCGTTCTTGCCCTCGCCCATCTGCGTCATCTTCGCGCTGATGCCCGACTCGGTTTCAGCCACGGTGGCGTCGTTCAGGTCTCCTTTGAACGCGGAGTGATTCACGTCAAGGCCCGAGTCGATGATGGCCACCAGCTGGCCTTCGCCACGCTGGTCAACCTGGTCGGCCTCGGTCATGTTCAGCGCATTCTGGTTCATGGGGGCATCTTGAATTCCCTGGTCAGCGGGCACTTCATAGCCGCGCTCGATGAACGCATTCTTCACGCCGTCCAGGCTGCGGATGGTTTCCAGCAGGTTCGCCGGCGCCTTGATGGCGAAGCCGTCGATGGCGTGGTAGTAGTCCTGCAGCTCCTGGAATTCGGGCTGCTGTTCCTGCGCCGCGTCGCCGGACGCGTCGTCGGCGTCCTCGGCGGAGAGCAACGCGATGCCCTGCGCTTGCTCTTCGCTGACCATGCTGCGGATTTGATCCTTGAAGTAGCTGTGGCGCGACTGCTTCACCGTTCCCATGATGCGGCTGAACAGGCTGACGCCCTGCGAGCCGCCGTCCTCAAGTTGCACGATGATGGTGACGTTGCCTTGCGCATCCGTGCCGTTGGCCTGCGCCTGCTGCATGGCCTGCTCAACGGCCGACGCCGCGGAAGGCTGCTGCGCCTGGTCGTCACCGTCGGCGGCAAACGCGGCCGCGGAAGGCACCATCAATGTGCCCGCCAGCGTCAGCGCCAGACCCGAGCGGACAATGCGTCCGCCCTTCTGTTCCTCGCCCATGTTGTTCCCTTCGTTCTCATTTAACCCGAAGTAAACAGTTCACGATTTCCAACTGTTTACATACTGATACTTTTGGGCAGTATAAACGAGCAATGCCGCAAAGGGAAGACCATGGGTAACTTTTGCTACCACAAGCGAAGGAGCCCGGCCGAAGGCGGAAATCCGGCCGCTGAGCCCTGCCTTGCCGATAGCGCGAACGGAGGCCGACACGGGGGCGCAACGCGGGGACGGGGCTAGCATCCGCCAAGGAGAAGCCGTCGGACGACCGTTCCTTGTCGCCCGCTCCTTGTCGCTTGGTGACGCCAACAGCCCCGCGTCACGTCGCATCATCAAGTTAGCAAATTGACGAAATCGACCCTGTTTTCGGTTAGCAAATTGACAAAACAGGGGTCGAAAACGGTTAGCAAATTGACAAACCGCAGGTCGGAAGCGTGCTTGGAATGCCGCAGCTCGCTGCAACAACTTCTCATACCGCGGTTGGTCGTATAATTGGTGAAAAGTTGCATCTCAACGCGATAAACTTTGGTGAAAAATTGCAAAACCCAGGTGAGAAGGCTCTTATGCTCAAAAGAAAAATCACTCGCTATTTAAGCTGGTGGAAAGACAATCACGGCAAAGAGTGCCTGCTGGTGAACGGCGCACGGCAGGTTGGCAAATCCTATGCCATATCGCACTTCGGGCAAGAGGCCTATGACCAGTTCATCGCCATCGATTTCGTCAAGAACCCCGAGCTCAAGAGCATCTTCGCTCGCTCCTTGGACGCCAACGAGATTTATTCCCGCATCACGCTCTCCATCCCCAGGGCGCACGTCATCCCCGGCAAGACGCTCCTATTTCTCGACGAGCTGCAAGAATGCCCCGAAGCGCGCTCAGCTTTCAAATACCTGGCTCAAGACGGTCGATGCGACGTAATCGGTTCGGGGTCGCTGCTTGGAGTCAGGTTTCGATCTCTGAATGACGCACCGTCGCTGCCAGTCGGCTACGAGCGACAAATCACCATGGGGCCGCTCGATTTCGAAGAATACCTTTGGGGCCGCGGCTTCGACGAGCAGGCTATAAGCACACTGCAAGGATTCCTAGAGCGCGAAGAAGCGGTGCCGCAAGCGGTCAACGAGCAAATGTCCCAACTTCTTCGCGAACACATCGCCATAGGAGGCATGCCCGCCGTAGTCGAGACGTTTCTCGGAGGTCTCGACTACGGAGCCGCCCATGATGCGCAGCTTATGCTGCACAACCTCTATCTCGATGATGTAGCGAAATACGCCCCCGCAACCGACAGGGTAAAAGCGCGGGCGTGCTATTTGTCCCTGCCACGCCAGCTTGCCAAGGAAAACACCAAGTTCCAGTATTCGGTCGTCGAAAAACGCGCCGGAGCACGAAAGTTCGAGAGCTCGGTGGACTGGCTTGTCGGCGCGGAGATGGCGCTCTCCTGCCGTGCTGTTTCTACCATAAGCTTTCCCCTTGCGTCCTATGAAGACGACTCGCGGTTCAGACTGTACGCCAACGATACCGGACTACTCATGGCGATGTTCGATTTCAGCATGAAGGAAGCAGTGGTCAACGACACCCTTTCCGGTCCGATAAAAGGCGGGATTTACGAGAACGTCGCAACTTGCATGCTCTCACGCGCAGGCGTGCCACTGCGATATTGGACCTCGCGCAATGGAAACTACGAGATAGAGTTCGTTGCTGAAAGGGCCGCGTCGCCCATCCCCATCGAGGTGAAGGCCTCTCGCGGTTCCACCGCATCGCTAAATGCGGCGCTGGCGAACGACAACGTGCGTATCGGATACAAATGCGCAGGTGGAGCGAACGTCGGTCGCGATGGGAAAAAGATCACGCTGCCGCTTTACCTGCTTCCATTCGTTTTCAAGCACGCATAGAAACGAGTAGGCGACACAATCGCACGCTGTCCGCACCGCTCAAGGCCGCCCGGACGGCGTGCCCTACCGTAAAGTTCGCCGTAGTTTGCGCTGTGTCGGTTGTGCGAAGTCGGGCATTTGCACGTTGTTGGTGCTTGCGGTCACGCGTTCGACCGGGTACTATGCACTTATTGAGATTCGTTCTCAATAAGCAAAGACGAGATGTACTTCATATTCAGACGACAAGGAGTATGCATTATGAATAAGCGCACCGAGCTGCCCACCGCCGAGAACTCTTCCAACTTCCACCGCGTTGCCGGCGCCACCTGCGAAGTTGGCACCACGCTTGAGAACCTGAAGGCCGCCGTCTGCGGCGAGACCGGCGCTTCCGCGAAGTACGCCGCCTGCGCCAAGCTGGCGAAGGAGAAGGGCTACGAGCAGCTGGGCCGCCTGTGGGAGGCCACCAGCGCCGCCGAGCAGGTGCACATCCGCCTGGAGGCCGGCCTGGTCGAGGAACTGGAGCCGGGCTACGAGCGCCCCGTTGCCGACGCCCCCGAGCTGGAGGAGATTGACCTGAACCTGGTCGCTTCCGCCAACGGCGAGATCTTCGAGACCACCGACATGTATCCGGGCTTCATCGCGAAGGCCCAGGAAGAGGGCAACGCCAAGGCCGTGCAGGTGTTCACGAAGGCCAAGCTGGCCGAGGCCGTGCACGCCGAGCTGTACCTGCAGGCGTACAACAACATCGACGCCGCTGACGACGACTCCTACTTCCTGTGCCCCGGCTGCGGCTACATCGAGAAGGGCACCGCTGCCCCCGAGAACTGTCCCATCTGCGGCGCGCCCGCCAAGGTGTTCAAGCAGTTCTAAATCGCAAGCGAACAACCGCAAGCATCGCCAAACGCCCGACGGCAACCGCCGCCGGGCGTTTTTGCGTTCGCAGCAATCTCTGCGGCAGGCTTTGCCGAATCTAGCTGTGAGGTTGCTGCCCTACGCACCCTCCGCCTTGAAACGTTTCCTTTTGTGAACTTTTCTTCCATGGGCGCATTGCTCAGCAGAACACTTTATTATGGGGTGCAGACACAGACGAGAGGCGCGGAATTTCCCGCGCTGATATGGGGGAACAATATGCTGCTGAGCGAACTTGCGCGCGGCCAGGCCGGCGTGGTCGAAGTCGTGGAGGGTCAGGGGTCAGTTCGCCGTCACTTACTTGATATGGGCCTTACGCCCAACGCGGTGGTAACGCTGCAGAAAACGGCCCCGATGGGCGACCCCATCCAGGTGACGGTGCGCGGCTACGAGTTGACGCTGCGCCTAAGCGAAGCGAACAACGTGCGCGTGCGGGCGCTTGACGCGATCGATGGCGTCACCGCCGCCGGCGCGCATGGCGCAACGAGCGCGCCGGCAGCTGGCAGCGCAAGCGCAACCGATTCCGCATCCGTCGCCGCCCACTGCGAGCCCGTGCCCCACCCCGGCCTTGGCGAGTTCGGCCCGGCCGAAGAGGCATACCGCGCCCACGCCCGCCGCGCCACCGCGAAAACCGGCCCGTTGATGTTCGCGCTGGTAGGCAACCAGAACTGCGGCAAAACCACGCTGTTCAACCAGCTCACGGGCGCAAACCAGCACGTCGGCAACTTCCCCGGCGTCACGGTGGACCGCAAGGACGGCACCATCCGCGCGCACGCCGAGGCAACCGTCACCGACCTGCCGGGCGTCTACTCGCTGTCGCCGTATTCCAACGAGGAGATCGTCACGCGCGACTTCCTGCTGAACGAAAAGCCCGACGGCATCATCAACATCGTCGACGGCACGAACATCGAGCGCAACCTGTACCTGACCATGCAAATCATGGAACTGGGCATCCCCATGGTGCTGGCGCTCAACATGATGGACGAGGTGGAGGCCAACGGCGGCACCATCCGCGTGAACGAGCTGGAGGCAGAGCTGGGCATCCCCGTGGTGCCCATTTCCGCGGCGAAAAACGAAGGCGTCGACGAACTGGTGGACCACGCCCTGCACGTGGCGCGCTTCGACGAGGCGCCCGGCCGCATCGACTTCTGCCCCGCCAGCGAGCACGAGCACGACCCGCTTGGCGCGGTGCACCGCTGCATCCACGCCACGGGTCACATCATCGAACCCTACGCTGACCAGGCGAAAATCCCCACGCGCTTCGCCGCTACGAAAATGGTGGAAGGCGACGAGCTTATCGCGCGCAAGCTTGACCTGCCCGAGTCGGCCATCTCGTCCATCCGCGAGCTGACCTCGTCCATGCAGGCCGACGCCGGCATGGACGCCGAGGCCGCGCTAGCCAACATGCGCTTCGCCTTCCTGGCGAACCTGTGCGCCAACACGGTGGTGCGTCCGCAGGAAAGCCGTGAGCACAAGCGCAGCGCGGCGGTCGACAAGCTTTTGACCGGGCGTTATACCGGCATCCCGTGCTTTTTCGCCATCATGGCCGCCGTGTTCGTGCTGACATTCAGCTTCATCGGCGCAGCACTGTCCGACCTGATCAGCGCCGGCGTAGACATATGCCTCGATGCGCTGGCGGCCGGCTGCGAGGCGTGGGGGCTCAACCCCGTGGCGCAGGGGCTGCTCGTCGATGGCATCGGCGCAGGCGTGGGCGCGGTCATCGGTTTTCTGCCCACCATCGTCACGCTGTTCTTCTTCCTGTCCATCCTGGAAGACTCGGGCTACATGGCGCGCGTGGCGTTCGTCATGGACCGCCCCATGCGCAAAATCGGCCTGTCCGGGCGTTCCATCGTGCCGCTGCTCATGGGCTTCGGCTGCTCGGTGCCGTCGTTCATGGCCACGCGCACGCTGTCGAGCGAACGCGATCGCAAGATGACCACCATGCTGGTGCCGTTCATGAGCTGCAGCGCGAAGCTGCCGATATATGCCCTGATCGTAGGCGCGTTTTTCCCGCGCGCGCTGCAGCCGGTCGTCATGATCGGCCTATACGCGTTCGGCGTTGTCGTGGGCATCGCGTTCGCCGTGGTGCTCAAACGCGCGCGTTTCCGCGGTCAGCCTGTGCCGTTCGTGATGGAGTTGCCGAACTACCGCCTGCCCGCCGCGAAAAGCGTGGCGCGCCTGGTGTGGGACAAGGCGAAGGGCTTCGTGAAGAAAGCGTTCACCGTGGTGCTGGCCGCGTGCGTGATCATCTGGTTCCTGCAAACGTTCGACGCGCGCCTGAACGTGGTGGACGACGTGAACGCCAGCCTGCTTGCAGGCATCGGCGGGCTGATTGCCCCGCTGTTCGCGCCGCTGGGCTTCGGCGATTGGCGCGCGGCCACGGCGCTTATGACCGGCTTCATGGCGAAGGAGAGCGTGGTGTCCACGTTGACCCAGGTCACGGGTGGGGCCGACTCGACCACGCTGTTCACGCCGGTGACGGCGTTGGCATTTCTGGCGTTCGTGCTGCTGTACACGCCGTGCGTGGCGGCCATCGCCACCGTGCGCAGCGAGCAGGGCGGCGCGCGTGCGGCGCTTGAGACGGTGCTTTTGCAGTGCGGCATCGCATGGGTGGTGTCGTTGGCGGTGTACCTGGTGTGCTCGCTGGCAACGGGCAGCATCGCTAGCGCATTCAGCGTGCCGGGCCTGGTGGCGGGCGTTGTTATTGTGGCGGCCATCGCACTGTACCTCACGCGTCAGCGAACCGATGGCGAGCTGAAGGTAGGCTGCCGCACCTGTCCCGCCAACTGCAAGAAATCGGGCGGTTGCCACTAGAGGGCGACCCGCCGTTTGCAAGCGAGAACCAACAGGGAACGCCACCGCGCGGCGGGCGGCTGGCGCTTCCGCATAGGCGTTCCGCAACTACAACAAAGCCCAACGCAGGGTATTCCGCCCACACGCAAAAGCGACCGGTCGCCTCGCTTTCTTCTTCCCTATTTCCCCATCTCTAGCAGCACTTCGCCTTCCAGCGATTCAACGCGCGCCGCGCGGATGCGGCCCGCTTCCAGCTCGATGAAGCCCACGGACGCGGGGAACCCGCCGCGCGGACGACTGACGCTGCCGGGGCACATGAGCAAGCTGGCCGGATACGCATCGCGGCCGGTCAGAAGCTCGGGGATGTGGGTATGGCCGTGCACGCATACCTGCGGCAGCGGGTCGCCCGGTGCGATGGCGCGCGAGCCGTTGAAGCCGATGCGCACGTCGTTGGGGTAATGCGCCACCAGAAAGCGCACGCCGTCGATAACCGGGTGCGCGAAACGCGTGACGCTTTTGCCGTACTCGTCGTAGTCGTTGTTGCCAAGCACCGCCGTGGTGGGCGCCAAAATTTGCAGCTCGCGCAAAATGCTAGGGTCGCAAATGTCACCCGCGTGAATGATGTGGTCGCAATACGCCATGGCGCCCAGCGCCGCCTCGGGCAGCCGCCCATGCGTATCGGAGATCAGCCCCACCAGCTTCATGCGCTACCCCTTCTCCACCAGGTCGATGAGGTCTTGGTGCGAATGGATGTCGAACTTCGCGTAAATGTGCTTGACGTGCGCTTTCACCGTGTTGCGCGACACCACCAGCTGCTCCTGGATGTACGCGCGGTCGCGGCCGCGTGCCAGCATCTGGAACACCTCAAGCTCGCGCGGCGTCAGGCCGTACTCGTCGGCCAACGCGGCGCAGCGTTCGTCGAACGTGGCCTTCGGCGCTTCCACCACAGCCGTTTCCACCGGCGTCACGCCGTTGATGACCTCGCGAAAGCTGAAGTTCTTCAACCCGATAAGCGCGTAGCCCACGAACAGCAGGATCAGTAGGGCCGCGAACAGGTCGAACAGGGGCGTGCCCATGCCGGCCAGCGTGTTCGCGTGCACGCCCACCGCCGCGCCAAGCGTGCTGCCCAAGCTAGAGACGCCACGGCCCCACGCGAACGCCGCCACTGCGCCGCGGCTGTTGCGCGACGCCACGGCAATCAGCACCAGCCACGCCACCATATCGAACAGCGTGTTGCCCGACGACAGCAGCATCACCGTGGCAGTGCGCGAGCCAGCCAAATCCATAGTCATGGCCAAAAAACCCGCCACAATCAGCAGCACGGAAATCTGAACCAGCAGGTCGGTGGAGAATTTCTTGCCTGACAGCAGCACCCATACGGCCACAACGGCCACGGGCAGAATCACGAAGAACGACGACAGCGGCGCGCCGACCACCTCGCCGAAGCGCAGCGAGCAACCGAACGCCACGCGAAACAGGAACAGGCACACGAACAGCTGGCTGGCCAGCGGCAAAAACGACGACGGGCACGTGACGGAGAAGTCGTGCGGCGCTTCGCCGTGCTGCGTTTCCTCAAGAATAGGCCGCGCGTCTTTCCACGTCAAAGCCCAAGCGATAAAAGGTGCCACCAGGAAAAACACCACGCCAAACCACACGGGTAGCAACCATGCGAACGCCGACGTCGCGCCCTGCACCACGAACGCCAGCGGGACCAGCACGCCCGCCTGGGCAGAGGACAGCCGCGACGCCGCGATGCCCGCGGCCAGAACGCACCAGGCGCGGCCAACCGCCAACGCACACGACGTCAGCACCAGCAACGGCGCGCTTCCCAACCCCAGCGCCAACGGAAGGGCGCAGCCTGCCGCCATAAGGGCAAGGATGCCCACGTTCAGCGCCCGCACATGCAAAAGCGCAGGCCGGAACATTGCAAGCAAACCGATTGCTGTAAGGACGGCCGCGTTGGCCGTGATAGATATGTCGCGTGCATATGTGAACACCCCGTCGAAGAACGGGAACACCGACACGTTCATGAACGACGAGACCGAAAGCACCAGCGACAACGCGGCGAACGAGCGCCAAAACGCCGGTGTGAACAGATCGCGCGCAGCGAATCGATCGGGAGCCTGTGCCGCGGCGGCAAGGCCGGGGGACCCAGCGGGAGCGCGGAACGGCTTGCCGTCGGGACGGTCCGTTTCGGTATGCAGCTTATTCTCAGTCATGCCCGCATTCTATCACGCGGAAACAACGAAAGCGCCGCACACCCGAAGGTGCACGGCGCTCCATATATCGACCCACGCGAACGCTCATCGCGCCCGGGAAGGCAGCAGGCGAAGCGGGCGCCCGTCGCGCCGAGGCGACTTAAACGCATGTCGAACGATGCGCGGCCCGCAAACCGGCGAGACGCCCTCGCTCCGCAAGCAAGAGGCGAACGGCTCAAGAGGCGCCGCGCCGCTCGGCTTAGGCCAAGCCCTGCCGGACCTTACGCCTGGCCGGTCGCCGCCAGCATGCCGGCGCGACGGCCTTCGACCATCGTGCGGCCGCAGGCCAGGCCCGTGAACAGGTTCGGGTAGCTGGTGCTGAAGAAGCCGCCCGAGCAGTCGCCGGCCATGTACAGGCCCTCGATCTCGGAACCGTCCTCGCGGAAGGGGTGCATGTTGGTGTCGATGCGCACGCCGTCGAGCGTGGCCAGGAACCATGCGCCTGTGCGGATGCCGTAGTACGGCGGGGTCTTCAGCGGCATCAGACGGTAGGGCTCCTTGTTGTAGTCCTCGTCCTTGCCGTTTTCCGCCATCTGGTTGTAGCGATTAAACGTTGCCACGAAGTTGTCCACCGGGATGTTCAGCTTCTCGGCCAGCTCCTCGGGGGTGTCGGCCTTCTGCAGATACCCCTTCTCCAGCAGCGGATCGAAGAACATCTTCGGCATCAGGTTGACGCTCATGTTCGACGGGCTGCCGTTATCGAACGGGTACAGGCGGCAGCAGCCCACCTCGTTCATCTGCTTGACCTGCTCGACATAGTCGCTGTCGAAGATATCGCAGTAGGTGTGGCCGGGCTGCATGACGGCGGAGTGCAGCATGTAGTCGTACGGGCCGGACTCGTTGCAGAAGCGCTTGCCGTTGAGGTTGACCTTCATGAACGGCTGCTCGCCGAACCACCACCACTCGCCCACGATGCCGTCGCCGGCCTTCTCGTCGGGCTTGACGGCCGCGCGGTTGAACATGCATGCGGCGCCGATGGGGTCCATCTGGCCACCGGCCCACAGCGCGGCCTTGATGCCGTCGCCCGTGGGGTTGCCGCCGGTGCCGTTACGGCCGATGGAGATGCGCATCTTCTGGTTCCAAGGCTGGCGCGCCTCCATCATCTCCAGGTTGTTGCCGTAGCCGCCCGTCGCCAAGATGACGCCTTTGGGGGCGTTGATGCGGATGTAGTGGCGGTCGTTCACGTCGCGGGCGATGATGCCGATTACGCGGCCGTTCTCGTCCTGCTCCAGCTTGATGAGCTCGGTGGACCAGCGGAACTCCGCACCCTTCTCCTCGGCATACTCCTTGAGCGATACGCCGAAGTTGAAGTTCTTGTCCTCCTTGCCCTTGTCGGTCTTGTTCGGGCTGTGGCCGGTCGCCCACGCCTTGTCGCGCGCACCCTGGCCCTCCGTGCCGACGGAGCCTTCGAACTGCATGACCAGGCGACCGTCGCGCTCGACGATCTCGGTGAGCCAGTCGATCAGGGCGCCGGATTCGTTCGCCCACACCTTCACCAGGTCGTAGTTGATGAAGCCGTTGGCATAGCGGACGATGTCCTCCATGGCCTCCATCTTGTCGATCTTGAACTGCGGGTACTCGTCGAACGAGGCCAGCTGCAGCTTCGAGTCGATGGCGCCGATGTCCTCGCGCGGAGCAAGCACGGTCGGCGTGCGGTCGATGCCGAGAACCTTCGCGCCGTTCTCGGCGGCGGAGATGACGGCAGGCAGGCCGGCGGTGCGGCAGCCCACGACCAACACCTCGGTGTCGATGGTCTCGGTGATGTCGCGCTCGGCGACCTCGGGAGCCTGGCCCAGCCAGCTGGGCGTGCCGGGAACCTGGCCGGCGCTCGCGTTCACCGGCTCCTCGCCGGCAGGAACGGTGTAGCCGTTGCCGCAGCCGGTCAGCGCGCCCATTGCGGCGGCGCCGATAGCCGTGATGCCCGCGCCTTTGAGGAAGGTGCGGCGGTCGAGTCCGTTATGCTGCATTCGGGGCCTCCCATCCCTCGGGCATGTTCAGGTTGTGGCACTGGTTGCACATGAGAACGCTGGTCTCGTGAGCCTTGTGGCAATCGCCGCACTCAAGCGCCAGGTCCTGGTGGCTGCTATGCGGGTTGTACTTCTCGTCGTTGCCCTCGAAGCCCCACGTTGCCGCCACGACGTCGTCCATGTTGTGGCAGCCGCTCTTCGCGCAGAACTCCTCGCTGGCCATGTCGGCCCCGTCGGCCAAACGCGTGCCGTCCTGGGTCATCGGGTAATCATCGGCAACCCACTTCATGGCCTCGCCCACCTGCTCGGTGATGATGGGCTCGTGGCAGCTGAGGCAGTTGTTGCCGGCCTCGGCGTGGGCGGTCACCAGCATGCCCTTATCACCGCTGTAGTACGTGTCCACGTAGGTGTCCATGGGGCTGTGGCAAATGGAGTTGCAGAAGCTGGGCGTCTCGTGCCACACCCAAAAGCCTGCGCCTGCCACCACGATCACGGCAGCAATGACGCCACCGACGATCCAGCCGCGCTTGGCCTTGCGCTTCGGCGCCGGGGCGCCGGGCTGGGAAGCGTTGTTCTCTTCAGCCATTCGTTCCTCTCCTTCTCTCAGGGATCGGCAAGCTCGGTGGGTGCGACGGCGCCTTGAGGAAGGCGTCATGCGGCTGTTACCAGCAACCGCGATTGGCGAAACGACGCGCTGCACCGTGCTCCACCCACCGGGCTTGCCGTGGGGGGGCTCATTCGTCCCCGTTGACGCGCCTATCATACGCCCACCGGAGTGCCCGCGCCTAGTACCCCCGTGGGGTGAAGTTGCGTTTCCGCAGGCGAGAAGCACGCAAGGTGACCGCAGGATGATGTGAGGGTAATGCCTTGAGAAAGGGCAAGCGGGCGCCAGGATGATGCCCGCGACACCTGCGGATGGCGTCTTGACAATTCACGCCACACGCGAAAAGCCCCTTCGCGGGCGAACCGCAAAGGGGCTTTCGAAGGAGAGTAAGAGGGGGAAAGAAGAGGATGAGCGCTCGGGCGCGGCTGCGCGCATGGCACGTGCCGCGACCGTTTCGGGAGCCACGCTATAAGCGGCGTCCCACGCCCGCGCCTGCCGGCACGGGTAAGCAAGATACCCGCCGCCACGCTCAAAGCGGCGGGCCTTGCGGTCCGTGCCGCCCGATTGCTCAGGCGGCACACCGCAGGTAGTTAGTCGATGGAAATGGAGCGCGAGGTTTCGGGCTCGGGCTTTGCGACCTTCTTCGGCACGTCAATCTGCAAAGTGCCGTTGTCGAACTTGGCCTTGATGTCGTCTTCTTCGATGTCGTCGCCAACATAGAACGTACGGCTGCACTTACCGGTGAAACGCTCCTGGCGCACGTACGTGCCTTTCTTGTCCTTATCCTCGGACTCCTGCTTCGTTTCAGCGGTGACGGTCAGGTAGCCATCTTTCAACTCAGCCTGCACGCCTTCCTTATCGAAACCCGGCAGGTCGATGGTCAGTTCGAAGCCGGTGTCGGTTTCGCGGATGTCGGTGCGCATCAGGTTCGGTGCGGTCTTAACGCTCGGCGCAGCCATGGTGCCGAAGAAGTTGTCGAACGGGTCGGCCATCAAATCATTGAAAAAACGATTAGAACGAGGTACCAGCATGGACATCATTGTCATCTCCGTTTCCTAGGTGCGAAACCTTGCCGCTCAGCGCCGGTTGCCACGCGACCGAGGCGCCGTGCCTGCTTGCACCGCCAAACGACCGGCTTTCGTGCGCCTTGTCGACGCTCCGCAAGCCCATCGCCCGGCCCGCGCTTTGGCGGGCGGTTCGTTTCGCAACCTTCTTGGTTGCTTTCGTTGCGGCCCCGCTTCGGGGTCCACTCCTTTGAACAGTTATCGTTATAGTCCCTTCGTTAGCACTCTGCAAGCGAGAGTGCTAACGCGTTACCTTCGCGTCATTTTCGCGTCACAATTCGGGAACTTTTCGCGAAACCGCCCGCAAAGTGGGCATGAAGGCGGCGTCTTCATGCGGCCTTCACCTTTCTTTAAGCTTGCTTTCAGCAGGAGCCCGTACTATAAGACTCGTTCCTTTTCCCTTCCCTATGGGATTGCGTCCTTCCCATCCGCAATCCCGCAAGCGCGTCTTTCCCATCCGCGCTTGCTATCGCCGCGGAACTTCCCGTCCGCGGCGCAAATGAAGGGATGCGCGGGCTTCCCACCGCGCGTCCGCGGGGCGGCAGATTCTCCCATCCGCTGCCCCGCTTCCCTGACCGGGCCGCGTCTTCCCATCCGCGGCCCGGTTGCGGCGCAAGGCTTCCCACCTGCACCGCAGCGTCTCTTTGGCGGCCGCGCTTCCCATTCTCGGCCGCCATTTGCGTTTTTGGCCCGTGCGCCCATGCGAACGCACAAATACCCACGCGATCGCGCAAGCAAGATGTCGCCAGAGAACAAGCGCGTAGGCCCGCGAGTGCCCGCCATCCAGCAAGCACGCGGCGGATCCTTCCCCATCCAACCAGCAACAACCGCACGCAGCGGATCCCGAAACGCCATGCTCGCCGAGCACGGCGCGCATCCTGCGCACTTCGCGCGCGATGCGGGGCTTGCTTGCGCTACCATGGTTGCGACCAACGCGAAAGGACGAATCATGCAGCGAGAAACGCCCCAACTGAAGAACGTCGAGCAGGTTTCCGAAGGATGGATCAATAAATATGTGCTGACGTACGTGCTGCCCGACGGCACCGATTATCAGTACGAAGCCGTGTCGCGCAAGGGCCTGGATGCCTACCGCGCCGAGCTTGAACGCCTGGGCAAGCGCAGCGACGCCGCCATTGCCGCCGTTGACGCGGGCGCCGAGGACTTCGGCGCATCTGTGCTCGAAGAGGCCGAAGGCGTGGCGAACCTGGCCGAGAAGCGCGTGGCCGACGCCGTGTCCATCGTGCCCGTCACGCGCCGCAACGAGTTGGTGCTTATCCGCGAGTTCCGTTACCCGCTGAACAGCTGGGTCATCGGCCTGCCCGCCGGCCTGGTGGAGCCCGGCGAAAGCTACGCCGACGCCGTTGACCGCGAGTTGCGCGAGGAAACGGGCTACCGCCTGCGCTCCGACATCCCCAAACCGGCCGCCATCGATCCGCTGCCGCAATCGGGCCGCTCATCCACCGGCATGAGCGACGAAAGCGTGCTAACCGTGTTCGCCCAGGTGGAGAAAGACGAAGAGCAACACACCGAACGCGGCGAACTTATCGAGGTGTTCACGCTGCACCTGCGCGACGTGCAGCGTTTCCTGAAGCAGAACCAGCTTCCGCTGGGCACACGTTTGCAACTGGTGCTGGAAATGTTCGCGCGCAGCACCGACTTCTAGCGGTCGCTGCCGCCCACCGCTTAACGATCGGGCGGCAACAGCCCTTGGGGCAATGCGAGCGAAAGGAAGCCTCGTGCCGACCCCTTTTCGCTCGCTGTTTCAGGCAGCCGTCGTCTCATCTATTCCCAAACGCAACGTGGCCGGGCTCCTTGAAAGGCGCCCGGCCACGCGTTTTTTCTGGCTGTTCTGGTTTACTTGCCTTTGCGCAGGTCATCCAGCACGTTGAGCGCGGCGTTGTAACCACCCGCCCCGTAGCTTAAGCATTTCGACACGCGTGCGATGGTGGTTGCGGATGCGCCCGTGACCTTCTCGATGGAAGCATACGAGTTGCCCGCGTCAAGCTGGCGCGCCACGGCCAGGCGCTGCGACGTTTCGCGGATTTCGCGCACCGTGAACAGGTCTTCAAGCAGCTGGAAAATAGTGTCCTTATCGTCAAGGGCGGACAACACCGCCAGCAGGTCTTCGACCTCGGGAGTACGCAGCTCGCTCATGCCATCACCTTTCCTGCACGCTTCACGGATAGTGCTGCTTCCATTGTACTCCAACCGAGTAGAGTGCTAAAGAACTCCGCAATTGGGAGGCTTTTAGCGGCGCTGGACGCGCACGTCGCCGGCCTGGCCGGCGGCCATGGGGCCGCCGCCTTGGCCCAGCCCGCCAAGGGCCGAGCTTGCCGTGCAGTTGGCGGTGATAGCGGTCTCGCTGCCGCCCGAAACCGTGCCGGAATCGGCGTAGCCATCGGCATTCGCGCCCTCGACGCTCCCGCCAACGACCAGCGAGTATTCGCCGCCCTCGGCAAATGCAGGGCTGGACGCCAGCACCATGCCGAACTGCTTCGCGGCCGTGAACGATACCACCACGTTGCCGCTTGCGTCCACCACGGCAACCGTCTGACCTGCAGTTCCGCTAGTCGCAGCCATGGCGAAAGCCTGCGTACCGCTGGTGAAGTTCTGCGCCATGCCCGTAGAGCCCACCATCAACACGGTACCGCCGTTGACCGTGGCCGTTAGGTCGTAATCGAACGCGCCATCACCGCTGCTGGTGGGACCAGCCACCAGCAGCACGCCGCCGTTGACCTCCACGCTGCCGTTGCTGTCAACGCCGTCGCCGGCCGCATTCACCACCAGGTAGCCGCCATTGATTTGGATGAGGCAGTTCTCATCGCCCATGGTCATGCCGCCACCCTGGCCGCCTTTGCCGCCCTGACCTGCGCCCTCAGCGACCGCGTTGTCGGGAGCGCCACCGTTTGCCGCCGCCTCGCTGTCGTCAGGAGGCGTGGGCGCGTTGCCGCCTTGGCCGCGCTGGCCCCTGGCGACATCGCCTGCGGATGCGGCGTTGCCGGCCGTTGCGGAATCGGCGTTCGCGGCCGCACCGTCGCCCGCCGCATCGCGCGCGCCTGTTTCTTCGCCGGCACCGCCCTTGCCCATGCCGGCGTCGCCCGCCACGCCGAGGTCGCCAGGCGCTTCGCCGTTGGGAAGCGTGTTGCTGTTAGTGTCGGTATCCGAGCCGTCGGACAGGTCGGCTGCGCTAGCGTTCACGCCATCATCGCTAGCCGCGATGTGGGTTTCGCCGCCGTTCACGTAAATCTTCTCGGCCTCGTAACCCTCGCAGCAGCTGGTCACGTCGACGGTGCCGCCGTCGACCGTCAGCTTCGTTTCCGCGTGGAACGCGTCGTCGCTTGCGTCAACTGTCAGCATGCCGCCCAGCAGATGCATCTCCAGGTCGGAATGGAACGCGTCGTCGTTCGCCGCAACCGCCAAGGTGCCGCCGGCTACGCGCACCAGCGTTTTGGCCTGCACCGCGTCGTCGCCCGCCTGGATGTCGAACGTGCCGCCGTCGATGCTGACGAAGCCCTTCGTCGGCTTGCTGTCCTTGCTCGACTTGATACCGTCGCCGCCCGCGGCAATGGCGAACGCACCGTCGCGAATCTTCACGCTGTCGCGCCCGCGCAGACCGTCTTCCACTGCAGAGATGTTGTACGTTCCCGATACAACGGTCAGGTCATCCTTCGAGAACACCGCATGGCGATATGCCGCGGTCACGTTCAGGGTGCCGCCTCCGTTCAGCGTCAAGTCGCAACGGCTGAACAGCGTGGCGTGCGGCTCGCCGGAATCAGCCTCAAGCGCGTAATCAGCGCCATCGGTCAGCGTGTTCTCGGCATCATCGGCCAAGGTCATGAAGCATTTATCCGCATTCTGCACGTAAATCGCCGGCCCGTCTTCGTTATGGATGGTCACGCCTGCAAGCACCAGCTGCACCTTGTCGTCATCGTCCGCGGCCACCAGCAGCTGCCCGTCGGTCAGCTCACCCGTAACCACGTACGTGCCCGCCGCCGTGATGGTGACGCCGTCGGCGGAAGCGGTTGCGCCCGAGCCGGAAATTGTTGCGGAATCGCCCTCGAGCGTGATAGCGGTGGCAGCCGACGCGTCGCAGGACGCATCAAGGTCGCGCTTGGAATAGTCCAGGTCAAGCGCGCTTTCATCGAAGTCAGCCGCCACATCTTCGAACGATGCGTACTCCGTCTCCTCCGCATCGCCCGACGTCTCCGCAGCCGTTACGGACGCGGCCGAGTTTTCCGCATCCGCCGACGATGCCTGGCCCGCCGCGCAGCCGTTCATCAGCAGCATCGCGCACAACGCCAGCATCACCACCCCGCCGCACGCAAACCGCACCAACCCGCGCACGTCGGTACACGCAGGTGCAACAGCTTCCGCAGCGGCCTTCTTGCTCGCGTCGTCATGCTGCACAAACCGCATCATCTACAGCACCTCCCTTGTCACCTGTGCATTGCCCAGGCTCACCTTCAGGTTGCCGTTCAGACAGCGCACCTCGTCCATCAGACGTTTCTCCGTTCCCGCCTGCGCCAGGCGCACGTGGTATTCAAGCTGATACAGGCTGCCCATGTTCATGGTGCGCACCTCGGTCAGCTCGTGTTCGCTGGTGTAACAGCCAAGCACGTCGTCGAACATGCCGTCGAACTCCAGGTCCTCGGGCACCGTGACGCGCAGCACCTTCGCCGGCTCCTGCGGACGGCCGAACGGCGACAGCACGTACGCCACGTTCACGATGCCCACGATGATGGTGAACAGCACGGCCAACGCAATGAAGCCCATGCCCGTGGCCAGGCCGATGGCCATGGCAAGGAACACGCTGCCGATGTCCTTCGCGCTGCCGGGGATGCTGCGGAATCGCACGAGGTTGAACACGCCCATGACGGCGATACCCGCGCCAAGGTTGCCGTTGACCAGGGTGATCACCATCTGCACGATCAGCGGCAGCAGCGCCAAGGTCACCACGAAGTTCTTCGAGTAGTTGTGCCGAAACATGTAGACGCACGCCACGGCGGCGCCCAGCACAATGGACGCCGCGCAGCACATGAGGAAGTCGACAGTGGAAACGCTTGCCACCAGGGAATCGGTCGTTCCGAAGACCGAGGTCAAAGCTGCATCAAGCACAGCAGTTCTCCTTTCGGGTTGGGGTTACGTAGGAATGCGGAAGTTGCGCACGGTGCGAGCGGAAGGGCTTGCGGGCACGCCGCAAGCGATGTGCAAAGAGCTATGCAATCGCCACGGCCGCGCTGTTGCAATTGGCAGCCGCACGCTCAACGGCCTCATAGGCGGCGCCGTACTTGCTGAACGAAGACGGGAACGCCGCACACCCGTTCAGCGCCTCGACCAGCCACGATGGGAACGCCGCGCCCGTTTTCACTTCCATGATCACCTCGCCGAGGCCCAGCAGCGGGTGATACGACTCATCGAAGTGTTTTCCGGAAGCCATGGCATCGCGATACGACACGCCCGCGTCGAATGTGATGCGCAGCCCCTCGGCATCGCCGCCCGGCACCGGCGCGTACGCCGTGCGCTCGCACACGATGCACATGGACGGACGTAGGTTGCGGTAGCGCGCCACGAACGAGTCGATTTCGCGCGCTATCTGGAGGCTGCGCGGCGCCAAGGCTTCAACCTGCTGCAACGGATCCACCAGCGGGTTCATTGCGCACACGTTCTCGTACGGCACGCCTCCCATCAGGTACGACAGCGCCGCCGCCTGCGAGCAGCCCACGCGACGCTTGTACACGATGCCGTCGTACTTCTTCTTGATTTCCACGTACACGCGCTCGGATTGCAGCGGCGTGCCGTACGAGCGCACGCGCAGCTTCTCCTTGTAGAGCGGTTTTTCCAGGCTCCGCGCAATCAGCTCGCGGCTTGGCGTGTCGAAGTACAGGCTGGTGATGCGCGTGCGGCCGTATTCGTCGGCGGCCATACGGCCAGCCAGCGCATCGAGCACGCAACGATGCTGCTTCGCGTTTAAGCGGTATTTGACCTCTTTGCGTTCAAAGGTGTCGGTGAATGAAGCCATCGTTGTTCCTTCCGGCGGGCGGTGCGCCCAATCGCAGGGGCAAGTTCGAGGCTTGATACTACCCAGGTGTCCTTAAAGTTGCCTGAAACCTGGAAGGGCGGCAAGCTACACACTTCGCAAGGGCTTGAAACGCCAACTGCGAATGAACGCCCAGCAGAAGGCGAGCGAAGTGCGTAGCCCCCCCCC
>OLRT01000197.1_pt1 | contig 47941 bp, 48 predicted proteins | sample 1672021 | NCBI WGS metagenome assembly OLRT01 (sample SAMEA3136637, study PRJEB25190) | human gut metagenome | reverse complement strand
CGTGCTCTGTAGTATACCACCTCTCTTTGATTATACTATTATATCGAGAGGCACACTATAGTTTTGGTGGATTTGAGTTTGGTTATATATTTGTGTCCGCGCAACGAAGGCGCGGGGAAATGGAGGAAATCATGGATAAAATCAAAAAGAACTGGATTAATTATTCCATTATTCTCATTGCTTTTTATATCGTTCCAATGCTGATAAAAGATACAGGCAGTGGCATGTTTATTCTACTCATTGTCATTCCCCTTATTACATTGATCACTTCGCTTATATATGGATTAAGAAATACAGTTGATTTTATCTATCCTCTAATTGTTGCAATTCTGTTCATTCCTACATTATTCATCTATTATAATATTTCTGCCTGGGTGTATATTATCGCATATTCTCTCATTGCACTCATAGGAGAAATATTAGGTAAAACACTTCAAAAGAAATAATAATTCTCTTGCCTTGAAGTTCACTTTAGCCTTTAAGATATTCTTATAGGAAAGGAAGGATATTATGAGTAAAAAAGTCATTGTATTATCAACAAGTCTAAGAAGTAATAGTAATTCAGAATTACTTGCGAAAAGTTTTGTAGAAGGGGCAAAAGAATCTGGAAATGAGGTAGAATATATCTCACTTAAAAATAAAGATATTCGTTTCTGTATTGGATGTCTTACATGTCAAAAAACTGGACATTGTGTTATTAAAGATGATGTTGCGGGTATTATGGATAGTGTAATCAATGCTGATGTTGTTGTATGGGCTACACCTATCTATTATTATGAAATGAGTGGTCAGATGAAAGCTCTTATTGATCGTCTCAATCCAATGTATTCTAAAGATTATAAGTTCAGAGATGTATATCTTCTTGCGACAGCTGCAGAAGAAGGAGACGAAGTCTTTGAAAAAGCTATTACTGGACTAAATGGATGGATTGACTGCTTTGAAAAGACATCTATTAAAGGTACTGTACTTTGTGGTGGTGTCTCTAGTGGTGGAGATATATCTAGTAATGATAAGCTTAAAGAAGCCTATAATCTAGGTTCTCATGTATAAGGCAGACATTGTGATATTTGATTATACAATTGCTGCACCATTTATCTTACCTGCAGGAACTGATACAATTATTAAATGCACACTTGCGAAATGGACAGGTCTTGCCTTTAAAATTCCGTGTACCTCATTAGAAGAATGTAAGAGTAAAGATGAACTAAAATAAACAGGCAGCTATTTCTTATTTGGGAGAGATGAAGCGACCAATAAAGGTATTGTCTATATTGGGCAGGCAGGAGTGCGTAAGAATGGTAAAGGTATAAGACAATTAGATGAAGAACAATAAGCATGAACACATGATGTTCATGTTTTTTTTGTTAGTTATAACTAATATATTAATTGTGATATCTATTTCATAGTGATATACTGAATCTGTAAGTTAGTACTTACTAACAAAGAGGTAATATCATGAGAATACTTATATACGGTTCAGGGGTTATTGGTTCTTTATATGCAGTTTTGTTGAAAGAAACAGGGTATGATACAACTATTTATGCAAGAGGACATAGACTTGAAGTCCTTCAAAATCAAGGACTCCTTTATAAGAAAAATAATATAATCAAAAAAGTAGATATCAAGGTCATTGATCACTTACAAGATAATGATATATATGATTTTATTTTTTTAACTGTTAGAGAAAATCAATTATATCAAGCACTGAAAGAATTGAAATCTAACAAAAGTAAAACCATTATCACAATGGTTAACTCAATAGATAATTATGAAAAATGGGAAAGTATTGTAGGAAAAGGAAAAATATTACCTGCTTTCCCAGGTGCTGGAGACTCTATCACAAATAATATACTTGATGCATCACTTACTCCAAGAATCATACAACCCACTACTTTTTCTGAAATAACTGGAAAAAAGACAAATAGGACACAGCGGCTCTCACAAATATTTAAACATTCATGCATACCTTTCCAGCAGGTCAATGATATGCATATATGGCAGTTATGTCATATTGGGATGGTTGTACCTCTTGCGAATGCTTATTATCAAACAGAACATCCTGAATCCGTAGGACAAGATAAAGTGATAATGAAAAAAATAGCGAGAGAGCTTAAAGATAATTTCAAGATCTTATATGATAACCTTCATACATTATCACCTTATAAAATGAATATTTTTTTGAATACCCATAATCTGCAGAAACAGTCTTTTTTATCTTTGTTTGTTCTTTGTTTCTAATACTGTTTAAGAGGAACTTATTAAAGACGTGTTTATAGCATACCTGTGGTTTGTGGGTATACAAAAATATTTTTAGAATTTTACCAATACCAATACTTACATATATTTTATCACAGGCTTATAAAAGTCGTTTTGGACATACATTTATGTATCAACATGCAATAAAAGCACCAGATGAAATGAAAGAACTACATAACCAATTTTATTCTTATATTAAGAAATGGAGATTATGAATATGACAAACGAAGAATACAAACAATTATCAATCAAAGAATTTACTGAAGCAGCTAAAAGATATGAAGGTGATCATGCAGGTCTCTATGAAATGTGTAAGAAGGATTATCCAGATATCTTAGAAGAATTAGAGAAAGAATCATTCATAGATTTACTTGATGCAGGATGTGGTCCAGCACCTATGATTTCTTTATTATCAGAAAAATATCCAGATAGACATTATACAGGTCTTGATCTTACACCAGCTATGATTGAAGAAGCTAAAAAGAAGAATATTCCAAATGCAGTATTTGTAGTAGGGGATTGTGAGAATTTCCCTTTTGAGGAAAATTCATTTGATGCCATTATATGTTCTATGAGCTTTCATCATTACCCTAATCCACAAGCATTTTTCAATAGTGTAAAAAGATGCTTACGTCCAAAGGGTAGATTAATACTTAGAGATGTTACTAGTGATAATAAACCACTTGTATGGCTGATGAATAAAATTGAAATGCCTCTCGCAAACTTGTGTGGTCATGGAGATGTTCAGGTTCCTACAAGAGATCTTGTTTATAAATGTTGTAAAGAAGCATGTTTAACAATAGAAAAGTTTGAAATACGCAAGGGAATACGTCTTCATTGTGTTGTAAGAAAAGAAGGCGATTCAAAATGAAAATAAATGTAAAAGGTGTACCAGAGACAATGATTCAGACTCTCTATGCTCGTGCAAAAGAAACAAGTAAAGAGAATCCTAAAATAAAAGATGAAATGGCTGTATCAATAGTCAAACAATTAGATTATGACTTTTCTCAAGCAGATCAAGATAAAACAATGCGTTCTGGTGTGATTGCAAGAACAATTGTATTAGATAAGATGGTAGATGAATATTTAGATAAACATAAGAATACTATTGTGATTAATATTGCATGTGGTCTTGATACAAGGTGTTATCGTATGAAAGGCAAATATATACGCTGGTATAATCTAGATTTACCTGAAACGATAAATATAAGAAAACAGTTTTTACCAGAAACAGGACCTATCTATCAAATCGCGAAGTCAGCTATGGATGAAACCTATACAAATACTATTCACAATGAAGGAGAAGACGTTCTAGTAATCATAGAAGGATTGACTATGTATTTAACTGAAATTGATATTAAGAAAATCTTTTCTATTATCGAACATGCATTTTCAAATGTCACAATAATGGTTGAAGTGATGTCACCTTTTATGGTGAAGCACATTAAAGAAAAATCAATAGAAGGCAGTCATGCAAAGTTTACATGGGGTATAAAAAATGGGAAAGAACTAGAAAAACTTACTCCTTCATTTTCTTTTCTAAAGGAAGTAAGTCTTGTAGAGGAATGAAGCAATTGATGCCTATATATCATGTTTTAGGTACGATTCCTTTTGTTTCTCATGTATCTAATAAAATAATTGTGTTAGAAAAACACATTTGATAAAGAGATGATCATAATGAATAAAAGACATTTTTATACAGAAATGGATGGGTTCTATGGTGTTTATTGGTAGTGTAAGAAAGAATCAGACTGTGCAATGATTGGTGATGATGCAGAAGACTATTTAGCCCGTACTTCTGTAAAGTTGCTCCATAAGCTTGGTTTAAATGTGTTGACTATGTCTCCTGCAAAAAAAGGATTATGGAGATTATAATTATCCATTAGATCGTATAGAGAAAGCTATAAGATGGTTAAAAACATCCGGTAATCAAAAGATAGGAATTGTCGGTGCCTCGACCACAGGAACTCTCGCTTTAACAGCCGCTTCTTATTTTGAAGATATCACACTCACAAATTGCAATGTGCAATAGAATAGGACAAGAGAGTGAAATGAACTTTTCTGGAGAATCCATAGTAGTCAATCAAAATGGTGAAGCTATTAAAAAAGTAGGTGATCAGGAAGAAATCATATATGTTGATATTAATTTGTCTAACTCCAAGAAAATAAGAGAAAGTAGACCCTATACACAGCTAAGAAGAACTAAATTTTATAGAAAAATTATCTTGCCATAAAGTAAGGTTTAGCCTCTATACTTGTAGTAAGGAGGTTTATTACTATGGGTAAAATATTAGTTGCTTATTTTAGTGCAAGTGGTGTTACAAAGCATGCGGCTGAAGAAGTTGCAAAGGTGGCAGGAGCTAATCTATATGAAATCAAACCAGAAGTTCCGTATACAAAAGCAGATCTTGATTGGATGAATAAGAAGTCTAGAAGCAGTATTGAAATGGAGGATAAATCTTTTCGTCCTGTCATTATTAAAGATAATCTAGATGTATCAAAATATGATCATATTTACTTAGGTTTTCCTATCTGGTGGTATGTAGCACCTACAATTATCAATACATTCCTAGAAGCGTACGATTTCTGTAACAAGACAATTACGCTATTCGCAACATCAGGAAGCAGTGGTTTAGGAAATACTGTAAATGAATTAAAAGTATCAGCACCCAATGCACTCATTAAAGAAGGGTTATTACTCAATAATCTCACAACTCAAAAAGTCAAAGAATTATTGGCCTTATGATTATTCATAAATAAATCCTTTCGTTTGTCATAGGCTCCTCCCACTGCCTTTAGGCGGTGGGAGGAGCCTCGTAAATCGTATTTATTATCCCTGACTTTCAATATATTTTTGTTTAGTTGCTGATGAGCCTTCTCTAATGCTGCAAGCAAAATAACCATCTGACCAAAATATTTTTTCCTTCCAATACTGTTTTGATAAGACCGAACTATACTTTTGCCATAAGTGGTATGTTGTTTCCTGCTTTATAATTTTGACAATATCGCAAACTTGATCTGTTGTATCGTAACTTAATAAGAAATGTATATGGTCTTTGTCAGTTTCTATCGCAATAATTTCGTAGCCACGAGTATTAGCTATATCGAGAATCTTTTATTTAACATCATCAGCGATAGAGTCTTTTAGTAGTTGTTTGCGGTATTTGGTTACTAGAACTATATATACTTTCAGGCTGTATTTTCGTCTGTTATGACGATTGTATCTACTATCCACAGCTCACCTCAAAATATAGATGTTTCGCTATAAATTAGATATAATATATAGTGAAATATCCATGAAAGGAGTACATCTATGGAACAGATGACTATTACAGCTAAAATTCAAATAATCGCAGCTGAAACAGATAAGGTTTTGCTTGATGAAACTATGTCTGTTTATCGTAATGCCTGTAATTATGTTTCAGACTATGTATTCCGCACTCATGACTTAAAGCAGTTTTCACTTAATAAAGCTTTGTATTCTACATTACGAGAAAAGTTTAACCTTAAATCGCAGATGGCTCAGTCTGTTTTGAAGACTGTTATCGCCAGATATAAGACCATTCTTGAAAATCAGAATGAGTAGATTAAACCATCGTTCAAAAAACCTCAGTATGATTTGGTATGGAACAGAGATTACTCCTTCTAGTGAAACAACAAAAATATTGAAGGAGTTATTTGTTTCTCTAGGATTTAAAAAAGATGATTTAAAAACTAGAAGCTTTGATATTAATACCAAATATGAAAGTTATAAAGCTAAAGATCAAAGCTGGAAAAAGAGATTAATAGGATATACATATACACATCATATGTTGATAGAATTTGATGCAGATAATAAGAAACTAGGGGAGATACTTTATGCTTTGGCACATAGTGTGATTACACCAGAAATTTCAATTGAATATACAGTGAGTGATGCTGAAAAATATAAAGATGAATTATTGAAGAATGCGATAGAAGATTCTAAGCATAAAGCAAAAGTCTTAGAACATGCTGCAGATGTAGAATTAGGTGATATCGTATCTATTGATTATTCTTGGGGTGAAATCAACTTTGTCTCAGAACCTATACAGAATTTTGCATTCGCAAGTGCAGAAAAAACAATAGGTAGTCCTGGATATGATATAGATATTGAAGCAGACGATATTGATGTTACAGATACAGTGACTGTGATTTGGAATATAAAATAATGTTTTAACAATTATTACTGAAAGGAGTTGAATCCTATGCCTAACATTAAATCTGAATGAGCATAGTAGACATGTAATTCCTAATATACAGGACTTTAAAAAGAGACAGGCCACGCTACAGCTAATGAATGAACTAGCTAAAGATGTAAAATCTAGTAAAGAAAAAGGCTGGGTCACGTTAGAAAACCGAGAAAAACTATTCCAAGCCGGCATAGTTGTATTTAAGTTATTATTAACAAAAATAAAAAATAAACTATAGACAACCACTAAAAACTTTTACTACGTTTTGATACATTTAGTCATCAAAAAGGTATTGTTAAAAATTCTTCACTAATAGAAATATACTTATCAGTAAATAGACTATCTTTTTCCCAGATGAATTCAAAATTATGCTGGAGCTTAAAGTCATCTAATACAATTTCTTTTAATATACCTTTCTGTAATTCTTCTTTGACTGCAGTTTTATACATGAAAGAAATACCGCAATCTTTTTTAAGCAAGCTGATGATTGTATGCATGTTTTCTATCTGTGTATAATGTATAAAATCAGAAATAGACAAACCACGTACATTTAGACTTTCTTGTAAAATATGTCTTGTACCAGAACCTTGTTCTCGTACAAGAAGTCTTTCATCAAGAAGGTCATGTAAAGTATGAGGTATATTTTTAAACTCATGTGATGCAGCACAGACGGCAATATAGTCCTCTGTGCTGTATTTTTTATGACTATATTTCTCTTTAGGATAATTTCCTTCTACAATAGCCATATGAATCTTACCTTGATCTAATAACTTTAATAAATCTGCCGTATTTCCATAATGAAGATGCAGATTCATTTCAGGATGATGCTTGATAAAATCAGCTAATCTATCTACTATCGCATACTCACCAATTGTCATAGTCACACCAATCGACAATGTTTCTATCATTCCTTCATGACTTTTTATCTCTTTCTTAATATTCTTTTCATCGTTCTGCATAGTCATCAAATATTTTCTTAATACCTCTCCAGAACGTGTTAAAGATAACTGCTTATTTGAATATACAAAGAGTGTTGTTTCATATTCTTGCTCCAAATAATGAATATGCTGTGATACAGCTGGCTGAGTAATATGTAGTTGTTTTGCAGCAAGCGTATAGTTTAATGTCTCACATACTTTTAAAAAAGTATGAATACGATAATCTAACATCTCATCACCTCATCAATAATATTTACTTATAGTTCAATAGAAATATATAATTTTATATTATTACAGTCAAGTGATATAATGAGCACACATTTAAAAGAAAGCAGGTAAATCATGGAAACTATTAAAAAGAATATATATGGCATACTTGTATGTTTAGTTGTTGCGATTCCATCATGGTTACTAGGAAAACAATTTCCAGTTATCGGTGGAGCAGTGATTTCAATTCTTGCAGGTATGATTATTACTATGTTTTGGAAAGAAAAAGGTAAAGCAGCACCAGGGATCAAATGGACTTCTAAAATCATCCTACAGACAGCTGTCGTCTTATTAGGTTTTGGTATGAACTTAGGTGTCATCTTTGAAACAGGAAAGCAGTCATTACCTATTATTATTTGTACCATTTCAATTTCACTTCTTATTGCATGGCTTTTAAGAAAGATATTACATGTACCTTCCAATACATCTATTCTAGTAGGTGTAGGTTCATCTATTTGTGGTGGTTCTGCCATTGCAGCTACTGCACCAGTCATTGATGCCGATGATGATGAAGTTGCTCAGTCTATTGCGGTTATTTTCTTTTTTAATGTCTTAGCTGCATTATTCTTCCCTATTCTAGGTAAGGCCATTGGCTTTGACACATTACATGGTGATGCGTTTGGAATATTTGCAGGGACTGCCATCAATGATACATCTTCAGTCACTGCAGCAGCATCTACTTGGGATAGTATGTGGCACTTGGGTAGTGCTACACTTAATAAAGCTGTTACTGTAAAACTAACACGTGCACTTGCCATTATTCCTATCACTTTAGGATTATCAATGATTAGAAGTAAGAAAAAACAGAAATCTTCAAACTTCAGCTTAAAGAAAGCATTCCCTATGTTTATTCTTTATTTTGTATTAGCTGCCATTATTACTACAGTCAGCCTTCATATGGGAGTTAACAGCAATGTTTTCTTACCTATTAAAGAATTATCTAAATTCCTTATTATTATGGCTATGGCTGCAATTGGACTTAATAGTAATGTCATTCACTTAATTAAAACAGGCGGTAAACCATTATTAGTAGGTGCATCATGCTGGTGTGGTATTACTATTGTCTCATTACTTATGCAGCATGTGATGGGTATCTGGTAATTATTGACTTTATAAACTATATTTCTTTAGATAGAAATAGACTTACAGTGAAACTTAATTTTCACTGTTTTTTTTTATAGGAGAATCATATGAACATTACAGTATATTTAGGTGCCTTGAGAGGCAATGATCCAGTATTAAAGGATGCAGTTAAAGAACTTGGTACATGGATTAGAGAAAACAATCATACACTCATCTATGGGGGATCAAAATCAGGATTAATGGGATATATTGCAGAAAGTGTATTAGATGCAGGTGGAGATGTCATTGGAATAGAACCACAATTCTTTATTGATGAAGAACTACAATATGATGGCTTAACAGAGTTAATCATTACTAAAGATATGACAGAAAGAAAAACAAAAATGATAGAATTAGGAGATGCCTTTATCGCCTTTCCAGGTGGTACAGGAACACTAGAAGAAATATCTGAAGTCATGTCTAAGATTTCATTGAAACAACTTAATGCACCTTGCATATTCTATAATTTAAATGATTATTATAGGGGTATGAAATAACTTATGTCCCATATGATAGAAATGGGATTATCGACTCATGAGAAACAGAAGGGTATCTATTTTGCGGATCATCTAGACGATATAAGAAATATTATTGAGAAGGAATAGTGATTTTTATCATTATTCCTTTTATAATGGAATAAATAACAGTTAAGGAGACATACAATGAATCTAGAAGGACAAAACTTAGAATCGTTAAGAAGGATGGTTAGACATCTCCAAGAAGAAAATCAAGAATTAAAAGAACTTCTAAAAAAATCTCATATTACATTTAATGAATCAAAAGAAGAAATGACAACCCAATCTATAAATGAGGGTGTATGTATCAAGGATACTTATATTTATGATAAACTTGTAGCTTACTTTCTTACTTTATTTCAAGGAAGAAGAGATGTATATGCATTAAGAGGTTCTAAGGGAGGATACTTTCCACAATGTTATAATAAATGGAAAGAATATTGTCCTAAACAAAATAGTCAAAAAGGCGTGTCCTGTCAAAAGTGTCCTTATAAAGAGTGGAAAGCATTAGATAGAGAAGTAGGCAAGGATCACTTATTAGGCTACAAAGACAATTGTACAGATGTCATTGGATTATATCCTTTACTATAAGATGATACATGTAAACTCATAGTTTTGATTTTGATAATCATAATAATAAGAATAGTGAAAATAATGATTGGAAAGATGAAATTGATGCAATTAGAAAAATATGTCATGAAAATGGTATTGATGCATTAATAGAACGCTCACGTTCAGGAAATGGGGCATTCTCTTTAAGGATTTGTACCTGTCTCTCTTGCTAGAGAATTTGGATTACTACTCATTGAGAAAGGATCTCAATCTATTAATCTCAAATCATTTAGATATTATGATCGTATGTTTCCTACTCAAGATCATAGTGAAGGTTTAGGTAATCTTGTTGCATTACCACTTCAAGGACAGGCATTAAGACAAGGTAATAGTGCTTTTGTAGATGAAAACTGGAATCCTTACTATGATCAATGGAAATTACTAACAACAGTTCATCAATTATCTAAAAATGAGATAGAAGAACATATCTATAAATGGAAAGAAGAACTTTCAATCCCTCAAACTCTTCTTACAATGGATCTAGGAAAAAGAATTAAGCCATGGAAAAAGGATGAAAACTTCCATAGTGAAGATGTGATAGAAAGACTCTCTATTGTCCTTGCAGATGGTATCTACGTGGATACACTTAATCTTCAGCCACGAATCCAAAACCAGATCGGACGCTTATCTGCATTTGATAATCCTATATTCTATAAGAATCATAACTTAGGATTTTCTAATTGGAATCAGCCAAGAGTTATCTATTTAGGGGAAGACATAAACGACTATATAAAAATCCCAAGAGGATTATTAGAAACACTACTTAATAAGTGCCATTCATCAAATATTGAGTATGAAATTGTTGATAAGAGAGAAAAGGGAAAACCTATTAATGTATCATTTACTGGAAAATTAAGAGATGAACAGCTGACTGCCGCGTCTGATTTATTAAATTATGACAATGGTGTTTTAAATGCAGCGACTGCATTCGGTAAGACTGTTGTATCTAGTTATTTAATATCTTAAAGAAAAGTCAATACACTCATTATTATGCAAAGTGTTTCACTAATAGACCAATGGGTAGATGAATTACATCGCTTTTTAGAAATAAACGAAGATCTACCTGTGTATAAAACAAAAACAGGTAAAGAGAAACAAAGAAAATATCTCATAGGTGTATTACATGGAAGTAAAAATACTTTAACTGGTATCATAGATGTTGTATCAGTCAACTCTATTTATGACAATGAAGGCAACTGTCGTTTAAATCATGAATACGGCATGGTGATAGTAGATGAATGTCATCATGGTGCCTCTCATGTATTTGAAAATGTATTACGTCAAATTAATTCTAAATATATCTATGGTGTTTCTGCGAACGATAAAAGAATAGACAGACTTGAAAAGAAAGTCTATATGCAGTTAGGTCCAATTAGACATCAATATACAAGCAAAGAAAGAATAGAAAAACAATCTATTGATCATCATGTCTATCCACGATTCACAAGAATAATGGCGTTAGGTGATATTAAAAATGATCTTAATAGTGTGTATGCGTTTATCTCTAAATATGAAAATAGAAATAATATGATTATTTCTGATATAAAGAAGTGTATTGAAGAAAATAGAACACCTATCGTATTAACACGCTATAAAGATCATGCTAAATTATTGTATGAATCACTTAAGAAGAATGTCCTAGATCATACATATCTTATTTATGGTGATCATACATTAAAAGAAAATGAAGAAGTAAGAAAAACAATATTAGCACTTTCTCATGATGAACCTTTTATACTTGTTGCGACATCTCAATCAGTTGGTGAAGGATTTAATGTACCTAGACTCGATACACTATTTTTAACTTCTCCTGTATCTGGTGAACCTTTAGTTGATCAGTTCTTAGGAAGAATCAATAGAGATTATAAGTATAAAAAAAGTGCGATTGTCTATGATTATGTAGATTCTCATATTCATTATTTTAATAATATGTATAAGAAACGCTTATCTGCTTATAGAAAGATTGGTTTTGATGTGATTACTGATCTTGTAGACAATAAACAAAACGTGAATCACATTTACAATTATAATGATTATTTAGAAGTATTTAGACAAGATATCCATGAATCAAATAAAAGCATCATTATCTCTAGTCCTCAATTAAATGAAAAGAAAGTATTATCTTTTATTGATTTAATTAAAGATAGACAAGAAAAGGGTGTTTCAGTCAATGTATTCACCAAACAGACAGATGAACCTTATACAAATAATCTCATAGATTTATTATATGGTAATGGTGTATTTGTAGAAGTGTATCCTGATTTAGATTCTTATTTTGCAGTCATTGATCAAGAAATCGTATGGCACGGTGGAATAAACTTGCTTGGTAAATCAAATATCTATGATAGCTTAATGAGAGTGAAATCAACTACGATTGCGGAAGAACTTATATTAAGTCCTACAGAAACTAAAGATTGTGACTCCTAGGTTACAATCTTTTTTAAATCTCATAGTACAATGATATAATTAATAATGGAGGTGCGTTAAAATGATGGAATATCTCAAAGAAACACAGATGCTAGATTATTCTCATCCTAACATTCAAAAACTCATTTACGATAAACAATGGAAACAAATGATTGAATTTAACAGAATACAAGCAATCTATAATTATGTAAGAGATGAAATCTTATTTGGCTATAATAGTGATGATTATATACCTGCTTCAAAAGTACTAGCCGATGGCTATGGTCAATGTAATACTAAAGGAACTCTATTTATGGCATTGCTACGTGCCTGTGATATTCCATGTAGAATACATGGCTTTACTATTAATAAGAAACTGCAAAAAGGAGCTACGACAGGTATTGTATATCATAGTGCACCTAAGAATATATTTCACAGCTGGGTGGAAGTTTACCTTGAAAATCGATGGTACGAACTAGAAGGATTTATTTTAGACAAAGCATATCTTAAACAACTTCAGAATAGATTTGCTAAATGTACTGGTCCATTTTGTGGTTATGGTATTGCAGTGAAATATTTCAAACACCCTATAATTGACTTCAATAGAAATAATACCTATATTCAAAGTGAAGGAATTACTCAAGACTTTGGTATCTATGATTGTCCAGATACGTTACTAAAAGAACATCATCAAGAGATGTCAACCATTAAAACATTCGCTTATAAGTATATTGGTGACATCTTATGAATTATAATGTAAAGAAAATAAGGAGAAACTTTTATGGCATTTAAGATAGTAAGAAATGATATCACAAAAGTAGAAGCTGATATCATAGTTAATACAGCAAATCCAAAACCAAAATGTGTCAGTGGCACAGATCTGGCAATATATGAAGCAGCAGGAAAAGAAGCGCTTCTTGCAGAAAGAAAGACTATTGGCCCCATTGAAAGAGGAGATATTGCTGTCACTGGAGCTTATAATCTCAACGCAAAATATATTATTCATACAGTAGGACCTGTATGGATTGATGGAAATCATCATGAACTTGAAATACTAGAAAGATGTTATCGTCTACCTTTACAAAAAGCAGTAGAATTAGGATGTCAAAGTATCGCATTTCCTCTTATTTCAACAGGTGTATATGAATTTCCAAAAGATAAGGCTTTGCACATTGCAGTCTCTGTATTCCGTCAATTTTTGACAGAACATGAAATAGAAATTATTTTAGTTGTATTTGATAAGACCTCTTTTCAATTATCGAGTCAGATTGTAGGAGAAATTGATTCTTATATTGATGCAAACTATGTCAAAGAAAGTCATATCAATGAGTATCCTTTAAGCTACAGACGAAGTGCTCGTCTTCGTTCTTTATTTAACTCTACGCTTCATGAAGAACCATCTCTACATTTATCGAATACTTCTTTAGAAGATCAGCTCGCAAATATTGGTCCTTCATTTCATGATAAATTATTTGAATTAATAGACAAAGCGCATCTAGATAATAAAGACGTATGGAAAAGAGCAAATCTAGATAGAAAACTTTTTTCTAAAATTCAATGCAATAAGAATTATCATCCTAAAAAGAAAACTGTATTTGCATTATGTATCGCATTACAGCTTAATCTAGAAGAATCAAAAGATCTACTTGCAAGAGCAGATTGGGCATTTAGTCCAAGTAGTGAAGTAGATCTAATTGTACAAAAAGCAATCATAGACAAACACTATGATATTATGGAACTCAACATCACATTGTTCAAATATACCAATGAAACTCTTGGAGCATAAATGACGTCGGTACTTCATGTATCGACGTTTTTTAAATGTCGCTTTCAAAGCGACCATATATCTTTCCGCTTCATTTATACTGATATTGTAATAAGAAAAGATTGGAGGAATATATTATGTATGGTACAATTTTAGGAGATATTATTGGTTGTCCATTTGAATTTGATAGAGGAGATAAAACAAAGGATTTTAAATTATTTAGTAGAAGATCTCATTTTACAGATGATTCAGTCATGACTCTTGCTGTATGTGAGGCGTTACTTAAAGTAGGCCAGGATGCAACAGTCAAAGAAATTGAGGATGCTGTTATAACAAGTATGCAATCATGGGGAAGAAGATATCCTCATGAAGGATATGGAGGTTATTTTAGATGCTGGTTAACAGCACGTCATCCTGAGCCTTATAATAGTTTTGGAAATGGTTCTGCAATGAGAGTATCAGCTGCAGGATGGCTTTATGATTCCCTTGAAAAAACAAGAGTTGTCGCAAAAGCAACTGCAAATGTAACTCATAATCATCCAGAAGGTATTAAGGGTGCAGAGGCGACTGCGAGTGCGATATTTATGGCAAGAAATGGTTCATCAAAAGAAGAAATCAAAAAGTATATTGAAAATGAATTTCATTATGATTTAAATAGAACACTTGATGAAATCCGTCCTAGCTTTCATATGCATGAAACTTGTCAAAAAACCGTCCCAGAAGCAATCATTGCTTTTCTTGAAGCAAAAGACTTTGAAGATGCAATAAGAAATGCAGTATCTCTAGGTGGAGATACAGATACACTTGGTGCTATTACAGGAAGTATTGCAGAAGCCTATTTTGGAATACCTGAAGCATTAAGATCTGAATGTAGAAATCGCATCAATAAAGATATGAGAGATGTTGTTGATACATTTTATAGTCTTGTTAGAAAAGATGATTCACCTAATACAAATCAGATGATTGAAAAAGCTATCAATCAATATTATGTTCATAATGATAAAGAAGGTATGATACTATTTATGAATATGATGATAAATGCAATGAATCAGGGTGGAGAATTTATTGTTCCTTATATTACTAAGAATCCATTCTTATCAAAAGAACAAATCAATAGTATAAGCATTGGTGACACATTTGCTCTTGATCATGATGTCAAACTTAAAATGGAAACAGTCAAAGATGCAAGTGGTATAGAGTGGCTAGGTGTATTTACTTCAACAGAAGAGATGCATAATGGTTCTTGTGGCAATGTTCAGATCAATCAATCCATCCTATCAATTCTAAGATTAGCACTTGACTTAGAAGAGATAAATGGAATTGTCATCAATCCATTTGGAAAATATATGCAAATAAGTAAAGCTATGATACTACTATTGATTGGTATATATGAAGAACATGAAAAATAATTAAAAATCCTCAAGAGATTGTAACTGACTTGTTATAATCTCTTTTTTGCATTAAGAGCATATTTCCATGATGAAAAAACTGTAATCTATTACATATAACCATACTGTAATATTTGTTGAACATATTTCTTTTACAATGTCAACATATGTGTCTTGACATCTGTCAACAACAATGATAGCATATGCACAGCGTAAAAAGAGATAGGCGCTTAATTTAGGAAAAGTTGGAAAAAGAGGATTAAATTATGGATATGATGAATAGAATCAATCTGCTTAAAGAAGAGAAGAATGCTGTTATATTAGCTCACTATTATGTGGATGCAGATGTACAGGCAGCGGCTGATTTCATTGGTGACTCATTCTATCTTGCAAAAAAAGCAGCAGAAACAGATGCTGATGAGATTGTATTTGCAGGTGTAGAATTCATGGGAGAAAGTGCTAAGATACTTAATCCTACTAAGCATGTATATATGCCAGATGCACATGCTGATTGTCCTATGGCACATATGGTCACTATAGAAAAGATTAAAGAAATGAGAGAAAAGTATGATGATTTAGCTGTTGTTTGCTATATCAACTCTACTGCAGAAATAAAGACTTATAGTGATGTATGTGTTACTAGTTCAAATGCAGTAAAGATTGTTAATAAGTTACCTAACAAGAATATTTTCTTTATACCTGATCAGAACTTAGGAAGCTATGTGGCAACTCAGGTTAAAGATAAGAATATTATCTTAAATAGTGGTTTCTGTCCAAGACACCATATTATGACTAAAGAAGATGTATTAAATGCCAAGAAAGAACATCCTGACGCTTTAGTAGCTGTTCACCCAGAATGTAAACCTGAAGTATTAGAAGAAGCTGATTATATTGGTAGTACATCAGGTATTATTGATTATATTTTAGGTAATGATGCAAAGGAATTTATTGTTGGTACAGTAGATGGTGTTTATGCCACAATCCTAAATCAGGCACCTGATAAGAAGCTTTATAATGTCGTAAGAACTCAGGTATGTCCTAATATGAAACTTAATTCACTAGAAAAGATTATTCATGTATTAGAAACTGGTGAAAATGAAGTGTTCTTAGATGAAGAATTTATGAATAAGGCAAAAGCACCATTAGAAAGAATGCTTGAACTTGCTAAATAGGAGATGACTAAAAATGAGTAAAAAAACAGATGTTCTTATTGTAGGTACTGGATGTTCAGGATTATATTGTGCCCTTAAATTACCTGGAAACCTTAATATTCATATGATTACTAAATCATGTATAGAAGAAAGTGATAGTTTTCTTGCACAGGGTGGTATTTGTATGTTTAAGGATGAAAGTGATTATCATGCTTTCTTTAAAGATACACTAAGAGCTGGCCATTATGAAAATAATCCTCTTTCTGTAGAATTAATGATTAGAAGTTCTCGTGCTGTACTTGATGATTTATTATTATATGGTACTGATTTTGCTAGAGATGAAGAAGGAAACCTTAAATATACAAGGGAAGGTGCTCATTCTACTAACAGAATCCTTTATCATGAAGATATTACTGGTAAAGAAATCACTAGTAAGCTTTATGCAGAAGCCAAGACAAGAAAGAATATCACTATTGAAGAATATGTCACTTTGACTGATTTAATTGTTAAAAATGGTAAGTGTGTTGGTGGTAAAGTACGCAAAGGTGATGAAGAATATGATATCTATGCAGACTTTGTTGTACTTGCAACTGGTGGTATTGGTGGTAAATATAAGAATTCTACTAACTACCGTCATTTAACAGGTGATGCCATTGATCTTGCTAAGAAATACAGTATTGAAACAGAACATTTGGATTATGTACAGATTCATCCAACAACTTTCTATAGTGATGATAATGAAAGACGTTTCCTTATTTCCGAAAGTGTCAGAGGTGAAGGTGCGTTATTATATGATAAAAATGGTAATCGTTTCGTTAATGAATTATTACCTAGAGATGTTGTTTCTGAGGCAATTAAGAAACAGATGGAAAAAGATGGTACTGATTATGTCTTAGAAGATTTAAGACCTATTGGTGAAAAGGAACTAAAGGAGCATTTCCCTAACATTGTTCAGTACTGCTTAGATAAAGGATATGATGTAACTAAAGAATGTATTCCTGTTGTACCAGCCCAGCACTATTTCATGGGTGGTATAAAAGTCAATGAAAACAGTAAAACATCTATGCCTAACTTATATGCTGTTGGTGAAACAGCATGTAATGGTGTTCATGGTAAGAATAGACTTGCTAGTAACTCATTATTAGAAAGTTTAGTATTTGCTAAAAGAGCCGCAAAAGATATGACAAGAAAGTATGAGGCCCCAAGTATGTTTGATAAGACAACTTTAAAATTAAATGTAGACCCACTAATCCTTTCAGCTCTTCGTGAAGATATTACAAGTGAAGATGTTTCTACATGCAGTGTTATGAGAACTGCACAGTTAGGTGAAGTAGAATTAATTTGTAAAGAAAATGGTATTATTGCCGGTCTTCAAATTTTTGAAAGAACATTTAAATTATTAGATGAAGATGTAGATGTACATTTCTTTGCTCATGATGGTGATGAAGTACATAAAGGTGAATTATTGGCTAAAGTCACTGGTGATATGAGAACTCTTCTTGAAGGTGAAAGAACTGCTCTTAACTACTTACAGAGAATGTCAGGTATTGCCACTTATACTCGTAAGGTGGCAGATCTTCTTGAAGATACAGATATTAAGTTACTTGATACAAGAAAGACAACTCCAAATAACAGAATTTTTGAAAAGTATGCTGTTAAAGTAGGTGGAGGAAGCAACCATAGATATAACTTAACAGATGGTGTTCTATTAAAAGATAATCATATCGGTGCTGCAGGAAGCGTCACTAAAGCTGTACAGATGGCAAGAGACTATGCTCCATCAGTAAGAAAGATTGAAGTAGAAGTAGAAACATTTGATATGGTGCAAGAAGCAGTTGCTGCAGGTGCTGATATTATCATGCTTGATAATATGAGTACTGAATTATTAAAGCAGTCTATTGATTATATTGATAAACGTGCTGAAATTGAAATTTCAGGTAATGTGACTGCAGAAAACATTAATAGGGTGAAAGATATGGGTGTTGATTTCATTTCTAGTGGTGCTTTAACACACTCTGCAAAGATTCTAGATTTATCATTAAAAAACCTTCATGCAATTAATGGGAGAGACTAAATGACTGGTAAAGAAAGAAGGGACTACATCCTTACAGAACTGACGGAAAGTGATACACCGATTTCTGCTTCTAATTTTGCGAAACGTCTTCAGGTTTCACGTCAGGTTATTGTGAATGATGTCGCACTTCTTCGCGCTAATAATCATGTTATAGAAGCAACCAATAAGGGATATATTATACGTCAGTCTGCAATGGTAGAAAGAGTTCTTAAAATGCAGCATACAGATGCAGATATAGAAAAAGAGTTAAATACTATAGTTGATTTAGGTGGCTATGTGAAAGATATCTTTGTCTATCATAAAGCTTATCATATTGTACGTGCACCTCTTAATATCGCATCACGTTTAGATGTAAAGAAATATCTAAATAATTTAAAATGTGGGAAATCTATCTCCTTAATGACAGTTACAAGTGGTTATCATTACCATACAATTTGTGCTGAAACAGATGAGAGACTTGATGAAATACAGGAAGCTTTATCAAAGCTAGGATATCTCGCAAAACTACAGGAATATGAACCTTTTGAATTCTAAAGCCATCTTTATTGATGGCTTTTTTTATGTATAATGAGATGGAGGTGATGAACATGATTTATATAACAGGTGATACACATGGAAATCAATTTAAATGGCTTGAGCAGATAGATCCTATACTTAAAGAAGGGGATATAATTATAGTTTGTGGTGATTTTGGAATAGGCTTTTTCCAACAGAAGTATTCTTCTGAAGAATCATTTTATGATTTTATTAGTGAACAGCCTTATACTGTTTTATTTATTGATGGCAATCATGAAAACTTTAATCGACTGAATAGTTATCAAGTAGAATCATGGAATGGGGGACATGTCCATAAAATCAGACATAACCTTATTCATTTAATGCGTGGAGAAGTTTATACAATAGAAGGAAAAACATTCTTTACCTTTGGTGGCGGTTATTCTATTGATCAGCCATTACGTAAAGAGAATGTTTCCTGGTGGCCACAAGAAATGCCAAGCAAGCAGGAATATGAGAATGGCTTACGACATCTAGATAGCGTAGATCATGTAGATTACATTATTACTCATACAGCACCTGATGAAACAGTCTATTTTCTATCAACTATTAAAAAATATCATATAAAAGGTGATATCTATCAGGAATTCCCTTTGACAACATATTTAAATGATATACAAAAGAAAACAACCTATACTCATTGGTATTTTGGGCATTTTCATGTAGACAGAGAGTTATGGAGAAATCAGACAGCACTCTTTAATACAATATATGAATGTGAGTCTCATCGTATCATTAAACAATGGAATATATACGAATGTTAACATCTAGACATTAAAACTAGATATATTGACATTAAATAATAGATATGTTAAACTTGCTGTACAAGAGGTGATTGATATGAAACGTACAAAGTTAAATGACCGTTTACTTCCTGATTATACACGTGGTGAAGAAATATTTAATATGGTGACTCATATAGTAGGGGCTGTATTTGGTATTGTAGCACTAGTATTATGTATTATATTTTCATGTTTACATCATAATGGATATGGTTTAGCATCTGGTATCGTTTATGGTGTCTCTATGATACTCTTATATACAATGAGTTCTATTTATCATGGTTTATCTCCTAATTTAAAGGCAAAGAAAGTATTCCAAATTATGGACCATTGCAGCATCTTTGTCTTGATTGCAGGAACCTACACACCAGTACTTTTATGTTCAGTTAGACAGGCAGATCCATTCTGGGCATGGGTATTATTTGGTATTGTATGGGCAGTCACTATTTTAGGGATTACATTAAATGCCTATGATATCGAGAAGTTTGCGAAGTTCTCTATGGCCTGTTATTTAGTTCTAGGCTGGTGTATTGTCTTTAAGTTTAATTTGCTTCCTGGTACTATTGGAATGAATGGTATCTATTTATTAGTTGCTGGAGGTGTGGCATATACAATCGGTACAATCTTCTATGGATTACAAGAAAAGATCCATTATATGCACTGTATCTGGCATCTATGGATCTTACTTGGTAGTGTTCTACATTTCTTATGCATCATCTTATATTGCATGTAACAGGCTTACGCCTGTTTTTCTTTTATATCTTTTAAAGACATGCTATAATCGTTGAGGAAAGGATGATTAAATGAAAAAAATAAATTTTAAATACGGTTTCTTATACTTGATCACATTTATTATTGTATTAGGTGGCGATTTAGTAACGAAACTTGTAGTCAACGAATCAATGCAGTTAGGCCAGAGCTATCAGGTCATTAAAAACTTTTTTTATTTCACTTATATTCATAATACAGGTGCCGCATGGGGTATGCTTTCAGGGCATTTCTTTATGTTCTATGCAATTTCTATTATTGCTGGTATTATGCTTATTTATTATTTTATCAAGAGTGACAAATCCCAGGTCTTATTAAGATTTGGAATTGTGCTTATATTTAGTGGTATGCTAGGAAATCTATATGATCGTGTTGTTTTTCATTATGTAAGAGACTTTTTAGATTTCTTTGTATTTGGTTATGATTTTCCTATTTTCAATATTGCCGATATGGGTGTTGTAATAGGTGTTTTATTAATCATCTTAGATTTAGGAATTGGAGAATATAAACAATGGAAATACAATCAATTACACCAGAATTAGAAGAAAAAGGCTTGCGTTTAGATAAAGTAATCTTAAATCATATGCCTGATCGTTCACGTACTGAGATTCAGAAATGGATTAAAGCAGGACAGGTTATTGTTAATGATAATGTTGAAAAAGCTAACTATAAGGTAGAAGAAGATGTCATCCAGGTCACTTTACCAGATCCTCAAAGTACTGAAATTAATCCTGAAAATATCCCATTAGATATTATTTATGAAGATGAAGATGTGATTGTCGTCAATAAACCTACAGGTATGATTGTTCATCCATCAGCAGGTATTTATTCAGGAACACTTGTGAATGCATTACTCTATCATTGTCACGATTTATCAGCAATAAATGGTATTACACGTCCTGGGATTGTACATCGTATTGATAAGGAAACAAGTGGTTTATTAATGGTCGCAAAAAATGATAATGCCCATCGTTCATTATCTAAACAATTAGAAGAACATTCAGTTGTACGTCGTTATGTAGCACTCGTTCATGGTGTTATTAACCATAATGTAGGTCGTATTGAAGCACCTATTGGACGTGATAGCAAGGATCGTAAGAAGATGGCTGTCACTAGTAAGAATGCTAAAGATGCAATCACTAACTTTAAAGTATTAGAACGTTATGATGATATGACACTTATTGAATGTCGTCTAGAAACAGGTAGAACACATCAGATCCGTGTTCATATGCGATACATTGGTCATCCAGTTTATGGTGATCCTCAATATGGCTTTAGAAATGATGATAACACACATGGTCAGTATCTACATGCTAAGGTATTAGGTTTTGTACATCCTAGAACCAATGAACATATGTACTTTGAAGCACCTTTACCTGATTTCTTTGAAGAAAAGATCAAAGAACTAGGAGGAGAATACAATGGATAAGCAGATCATTACATGGGATCAGTATTTCATGGGAGTGGCTAAACTCTCTGCTTATCGTTCTAAAGATCCTAATACGCAGGTTGGCGCTTGTATAGTAAATAGTGATAATCGTATCGTAGGGGTAGGATACAATGGTCTTCCAAGAGGATGTGAAGATGATAAGTTCCCTTGGTCTGTAAGAGAAGGGGCTTTATATGATACAAAGTATCCTTATGTTGTACATGCCGAATTAAACGCAATACTTAACTCTACTCAGAAATTACAGGGTTGTCGTATCTATGTTTCTTTATTCCCATGTCATGAATGTACTAAAGCAATCATTCAGAGTGGTATCAAAGAAATTGTCTATGAAGATGAAAAATACAAAGGAACAGAAAGTGATAGAGCAGCTAAACGTATGTTAGATGTGGCTGGTGTTTCTTATCGTAAAGTTCCTGCATTTGAAGTAGAAATAAAAAAAGAGAATCAATAATGATTCTCTAGATGAAGAAGAAGGCCTATAGGCCTTCTTTTAATTTCTTTAATGCTCCCTTAACTCTCCTCATATTAGTGAAATTCAACTTACATACCTTTGTAAGAATCTTATCACCATACTTGTGCGCAAGTTTAACAGCCACGACTTCGGCATTAGTGCCGGCCCCTCTAGCAAGGTTCATCTTTAAACTCTTTGTCATGCTAGCAAAATATTGTAGATATGCATAACGAGAAATGATTTCTGCAGCTAATACTGCTAAATACTGTTCATCAGCATTGGTTTCAAAAATCATATCTTTTACGACAATAACTTCACTCTTTAAATAATTATAATAAGTCTTAGGTGAAACGAATTGATCAATAACTTTGAATTCAACACTCTTCTTCACTTTCTGAAGAACATTCACAACAGCCTGATTAAATAGGCGTGCACGAATGTTTGCCTGGTTGATTCCACTATCAATCATCTTATTATAATGTGAGTTATCTAGTACTAGTAGTGATGAAATGAGATGTCCTTTTAATAGTTTAGCGTAATTGATAATTTCCTGATTAGACAAATCATCGATATTATCAATATGCAGGTTTTTAATGATCTCAAGTGCTTCATCATCGGCATAGCATGCAACGACACAAAGCGGCCCAAGAAAATCAGCAGATCCTGTTTCTGCAGCACCAATATGTGGATGCATACATAAGTGATCTGAATTCTTTTCCTGCTCAATCTTTTTTGCTAAACTTCTAGACCAATGCTTTGCTTCATGCACCGCATTCTGTCCTAAAAAGCTTGCTTCATAATTCGATGTCACTTCGATGTCACAGCCAATTGCATGAGCTTTTAAAAGAAGGTTCTCGCTTTCGAATGGAACCATCTGACTGTCATAAAACTTCTTCATCTTGTTTAAAATGTTTTCATTAATCAAAAATTTAATTGGCTCCACTATATTCACCTCACATGTTTTATTTTATCATAAATTTCATTTTTTTGACAGTATAAATTTCATTTGTTATAATTAAGAACCGACAACGTCAAGGAGGTAAGTGTTATGAGTTTTCTTGATTTGATTCTTATCGCTTTTTTGTTATATATGTTTTTTAGTGGATATTCCAAAGGTTTTTTCTCTACATTATATGATTTAGTAAGCTTTATAATTATGATGCTTTTTATCTATTTTAATGTAGAAACTATTTCTTCTATTATCCAGATTTATAAGCCGGTAGATGATCCTTTATCACAATTAGGTGGTTCAGTTATAAATATGTTGATAGTCTTTATTATCATGTTTGTTGTTCTAGAAATAATTCGCAGACTCATAGGCGTTCTTATTAAACCTTTAGTCAATCAATTGACTGATCATTTTGCACTCACTGCTTTTGTCAATCATTTATTAGGTGCATTGCTTCACGCATTAAAGGGTGTATTTATCTCCTTCATGGTTATGATGATGGTTATTATTCCTTTCTTTGGGCCTGATATCTTAACTAATTCTAAAATAGGACATTTAATCATAGAAGATGTACCAATTATCTCACAAAAAGCAATCAATGAAGCAAGTGCTTATGGAAGCTTATTAAAGGGACAGCATACACTTCAATTAGAAGATAAAGATATATTAAAGAAGATGATTATCGCTAATAATCATGCCTATAATCATGGAATACTAGATGAGCATGATGCAACACAGTTTGTCTATACACAATTAGGCCCTGCTTTAATGAAACAGCAGGTCATTATACCTCATGAAGAAAAACTTCAATTTATCTCTTTATTAAATAAAACACCTTATACAGAAACAGAAAAGAATACAATATTAAATAATATAGGAAGTGAATAAAATGTTAGATAGTTATAAAGTCTTAGAATTTCCAAGAATTCTAAATAGTATTGCTGGCAGCTGCCGTACAGAGATTGCGAAGAAGAAAGTATTACAATTAGAAATGTATGATAATCTGGCTGATTTAAATGAAGAACAGAATCGTTTAGAAGAAGCCATGACTATTCATCGTATTATGGGTACTTTACCTCTTGCGCCACTTCATGATATCAGTGCATATCTTGCAAAAGCGAAGATGGATGGTATTTTAGCACCAGAAGAATTAATGGCTATTGATCATATGTTAGAAAATATCTTTCAGGTGACTTCTTACTTTAATGCTTATGAAGGAGAAATTATTCTCTTAAGAGACTTAGTAGAAGGCTTAGAAGGGGATAATGGATTACATATAGAAATCAATAGATGCATTATGCCTGATGGCTCTATCAGTGATCATGCCAGTGAAACACTTTATCGTATTAGAAAAAGCATGCATGCATTAGAAGGACGTATTCGTCATTCTATGGAAGGGTATTTAAAGAGTGAAAAGAATTCATTAAGTATGGATACTCTCTCTAGCAAGAATGACCGTTTAGTTCTTGCAGTTAAAGCACCACATAAGAATGAAATCAAAGGCTTAGTACATGCCACAAGTGCCTCTGGTCAGACATTCTTTATTGAACCAGAAAGTGTTGTTGTCATGAACAATGAACTTAATGAATTAAAGAGTCAGGAACAGACTGAAATCAATAAAATCTTACAGAGTCTTACAAGACGTGTTAAGTATAACTATACAAGATTCTATTTTGATCAGGAACTCATGTCTGAACTAGATTTTATTTTTGCGAAAGCACGTTTTGGCTGTGATTATGATTGCATTAAACCAGATATCAATGAATCAGGTATTCTTTCTTTAAAACAGGCCAGACACCCACTTATTGATCAAAAAAGAATTGTACCTAATGATATTATTATTGATGGTAAGATGTTGATGATTACTGGTTCTAATACCGGCGGTAAAACAGTTGCTTTAAAGACTGTTGGTTTACTTTCATTAATGGCTATTAGTGGTTTAGCCGTGCCAGCTATTTCAGCTTCTATTCCATTCTTTGATGCAGTCTATACCGATATTGGTGATGAACAATCTATTGAACAGTCACTTTCAACATATTCATCACATATGAAAAAGCTTATTTATATCTTAGAACATGCAACATGTCGTTCTTTAATTCTTATTGATGAAATTGGCTCAGGTACAGATCCACAAGAAGGGGCATGTCTAGGAGAAGCTATTCTGGATACTTTATTAAGACGTGACTGCCGTATTGTTGCATCTACCCACTATGGTGAACTTAAGAGCTATGGTCAGTCAAGAGATGATATTACTCTGGCATCTGTTGGATTTGATGTAGAAACAATGCGTCCTACATATCGTTTAAAGCTTCATTCTATTGGTTCATCTTATGCTTTTGAGATTGCTGCTTCTTTAGGTCTTGATCATGAGATTATTGATCAAGCTTTACATAATAAAGAAGAACGTATGAATGAAGCAGAAAAGTTAACTGAAAAACTGACTAAACAGAGTGCTGAATTAGATGAAAAAGAAGAAAGAATCAATACATTACTTGCTGACAATGAAAAGCTTCATAATCGTTATGAGCATCAGCTATCTGTTGCCACAAAACAAAAAGATCGTATTGTCGAAGAGGCACAGCAAGAAGCTAATAAGATGCTTGAAGAGGCTAAGAAAACAATTGATGAGTTAACTAAAGATATTATGAATCAAGGTGCTTTAAAGCCTCATCAGGTGACTGCAGCAAAACATGCATTAGATCAGCAGAAATATGAAAAGAAAGAAGTAGTTAAGGTACAGGATCATGTCTTTAAAAAGGGTGATCATGTTAAACTTGATAAGATGAATAGAGAAGGGGATGTCCTAGAAGTTAAGAAGCATGAATTGCTTGTTGATTTAGGTGGTCTCCAGGCACGTGTTAAGGATACTGATGTAACATTCATGCATGGTGCTTCTAAGCCTCAGAAGGTTAAAAAAGCAGGCACAAGACAGCATATGAAGAAGACAGGACATTATGAAGTCAATGTCATTGGTATGCGTTACGAAGAAGCGATGAATATTGTAGAAAAGTTCTTAGATGACGCTTTATTACTAGGTTATCCTTCAGTACGTATTGTTCATGGTATGGGTAAAGGTATTTTACGTAATGGTATAAGAAAGAAGCTAGACCATTTATCATATGTTAAGGAATATCGTGATGGTGGACCAAATGAGGGTGGTTTAGGTGTAACGGTAGTTAGCTTTGAATAAGAATCTAGACTATATTAAAAAGAAGCTTTCTCTGCTTCCTATGTCTCCTGGCTGTTACTTAATGAAGAATACAGACGGAAAAGTTATTTATGTAGGAAAGGCGCGAAAACTTAAAAATCGCGTCTCTTCTTATTTTACAGGAGCACATAACTATAAAACTACAAAATTAGTCGATCATATATGGGACTTTGACTATATCGTGACAGGTAGTGAGAAGGAAGCATTATTACTAGAAATTAACCTTATTAAAGACTATACACCTGAATACAACATCATGTTTATGGATAATACTTATTATCCTTATATTGAACTCACTGATGAAACCCATCCACGACTTAAAATAGTAAGAAAAACTAAAAACAAAAAGAATAAATACTTTGGTCCTTATCCCGATGCCACTGCAGCTAGAAATACTTTTAAATTATTAAATAAGCTTTACCCATTAAGAAAGTGCAATCATGTCCCAGATAAACCATGCTTATATTATTCTTTACATCAATGTCTAGGTCCATGTATTAATGAAGTTGACAAGAGCCAATATGATGAAATTAGAAAAGAACTAATTTCTTTTATACATGGTAATACCAAATCTAAAATAGATGAACTCACTGAAAAGATGATGACAGCTAGTGAAAATCTTCAATTTGAACTTGCGAAAGAATATCGTGATCTCATTCGTTCTATAGAATATGTTACAGCTAAACAGAATGTCCAATTTGGAGACTATAAAGATAGAGATATCTTAGGCTATTTTATTGATAAAGGCTACATTAGTATACAGCTCTTCTTTATGCGTGAAGGTAAACTTCTCTATCATGATTTTAATTTAGAACCAGTAGGAGAAGATTTTGAAGAAGATCTCATTCGTTTCTTAGTTACTTATTATCAAACTCATCCAGAACCTTACGAACTGCTTATTCCTCAAGATGTTGATTTAGAACTATTAACTGAAATATTATCCTGTCATGTTCTTCAGCCACAAAGAGGAGATAAGAAATCTTTAGTAGAAATGGCTAATAAGAATGCGAAAGAAGCATTAGAAAAGAAATTCTTATTAAAAGAGAAAACAGATGAAAAAACAATTCTTCCTATTATTGAATTAGGTCAAAAACTAGGTATTGATACACCACACACGATTGAATTATACGATAACTCTAATATCCAGGGTGCTTATGCAGTCGCTGGTATGGTTGTATATAAAGATGGTGTACCATCTAAAAAAGATTATCGTAAATATAAGATCAAGACAGTAGAAGGTCCTGATGATTATGCAAGTATGAAGGAAGTCATCTATAGACGTTATTATCGTTTACTTATGGAGCAAAAAGAAATGGCTGATCTCATTATTGTCGATGGTGGACTAGGACAGATCAAAGTCGCCAAAGAAGTGATAAATAGTTTAAATCTCTCTGTACATATATGTGGTTTATCCAAGGATGATAAACATTCTACCGCAATGTTGCTAGATGAAAATGGGAACCAGGTTCCTATTGATACAAAGAGTCCTTTATTCTTCTTATTAACGCGTATGCAGGATGAAGTGCATCGCTATGCTATTTCATTCCACCGTCAGGTACGCTCTAAATCCTTATTTAGTTCTATATTAGATGAAGTAGAAGGAATAGGGGAAGCACGCAAGAAAAAACTTCTTAATCATTTTAAGAGTGTTAAAAAGATGAAGGAAGCATCACTGGAAGAACTAGAAGCAGTCATTCCTAAGAATACTGCAGCAAAGCTCTATGAAGTACTACATAAAGAATAATCTATACACTTTTTGCGATATACTATATAATTGACACTAGAGAGCAGGTGATTTAATGGAAAATAAGCGCAAGTATCTGTTTATTACAGTCATTGCATTATTTATCGTTTCATTCTATACAATTAACCTCCGATTTGATCCATTCTATCGTGTCAACGGCATCAATAACGATAATAGAATGATCATCGAAAAGTATTTAAGTAAAGAAGAACAGAAATATCTTGTAGAAAACAGAATTCCTCTTTACCATTTTATGAAATATATCAAATATGATGATTTTTATCTGCCATATTATCAATATTATGAATTACTAGAAAAAACAGGGCGTTACTCTACAAATAAGTCTATCCTACAAATAGGCAATGAATTAGCAACTAAACTCACTAATACCTATAAAGGTGCATCTTATGATCAAGCAAAGAAACTTGTAGAACATGATTTAGAAGCAGGATATTTATATAATCAGAACTTTGATTTTGGTAAACTACAAATATATTATGAAATGAGACCTCTTTATGAAGATTATAGTTATGTAGATGATACAGAATACTATATTGAATTATTAAAAAATCGTGGACTAAATGATAAAATGATTCTTTCATTCTTCAAACAAGCATGTGCTAATTACTCTCGTTACGGTTTAACAACACTTATGACTCAGGCAAATAATCAAGATATGTTATTGATTCCTGATCCTTCAGCTCTTTTAACTACCTTAAGTGATCAAACTTATATAGGTGCTTATGTTCCTCATAATCTTGTCTTAATGTCAGATATTCATCGTTTAAAATATGCCATGTATTTAAATAATGACGCCTATGAAGCGCTAAAGAAGATGATTGATGCAATGCCTAATGAGATTGCGAATGACTTTTATGTTAAAGAAGCATATACAAGCTTTACTGATTTACAGTATTCAAATCCTAATCTTGCAGGTAAAGATGAAAGACAATTAGGTCATACAGTTTCTATTGCCTCTAAGTCCATTGCCTATCATGAGTTTGAAACAGCTGCCCTGTCACAATGGCTTGAAGCACATTCATATGAATATGGTTTTATATTACGTTATCCAAAACGTATGGCATCTTCTACAAATCATGTGTATGATGCACATTACTATCGCTATGTAGGTAAGAAGAATGCGAATAAGATTTACAAAGAAAATAGCTGTATTGAAGAATATAATCAGAAGGAGGCAGCTGAATGAAAAAAATTGTAATTATGTCAGATAACCATGGAGACATGAATATCTTAACAGATATTAAAGTTTTAGAAGATGATGCAGATTACTATATCCATTGTGGTGATAGTGAATCATATCAATTGCGTGATTTAGATGAATTTGTTGCAGTGAAAGGAAACAATGACTGGAGTCTTGATCTTCCACAAACTGCAAGATTAGATATTGAAGGAAGACATCTTCTGATTACTCATGGGCAGTTTTTTGGTTATTTTGATCGTGAAAAGAAAATGCTGGACTTTTTAAAGAAATATAATGGAGATGTTTTAATCTCAGGACATACACATATGCCTCTAGTAAAAGAAGAAAATGGTTTATGGCTTATTAATCCTGGCTCTACTTCATGGCCACGTGGTGGCAGCAAAAGATCTTATGCGGTGATGACTATTGATGGTACAAATGTAGATGTTAGAATTAAAACATTGGAATAATGATACAATTTATTAAATGGGATTGACTTTTTATATCTTCCTATTATAATGGGCATGTAAAGTCAAATATAAAGATAGAGGAAGCGATGCATCAGAGTAGTATGAGGAGTCGGCAGACTAAGAATCATATGAAAGGTAATCATCGCCGAAAGAGGATAAGCGGCAGCTTATAGTCTTGGGGATTCAGGAAATACCTGTCTCACTCCTTCATGATGAAGAGGCGTTATCTAATCGTTAAAAGCTATATGATAACGTATAGCTTTTTTTTCTATTTTTATATAGAAAGGGGAATAAATATGAAAAAGACTTTAATTACGCTTGCAACAGCAGCGCTTGTATTATCAGGATGTGGATCATCTACTAAGGATGACAACACTTTTACAGTAGGGATGGAAGCAGCTTACCAGCCATTTAACTGGCAGACTTCTAAGAAAACAGATACTGCAGTACAGTTAGATGGCGGTGCAGGTTATGCAGATGGATATGATGTTGTCGTTGCCAGCAAAATTGCTAAAAAATTAGGAAAGAAACTTGTAGTAAAGAAGATTGCATGGGATGGTTTACAGCCAGCTGTAGAATCTGGTGAAATCGATGCAATTATCGCAGGTATGACTGCCGATAAGAAACGTGAAAAGGGATTAGATTTCACTACGCCTTATTATCAGAGTGAAATGGTTATGATCGTAAGAAAGAATAGTGCCATGACTTCATTCAATGATATCCAGCAGTTCTCAGGCTATAAGGTAACAGGTCAGAAGAATACTAACTATGATACAATCATTGATCAGATTAATGGTGTAAAACATCAGACACCTAAATCAACTTATCCAGAATTAGTTGTAGCTTTACAGCAGGGTGATACAGATGGTATTACTGCAGAATTACCAGTTGCAAATGGTATCGTACAGGCTAACCCAGATTTATCAATCGTTAAGTTTGCAGATGGTCATAACTTTAATGTAGATACTGCAGTATCAATTGGATTAAAGAATAATACACGTAAGACTGCTGAATTCAAGAAGATTCAGAAGGCTTTAGATTCTATTTCACAAGAAGAAAGATTAAAAATCATGGAAGATGCTGTTAAGAGAGCACCTACTGAAAAATAGGAGATAAAATGAAAATAGATTTTCAATATGCATGGAGTCAGTTAATTAATAACTGGCCTCTATTCTGGTATGGTATTAAGATGACAATCGCTTTTGCGGTTGTTGGTACATTAGCTGGTTTAATTATTGGTTTAATTATTGGTGCCATTCGTTGTGTACCATTAGATCCACTAGATAAACCAGTGACAAGATTCTTTAAACGTTTAGGACGTTTTATTACAGGCTTTTATGTATGGGTATTCCGTGGAACACCTATGATGGTTCAGGCCGTATTCCTTTATTACTTATTCAAACCAGTATTACATTGGAATAACTTTACAGCTGGTATGGTCATTATCTCAGTGAATACAGCTGCTTATATGGCTGAAATTATTCGTAGTGGGATTCAGTCTATTGATCCAGGACAGATGGAAGCAGCTAAGTCTTTAGGTATGACAAATACTCAGACTATGATTTCTATCATCTTCCCTCAGGCTATTAAGAATACATTCCCATCACTTGGTAACCAGTTTATCGTTAATATTAAGGATAGCTGTATGTTAAATGCGATTTCAGTTGTTGAATTATTCTTCCAGGCACAATCAGTGGCTGGTACTAATATGAGATATATTGAAGTATATCTTGTTGTTGCACTTATTTATTTAACTCTTACAACAGTTGCAACATTTGTACTTAATTACATTGAAAAGAGAATCAATAAGACAAACACAGTCACTATCAAGGATAACTGTGCTTAAGGAGGAAAGAAATGGATACAGTAATTGAAATTAAACATTTAGAAAAACATTTTGGTGACCTCCGTGTTCTTAACGATATTGATTTCACTATCGAACGTGGTAAGGTTGTTACTATTATTGGTTCAAGTGGTTCTGGGAAAAGTACATTACTAAGATGTATCAACCTTCTTGAAGTACCTGATGCAGGAGAAATTCTATTTAATGGTCAAAATATCCTTAAAGGTGATTTAGATGCTTCTACATATCGTAGTAAAGTAGGCATGGTCTTCCAGAACTTTAACTTATTTAGTAATAAGACAGTTTTAGAAAACTGTATGATTGGCCAGATCAAAGTATTAAAGAAATCTAAAGAAGAAGCCCGCGCTGAAGCAATGAAACAGCTAAAAGCTGTTGGTATGGATAAATTCGCAGATGCTTCTAGTACAAAGCTTTCTGGTGGTCAGAAACAGCGTGTTGCGATTGCAAGAGCTTTATGTATGAAACCAGAAGTACTTCTATTTGATGAACCTACAAGTGCCTTAGATCCTGAAATGGTAGGGGATGTATTAGATGTTATGAAGGAACTTGCGAAAGAAGGTTTAACAATGGCTGTTGTGACTCATGAAATGCAGTTTGCTAGAGAAGTGAGTGATGTTGTATGTTTTATGGATCAGGGCGTTGTTGCAGAAATGGGTACTCCTGAAGAAGTATTTGAACATCCAAAAACAGAACGTGCTAAACAGTTCTTATCACGTTATTCTAACAGATAAAATAATGACTCAAGAGATAGCATAAAAGCTGTCTCTTTTTCTATGCTGTCTCTTTTTCTATATAGATAAAAAAACTGGTAATGACGGTTCTTTACCAGTTATATGCAAAATAAAAACCTCGGATAAACCGAGGTAATTAACAGATGGCGTCCACGAGGGGATTCGAACCCATGACCGCACGCTTAGAAGGCGTGTGCTCTATCCAGCTGAGCTACGTAGACATTTGTTTTTCGAATGCTTTTATATAATAGCATATAGATCATTTTAATGCAATATGAAAATGAAAAAAATGATAAAATACCTATCTTAATGTTTTCTCACACTTTAAATAATAAACAAGCTGTGTATATATTATAATATTCATGTAACATTTTGAATGTTTTTAAATTGTATTATAATATATATTGAAATCATAAAATGATAGCGCTATCATATATACATATGGGAGAAATCAGAATGAATAAGAAACAGAAAATCGTTTCTACTACATTATCTACAGTAACAGCATTATCATCTGTAGGTGCTATCTCTAGTTTGCCTAATACCGTTATTAAAAATGTTCAGGCATTAGATGAAAATACAGTAGAAACAATTCAACAGGTACAACCAACAAACAGATTTAGAAAAGGAAGTAGAAGATAAGAACTCTACTGTTATTTCTACTGGAGCTGCATTACAGGGAGCAGAATATCAGAAAAACAGTTCAGAGGAAGCATTAAACAATGCGAAAACCAACAAGAAAGAAAATGATGAAAAGCTTACTACTTCACAAAATCAGGTTGATCAGACTCTTGCGAAAGAAGTAAAAGATAGAGCTCAGGTCGTTTTACAGCTACAGGAAACTTTATCATCACAGAAACAGCAAAAAGAAGCTTTAGATAAAGCTGTAGAAGAAAAGCAGAATCAATTAAAGGATGCGCAGGATAAATACAACAAAGCGCAAGCTAATTATAATGATTTAGCTGATAAGAATAAGGATGCTTTAGATAAGTTGAATCAAGCTGAAGAGGACAAGACTCAATATGAAAAAGACCTTGCCAGCTTAAATGATCAGTTGACTACTTTAAATAAAGATATTGAAACAGTTACTACAAAACTTAATGAAGAAAACAAGTCATTAGAAAACAATAAGACTACTCTTAGTCAGTTAAATACAGAAAAACAAACTCTAGAAACAGATCTAAAGGTTTCTACTGATAAGCTTAATTCTTTTAAAGAAGCACTTAATAAACAGCCAACAACTGAAGAAGTAACTCAGTTACAGAAAGACATTGATACTCTTGAAAAGGATATCGATACTAAGACAACTCAGTTATCCACTTTAGACCAGGAAATTAATAGCTTAACTACTTCAATTGAAGCACAGACTACAACTTTTAATGAGACAACAAAGAAAAAGGATGATCTAACTAAACAGTATGATGCTTTAACTACACAGGTTAATGAAGCAAAAACTAACTACGATGCAGCTAAAAAAGCAGTGGATGATCTTAAAAACAATGTTGATACACCAGAACTTGCAAAATTAAAGTCTGAACTCTATCAATTACAGAAGCAGCAGTCTGCCTTACAAGCACAAGTGGACGTTACTAGCAGCAAGTTAAAAGCAGCTGAAACTGAATTAGCCAATGCTTATACAAAATATGATAACAACGTTGTCAACTTCTATAAGGAAGTCTACAACAATACTGGTAATTTAGATGCTTATTATGCTTATACAGAATTAGAAAAGTATGATGGTATAAAAGTAGGATCAGCGACTATTTATGATAGCAAGAATTACGATAAGACAATGGCTTCATTATCTGATTTAAAGGAAGCACTTAATTATATTAAGATGTGTAACCAGATTAGAGCATATGAAGGTGTAGCACCACTTAAAGTCTCTTATTACCTTCTGGCTGTATCCGCAATCCAGAACGAATTTACATCTGTAAAATGGGGACATTCAGAAATATATCCATTCGCTGAAAATATATATGGAAGTTCAAGAGATTACAACTCTACAGACTTCTTAGATCAAAACGGCAATTTGGATGTAGCCTATTTAGATAAACTTGGAAGAAATCAAAACCTAGATGTATTCAATACACAAAGACAAAATCCATTTTATGGATGGTGGATTAAAGAAAAAGTAAAATACGAACAGACTAAAAATAAAGATGATGCTGGACATTATTTCAACATTATAGATGAAAATTATACTCTGACTGGATTTAGCCATAATAATCAACTACATAATAGTGGTTATTACACTTGGGGACAAGTATTTGCAGAAGGCCTCGTTGCAGATAAATTGGATGGTAGTGGTCAAGTAAGTATCACAGGTCAAAGTGTAGATGAATTTGAAAAGACATTAAATGCCTGGATTTTAAAGAAGGCTAATGGAGTTCAAATTGAACAGAATAAAGTTGATGCTGCAAAAGCTGAAGTTGAAAAGGCGATAAATGCACTCAATGATAACAAGCAGAAAATCAGCACAAAACAGACTGAAATCAATAATTATAAGGATAATGTAAAGGCACAATTTAAAGCTGCAGAAACATCTTATAACAACGCTAAGAACACATATGATAATCTAGTCAATCAGCAGTCTTCAGTAAAAGCTGAATTAGATAATACTTCTAGTACACTTAACGCACAAAAGGATGCTTTAACTAAACTAGAAGATCAGTTAAAAGCTAATAAAAAGGAGAAAGTTACTTTATCTAAGCAGATTACTGATGAAAAAGCATTATTAGCTCAAAAGAAAGAAGAACTTGCAAATGCCACTAAAGATAAGGCAGAATTAGAACAGGCTCTTAAAGATGCGAATGCTGATGTTGATCGTATCACTGCTTTAATTGATGAAAATGATAAGAAGATTAAAGCACTTGAGTCAGAAATTAACACTAACAAGCAGAATATCAATGCATATAATGCTGAGTTAAATACTTTGAACTCTAAAGTTACTAGTAAAGAAGCTGAAAAAGATGCATTATCTGCCAATATTGATATGTTAAATACTGCAATTAATGCATATAATAAACAGTTAGAAGAATGCAACAAAGCAAAAGATGCATTAGATGCTGCTAAAAACAATTTTGATAATGTTCAAGCTGAATATGAGCAGGCTGTTGAAGACCAAAAAGCTCAAGCTGATGTCGTAGCAAATACTACCAAGAAGCTAGATAATGCAAATGAAAGTCTTTCAAAAGCTCAAAGAGCTACTGCTGATTGGGAAGGTATTAAAGCAGGTGCCAGTGATCATTATGCACCTTATCATGATGAAGTATTAGATAACTTAATTGATACTGTATTAGTTTATGTAAGTGCGAAAGATGCTGCTGGTTCAATTGAAACTAAACTTGCTGATGCACAGAAGGACTATGATGAAAAGACAAAGAATTATGAAGATGATTTAAGTGCCTATAATGCGGCTCTTAAGGAATACAATGGTGCAAAGGCTGATTTAGATGCATTTGATGCAAAATATGGTATTGTCACAAAAGATACAATTACTTTACCTAGTGAAATGACTTATACTGGAAAACAAATTAAACCAGAAGTTGTAGTCAAAGATAGTAAAAGTAATGTTGTTGAACCAAGTGAATATACAATCACTTATGGTGATAATACAGAAGTTGGGGAAGGTAGTGTTACTATTAAATTAAGTGACGAGCATTATGTTGGTACTATCACTAAAACATTTAAAATCGTCTCTCCATCTACTGATAAAGATGACAATACGACTCCACCTGCAGATAAGAAGGACGATGTCACAACTACTCCTTCTGATAAGAAAGATAACGTTACTGTCACTCCAACACAAAAGAATAATACGACAGTAAAATCTGACAAGACTTCTACTACTGTAAAAACAGGTGATTCATCACCAATCGTACAATTTAGTCTATTATCAATGCTTTCTATGTTCTTCTATACATTATTAAGAAGAAAAGAAAATAAAAATTAATATGAAAGGTACCCAGGTATGATAGCTTGGGTACCCTTTTTACTGATATAAAATAAAAACCTCGGATAAACCGAGGTAATTAACAGATGGCGTCCACGAGGGGATTCGAACCCATGACCGCACGCTTAGAAGGCGTGTGCTCTATCCAGCTGAGCTACGTAGACATTTGTCTTTCGACTGCTTATGTATAATACCATGACTTTTCACATAATGCAAGCACTTTTTTCATTAATATATGTGTTGACTTTATTAAATCACCTCACATATAATAATTATCAGTTCGATAACACTAACTATTATTAGGTGAGACTAATTAAGGAGATGACTATGAAAATTATTTGGATACTACTAGGATTTATATCTTTGATACTCGGTACTTTAGGAATTGTACTTCCTATTTTACCTACTGTTCCTTTTTATATGGCAACTGTATTCTGTTTTGCGAAAAGTTCAGATAAGCTTCACCACTGGTTTACGCACACAAACCTTTATAAAAAACACTTAGATAGTTTTGTACAAAACAGATCTATGACATTAATGACTAAATGTGAGATCATGGGTATGGTTACAGCTATTATGTTAATAGGGTTCATCTGTATGAAAAATGTACCTGTAGGAAGAATATGTATTGCGATTGTCTGGGTCTTTCATATTCTTTATTTCTTTTTCCAAGTCAAGACGATAAAGAAAGAAGAGACAATCAATGAATAAAGTAGAAAAAAAGAGAATTAAAGAACAGGAAACGATTGAAAAGATGATTCATATCTATTGTATAAAGAATCATCATACAAAAGAGTTATGTTCTGAATGTAAGGAATTAGTGAATTATGCAAAAGCACGTAGTCAAAGATGTCCTTTTATGGCAGAAAAGACATTCTGTGCACATTGCAAAGTGCATTGTTATAGGCCTGAAATGAGAGAAAAAATCAGAAAGGTCATGCGTTTTAGTGGCCCTAGAATGATCATCTATGCCCCTAAAACAGCTTTATGGCATATGCTATGTACTATAAAAGAAAGGATATTAAAATGATTAAAACAAGATTAATACAATTGTTATCACATTCTAAAAAATATATTGTTTATACAGTATTCTGGCAATGGATTTCATTACTCGCACAGATCACTGCTGTATTTACTATTGCAGACTTATTGGGTCATGTATTGAATAATACGCTTACTATAAGTCATCTTAAATCTACATTTTTATTATTACTAGGAGTCATAGTGATTCGCTATACATGTGAACGTATGAGTGCTCGTACATCATACCTAGCTAGTGTGGATGTAAAACGTATATTAAGAGAAAAGATTTATGATAAGATGCTTAAACTCGGAGCATCTTATAATGAATATGTATCTTCTTCTGAAGTGGTACAGGTGTCTACAGAAGGAGTAGAACAATTAGAAACATATTTTAGCAAATATCTCCCTCAATTATTTTATAGCTTACTTGCACCAATCACATTATTCATTATATTAAGTCGGGTAAATCTAAAAGCAAGTATCATACTATTAATCTGTGTACCACTTATTCCTATATCTATAGTAGCTGTACAGAAGTTTGCGAAAAAACTATTAAGTAACTATTGGTCTACTTATACAGGACTAGGAGATTCATTCTTAGAAAACTTACAAGGATTAACAACTCTTAAAATATATCAGGCAGATAAGATGAAAGCAGAAGAAATGGATCAAGAATCCGAAAAATTCCGTAAGATTACTATGAAGGTTTTAACTATGCAACTCAATTCTATTAGTGTGATGGATATTGTCGCTTATGGTGGTGCTGCAGTAGGAATGATTATTGCTTTATTAGAATATCTTCATGGACATATTAATATGCAGGGTACTCTCTGTATCATTCTTCTAGCCAGTGAATTTTTCCTTCCCTTAAGACTACTTGGATCTTTTTTCCATATTGCAATGAATGGGATGGCAGCGAGTGATAAAATCTTTAGAATTCTTGATATTCCTGAAATAAGTTTTGGAAAAGAAGTATTGTCTGATCATAGTTTAGATATCTTATTGAAGGATGTTCATTTCTCTTATGAAGAGAATAGAGAAATATTAAAGGGTATTGATATGACATTACAAAAAGGATCCTTTATCTCATTAGTTGGAGAATCAGGATGTGGCAAGAGTACAATTGCTGGTATTCTTGCTGGAAAGTATAGAGGATATACGGGTGATATCACAATTGGTGGTACTCCCTTAAAGGATGTCAATGAAGAAGATTTAATGAATCATGTTGTATTGATTAGACATAACAGCTATCTATTTAAAGGAACTGTAGAAGAAAATCTTCATATGGCAGATCCTCATGCTACAAAAGAAGAAATGGAAGCAGTACTAGACAAAGTAAATCTTTTAGGTTTTCTTAACTCACAAGATGGTATAAAAACAAAACTATTAGAAAAAGCATCTAACTTATCGGGTGGTCAGTGTCAAAGATTAGCCCTTGCTCGTGCTTTACTTAAAAAGGATGTATCTGTCTATATCCTTGATGAAGCAGCTTCTAATATTGATGTTGAAAGTGAAGAACTGATTATGAATGTCATTCATGAATTAGCCAAAACAAAAACTGTATTACTTATTTCTCATAGACTTGCCAATGTAGTAAAAAGTGATCATATCTACTTCTTACAAGATGGACAAATCAAAGAACATGGTTCACATACTGAATTAATGAATCAGAATGGTGCCTATAAACATTTATATGAAGCACAGATGGCTTTAGAAAACTATGGAAAGAAAGGAACTGTATAATGAATAAAACAAATCGTAGAAGTGCTATTCAAATTATGGGTCAGTTGATTGGTTTAGTTAAACCACTCCTTATTTTTATGATTGCTGCCATTCTGCTTGGTACTGTCGGCTATTTATGTGCGATCTTCCTGACTATCCTTGCAGGTCAAGTACTTGCTCATGGACTTATTCCACAATTATTTTTTCGCATAAGAAATCCACGTCTCGTCTTTATGCCTGTTAAAACAATCTTGACTATAATGATTGTGATTGCTTTATTACGTGGTATTTTGCATTACCTCGAACAATACTGCAATCATTATATTGCCTTTAGATTACTTGCCATTATTCGTCATAAGGTCTTTGAAGCATTGCAGAAGCTATGCCCTGCTAAACTAGAATCTCGTGATAAAGGAAATCTTATTTCTATTATTACTACAGATATAGAATTACTAGAAGTATTCTATGCACATACTATTTCTCCTATCTGTATCGCATTCCTCACTTCTTTATTTATGGTACTCTTTATTGGACATTATCATTATTTAGCTGGATTACTTGCACTTATTGCTTATATTATTGTTGGTGTGATTATACCAGTTATTAATGGCAAACTGGGAAGTGCTGAAGGGATGAGTTTTCGTAATAATTTTGGTGAATTAAACAGTTTTGTATTGGATTCCTTACGTGGATTAGATGAAACAATCCAATATAATCATGGTGAAGAAAGAAAACAGGAAATCATTGAACGTTCTAAGCAGCTTGCAAAACAGCAGGAATACTTAAGCTATAGAGAAGGGGCTCAGCGTTCTATCACAAATACAGTTATTCTCTTAGCTTCATTTGGTATGCTTTTCTTAACGCTATTCCTTTATCTTAATCATGAATTAGGTTTTGAAGGTATTATTACATCTACTTTATCTATGATGGGTTCATTTGGTCCCGTAGTCGCTTTATCAAGTCTTCCTAATAACCTCAATCAAACCTTAGCAAGTGGTGAACGTGTTCTTTCACTTCTTGAAGAAAAGCCTCTTGTAGAAAAAGTAGAAGGAGACAAAGAAAGCAATGATTCCTTTAAAGGAGCTGCACTTAATCATGTTACTTTCTCATATGATGATGAAACAATCCTAGATGATAATTCATTAAAACTAGAACCAGGTAAGATTACAGGAATACATGGTGTGAGTGGTTCTGGTAAATCTACAATACTAAAATTATTAATGCGTTTCTGGGACGTGAATCAAGGCTCTATTACTGTAGATGAAGAAAAAATCAAAGATATTCCTACAAAACATTTACGTAACATGGAAAGTTATGTCACACAGGAAACTCATCTCTTCCATGACTCTATCGCAAATAATATTGCGATTGCGAAGAAAGATGCTACACGTGAAGAAATCATGGAAGCTTGCAAAAAAGCTTCTATTCATGATTTTATCATGACTTTACCTAAAGGTTATGATACAGAAGTAGGGGAGTTAGGTGATACATTATCAGGTGGAGAGAAACAAAGAATAGGAATTGCGCGTGCATTCCTACATGATGCACCAATGATTCTTATGGATGAACCAACATCTAACTTAGATTCACTCAATGAAGGTATTATCTTGAAATCATTAAAAGAATCTTCAAAACAAAAAACAATTGTTCTTGTATCACATAGAGTATCTACAATGAATATTGCAGATACTGTTTATGAGATGAAGGATGGTAGAATTTCTTAATAAGAGGATGTTCACGCATACTTTTTTCATGCTAAGATAATAATGAGGTGAACAACTATGTTGTGTGATTATCATGTACATACTATCTATAGTGATGATTCTGTTTATGAAATGGAAGAAGTTGTAAAGGATGGTATAAAAAGAGGAATTAAAGAATTATGTTTTACTGATCATGTAGATTATGGCATTAAAAAAGATGTAGATGATCCTCTTGGTCCTGTATATCTCAATGGACAACCTATAACCAATGTTGATTATCCTAAGTATTATAAAGAATATCTGTATGTAAAAGAAAAGTATAAAGATCAAATTACACTTAAGCTAGGATTAGAATCTGGTATCCAGGTACATACAATTCCCCAATATGAAGCTTTATTTAAAGCTTATCCCTTTGATTTTATTATCCTTTCTATTCATCAGGTAGATGATTTAGAATTCTGGACCGGAGATTATCAAAAAGGGAGAACTGAATAAGAATATTATACACGATACTACCAGGAATTATATGATGTAGTAAAGAACTATAAGAATTATAGTGTTCTAGGTCATATGGATCTCATGAAGCGTTATGATGATCATGATGGCTATGATAGCTTTAATAAGCATAAGGATATCATTACAAAGATTCTTCAAATCGTCATCAAAGATGGCAAGGGAATTGAAATCAATACATCATCAGTATGCTATAAACTAGATGATTTAATGCCTTCTAAAGATATACTAAAACTTTATTTAGAACTTGGTGGTACTATTATCACAATAGGGAGTGATAGTCATCAAGAAGATCATTTAGGTGCCTATATAGAAGATACTAAAAAGCAGTTAAAAGCATTAGGCTTTACACAGTACTGTACATATAATAAAATGATTCCTGAGTTTCATAATTTATGATATTCAAATTATATTGAACAATGCACATTTTTTTCATATTTTTGTGTAAATAATGCGTATTTTTATGTAAAAAAGCACTTGCAATACATCTCTTGGCATGTTATTATACATGAGCAGTCAAGAGAGATGTCTACGTAGCTCAGCTGGATAGAGCACACGCCTTCTAAGCGTGCGGTCATGGGTTCGAATCCCCTCGTGGACGCCATCTGTAAATCACCTCGGTTATTCCGAGGTTTTTTTATAGTTAAAAAAATATTTAAAACACCTATAAATAGGCATTATGAGCAAATACTTCAACGCATTTTATTTCTAAATCCTTTATAATCATAGATGTAGAAAGGTTTTGGTGATAAATATGAATAAAAATAATTACTCTTTATATCGTTTAATGAATATCTATATGAATGATTCTCTTGCAGGAATCCGTTTCTTCTATAATATCAAATGGCCTCAAGGCTTTGTTTGTGAAGAATGTGGTAGTTCTCATTATGTTTATGCTGAGGAAAATAGATGTTTCATCTGTGCTCATTGTGGACATAAAGAAGACTTACTTGCACATACTGTCTTTTCAGAATGTCTAGATAATCCGAATTCTCTTGTCTTAGGACTTTATCTATGTCTTACAAGCAAGCGTAGAGTGACTCAGAAAGAACTTGCACAGCTTGTAACTATTCCTACTAAGAGTGCTGCAATACTTATTAAGAATACAGAAATGATTGATGAATGTAATATCCAGGAGGATATTATTAAGAAGATGTTTGAAGTAACTGAAAATCCTTTATTAAAAAATGTATCTTATAGTAATAAGAATGACTCAAATCGTGCTATAATACCAACGAAAGCAGGGTGATTTATATGACAGAAACAACAGGTTCAATTATTAATATAGTGAATACTGGTCAGGTGATTACATTAACTGTAAAGTATATGGTTGATCATCATGTTTATTCATTTAAAGAAGAAGCTGTATTAAAGCCAGCAAGACAATTACTATTATTTAAATCTAAAAGAAAAGTACCTGTGTTAGGTACTTTAAGAGTAGGACAGGAAGTCACTGTCTATTATGATGAAAAGCATCCAAGTACTGCTTATCTTAAAGATAATGCGAGATAGAATGTTTATAAGTTTCTAGGAAGATGATAAAGGATAGAAAGCATAGCCATTCAAACAAGCCTGTAATATCTGCAAGAAAGTATAATACAGTCGTTAACATAAGACATAATGATATCAATAGCTGCAGGAGCTTATAGGCTAAGTAAGTATGAGTTTGATGTAAATCATAGAGAAACATTACAAGAGTAATGACTATGAATACAATTCCAATAAAACCTATATAAGTATGACATTCTGAAAAGAAGTCATGACTTGATCTTTTAAAAGGCATAAAAAGACTTATAAGAAGACATAGACCCGATATATGGACAAGTGCTTTACGTTTCGTGATTTGGTATAACTGATACCAGTAATAGATTAAAAACACAAAGAAAAAGCACTGCATTGGATAATGATATTGTGGCATGCTCATAACTCCAGATAAATTATTATGTATTAAACTGAGTCTGGATGCAAAATATGCCAGTATTATAAGAAAAATGATATGTACCATAAAAACCTCCTGCTTCATTATAACTGCTTCTATTTGAGAAGAGTAGAAAGATATGCTAAAATATATTAAATGTGATAGGTTGAACATATTGAAAGGAGTATTATGAAACACAATAATGTTAAAATCATGCCTCTAGGTGGACAAGCCGAAGTAGGCAAGAGTATGTACAGTATAGAAGTAAACGGAAAGATTTTCATCATTGATGCAGGTTACCGTTTTCCGGATTTAGATAAGCTTGGTGTTGATATCATCATTCCAAGTTTTGATTATTTAATTGAAAGAAAGAAGGATATTGTCGCCATCATTATCACCCATGGACATAATGATGTTATGGCAGCATTACCTTATTTATTAAATGCTATTCAGGGTGTTCCTGTATATGCACCTAATTTAACTGCAGACCTCATTGAAATGATGATTGATCATTATCAAAGACATCAGAAAAAGAATCTTCATATGGAACTCATTCGTGTAAAACGTGATGAATCTATTAAGATTGCTGGTATCCCAGTAGAATTCTTCCCTGAAACACATTCTATTCCTGGAAGTGTTGGTGTAGCCATCTGGACACCTGATGGATATGTTGTATATGGTGGAGAATTCATTATTGACTTTGGTTCTCCTGAAGGATTTAGATGTAATATCCAGAAGATGATGGAGATTGGAAAGAAGGGCGTTCTTGCCTTAATGGTTGAATCATCAGGTGCAAGTAATCCTGGTTATACTTCACCAAATCATAAGCTTACAAATAAGATTGAATCTATGTTTGAAGATGCATCTGGTAGAATTATTATTTCTTCTTATGCCCAGAACGTCTTTAGAACAAAAGAAATCGTAGAACTTACTAAGAAATATCATCGTCAGATTGTCTTCTATGGTCGTGATAAGTATGATCAGACAAATAGTATTATTCGTTTAGAAAAGACAACACGTGAACCTGTTATTACTGTTCCAAGTAAATATCTAGGTAAGAAAGAAAATGTAGGTATTCCTGCAAAGGATTCTAACTATGTTATTCTTTTAAGTGGTGCACCTAATACAATCTATAATGATATTTGTGATATTTTAGATGGTGGAGATGAACTATTAAAAATCAGAGAATGGGATACATTTATTGTTGCTTCTCCAGTACTTCCCGGTACTGAAAAAATTGCGAATAAAGCACAGAATGATTTATTTAGAACTCCTGCTGATGTTCACATTCTTAAAAATAAAGAATTACCATCAATGCATGCATCTATCGAAGATATCAAAGTATTTATTCAGTTATTTAATCCTAAGTACTATGTACCAATCAAAGGTGAATATCGTCGTTTTGTAGCTAATGCACATATTGCCAATGAAATGGGCATTGATAATGATCATATCGTAATATTAGATAATGGTGAGAAGTGTACTTTTGAAAATGGACAGTTAGATGAAAATCGTGAAGTCATTGAAATCGAAGATGTCATGATTGATGGTATTGGTGTAGGTGATGTTGGAGAAAAGGTTATTGATGACCGTATCCAGTTATCTAATGATGGAATTGTAGTCGTAGGTGTCACTATTGATTCACGTACGAAAGAAATCATTGCCCAGACAGACTGCCAGACACGTGGATTTGTTTATTTAAAAGATTCTGATTATGTCATTAAAGAAATTATTAATATCTGTGAGGGTGTTGTTTCTAAATTAAAGGATGATCCTCAAATGGATGTTCAAGATATACGTAATGAGATGAAAGAATTATCTATGCGTTATATTATGAAAGAAACAGGTAAGAAACCTGTATTCATTGGTGTTGTAGTAGAAATATAAGCAGGATTTATTCCTGCTTTTTAAAACTATGAAAGGAAGTGAAAACATGGCTGAAAAGAAAACAAAGAAACCTAAAAAAGCACCTGTATCCAAACAGCCAAAAAAACAAGAAGAACCTAAATCTAACAAGATCAAAGTAAGACTAATTGCCTTATTCTTATTGTTTATATTCTTTATTAGTATATGTCAATTAGGAATAGTAGGCGGATTCTTCCATACACTCATGGTTTATATTTTTGGTAGTATGATGATTTATCCAATTCTTATTATACTCTCTATTATATCTGCTTATTTTGTTATAAAGGGAGAAGCACCTCAATGGAAAGGACCACAAGCTATAGGGCTTGTTATGATGATTATTGGTATCTTACTTATTTGTACATATGCAGGTAATATGCATTCTACAGGTAGTATGAATAACTATATAAAACATGATGGTGTAACAAGTGGTGGTTTAATAGGTTCATTATTATATGCACCACTAAGTGCTTTATTTTCTCCTATTGGAACGCTTATTTTTGGTATTATTTTACTGCTTGCTGGTCTTGTATTATTCTCTAGTAAGTATATTCATCAATATAGGATCAAGCAGAATGAAAAGGAAGCACAGGATGCAGTAGAAGTATTTGAAAACAAGAAAAAAACATCTAAAGTGAAAGATTTCTTTGCACCTAAACAAAAAGAAAAGGGATTCTTCCCTGATAAAGTTTTTGAAGAGAAAGAACCTTTAAAGGAACCTGATATAGATCTTACTTTTAATCAAAAGAGTATGCGTTTAGATATTGAAAAGAAGAAACCTAAAAAGATGGAATACAAGGATGGTGTTTATCAGCTTCCTTCATTTGATATATTAAATCCTATTCGTAATACAGGCAATTTATCAGAAGAAGCCAAACATGCTAAAAATACAGGAAAAATTCTTGAAAACATGTTTGAAGAATTTGGTGTCAATGCAAATGTAGTACATCTCTATATTGGACCTACAGTTACTAAATTTGAAATTAAGCTAGAAGCAGGTACACGAGTTAATCGTATCTTGCAGTTGCAGGATGATATTCAGCTTGCATTAGCTGCCAAAGAAATTAGAATTGAAGCACCTATTCCAGGTAAACCTTATGTTGGTATTGAAGTACCTAATAAGACAGCCGCTATGGTCCCATTTAATGAAGTTTATCAGCTTTCCATGCGTGATGATACATGGGATAACAAGTTAGCTGTTCCGCTAGGTAAAGATGTATCTGGTAATCTTATTGTCGCAGAACTCAATAAGATGCCTCATTTACTTATTGCAGGGGCGACTGGTTCAGGTAAATCAGTCTGTGTGAACTCTATTATTACTTCTATTCTTATGAAAGCAACACCAGATGAGGTAAGACTCATTCTTGTGGATCCTAAAAAGGTTGAATTATCTAATTATAATGGCGTACCTCATTTATTATCTCCTGTTGTCACTGATCCTAAAAAAGCAGCAGGTGTATTACAGCAGGTTGTTGCAGAAATGGAAAGACGTTATGAAGTTTTTGCAGAGAATGGACAGCGTAATATGGAATCCTTTAATATTTATGCAAGAACGTTCAATGAAAAGGCTAATGATGAAGATAAAAAAGAAATCATGCCTTATCATGTTGTGATCTTAGATGAAGTTGCTGATTTAATGATGGTCGCTTCTAAAACAGTAGAAGATTGTATTATGCGTATTTCACAAATGGCTCGTGCTGCAGGTATTCATCTTATTGTCGCAACACAACGACCATCTACTGATATTATTACAGGTGTTATCAAAGCTAATATTCCATCACGTATTGCCTTTGCAGTGTCTTCAAGTGTTGACTCACGTACAATATTAGATGCAACAGGGGCTGAAAAACTACTCGGAAAAGGGGATATGCTCTTTAGTCCAATGGGTTCTAGCTCACCAGTACGTGTACAGGGTGCATTTGTGGCAGATGAAGAAGTAAGTCGTGTTGTAGAATTTGTTTCTAAACAGATGGATGCAAATTATGATGATAATTATGTCAATGCGAAAGAAGTGTCCAATGGTGGCTCTTCAGTCAATGATTCTTTAGATGATACAGAAGAAGAATATGAAGAATGCCGTGAATTTGTCATTAAAGAACAACGTGCAAGTACTTCTTTATTACAAAGAAGATTCAGAATTGGCTACAATAAAGCAGCTCGTATCATGGATCAATTAGAACAAAATGGTGTTATTGGCCCACAGATAGGTTCTAAACCAAGGGAAGTTTACATTCGAGGTTATAGCGAAGAAGATATTTAAGGTATCTTCTCAGACTGTTGACAAACTAAATGTTAACAGTCTTTTCTTTTAAATTTGAAGAGTA